>Ga0182018_10001129_pt1 | contig 31782 bp, 26 predicted proteins | sample 812P2MmetaG_FD_120490 | JGI IMG/M metagenome (GOLD analysis project Ga0182018, IMG submission 120490) | Permafrost microbial communities from Stordalen Mire, Sweden - 812P2M metaG | ecosystem: Environmental > Terrestrial > Soil > Wetlands > Permafrost | place: Sweden: Stordalen | collected...
CGGCGCCAGTCGCGCCGCGTTTTTTCCTTGAACCGATTTGGACCTGAGCTAGCATGTGCCATGCAAAATCGATCCAAGCGGGGGCGCGTCGGCAAGCGCTGGTTTGTAGCGGCCGCTTTCCGGGGTGGGCGACTTTTTCCGCTTTTCGCCGTTCTCATCGCAAGCCAAGCCCACGCCCAAACCTTCACCACCCTCCACGCCAAACTCCGCGCCACGCGAACATCCCCACTCGATCTAGAACTAGCGGGCGACCTAGCAAACCTGCCGCCAAATTCCACGCGCTACATCACGCGCGAAGACTTGCTCGTGCTGCCGCAAGTAAATTACACGGTGGCCAACGACACCAATTTCACCGGCCCAACACAAATCAGCGGTGTCTCGCTGGAAGAATTAGCCCGCCAACTGGCGGCCGCGCCTGCATCGGATCTGACCGTAACCATCTGCGACGATCAATATCGCGCCAACTATCCTCGCGCCTACATGGCAGCGCATCGTCCCGTGCTGGTTCTCAAAGTCAACGGCCAGCCTCCGTCGGGCTGGCCCAAAGATGCCGAAGGCCACAACCTAGACATGGGCCCGTACCTTATTTCTGATCCCAACTTCACGCCCAGTTTCAAAATTCTCGGCCACTCGGAAGAGCCGCAGAATCCCTGGGGCGTGGTGCGACTGGAATTCCGCGACGAAGCCGCCGTCTTTGGCGCCATCGCCCCGCTCAGCCCACAAGCGCAAGACCCGCAAGTTCAAGCCGGCTACCGTCTCGCGCAACAAAACTGTTTCCGCTGTCACAACATGGGGGCCGAAGGGGGACACAAAGCGGGGCGCCCGTGGCTAGTTCTCTCGGCATGGGCTACAGCGCAACCCAATTATTTCGCCGCCTACATTCACAACCCGAGGGGGAAAAATCCCAACGCGCAAATGCCCAGCTTCCCGGATTACGACGACGCCACCATCCGGGCTCTGATCGCTTACTTCCAAACCTTCACCGCGCGAGAGAAGCCGTGAGCCTGCGCGGCGCAAAAATCGCGCTCGTTTTCGCCGCTGCCTTGTTCTATTCCGCGGTCGTCTTCAACAACCTCACCGATTACGACTCCAACTACCAATTCGTCCGCCACGCTCTGATGATGGACTCCACTTTCCCGAACAAGCATTTCATGTGGCGCGCCATGAACTCTTCGACGATCCACACAATTTTCTATGTCTCGATCATCCTCTGGGAATCGATCACCATGATTCTGTGCTGGTGGGGAGCCTTTCGCCTGGCCCGCGCGCTAACGACAACCGCCGCCACATTTAATCAAGCCAAGCGCACATCCGTTGTCGCATTGACGGTAGGCCTTTTCATGTGGCTGGTGGCGTTTTTGACGGTAGGCGCGGAGTGGTTCCTGATGTGGCAGTCCAAATCGTGGAACGGCCAGGAAGCCGCCTTCCGCATGTTCACGGTTATGGGCATCATCCTGGTTTTTCTGGCCCTGCCCGACAGCGACCAGCAACCTTAGCGATTCGGCCGCGCGCTAGTTCTTTCCCGGCACGGCAAACGCATACATAACGTCCTGCACCGGAACAATCAAATACTGCCGGCCTTCAATCTCATAGGTCATTGGCGATGCCACCACTTCTCCGCCGACATTCAAGTGCCACAACGTCTTCCCGGTAGCCGGATCGAGCGCCAGCAGGTTACCGGAGACATCCGCGCTGACGAGCAAGTGCCCCGCGGTAGTCAAAATTCCCGCGATACCTTCTTCCTCTCCCAGCTCATGGTTCCACACAACTTTTCCGGTCTTGTAATCCAGCGCCCGCAATGTAGTGTTGGCCCACAGATTGCGATCGCGACCGCCCCAGCCCTCGGCCTTCCCCTCCACAACGCGGTAAAAAATGCTGAACACACGCCGCGCGACGACGTAAAACAAATTCGTTTGCGGATCGAAGCTCGGCGCCATCCAGTTGGTCGCACCGTCGGAACCCGGCTCGACCAACGCTCCGTCAGGAATAGGAGTAGCTGAGGGTTTGGCGATCGGTCGTCCGCGCGAATCTACGCCGGACGACCACGTCTGATCGATGAATGGAGCAGTCACCAGATGCTCGCCATTCGTGCGATCCAACAAAAAGAAAAATCCGTTGCGGCTCGCCTGCGCCAGCAGTTTTCGCGGTTTGCCCTGGAATTCGGCGTCAAACAATACCGGCGTTTCGACGGCGTCCCAATCGTGCACATCGTGCGGCGATGGCTGAAAATACCACGCTAGCTTTCCGGTGTCCGGATGGAGCGCCACAATCGAGCAGGTATAAAGATTGTCGCCAGCCCGACCTTCGCCCACGAGCACCGGATTCGGGTTGCCGGTGCCCCAATACAGTAAGTTCAGCGCCGGATCGTACGTCCCGGTCATCCAGGTCATGCCTCCGCCGTGAAGCAGCGCCTCGGCATCTTTCGGCCAGGTTTCCGAGCCCGGCTGCCCGGGATCGGGCTCGGTGTACCAACGCCACTGCACTTTTCCGGTGTCCGGATCGACAGACGTCAGCATCCCGCGAAGATCGGTAATGTCGCCAGACACGCCCGCGATCACGTGATCGCGCACCACCAGCGGCGCCATGGTCGCGAAATATCCCAGCTTCCCGTCAGCCAGCTCGATGTCCCAGCGAAGCTTGCCGTCTTTCGCGTCGAGACATATCAAATGCGCGTCCGGCGTCGTGAAGTACAACCAGTTCTTGTACATTCCCAACCCGCGATGCCCGATGTGGTCGCCTTCGGATTTCCGCTCGTAGTGCCAAATCTGGCGCCCGAATCGCGCATCGACCGCCCAAACATTGTCGGGCGCCGTGAAATACAAAATGTGATTCACTTCCAGCGGCGTCGATTTGATGGCCGCTCCGCGCGTTCGATAAATCCAAGCCAGCGTTAGCGATCCGATGTTCCCCTGGTTAATCTGATCCAGCGTGCTGTAGCGCCGGCCCGAATAATCCCCGTTGTAGGTAGGCCAAGTATCGGTGGCTGGCCGCAACAACGCCGCCGGATCAAGCCCTTGCCCCGCGGCCAATCCCGGACCGAGAAAGAAAGCGCAAATGAGCAAGCCAATCTTGATAATCAGTTCATCAGAATAACGAGGCATTCCAATTCCTCTCTTTGCACGGACACCCTGCGGAATGTTGTTCGGGGATCGAACGTCGCAGCGGCTGCGCGACAACTTTTCCGTCAATTTAAGCTCTGCAGATACGCAAACAAATTGTGAATCTCGCTCTGCGTGAGCTTATCGAGCAAGTTCCGGTGCGCCGCCAATCGATCCTGAATTTCAGTCTTCACGCGATCCCGCGCAAACGAGCGGTATTCACCGGAAGCATCGTGCAGCGCCACGGAAAACTCATCGATGTGCACCAAAGGCCCGGCAATCTTCTCTCCCGAAGGCAGCGTCACCACCACGGTCGTGAATTTGCCCTCCGGATACAACATCTGCGCTTCAAGTTCGATCGGCGAATACTTGTTGGCGATCTCCGCGAGATCGCCTGTCGGCGAATGGCAATTCGTGCAACCCCCGGCTCCATGGAAGTAAGCCTTGCCGGCCTCGGCATTGCCGGTGAGCAATCTCTTGACCGGGTATCCCTGCGGCACGTCGGCCGAATTCGACGCTTCGGCCACCTGCCCGTGGAGAAAGGCGGCAATATCCGCAACCTGCTCGTCGGTAGCAGGAATCGCGGGCATCCCTTTGTCCGGACGGCCGTGACGCATCAGGTCCCCAATCAAATCACCTTTAACGTCATGCGCTACCAGCGGAGACCGAAGCAGATCGGGACCACGCCCCCCGGTGGCGTCGACCCCGTGACAAAATCCGCACGATTGGCCAAATTGCTTGCGCCCCCGCTCTACGGCTGGATCTTTGCGAGGTGCAGCATCCTGCGCCGGCGCCGGACCTGGTGTCGGCGCCTGCGCCAAAGAATTGGATAACCCTGATGAACCGGTAATCGCGAGAAGAACAATCGCAAACCAAGTACCACGAGATCTACTCATCGCGCCATCCCGCACCGAGCCCGCATTCCTCGCATGGCCACGTCCTTTCAGGCACTGCAAGCGTACCCAGCTACCGCAGCGCAGCGTATAGAGCCTGTTTCCAGCGCACGTTGTCAATCGACCAGACGATCTTCGCTTTGCGCCCACCGCCCAGAGCCGATGCCCAGACCCCGCGGTTCCGTTCGTCGCCCGTGACGTTGAGTCGGTCAACCACAGTCATGCCGCGAGTGAGTTCGCTGTCGGTCTCGACCTCCATATAATGTTCCGACTGCGAAGTAATGATAGACGGATCCAGCGCGACGGCCATGGCCACCGGGTCTGGGAGCGAAATCCCGTGTTCTCCGGTCTGCTGGAGGTAAGCTTCCTGCGCACGGCTGTTGCACTCAATGGCAAATTTCGCAACGGGCGTGCCAAAACTCAGCACCTGCTCGATATCGGACCGGCTCACCGCCGCCTCGCCGCGGCACAACTGCCAGCCGATCAGTTCGACCGGCAGGCCGCTCCTCGCCACGACGCACGCCGCTTCCGGATCGCACCAGATGTTGTACTCAGCCGCGGGCGTGACATTTCCCTCGCAACACGGCGCACCCCCCATCACCACGCAGCGGCCCACTCTCCTGGCAATGTCGGGTTTGTTTTGCAACGCGAAGGCGATGTTGGTCAGCGGCCCCAGGGTGACCAGCACCAAGCCCGGTTGGGATTCGATCGTATCGATGATGGCATCGACAGCGCTCTGCCTCTCGACCGATCGGCGAGGCGGCGGATAACCGTGATCGCCCAGGCCGTCGCGACCGTGAAACCAGCTCGCGCTCACGTGCGCGCGCGTCAAGGGCTTCTCCGCCCCTGCGAACACCGGGACCTTTGAATCGCAAAGCTGCGCGGTGTACAGGGCATTCCGGCTTGCCTGGTCCACGCCGACGTTGCCGGCCACCGTAGTGATGGCCGCAACCTCAACGTCGGGCCAACGCAAAGCCATAATCAGCGCCACCGCGTCGTCGGAAGCCGTATCCGTATCAATCAAGAAGGTGCGTTTCACGCAGCGTAGGATAGCAAACTCACCCTCGAACCCGGCTCAAGAACCGCGCGACGCCCGGAAAAATAATCGACCCGCCGCTGCGCTCGAAAATCTCCGAACGAAGAAACATGATTTCGACGTGGCAGGTTTCATAGAGATCGCACCAGTCCCTCGAGCTGACGAGCGATTTCATCGGGCGCAGTGCCGGCCGGAAACGTGATGGGTGCTCCGATGCGCACGCTGATTTCTCCGGGCCGTGCGAACCGCCGGTGCTCGCGCTTCATTTTCCACACGCCGTCCAGCCGCATGGGCACAATCGGAACGTTCAGATTCTCCGCCAGCAAGCCGATGCCACCTTGAAATTTCGCTATCGCGCCGGTATCGGAGTCGTTCACTTCACCCTCTGGAAAAACCAGCACGTTGTAGCCGCGATCGACGCACTCCCCAGCGTAGCGAAAGCTTTGGCGAAACCCCGAAAATTGCGGCAGCGGGAAAACGTTAAAGAGCGCGGTCACCAGCCAGTAGCCAAGCTGATACGCCCAGCGCTTCGCGAAGAACCAGTCAGGGGGCGGTTGGCGCATGCGTTGCAGCGTTTCTCCGCCCATCGCCGTGGCCAGGCGATGCCGAAAACGTAATGGCAGCGCGGAAAGAATCAAGCCAATGTCCGCGCGTCTCGTGATGTGATTGGACACGACGAGCACAGGACCGCGCGCGTCGCGCAGATTTTCTCGCCCCACAATTTTGGGATGCCCCAGGATTTGCGTAGTGGGCCAAGCCAGCGCGTAGTACACCGCTAACCGGAACCATCGCACCGGCGCGCGCAGCGTCCAGCGCGGATAAACATAGTCCATGCGCCGCGCCGAAGGTTCCCGGAGCAAGCGCTCGACATCGCCAACGGTTTTGGCCTCGCTAAACGCCGTCTCGCCGAGCTCCACCTGATAGCGCTGTTCGAGGGCGCTCATCAATTCCACGCGATCGAGCGAACTCAAATTCAATTCATTTTCGATCGATGTGGAGGAATCGCCGCCACTTCCAAATCGCTGCAACAAAGTCTGCAAATCACCGCGCACTCTCTGTAGGGGCGCAGCATGGCTGCGCCCCAGCTTGCCCCGGTGTAATCCGCTTTTTCTGTCCGACTGGTCCCTGTCCTCCATGCGTTCCCCGCCGCCGGCGCGCCCCGCATCGCCGGCATCCCCAAGAATCTCTCGCGCCCCGGCGGCGATTGTCGCGATCCGCGGCTTTCCCGTGGCGGTGCGCGGAAAATCCGCCTCCGGCCACACCAGCCAGTAACGCATGCGCTGGTATTCGGCCAACGAGCGGTTAGCATTCTCGATGGCGCGGTCAGCAATAGTCGTTTTCAGTTCGCCGCCGCTTTGCACCAGCAAAATCGCGCAAGGCTCGATGTTGCCGTGGCGGTCCAGCGAAATGACCACACCATCGCGTATGCCTTCCTGCTTTTTCAGCGCGTCTTCCAAATCCTCTGGATAAATGTTAAGTCCCGCGGGGGTGACGATCACATTTTTCTTGCGTCCGCGAAATCGCAGGTTGCCTTCGGCGTCGAGTTCGCCCACGTCGCCAGTGCGCAACCACTCGCCGCCGTCCGCGGCGCGCAAGCCGCCGGCCTCCCAATAGCCGCCGGTGACATTTTCCCCGCGCACCAGAATTTCTCCGTCGTCGGCAAGGCGAAACTCCCGCCCAGGCAGAACCTTGCCGATGGTGCCCTGCGCGGCGCGGAACGGATGATTCAAGCTGATCAGTGAAGCCGTCTCCGTCATCCCATATCCCTGCACGACGGCATATCCCACACGGCGAAAAAACTCCTCAGTCTCCCCGGAAAGCGCCGCACCTCCGGAAATCAACGCCCAGAATTTCCACCCGAACCGCCGGTGAACGCGGCGAAATCTCCACGCGCGGCGCAGAAATTTCTGGCCGTTCGCGGATGTAAACGCGCGACGAAACCATTCGCTCCGCCCGTGCCCCTCCATCTCTCGCACCGTGCCCGCCCGCAGTCCGTCCAGCATGCGCGGCACCGCAATCAATGCCGTCGCGCGCTCGCGTTTGATTGTCCGCACGATCTCGGTCGGGTTCGCGGACGGCTCGAAGACCACCGTGGCTCCCAGCAAGGGCGGAACAAATAACGTCATGAATTGCCCAAAAACATGACTTAAGGGCACCAGTGTCACAAAGCACAGGGGATGAACCCACTTCTCATATTTTCGATAGGGATCGATCCCTCGCTCCAGCGGCTCAAGATTCGCCAGAAAATTGCCGTGGGTAAGAACGACGCCGCGCGGCTCGGCGGTAGTGCCGGAGGTAAACAGAATTTCGGCGATGTGGTTTCGAGTGATCGCCTGGTCGGCGAGCGATTCGTAAATTGGCGTAGGCGACTCGCTGGGGACGCGCGGAGTCGAGATCCCTCGTTTTTTTCCGGCAATGTCGGCTAAATCCTCCACTCTCAGTAGGGGGATGGCCACGCCCGGCAAAGATCTGCCGCGTTCCGCGATCATCAACCTGGCCGACGTTTCCCGCGCAACACGCGCCGCAAATTCCACGGTGGCCCCATCATCCATCGGCACCGCAACCGCTCCCCGGAGCAAACATCCCCAGAACGCCGCCATCCACTCCGCGCCGCTCGGCCCCCACAGAATCACGCGTTCCCCGGTGCGAATGCCTTTCTCCCGCAACAACCCGGCGCACGAGACCGCAACGCTCGCCAACTGCGCGTAAGTCCAGCATTCACGGCGGTATCCGTGCCGCTGAACGACGGCAACGTCTCGCGCGTGACGCGCAAAGTCCGCGAACAGAGAAATGAGGTTAGCCCTGGGCATGCCGGTACGAAGATGCACTCTCTAGACGCCAAGGATTTTACGCCTTATGGAGTGCGGCGGCTTGTTTCGTCTGAAGCGCAGCATAGTGGCCGATCGCTTGGGAGCACGCCGCATGCCACGGAAAGATCCTATTGGCGTTCAGGTGTTGAAGATAAGGATGAGGACACTGTCAGGAGCGACCCACGAAATCTGAGGCACCTGACCGGCCCCAGCGACATCCAAGGAAAACGACAGTCGGGGAATCTGGCAATCTCGGTTACAATATCCAAGGGGGAAATGCGGGAGAGTTGTCCCCTATTCCGTTAAGGACTTGCGCTGCAAATATGCCCGTACCTATTTCACAAGGCTGGACCGTCGCCACGTACGTCCTGAAGCAGAAACTCAAGGGCGTCAAGCGCTATCCGTTCGTGCTGATGCTGGAGCCACTGTTCCGCTGTAATCTGGCGTGTGCGGGTTGCGGCAAGATTCAGTATCCGGCGCACATCCTGAAAACGGAGCTTAGCCCGGACGAGTGTTTCAAAGCGGTGGACGAGTGCGGGACGCCGATGGTGTCCATCCCGGGCGGCGAGCCGCTGATGCATTCCCAAATCGACAAGATCGTCGATGGCCTGGTGGAGCGCAAGAAATACATTTATCTCTGCACCAACGCGCTGCTCTTGAAGGAAAAGCTGCACCTCTTCAAGCCCAGCAAATATTTGACGTTCTCCGTGCACGTCGATGGTCAGCGCGAGCACCATGACTTTTCCGTTTGCCGCGAAGGTGGCTATGACATGGCCATCGAGGGCATCAAGGAAGCGGTCCAGCGCGGCTTCCGCGTCACCACCAACACTACGCTGTTCGATGGCGCCGACCCGAATAGCGTTCGCAAACACTTTGACGAAATGATGGAGCTGGGCGTCGAAGGCATGATGCTTTCGCCCGGCTATTCGTACGATAAAGCCCCGGATCAAAAGCACTTCCTCGGCCGGGCCCGGACGCGCCGCCTTTTCCGTTCGATACTGTCGAATCGCAAGAAGAGCTGGAAATTTAACCAGTCTTCCCTTTTCCTCGAATTCCTCATGGGCAAGCAGCAGTATAAGTGCACGCCTTGGGGCATGCCCACGTACAACGTCTTTGGCTGGCAAAAACCATGCTACCTGCTCCAGGACGGCTATGCCGACACCTTCCAGGAGTTGCTGGACTCGACCGAGTGGCAAAATTACGGCACCGAGTCCGGCAACCCCAAGTGCGCCAACTGCATGGTGCACAGCGGGTATGAAGCCAGCGCGGTGGATCATACGTTCAGCGGCTTGCAGGGTCTTTGGACGACCATCAAGTCGGGTCTTTCCGGCAGCTACGAAGATCCGGACGCGCTATCGCTCTTGAACGAACCGGTCAAGCCGGTGCATGCGTTCAACCCCCTGGTGCAGATCGCTACCGACAGCTCTCGGATGGAAGAGACGCGCGCGTGAGCGCTCCAAGCCACGCCGATCGCCAGGATGGCGCAAACACCGCGCTTGATCCTGGGAAACTTGACCCTGACAAACTGGAAGTCGCGCCTGGAACCGCCCGGCAAACCGTCGAAGGCTGGATACCGGAGCTTGCGACCGAGGACGAACTTCGGTCAGCACTGGAGCAGGCTTTCGATTATCGCGGCGACGTGACCATCACTCGCAAAGATGGCACCAAAATAGAAGGATATATTTTCGACCGCATCGCGGGCCGCACGCTCGAAGCGTCTTTTGTGCGGCTGCTTCCGAAGGATTCGAACCAGCGCCTCAAGATTTCGTATGCCAATATTGCGGCACTGGCCTTCTCCGGTCGCGATCCGGCGGCAGGCAAAAGTTGGGAAGCGTGGGTCCGAAAGTACTGGGCCAAGAAATCCACAGGAGAAGGCGAAGCGAGCCTCGAACCCGACTCCTTCGAGTAACCTTCCGGTTTTTCATACCACGGATCGATCCTGATTTAAGTCGTTTAACATCTGTCGTTTACATAGAGATGCCACGCTAGCTAGGCCTCCTCGATCCGTGGACAAAGGCCCCTTTTCGTGATAATATTGTTTAAGCATTTGTTGCTCTTGTACTACCTTTTGGACCCGTTCAAAAGGCGCTGCTTCCAGGAAGTTTGCGGCATTTTTGCGGGCACGAAGGCGTCACGGTCTTGGGAATTGGGGGCGTTAGCCGTCAGCAGTAGCCAGGAAACGCGACCAAGAGACGCAAAGCAATTCAACTCGAGGTAGGTAGCGGTGAAGGAACAAGGCACTGTGAAGTGGTTTAACGCTTCGAAGGGGTATGGTTTCATCCAGCGGCAGACAGGAGAGGATGTTTTCGTCCACTTCTCGGCCATTCAAATGGATGGTTACAAATCGTTGAACGAAGGTCAGGCAGTGGAATTTGAAGTGAAGAAAGGCCCGAAAGGCCTGCAGGCGGAAAACGTTACAAGTCTCTAGCCTGTGGATTCGGGGGTCCCGGCGCAGGGCCTCGGCAAGACCGGGACACCGATTCAAGATTTCCGGCTCAAGGTTTATTCCGCGTCGAGTGAATGATCCAGGAGGACGTTGTGCAATCAATGCAAGAAGGTCAGACCATCAAGCATGAAGTGTACGGACTCGGAGTAGTGACCGCATCCGATCAGGAACGTACCGCGGTCGACTTCGACGATCACGGCCCCAAGCTCTTCGTCACCAGCATCATGACGGCCGAGCTCATCGGAGAAGCCCCTGCCACCCCGCCGAAGACCAAGCGGCGCCGCAAGGCTTCTACCGCAGCCAAGGCTGCGAAGAAGGCCGCTACAGCCGCGGCAGCCACCGCGGCGGCCGCAGCCCGCGCTTAGTTACCCAGCACGAGTTGGGGAATCGAAATACCCCTGAGCCCTTCACTGGGTTCAGGGGTTTTCATTGCTAACCGGCACTGTTCCTCCCCTTACCGGTTCGCGTCCTATCGCCTTCAACTGCGTTGACAGTTCTTTCGTTCAACGTTCAGTATCGGATATATCAGATTCGAGCCGTTTTCCCCGCTATTGTGTCGGTCCTCAGTTCGTCGCGTGGAGAAGAAAATGAAGCTGCGCAAGCCGAATGGGCCCTTAGGATCCGGTTGCCTGTGGGCGCTCCTCATCGTTGTTGCCGTCCCTGCAGGATCGCAGACAGTGCCGGGAGTGACCGAAAAAGAGATCGCCATCGGTTCGTGTTCGGCGCTGGAAGGTCCGTCCGGCGCCTTAGGCACGCAAACCGTAGCCGGTGCTAAAGCGTACTTCTCGATGGTCAACGACGAAGGGGGCGTGCATGGCCGCAACCTGCACCTGTTTGCTTATGATGACAGCTACGACCCAGCCAAAACCGAGGCTTGCTTTGACAAACTCCTGGCCGACAAAGTCTTCGCGCTCGGATTCTTTGTAGGCACGCCGACCGCTGTGAAGTATCTTCCGCTGGCGGAAGAAAACAAAATTCCCCTGGTAGGGCTGTTTACCGGCGCGCAGACCCTGTACGCGCCGCTGCGCCACTGGGTCGTGAACGTACGCGCCTCGTACTTTGACGAAACGCGCGAGCAAATCGACGGCATGTGGGATGGCCTGGGCTACAAGAAGATCGGAGTGATTTATCCCGACGACGCTTTTGGCACTGCTGTGCTGGAGGGAGTGAAAAACGCACTGAAGGCACACGGAACGGAGCCGAGCGCGGTAGCGTCCTACCAGCGGCAGACCTCCAAATCGGACGCGGCCATCAGCAGCGTCCGCGCGATGAATCCGCAAGTGGTGGTGGTGGTCGGGCCACCGAACACCGTAGCTCCCATCCTCAAGCAAGCCCACGCGATTGGCTGGAGGCCTTTGTTTTTGACGGTGTCCTTCGTTGGCACGGACGAATTGATCGCAGAGGCGGGAGCGGACGCAGACGGCATGGTGGTCACGCAGGTGGTGCCGCCGTATTACCTCACCGATCTCAAGACGGTTGCGCTGTATCGACGCGCGCTGACGCAATATTCACCGTCCGAGCGTCCCAATTTCGTGAGTCTCGAAGGATTTGTGGATGCCCTGGTCCTGGTGGAAGGCTTGAAGCGAGCCGGGAAAGACCTGACGCGGGAGGCGCTGATTCGCGGCATCGAGTCTATCCATCAATTGGACGTTGGCCTCGGGCCGCAACTCAAACTGGATTACTCCGCGAAGGACCACAAAGGATTCGATCATGTGATTTCGACCGTGATCCGAGGCGGCCGGCCGGTGCCGTTCACCGACTGGGCCAGTGTCGCTCCAAAATAAAAATAGCGGATCGGAAGGCTCCAGCAACCAAAACGAAATATGAGCGCTAACCCCCAACCTCTGGTGCAAGAATCAAAGGCTGCGTCGCATGAGTCCACTGTTCAAGGACGCTTGCTTCGCCTGGTCACCGGCATCCTGATTACCTTTTCCCCTATCGTTCTTTGGGGGCTTTGGAACCTCGCTCTCGGCGACGACTTCATTCAAAAAAACGCTTGGCGCTACCGGCTGGATCCCGTTCCTATCTATGTCTGGTTGCTGGTCGCGGCGGGACTTCTGCAGCTGGTCGCCGTCTTTATCTTGCGCAAGAGCGACCAAAAGCCGCGGGACTGGATCTCCATCGCCTCGTTGATCGACGCGGGCCTCTCGATCGCCTTCACGCTATTTTTCTGGACGCAGATCAGCGCGCTGATTTTCCGCAGCACGTAGCCAAATTTCCCCCAAGAAAGTCCCTCGGTGAGTCGCAGTAGCACTCAGCGAAAAGCCGGCAGGTTGCCGGCCAATAGCCTGCGGTGTCGTGCGGATCTGCCTTGCTGGCTATTTGATCGCGGATTGGGTCTGTTCGAAGGCGTGATAGGAGGATCGAACCAGCGGTCCGGCTTCCACATGTTTGAAGCCCATGGCTTCGCCGCGAACCTTGAATTCCGCGAACTCATCGGGATGCACGTAGCGTACGATCGGCAGGTGCTCGCGCGTAGGCTGCAGATACTGCCCCAAGGTAAGAATGTCGGTTCCCTGTCCCGCAAGATCCTGCAAGGTGGCCAACACTTCTTCTTTTTCTTCGCCTAGCCCGAGCATCAAACCCGTCTTGGTCGGGATTTCGGGATGCGCCTGCTTGGCGCGGCGCAGCAGTTCGAGCGACCTCTCGTACAGCGCGCCCTTGCGTACCTGGCGGTAGAGCCGCGGCACCGTTTCGGTGTTGTGATTGAGCACGTCGGGCTTGGTGCCCAGCACCACGTTCAAGGCATCCCAATCACCGCGAAAATCCGGGATCAGCACCTCAACCTTGCAGCCGGGCACGCGGCGGCGGATCTGTTCGATCGTTCGGGCAAAAATGTGCGCCCCGCCGTCCTTCTGATCGTCGCGGTTGACCGAGGTTACCACCGCATACCGCAACCCCATCCGCGCAACCGCTTCCGCCACACGGTGCGGCTCTTCCTCGTCGGGCGGACCTACGGGCTTGCCCGAAGGCACGGCGCAGAACCCGCACGCTCTGGTGCAGATATCGCCGAGGATCATGAACGTCGCGGTACCATGCTCCCAACACTCACCCATATTCGGGCAGCGGGCGCTCTCGCAAACGGTATGCAGGTCGAGCGTGCGCATGGTCCGCTTCAGGTCCTGATAACGCTCGCCGCCAAAAAACTTGACCCGCAGCCAGTCCGGCCGCGGATGCGCTCCGGGCGAAGGCAGCGGCATCGCCGGCGAATTGTTCGAAATGATGTTGAACGGTGAGGCCATTGTGCGGTACCTGAAACAGCCATTTTACCCGCATCTCGCGCGCCGCACAAACACATCGCCCTGGCATCGAGCGCAATCCGCCATTCAGGCAACCTATAGCTCAACTCAGCACGTCTCGTATCGTATATTCGCTGGGACGGATACGCACCGAGCAACAAAAGCCCTAGCCCGCCAGAAATAGCTTTTCCGCGAAATCGATGGTTTCTAACGGATTTGCGCGATGCGTCCTTGCGTCGGAAACTTCTGGAATTGCAGGGCATCGTGGCCGGGGACGACGCGGTCGGGCGAACCCGCCAATTCGATCATGCGTGCTTGCGCGGCGACGTTCGCGGCGTGATCGGCGTCGTTGAATGTAGCGCTGGCGGCATGCTCGGCGAGGTTGCGGTACAGATAGACGTTGTCCGACGCCAGAACAAAGGGCGGATTGCCCTCAACGCGCAGATATTGGGATGCATAGGTGTGCCGTGCCCCGGTGTAGGCGCGAATCCCGGGAAAAATCTCGACGTTGTCGCCATCGACCAGCCTCAGACGTCCCTCCGTATTCAGCTTCACCAACTCTTGCACATCGTCGGGATCGATGCCGCCGTGCTGCCCTCCCGCTTGCCAAGCTTCGCCGGTGTAGTAGCGGAACTCTTCCTTCTGAATCCAGACGGTCGCGCGAGCAAACAGGTCGATGCCGCCCAGGTGATCCCAATGGGCATGACTGACGACCACGTCGGTGACTTCTTCGGGCTTAACTCCGGCGAGGCGCACGGCCTGGTCGGGGCGCAGGTAGTCCGTGATCGTCCAGAGTTTAAACCAGCGGTCGCGGTGAAATCCGGAGTCGAACAGGATATTGCGGCCGCCGCCTCGGATCAACCAGACAGCGTAGATGCTGTCGATTTTTTCGTCTTTGGGGGCGCCCACCACCATGTCCGCTACGGAATCCCCGGGAGAATTGGCGAAGCGGATGGCTTGGATGGAATATTCCGGTGATTGCGAGCCGGAGAACAGCGCAGCAAAAAGCAACAGAACAGAAGCCTGTAAATGCCTCATGGAGAGCCCTTAGAAAGCGGGGCCATTCTAGCGCTAGCGCGCTCAGAAAATGGAGCGGATTACAGTGGTTGGCGCGACGAGCGCACGAAGTCCCGCAACACCGTGACATTCGGTCCGTAGGCGCCGATGCGGCCGGCATCCACAGGCAGACCGAGACGCTCGGCGAGATCGAGGTCCACACCGGCGTCGTCCAGTTCCGACAGGCTAAAGCCCTGTGCAGGCAGTACCCGGTTCAAACCGGTTGGGTAAATTGGCCGTGGGGGCCGGTGGCGCTGCCAAGGCCGGCGCGCCAATTCGTAAAACTGTTGCCAATCGCGTTTGTGCCAAGTGGTCATTTCGTTCACGCTGTTCCGCTGCTCACCAACGTCTACCCTCTTCGTTGCCTCGTTGGATGCAGCATCGCACTCGAAAGTGGCATCCAGTTACCTCAGGTCGTCCGGCGAAATCCTGTATTCCGATATAAACTCTCACCGGGCCTGCTAACGATATACGCCTGCGCAAGTTCGGCGAGACATTTCGTCGCCTACTGTTTCAAACCCGTTACGGGGTTAATTGTTTCGCGCACCTTTGCTTTGGCTGCAGGACCACCGTTTGGTCTGGAACCGGGGAGAGTAACCTGTCGATCAGCTTGTTCCCACGAGACCGCCCTGGCGCGTGTATACTACGCGCATAATTCCTTACTTGCCAGCAAAAGGACTTCGCCCACAGATGGGTGCTCGGTTCGGTGCGCGTCCCTGCTTGCCCCACGCGACGCTACAGCGCGCTCCTGCATTGAGGGAAAGAGGTTTCGGTAGATTTCTAGCAGGGCAAAAATCAGTTGGGAATAGGGAGCCGTTGGAAAGCAATCAAGCCGAATCTCGGCGCAAAACTACTACATCGGACTTCTGGGAGCGGAGCTAAGCGGCCCTTTGGAGGTGAGCCGCGATCTGGGAGCGTTGTCTTGCCGTCGGGACCCTGTCCTGCAAAAGAGGCCTATTTACCAGCGATTGCCACGGTCACCGCGGTCTCCGCCACGATCGCCTCCACGCCCGCCACCACCACCACCACCGCCGCCGTGACCTCCGCGTCCGCCACCGCCGCCACCATGGCCGCCGCGACCACCGCCGTAACCTCCACCACCACCGCTGCCGCCCCGGCCACCGCCACCACCGGTGCGCTCGGCTTGCGGCCGAGCCTCGTTCACGACTAGGTTCCGCCCGCCGAAATTTTGGCCGTTCAACGAATTAATCGCGCGATCCGCATCTTCGTCGTTGCTCACTTCCACGAAGGCGAACCCGCGCGACTGCCCCGTAAAACGATCGCGGATCAGATTTACACCCGAGGGAGTTACGCCGATTTGCGAGAACCACTCATGAAGCTGATCGTCCGTCGCGGAAAACGGAAGATTCCCAATGTAGAGCTTCTTCACCTGCCTGCTCCTTCTGCCCGGAACCCAGTTGACGAGTCGCGGAGCGCGCCGAAGAAACGAGCGTCGTACACGGGCAGTCCTGGTAGCCCAGCCACCACGGGCGCGAGACAGGCGCTTCAGCGGTCAAAGGCATGGTCTCGAAAATTAACTGCTTTTGCAACCGGAAAGACTTGTACCCGAGGCCCATCGTTGGCCAACAGCTGACTCAAATTGGCCACAGGCGGCACAGAGTGCAGGCTCGTGCGTTCCAGACAACCAAAGCGAACAGCGAGCAGCACCTGCGCGTCCGTGCACCCTCTCTCACCGCTGCACCACTGCCCGGAACAATGGTAGGATGCGCCGCAATCGATCGATTGGGCTCCCCACCCTGTCTGTGAGGCTCTGATGCGCGGCACCATGATGGATTTTCCGCTGACGATTCCCACGCTGCTTGAGCGTGCCGGGAGCCTTTTCGCTCGCGTCGAAATTGTTTCCGTCCGCCCGGATCGCTCTCTGGTGCGAACCACCTACGGCTCCTTTTATCGTCGCGCCCGCCGCCTCGCCTCGGCCCTCACCAAGCTTGGCTTGCAGCCCGGCGACCGCGTCGCGTCGATGATGTGGAATCATTCCGCCCATCTCGAGGCGTTTTTCGGCGTACCCAGCGCCGGAGGCATCCTTCACAGCTTGAATCTTCGCCTGCACCCCCACGAAATTGCCGCGATCGCCAGGCACGGCGGCGCACGTTTCTTGATCGTTGACGATTCGGTTCTCCCCGCCTACGAAAAGTGTCGCGAAGGCGCTCCCTTCGAGCGCGTCATCGTCGTTCCTTACTGCGGCGCCGAGATTCCAGCCAAGTACCTCAACTACGACGAGTTGCTGGCGGATGTCTCCGACGACCTCCCGTATCCGAAAATCGACGAAAACGACGGCGCCGGAATGTGCTACACCTCCGGGACCACCGGAGCCCCCAAAGGCGTTGTGTATTCCCACCGCTCCCAGGTCCTGCATTCCCTTGGCTTGGCTTCAGCAGATTGCTTCGCCCTCAGCCATCAGGACACCTTGCTTCCGGCGACTCCCATGTTTCATGCCAATGCCTGGGGACTCCCCTACGGCGGCGTCATGGCTGGTTCGAAATTCGTGCTTCCCGGCCCGAACCTCGATCCCGAAGGCATGCTCGATCTCATCGTGCAAGAGCGCATCACGGCCGCCGCGGGCGTGCCCACGATATGGTTGGGCGTGCTCGCGGCCCTTGAGAAAGATCCCGGCCGCTGGAAATTTTCCTGCCCCGTTCGGATTCTTTGCGGCGGCACCGCCGCTCCCATCGAACTGATCCGCGCGCTCGATACGCATGGCCTGCGCGTAACGCACCTGTGGGGAATGACGGAGACCAGCCCGGTCGCTACCGGCTTTACAGTAAAAACGCACATGCGCGATTGGAGCGAAGACGCCCTATACGAACTCCGCGGTAAACAGGGCTTGGCGGTGCCGTTCGTCGAGTTGCGCGTAATGCGCCCGGAAGATCCAAGCGACACATCGTCGGGGAAAATGGTGGAAGCTCCGCGCGACGGCGAAACCCCGGGCGAGCTCGAAGTCCGCGGCCCGTGGATCGCCGCCAGCTATTACAACGCACCCGATCAAGCCCACCGCTGGACCGCCGACGGGTGGTTCAAGACCGGCGACATCGCCAACATGGATGCCGACGGGTTCATCAAAATCGTCGACCGCGCCAAAGACCTCGTGAAGTCCGGCGGCGAATGGATCAGCTCTGTCGATCTGGAAAACACACTGATGGGCCATCCCGCCGTGAAAGAAGCAGCCGTCATCGGCGTAACGCACCCGAAATGGCAAGAGCGCCCGCTCGCCGCGGTGGTTCTGAAAGATGGAGCCAGGGCCACATCAGAAGAATTGCGTGCGTTCCTGGCTAAATCCTTCGCCAAATGGCAACTACCCGACGCCTTCGTCTTCCTCCCCGAAATCCCCCGCACCAGCGTCGGCAAATTCAAAAAAACCGCCCTCCGCGCCCAATTCGCAAACTGGAACTGGGAATCTCGGTAGCAGAGACTTCAGCTTGCGCCGGTTAGGTGCGATACGAAGCGTTGATGCGGACGTATTCTGCTGTGAAGTCGCAGGTCCAATAGCGGGCTACGCTGCGGCCTGCGTGCAGGTCTATCACGACCAGGACCTGCGGAGCGAGGAGGCGATTGCTGGCGGCGCGCTCGTTGAACTCCAGCGGCTTGCCGCGGCTGAGGACGCGGATGCCGGCCATAGTGATGTCCACTCGGGCCGGATCGAACTTCACCCCGGAGCGGCCGGCGGCGGCGAAGACGCGACCCCAGTTCGGGTCCCCTCCCGCGAATGCGGTCTTGACCAGCGGCGAAGTAGCGATCGTTTCGGCGATACGGCGGGCGGAGGCCTCGGTTTTGGCGCCGCGCACCTCGATTTCGATTACGCGCTGCGCGCCCTCGCCATCGGCGACGATTTGCAGTGCCAGCGAATGACAGACCTCTTCGAGCGCAGCGGTGAACGCACGGTGCGCGGTAGTGTCGTTCTTGATCGCCGGAACGCCAGCCTCGCCGTTGGCCAGCACCAGCAGCGTGTCGTTGGTCGAGGTATCGCCGTCGATGCTGATGGAGTTGAATGTACGGGCGGTGACTTCGCGCAGGGTTTTCTGCAACAGCGACGGCGCGATGGCCGCGTCGGTGGCCACGAACGCGAGTGTCGTCGCCATGTTCGGATGGATCATCCCCGCACCTTTTGCGCAACCGACCAGGTGCACGCGCTTGCCGGCCATTTTGAAGGAAGCCGCCGCGGTCTTGGGCACAGTATCGGTTGTGCAGATGGCGAGCGAGAGCTCCGCGAACGAGCGCGCCGACGGTCTTTGGTGGCGCGCCAGCAACGGCAAGCGGCGAAGAATTTTGTCGAGCGCGAGCGGCACGCCAATCACGCCGGTGGAGCAGACGAAAAGCTCCTCAGGCCTGCAGGACAGGCCTTTCGCGGCTTCCGAAACGGTGCGCTCGGCGGCGGCATACCCTTGTGCGCCCGTAGCGCAGTTGGCGTTGCCCGCGTTGACGACCACGCCGCGCATGCATCCTCTCGACGCACGCAAATTTGCTTTGGAGACAAGCACCGGTGGAGCAACCACCAGATTTTGCGTGAAAACTGCTGCGGCGGATGCCGGCACGTCGCTGGAAAAAATAGCCAGATCGAGGGCGCCTGTTTTCTTTAAGCCGCACGCTGTTGCGGCGAATCGAAATCCGCGCGGGAGTGACGCTTCGGACAGAGCGTGTTTCATGTCGGATGCTTTGTGTTCGTTCATGCTTGCCGCCGGCTTGCGTTCCTGCCGGCGAGCGCTTGCTTTGTGAATTTTGAAACCGATTGCTGGGTGGCCGGGCCGGGAAGCAATCGCTTTGCGTTTGCTGTTCGAGCTTTCATCTGGGGTATTCGCTTCGGGCGCCCGGAACAAACCCCCGATCCTCCGCGAGGTTCGCGAATGTTTGCTGTTTTAGGTTGACGACTTGGGTGCTCACGGCTTGTCTCCTATTTTGGAATTTAACTTCGTGTTCAGCCCGGCGATGCGGTTCTGCAACTCGGCCATCGCCGAACGCACCGCGTCCGGGGCCGTTCCTCCGGACACCGCTTTGGTCGCAAGGGAGCTTTCAACCGAGGGGGCCGCGAGAAAGTCTTGCTCGAACAGCGGAGAAAACTTCTTTACGTCTTCGAGAGAAAGTTGTGTCCAGGGTTTGCCCTGGCGTTCGGCTTCGCGCAGCACTTTGCCGATCACCTCGTGCGCATGGCGGAAGGGAAGTCCTTTGTGCACCAGGTAATCGGCGCCATCGGTGGCGAACAGGACAGGGTCGGACGCGGCGGCGCGTAGTCGCTCGGCATTGAATTTGGTGGTGGCCAGCGCACCGGTGGCGATCGCCAGCATGGCGGCAACCTGGTCGTGGGCGGCGAAAAGCGATTCTTTGTCTTCCTGCAGATCGCGCTGGTAACTGGTGGGCAAGCCTTTCAGGGTTGTGAGCAAACCGACCAGCGCGCCGGTGACACGGCCGGTCTTGCCGCGAATCAGTTCCCACGCGTCGGGGTTTTTCTTTTGCGGCATCAAGCTGCTACCGGTGGAATATTCGTCGGGCAGGATGACGTAACCGAATTCCTGGGATGCGAAAATCACGAAGTCTTCGGCAAGGCGCGAGAGATGCGTGGCGATACCAGTGAGCGCGAACAGATAGTCGAGCGCGAAGTCGCGGTTGCTGACGGCATCGAGGCTGTTGGCGCTGATGCGCGAGAAACCGAGATCGCGAGCGATGGCGTCGCGGTCGATGCCGAAGCTGTTGCCGGCCAGTGCGCCAGAACCCATGGGGCAGGCATCGGCGCTTTCCGCTGCGTGTTGTATGCGTGTGATGTCGCGCGAAAACGCCTCGGCATGCGCCAGCAGAAAATGGGAAAGCAGGATCGGTTGGGCATGCTGCATGTGAGTCATGCCCGCCATCGGCACGCCGAAGTTCGTTTTGGCCTGTTCGAGGATTGCGGTCAAGAACTCGCCGAGTTGCCGCTGGAGACTGGTCGCCGCGTCCATGACGAACAGGCGGAAATCGGTAGCGATGAGTTCGTTGCGACTGCGGCCGGTGTGCAGCTTCCAGCCGAGCGCGCCGAGCTCGTGCACCAAGGCGCTTTCGACGAAGTGGTGGACGTCTTCGGCGGTCGAACCTTCGAGAAAAGTTTCGTCGCCGGTTATTTCGTGCTCAATGCTTTGCAGGCCGCTGAGCGTGTCGCGGACCTCGACGTCGGTCAGGACACCGACCTTTTGCAATGCCCTGGCCCACGCACGATCTACCGCGAACTCGTACGGTAGGAGCCGCTGGTCGAACGAAAACGAACGCTGGAAGGCGTCAAACTGTTTGTCCGGCTCGCGCTCGAAGCGGCCGCCCCAGAGGCGGTCGAACTTGCGTTCGGTTGTGGGTTGGTCGGTCATGGAGTTTTCGTCAGGTCCATTCTGTACTGTTGGTTGCCAAGGACTTTCTAGCTGTTTCCGGTTTCTGCCTTTGCTTTCGGGCGCACCGTAACCGGTAGCGCGAAAAGATTGATGAAGCCTTCGGCGTCTTTGGGGTTGTAGCGGCCCATGGTGAAGCTGGCCAGGTCGGCGCGATAGAGGGAGAAGGGCGATTTGCGGCTGGTGACGTTGAGCGTGCCCTTCCAGAGTTTCAGGCCGACCGAGCCGGTGACGAATTGCTGCGCAACTTTGAAGAAACCATCGAGTGATTCGCGCAGGTTGGAGAACCAGACGCCGTTGTAAACGAGTTCGGCGTAGCGATTCGACAACGCCTGCTGGAAGTGCGAAGTTTCGCGGTCGACGGTGAGGCGCTCGAGTTCCTGATGCGCTTTGACCAGCAGCGTGCCGCCGGGAGTTTCGTACGCGCCGCGGGATTTCATTCCCACCAGGCGATTCTCGACCAGGTCGGTGCGGCCGACGCCGTGCTTTGCGGCGATTTCGTTGAGCTTGTCGAGCAGATCGACGGGGCCAAGCTTCGCGCCGTTGACAAAGACGGGCGTGCCCGACTCAAAACCGATCTCGACTTCTTCGGCCTTGTCCGGAGCTTTGTCGGGTGATGCGACCCATTGCCACATGGCTTCGCTGGGTGCGTTGGCAGGATCTTCCAGCTCGCCGCCTTCGTGGCTGAGGTGCCAGATGTTGCGGTCGCGGCTGTAGATATTTTTCTTGCTTTGCTCGACCTGCACGTTGTGCTTTTCGGCGTAGGCGATGGCGTCTTCGCGGGAGTCAATGTCCCACTCGCGCCACGGCGCGATGATCTGCACGTTGGGCGCGATGGCTTTGTAGGCCAGCTCGAAGCGGACCTGATCGTTGCCCTTGCCGGTGCAGCCATGGGCGAGACCGTCGGCGCCTAGTTTCAGCGCGATTTCGGCTTGGCGTTTGGCGATTACCGGACGGGCCATGGAGGTGCCCAGCAGGTAGGTATGTTCGTACACCGCGCCCGCGCGCAATGTGGGCCAGATGTAGTCGCGCACGAATTCTTCGCGAAGGTCTTCGATGGTGGCGCTGGAGGCGCCCGTGGCGAGCGCTTTTTTGTAGGCGGCTTGCAGGTCTTCCTGCTGTCCTACGTTGCCGATCATGGCGATTACTTCGCAGCCGTAGTTTTCCTTGAGCCACGGGATGATGATGGAAGTGTCCAGGCCTCCGGAGTATGCGAGTACGACCTTTTTTGGTTTATTTAGTTGCTTGTTCACAAAGCCTCTTTTTTTTCATTCGAGCATCAACGAGACATCCAACGGACATTGTGCGCGTGTGCGGCGGCTCCCCCGGTGGGGCGAATCGTGCCCACGACATGTCTTGCGCTCCGTTTGAATCTAACCCCCGCCCTCTAACAGGGCGGCTACAGCATCGCAGCCAGATTGCAATGCTTCGGCCGGTGACCCGGCGGATTCGGGTGTCGGACCTGAGCCGGCGGCGCTCAACTGTATAGCGCTTGCAGAATGGCTTTCTGCACGTACATGCGATTTTCCGATTGGTCGAGAACGACCGATCGAGGGCCGTCGAGGATTTCGGCGGTGACTTCCGAGCCGCGGTGCGCCGGAAGACAATGCAGGAACGCGGCGTCGGACGCAGCAAGCGCCATCAGCTCCCGGTTCACCTGGTAAGGGGCGAACACGGCGTTCCGCACTTTCTCCTCGGCTTCAAAGCCCATGCTGGTCCACGCGTCGGTGTAGACGCCCTGCGCGCCGGTGACGGCTTCGCGGGGATCGGCGAAGAGTTCGATCTTTGCGCGGGTCTCGCGGGCGACGCGTTTGGCTTCGGCGAGAACTTCCGGCGCCGGTTCGTAGTTGGGCGGCGTGGCGATGCGCAGGTTTACCCCCAGACGCGCGGCAAGAAAAATCAACGAGTGGCAGACGTTGTTGCCGTCGCCGACGTAAGCGAGCTTGAAGCCGCGAAGGGAGCCGAACTTTTCTTCGAGGGTGAAGAAATCGGCGAGCGCCTGGCACGGATGGAAGCGATCCGAGAGCGCATTGATAACAGGAATTTTGGCGTTGGCGGCCATTTGCTCGAGGACGCGCTGCTCGTAGACACGAGCGACGATGCCGTGAACCCAGCGCTCCAGGTTTCGCGCGACATCGGCGATCGATTCGCGCTCGCCGAGGCGGGCCTGGGTGTGGTCGAGGAAGACAACCGAGCCGCCCATGCTTTGGATGCCGACCTCGAATGTGACACGGGTGCGAAGCGAGGGCTTCTCAAAGATCAGCGCGAGGAACTTGCCGCGCAGCGTGGAAGCGTAGCGTTCCGGATGCGACTTGATGTCCGAGGTGAGTTGCAGGAGTTCGCGCGTTTGCGCGGGGCTCCATTCCGCTCCGGTGAGCAGATCATTGACGAGCAAAATAGGTGCAGCGAGTGTTGCTGTAGGCATTTTTTTCCTTTTTACCTTGCCGCGGAATGCGCGAGGTGCGGCGAGCGTTCAGATTTCTTCGCGGCGGGGGAAGATTCCGCTTTTGAAGTTGACGCAAGAACCATTTCAAACAGCTGGAGAAATTCACGGACCTGCGCGCGGGTGACGATGAATGGCGGCAGGAGGCGAAGGGTGAAATCGTGGGTGCAATTGATCAAAAGACCGCGGTTCAGCGCTTCGGCCACGAATGGCGCGCCTTCGATGGACAGCTCGACCCCGATCATGAGGCCTTCGCCGCGAATTTCGCGGATGAAGTCGAACTTGGCGGCGAGCGCGGTGAGGCCTTCGCGGAGCTCGGTGCCGCGAGCGCGGACATTTTCGAGCAGCTTGGCGTCTTCGACGATTTGCAGAAATTCGAGGGCCGTGGCGCAAACCAGCGGACCGCCGCCGAACGTCGATCCGTGCAAACCAGGGGCGATGCGTTCGGCGACGGCGCTGGAGGCGAGGATCGCGCCAAGCGGCAAACCCGCGGCGAGCGGCTTGGCGATAACAACGATGTCGGGCTTCGAGGCGAATTTCTGGTAACCGAAATGGCGGCCCGTGCGGCCTAGCCCGCATTGAATCTCGTCGGCGACGAGCAACGAGTCGTGTTGGATGGCCAGCGCGCGGGCGCGATTCCAAAACGCTTCGGTGACCGGATAGATGCCGCCTTCGCCCTGAATCGGTTCGAGTAAGACGGCGCAGACGGTGTTGTCGAACTTGGATTCGAGGTCGGCGACGTCATTGAAGCGGACAAAGTCAACGCCGGGCAGCAAAGGAGCGAAGGGCAAACGATATTTCTCGGTGGAAGTAACGCTCACGGCGCCAAAAGTCCGTCCGTGGAAGGAATTGTCCATGGCCAGAACGCGATGCTTCGGGGCCGCACTCGATGGAAAATCCGCAGGGGTCCGGCCATAGAGACGAGCGAGTTTCAAAGCGCCTTCGATCGCTTCCGAACCGCTGTTGGAGAAAAAAACGCGGTCCATGCCGGACCACGCGGAAAGCTTCAGCGCGAGCGGGCCTTGAAACGCGTTGTGGTAGAGATTCGAGAAATGAATGGCGCGGGCGGCCTCGCGGCGGATGACTTTGACGATGCGGGGATGCGCGTGGCCGAGGGCGTTGACGGCGATGCCGCCCAGGAAATCGAGATACTTCTTGCCGTCCGCGTCGAAAACGTAGCAGCCGCGGCCGTGCGTCAGCACAAACGGCGAGCGCTTGTAGGTGGGGAGCAGGAATTTTTCGGCTTCGCGCACGCGAGAATCGGATTTCGTCGCACGGGGATGCGCGGATTTCGGCTTGTGCGCGGAACGCACGACTGTTTTCGCTTTGGAGGCGGCACGCATCATGCCACCGACACCGCTGCGCGGGCGGACGAGAGCGGCTCGCGAACGACGCGAGTGCCGGGGATGGAGTCGGCGTCGTCGCCGCCAGAATTTTCCGCGGCGCGCAAGGCCAGAAGTAAGGAATCGGGCGAACTGCCGCCTACGATGCGCACTTCGCGGACGCCGCCCACCAAGGCGCGCTTGGCGGCTTCGAGCTTCAACACCATGCCGCCGGAGACGACGCGCGATTGCACGAGTTGCTCGATCTCATCGCAGGCGATGGCGGAGAGAACCTTTTCACCGTCCAGCACCCCGGCGACATCGGTGAGATAGATCAATTGATCGGCGGCGATGTATTCGGCGCACGCGGCGGCCATGTGATCGGCGTTGATGTTGTAAAGCTCGTTGTCGGCGCCCAGGCCCAGACAGGCTGCGACCGGGAGCAGGCCCTCGCGCCACAGCGATTCGAGCACCGCGACGTTGACGCCCGTCAAGTAGCCGACGAAACCGAGGCCGCCTTCATCCGCGTTGTGCACCAGTGGCTCGGCTTGAAAACATCGCGCGTCGGCGGCGGAAATGCCAACCGCGGGTTGACCTTCCGCAGAAATCGCAGCGGACAGCCGCTTGTTGAGAAGACCGGCGAAGACCATCACGGCTACGTCGCGGATTTCGCGGTCGGTAACGCGGAGACCGGCGACAAATTTGCTCTCGATGCCTAGGCGCTTGAGCGTGGCGGTGAACAGGCGGCCGCCGCCGTGGACCACCAGAATCTCGTGCCCTTGTTTCGCGACAGATGCGACCTGACCAGAGAGCGAGCGCACGATGGCTTCATCTTCGAGCAAAGCTCCGGCGAGTTTGATTACCATTCTCATTGCAGTGCGGTGTGCTCCTCCAAGCCGAGCATGTGATTGAAATTCTGAACGGCCTGGCCTGCCGCGCCTTTTCCCAAATTGTCCAAGCAAGAAACGACGATCAAACTGCGGCCGGAGTTGTCCAGCGCGAAGCCGATGTCGCAGAAATTCGTATGCGCGACGTGCTGCAGCTCGGGAAGCTTGCCCGCGGCCCAGATGCGCACCATTTTGCGTTCGGCGTAAAACTTGCGATACAGCGCTTCTATAGCACCACTGGTTTGCGGTTGGTTGAGCGTGACGTAAATGGTTGAAAGAATTCCGCGCGCAAGCGGGAGAAGATGCGTGGAAAAGACCACGCGATTCTCGGGCAAGCCGGTGTGATCGAGAATTTCCGGCGTGTGGCGATGCGAGAACAGATTGTAGGCCTTGAAATTTTCGTCGACTTCCACAAAATGCAGATCGCGGCGCGGTTCTTTGCCCGCCCCGGTGGCGCCGGACTTGCAGTCGCAGATCACTTGGCTGCCTTCGGCGATCCACTTGGCTTCGGAAAGCGGGCGGAGCGCGAGGATGACACTGGTGGCGTAGCAGCCGGGATTGGCGATGAGCCGAGCTTTGGCGATTTCGTCGGCGTAAAGCTCAGGGAGACCATAGATGGCCTGGCCGAGCCAATCAACGTGCGGCGCGGGCAGCTTGTACCAGGACTTAAAAGTTTCGGCAGAGCGGAAGCGGAAGGCGCCGCTGAGATCGACGACGCGAATTCCGGCTTCGACCAGCGCGGGAGCGATTTCCGCCGAGGCTTCGTGAGGGGTGGCCAGGAACGCAGTGCCGGCGCCGCTTTGCTTGATGGCGTCGATCGAAAGCGGACGCAAAGGGGCTTCGCCCAGGCCGCGAAGTTGCGGGAATAGTTCGGCGAGGCATTTCGCGCCGTTGGTTTCGCGGACGTAGAAGGCTGCTTTATGGACGTCGGGATGGCGAAGGAGCAGGCGCGCCAGCTCAAAACCGGTGTAACCGGTGACACCTACGACGGCGACTTGGCGGGGGTTGTTCATTTCTTATCTTACGAGCGATTCAATGCGCTTTTGGAGGGACTCGCGGGATTTCCGGTCCGGCGTAATGATCAGGACGGTGTCGTCGCCGGCGATCGTTCCGGCGATTTCGGTGAATTTGGCAGCGTCCACAGCCGCGGCCAGGGGTTGCGCGGCGCCCGGAGGCGTTTTCAGGACGAGCATGTTCTCCGCGGGACGGATGTCAGAAAGAAATTCACCCAAAGCGCGGGTCAATGACGACAGGCCGGACGTCTCTTCCGGGAGCACCGCTTCGGGTTTGTAACCTTCGTGAGTCTTGACCAGGCGAAGCTCCTGCAAATCGCGGGAGAGCGTGGCCTGGGTGACGCGAAGCTTTTGCGCGGCGAGACGGCGGCGGAGCTCTTCCTGATTGCTAATCCTGGCATCGGAAACGAGGCGCAGGATTTGGCCGTGGCGAAATGTTTTTCCTGTATTCATCGCGTCTACAATTATGCAGATACCTGTATTTTTATACATTGAACCGGCGAGGGTGTCAACGAAAATCTGGCTAGCCTGGGAGCTAATGCAGGATTCGCAGCAGTGTCCATACGTACACTAGATTTGCGGGGTCAAGTGTTGTTACCTATCAACAGCGCCTTCTGCGCCCCAATGGGAACACGTTGCCAAACTGCGGGATGCAAGAACGATGCTCCAACGGCCCTAGCCGAGCACGGAGTGTGCGTTCTGCATTTCACCTTGTCGCTCGAAGCGGGCTGCTCGGCGATGCGCCGGGAAACCGCTCTTGGGAATACGCCACACGAGCGGCAGCGGGAAATCATGCGCTTTATCACCGAAAATGGCGAGACGTTGGCGCGCGTGGCGACCAGCGGGTTGCCGCTTACCGACGATTTAAAGGCCCGCATTCTGAGCACGTTTCTTACGTTGATGAATTTGCGCGAGAATATTGATCGGGCTTCGATGCGGTCGTCTTATGGACGATTGCCGGTTCCGCGGTAGGGTTTTCCCCTTTTCGTTCGCCCACACAGCCTGCTACTCGCCCCTCGTGGCGGCTTTTTTATTCCTGCTTTCGCCCTACTTCACACGATGCGGCCAGCCGAGGCGCAGGAGCCCCTGCCTATAAACGGATAGGGCCGGCTCGCACCGCGCTCGCTGGCGCTGCCGTTGCGCTCCAAGCGCCCCCGCTTGGCAGCTGGGGGTGTGGTGGCTTCGAACCTGGGGCTAGGCGCCGATGTAGCGGGCGTAGAGGGAACGGGCTACGGCGGGGTCCTTTGTGCCTTTCAGGATGGCTCGGCCGTCGGCGAAGATGGTCATTTCGTAGGGGGCGATGCGGAAACGGAGGAGGAAATCGTTTTGGCGGACGTCATCGGCCGTAGGGGCCAGCCTGCTCCTCAGGGTGGCTAGATTGATGGCGCGGCCGTGCTCGTGAATTTGGACCGAATCCCGCCCGCACATGGTGATGTGGGGTTGCGCGTCGCCGTCGAGGTAGGTGAATTCACGACCAACGCATACCGAGCACTCGAGACTGCGCGCAACGCGCACGGACTGGAAATGGCCGGTCCATACATCGCAAGAGAGCAGTCGCCCATGTAAACTCGCTTCGCTTCCGACCAGCAGTTTGAGGGCTTCGGTTACCTCAAGCGAGGCGATGAGGTTCACGACGGGAGCGAGGACGCCGATCGTATCACACGTTTCCTCCAGTCCCTGGCCGCGGCGGTCTGTCAAGAGCAGGCAGGCAAGACAAGGCGTTATTCCTGGGCGAATGGTCATGGTCAGACCGTAGCTGGCCACGGCGGCTGCGTAAATCCAAGGTTGGCAGGATCTTACAGCGAAGTCATTGACCAGAAATCGCGTCTCGAAATTGTCGGTGCCGTCGAGAACGACGTCGAAGCCCGCAAGCAACTCCTCGGCGTTGAGCGGGTTCACATCCGCTACGATGCCTTCCACGGTTGCGCTCGCATTGATCGACCGGAGCTTGCGTTCGGCGGCGATGGCTTTAGGAAGCGCGTCGCGGGCGTCCGCTTCGTCGAACAGGGTTTGGCGCTGCAAGTTCGAGGGCTCGACGAAGTCGCGGTCGATGATACGCACACGGCCTACACCCGCGCGAACCAACAGATTCGCCGCGGCAGCGCCGATGGCGCCGCTGCCGACCACGACGGCGCTCGCGGCGAGCAGGCGCTCCTGGCCTTGTTCACCGATGCCGGCGAAAAGGATCTGGCGCGAATATTTTTCGCGGAGCGAATCGTTCATTGAAGGTTTGGCCTCGTCAATATGGACTAGCGCCCTGCCGGTAATCATAGCTCTAAAGCCGGCGTCAAAGTTCACAAGGCGGGCAACGCCCGTGTGCTACCCTTCGTCAGAGCGAAAGGAAGCATGAAAGCGAGCAGGGCCAATGAGTTGCGGACTATCGTCGCGCTGGCACTCCTACTCGGGAGTGCGCACGCGCGTGCGCAATCTCCGTCCGCCACATCCCCCAGCGTCGCTCCGCCGTCAGCGCCCGCCGCACAGGATTCCACCAGCACCGCCGCCAACGTTGTCGCCGTCCGGATCGTGACGCAGGACGGCAAAGTCCTGCCGGGTGCGCCGGCCAATGTCACCGTTGAGACCGGCAAACCTTTGGATCCGAACCAAGTTGCCGAGAGCATCCGCAAACTCTACCGCACCGGTGATTACACGGACCTGAAAGCGACCGCGACGTCGGTGCAAGGCGGCGTGCGCGTCGATTTCGTAGTGCGCGAGCAACTGTTCTTCAATCAAGTGATCATCGAAGGGCTGGTATCGCCGCCTTCGGATGCTTCGGCGGCAGCGGCAATGCAACTCACGCTGGGACAGCCATACCGTCGCGCCGCCGTGGATGAGGCTGTGGGGCGATTAATGGATGCGCTGCACGACGAAGGACTGTATACGGCGGAGGTGAAGGCGGAAGCGGCGCGGCATCCGGACATACACGCAATGGACATCATCGTCCACGTGAAATCCGGGCCGCGAGCGCGAGTGAAGCAAGTACAACTCAAGAACGGCACCGAATACGCCGATGCGGAGTTGTTGTCGCGATTAAAGATCAAATCCGGAGTGGAACTCACGTCGGCGCGGATTCAGCGGGGGACAGAGCGGATCAGAAAATTCCTGGTAAAAAAAGGTCACCTGAATGCCCGAGCGTCGGTTCGGCGAGGCGAATACGACCAAGCCAAGAACGCCATCCCATTGGAACTGGAAGTGACCGAAGGCCCTCGAGTGCAGATCGTGATCACCGGAGTGAAGATTTCGAGCGGCCAGCTGAAGAAACTCGTACCCGTATACCAGGAAGGTTCGGTGGACGTGGACCTGCTGGAAGAAGGGAAACGCAATATTCGAGAGCGTCTCGAGCGTGAGGGTTATTTCGACGCCGAAGTGGACTACCAGACGGCCACGAAAGAGATGCAGCAAAGTAACGGGGGGAAAGGCACCGAGGAAGTCATTACTTATAAGGTTGAGCGGGGAGATCGTCACAAGCTGCTGGGCATCGAGATCACCGGGAACCACTACTTCGCCACCGGATTGCTGCGCAGCCGGCTACAGATTTTTGGCAAAGGGTTCGCGACGCGCGGGCGTTTCAGCCGACGCTTGGTGGAGGCTGACCGGGATTCGTTGCAGAACCTGTATCTGTCCAACGGCTTTCTGGACGCGAAGCTAGAAGCGCAGACACTCGACAACTACAAGGGAACCGAAGGTGCGCTGCTGATACGCTTTGTGATCGAGGAAGGGAAGCAGACGCGAGTCGCGTCGCTCGAGATCGAAGGCAATCACGCGTTCAAAGAAGACGAACTCCTGCCGGTCATTGCTTCAACGCCGGGCCAGCCATATTCCGACTTCAACGTCGCCACCGACCGCGACAACATTCTGGCCATGTACTACAACGACGGATTTCCCAGCGCGCGATTTACCGCTACGGCGGCGCCGGCAGCCCCCGAAGCAAAACCGGCAGCAGGGGATAGCGCGGACCGAAGCGCTCCGGCAAAGGAAAGCGCGAAGAAAAACGCCACGGCAAAGAACAACAACACGGATGTCCAACCGGGCGCCTTAATGCGGCTGGTCTATCACATTGAGGAAGGCCCGCAGACGCGCGTTAAGAAAATCCTGATAACCGGCTACAACCACACGCGCGCGGGAGTGATTCGCCGAGAGATTCGCGTCAAGCAAGGTGCGCCGCTGCGGGAAGGCGAGGTCGTAGAGTCACAGCGCCGGTTGTACAACCTCGGCGTTTTCAACCGCGTGACGATCGAGCCACAAAATCCGGGAGGAACCGACACAGATAAAGACGTGATGGTGCTGGTGGAAGAAGCAAAGCGCTACACCATCGCGTACGGTGCGGGATTCGAAGTGCAGCGGCTGGCAAGCTCGACCGACCCCACGGGCAGCGAACTGCAGGCCGCTATCCGCGGGATTTTGGAGCTCAGCAAGCTGAATGTTACCGGGCGAGGTGATTCGCTGTCGCTGAAACTTCGTGGCAGCACCATCGAAGATCGCGCGCTGCTTACATACTCGGATCCCAACACGTTTGCAGATCCGAACTTCACCTTCCAGGCCAACGTCTACACCGAAAAAACGCAGGACATCAATACATTTACCGAGCAGCGCTACGAAGGTTCGGTGCAATTGACCGATCAAGTGACGCGGTTCACCACCCTGCAATACCACTACGCCTTCCGCAGGGTGGTGGTATCGAACCTGAACAACACCGTGGCGCCGGAGGAAATTCCGTTGTTCGAACAGCCTACGCTGGTTTCGCAATTTGGCGTGACCTGGGCGAGAGACGCGCGCGACAATCCCGCGGATGCCACCAAAGGAAGCTTTAACAGCTTTGATTTCGGGATCGCCGACACGGCCATCGGATCCAGCGCCAGCTTCCTGCGATTTTATTATCAGAACTCCACGTACTACCCGATTGGCCGCAAGTTCAGCTTCGCAAGGTCCGTGCGCATCGGAGTCCTGGAGCCGTATGGCAATACCGTATCGCTGACCTTTCCTCCGCAGACTACGCCGGTGCAGCTGATTCCCCTACCAGAACGTTTCTTCGCGGGCGGCGGAACGTCGCTGCGGGGTTTTGCATTGAATCAGGCAGGCCCGCGCGACTCGACTGGATTTCCCGTGGGTGGACAAGCGCTGCTGGCGTTCAATCAGGAGTTACGTTTTCCCATGCGGCTTCCCTATATCGGGACCGCGCTCAG
>Ga0182018_10001130_pt1 | contig 31735 bp, 25 predicted proteins | sample 812P2MmetaG_FD_120490 | JGI IMG/M metagenome (GOLD analysis project Ga0182018, IMG submission 120490) | Permafrost microbial communities from Stordalen Mire, Sweden - 812P2M metaG | ecosystem: Environmental > Terrestrial > Soil > Wetlands > Permafrost | place: Sweden: Stordalen | collected...
CTGGGCGTTCGTCTCGCCGAGGAACAGCGCGGAAGCGATCGCGGTCGGCCGGGCAATCCAGGCAACGACGTTCCTCAGCGCCGGCAACATCACCCACACCCCGCTCTACGGCAACCTGATCGCATTGGGTGTTTTGACCGCGGCCGAAACCCGCGAAGCTGGAGCGCACCACGCCGCCAACGCGACGCGATACCGCGACATGATCGCCAGCACCGGCCGGTTCCTGACCTTTTGCGGCAGCGCGGCGGTCATTGGTCAGCGCCTACGGGCCGATCCCAAGGATCGGGTCCCGCTCAAACGGGTGAGCGAAAACGATAAAGGCATGGTGGTGCGAGGCCGGCTCGGCATGCATACAAGCCCGGCCTATGCCGAGGATGTTTACGTGGGCTCGCTGACCGGGCTGGAAATCGATACGCATCCGGCCGGATTCATTGTTCCTGTCAACGCTCCCGGTATCACGATTTTGTGCCGGAAGGCCGCGACCCGCGATCGCGATCCCAGCGTCTCGCCGTTGTCCAGCCGCTACGACGAACTCGACGGCCAGATGTGGCTCGATGACGTCTTCATCCCATGGGAGCGGGTCTTCGCGGTCGATCCGGCACCGGAAGCAATCCCGCGTTGGCTGCGCTGGCACCACCTCCGCGGTTGGCTGGCGAAAGCCGAGTTCACCCTCGGCCTGGCGCTGGCGCTGGCGGATGCGATGGGGCTGAAACAGAGCGACGTAACGGTCGGATACGTCGTCGATCTCATGGCCGAGGTGCAGATCGTGCGTTCGTGTCTCACCGCCGCCGAACACGACCCGGAGTTCACCCCGTCAGGCTATTGTGTACCCAATCACGCCCATCTCGCCGCCGGCGGGATCTCCCTGTTCAAAGCGCGCGCGATGATGTCCGAGATGCTGCGCAACATTCCCGGATCGTCTTTGGTGGTGGCGCCGGTCGACGCCGATCTCGACATGCCGGAACTGGCGGCGGGCCTGGAGGAGACGTTCGGCGGCGGCGGTTATTCGGCGCGGCAACGCGCGGCACTGCTGCAACTCGCGTGGGATCACGTGTCCTCGGGGCTCGATGGACGCGAATCGGCCTTCGAACTGCACGCCAGCGGCGGTATGCAAGGCTGGCGCGCCTGGCTGCGGCGTAGCTTCAAGGACTACAACAGCCTCGCCAATGCCGTGCTGAACGCAATCGATTTGCCCATGCCGGCGGTCGACGTCGCCAGCATCGGCACCGCCCCGGTCGCGCCGCGCCGGACCATTCCGTAGGCGTGTGAGTTGAGCGAGAGACGGCGAACGTCTCCGTTGACACGCCGATCACCGCTCCCGCGCCGCGCGTACGAGTTGCTCCGGACTGATCGGCGTCGTGTTGATCTCCACATCGAACGGAGCCAACGCGTCGCACACCGCATTGGCGATCGCCGCCGGCGGAGCGACGGCGCCGCCTTCTCCAACCCCTTTGACTCCAAGTGGATTAAGCGGCGACGGCGAGTGCTGATGGATAATCCGCATCGCCGGAACATCGCCGGCGGTTGGTAAGGCGTAATCCATCAGCGAGCCGCTGAGCAGTTGCCCATTCGTATCATAAGCGATCGCCTCGCCCAGGATGCCGCCGAGCCCTTGTGCCGCACCGCCCATGATCTGGCCCTCGACCAACATCGGGTTCACGACGACCCCGCAATCATGCGCCACGGCGTAGTCGTCAATGCTGACGCGGCCGGTCTCACGGTCCACCTCGACGATCGCGGCGTGAACGGCGTAGCTCCAGGTGACCGTGGGCGGATGCCAGTAAAACGTTTCCTCCAGGCCAGCATCGACGCCTGGAGGCCGTTCGTTGTCCCAGCTCGGCGCCGCCGCTCTGGCGATCCGCGCGAGACTCACCATGGCGCCGGGAACACCGACCACGCCGACACCGCCATCGCGCAATTCGAGATCGACGACCGCGCATTCCAGTAGTTCGGCGGCGATGGCGAATACCTTGTCTCGCAGCCTGGCGCTGGCGTGATACATCGCGGCGGACAAAGTAACCGTGCTGCGGCTCGCCATCGTCCCGTAACCGATCGCGATCGCGGAGGTATCGGCCAGTGCGATCACGACATCGTCCGGGGTGACTTTCCACAGATCCGCCGCCACCTGGGAGAAGATCGTTTCCATCCCCTGACCCTGCGGACACGCACCGGAAGCAACGTAGATCTTACCGGACGGATCGATGCGCACGAACGCACTCTCGAACGGTCCGACGCCGGTGCCTTCGACATAGCAGCCGATGCCGAGGCCGAGATAGCGACCCTCTCTACGTGCTTCGCTCTGGCGCGCGCGGAACGCCACGACACCGCCAACCGCATCGAGTGCTTTTTGCAAGGCACCGGGATAATCGCCGCTGTCGTAGACGATCGGTTCGCCATCGCGATACGGGATGCCAACCGGGAACGGCATCTCATCGGCGCGGATCATATTGCGCCGTCGCACCTCCGCCGGCTCCAGGTTCAGTGTCCGCGCGATCAGGTCGATGGTGCGTTCCATCGCGAACGCGGCTTCCGGACGTCCGGCGCCGCGATAGGGCGCGTTCGGAACTTTGTTGGTGACGGCGATTTTTCCCGAGGCCGCGAAATTCTCGATTTTGTAGGGACCGGTCAGGTGCACCGCGGTGTTGTAGGCGACAGCCGACCCGATCGGGTTCCAGGCCCCGCAATCGACGATGTAGTCGTCGCGCAACGCGAGGATGCGGCCATCGTCGTCGAAGCCGACCTCGACGTCATGCACCTGATCGCGCGAGTGCGTCGCACTCAGGAAATGCTCGCGCCGGTCTTCGATCCAGCGCACCGGCCGGCCGAGTTTCCGCGCCAGGAATGCAACCAGAAGGTCCTCGGGGTAGACGTGGCCTTTGCCGCCGAAACCGCCGCCAACATCTGGGGCGATGCAACGCACGCGCGCTTCGGGCAAACCCAGAAGTGAAGCTGCCTCACGGCGCACCCAGTGCACGACCTGCGTTGAAGACCAGATTGTCAGCGTATCGTTGCGCGGATCATGGGCGCTGATCACGCCGCGGCACTCCATCGGGACGGCAGCGTAACGGTGGTGATAAAAGCGGCGCGACAGACGGTGCGGCGCACGAGCCATAGCGGTGTCGATGTCGCCTCTGCCAACCGAAAAATCGCCGATCAGGTTGGTCCTGAACTGGTCATGAACGATGGCGCTGTCCGGCAGCAGAGCGGCCTCGGGATCAAGGACGGGCGGCAATTCCTCGAGGTCCCAGCGCGCCAGTTCAACGGCGTCCTCCGCCTGATCACGGGTTTCCGCGACGATGATGGCGATCGCCTCACCGACGTGGCGGACCTTATCGTGTGCTAACATGGGTTGCCGCGGACTGAGGAACTTATGCTGGACCAGCGACGCCCATTTGCGTGGCACCGAAATCAACCCCTCGGGCATCGGCGGCAGCAACCGCGACAGATCGTCGCCGGTGAGCGCGCACACCACACCGGGCGCGGCGGCGGCGGCTGACACATCGACCGAGCGAATGCGCGCGTGCGCGACCGGGCTTCGCAGCAGCACCGCATGCAGCATGCGCGGCAACACGATATCGGCGACGAATTGCCCCTGGCCGGTCAACAACCGATGGTCTTCGCGCCGCGACAGTGAGCGCCCGACATAAGGCGTGCCGATGTCATCCATGGGGTCGCCTCGCCGGTGGGTCGGGCCGCCACATCGCCCGGTGATGGAGGCGGCGAAGGTCGTTAGCTCATTCCGCGGCTTCCGAAAACCCGGGATGCGACGCCTGGCCGAGAGTGCGTTCATAGGCCTCGAGCCACGAAAGATGCGAAGGCGCGAACAGATCGCCGGACCGAGCGACGCTGCTGATTTCGGGATTGTCGACAAGTGGCGGCACCGTGCCATGATCGCGCAACGCCCGCGCCGCATCGATCAACCGTCGTCGCGTCAGCGTAATCATCCGGTCACTGGGTGCCAGATGTTCCAGCGTGCGGTCGCTGATCGCACCCATGCTCTCGGTCACCGCTGAATCCTGAGTGGAAACCTCGGCGATCCCGGTGTAGCTGACGGTTCGTTGGGCTTCGCGATCGATCAGATAATCGTTGCTCTGATTGGCGGCCACCCGCCAACGGCCGAACCAGTCGGTGGTGTTAGGCAACGTCGCGGTGGCGCGTTCCAGATAAGGGATCGGATCGCCGTTCTTAAGCAGGCCAAGTCCGGGAGTGCGGTGCTTCCAATTAAAAAAGTAAATCATTGTGTGCGTATCATCCATCGGCACCCACGCCTGGGCGAGGATGTTGTCCTCCAGCGGACCATTCGGAAACAAGGTCCAGAACGGCATCGCGAAATGCGCGAAACGATAATAGGTGGTGCCCGGATCCCCCGGCCGGTGCGCCGTGTACATCGTGCCCCAGCCGGTGTTGGCGACGTGATACTGCGGCGCGCGATCGATCACCTGGTAACGTTCCAGGTGGTTGGGGTCGATGTCGCCGATCTCAACCTTGCCGGTGTGCAGAAAACTGAAATGCGAGGTGTCGATGTCGCCTTCCAGTGCCTGCAACCAGTTGCACTCGCGCTGCTTGCAGTTGAGTTCAATCTCGTCAGGAGGACAGAGCAACGCTTCCAGCGCGGGCAGCGGCGGGGCGACTTCACGCTCCCCCATGTAGACGTAAACCAGTCCGCCACGCTCGGCCGCCTGATAGGCTTTGGCTTTGACCTTTTGGCGGAAGTCCTGGCCCGGCGGCAGATTGGGCATCTCCAGACAGTTCCCCGCCGTATCGAATTTCCAACCGTGGTAGACGCAACGAATCCCGCCCTCTTCGTTGCGGCCAAAGAACAGAGAGGCACAGCGGTGGGGACAGCGGTGATCCATGACGCCGATCCGCCCCGAAGTGTCGCGGAACGCGATCAGCTTTTCCCCCAGCAGCATGAGGCGCAGCGGATCGCCGTCGGCTGTAAGCTCCGACGACAGGCATGTGGGCAGCCAATACTGGCGCATCAGCGAGCCCATCGCGGTGCCGGGCCCGACTCTGGTCAGCAACTCATTTTCGCTTTGAGAGGTCATGTTTTGGTGCCTCCTGTTCAGGGTCCCGAAGTCATGTTTCCGCGCCCGAAATTGATGCAAATTTCGCGCCAGAACTTCTACCACGCAATCCCGAGCGTCGCGATTTATAGCGAGAAAGTCTGTGGTGCCGGACCGGTAAGCGGTCGGCATATGGTACCGCCATGCGGGATCCGCGGGGCCGCCGACCGTCCGGGCAACACAGCGGATGGTAGGCGAAGGCCGGTTTTTCTGCTGCTATGGGCGCGGGGAGGCACCCAATCATGATCTGCGATGTGCACGCGCACTATATCCCGAAGCATTTCAGCGACTTCATGGCGGACCGGTTCGGGCCCGCGGTCGGGGTGCCCAACCCGGTGGGTATCGCCCGGCATCCGGTGTCGGACTCAACCGCCGACATCCAGGGACGGCTGGAACTGATGGACGCCGCCGGTGTCGAGACGCAGATCCTGTCGCCGCACCGCCAGCCCTATCTGCCGGACGAAACCGAGTGCGTGCATGCGCTGCATCTGCTGAACGACGGTTACGCGGAACTGGCGGCGCGGTATCCGCTGCGCATCCGGTCATATGTGATGCTGCCGTTGCCGCATATCGACGCGTCGTTGCGGGAGATGGAACGGGGACTCGATCAGCTTGGTTGTGTCGGGGTCAATATGAATATCTCGTGTCTGGGTCGGTCCATCGCGGAGGCGGAGTTCGAGCCGATCTACGCGGAGATGAACCGGCGGGGGACGATTTTGTTCGTGCATCCCTCGGTGACCGGGGTTTGCTCGCCGGTGATCAATGACTGGGGGTTTCGCGCGTCGATCGGCAATTCGGTCGAGGACGCGATGTTTGTCGCGCACATGATCGCTCGGGGGATTCCGGCGCGGTATCCGCGGATACGCTTCATCGTGCCGCATCTGGGCGGGCCGATCCCGATGTTGCTGAACCGGTTGGATATGCAGGGGGTGCGCGATCTGGGCGCGCTGCCGGAGTTGCCGAGCGCGACGGCGCGGCGGTTCTGGTACGATACGGTGTGTTATGGATCGAAAGCGGCGCTTTGTTGCGCGTGCGAGGCGTTTGGGGCGGAGAAGCTGGTGACCGGAAGCGATTACCCGGTGTTGCAGGCATACGAGAGTTATACGGAGACGTTCGCGTGGATCGGGCGGATCGGGTTGCCGGAGGGGGATGCGGAGAGGATTCTGCATCGTAACGCACAGGCGTTGTTTGGGTTTGGGCATTGACGTCGTGCGGCAGCCTCACCCCAAAGGCGACTGTCTTCAAAGTTTTTCGGGGGCCGATTGAAAGGAACTCCGCACGGCTTTTTTTGGATCTGGTTGTGAGTCCAGACCTTAGCCGAATTTCTGATGGGACGCTGGTCAGGGCGGAAGCCGTACGAGTATCGATATGAATCTGAGTTATACCAGCAGCCCAAATGACTGACTCTTACCTTTCCTCGTCATCACCGGGCTCGACCCCATAGGCGCTAAATTAACGAGCCACGGGGTGACGAGACACACTTTCCTCGTCATGGCCGTGCTCGACACGGCCATCTGTACCAGCACCGTTTCGCTTATTGTTGGGCGCCGCCTAACATAGGGGCGGCAACAAGACTTCATCGCGAACTCTTCCCGGAGACCCAACATGGCCGCATCCCCCAAACCACGCCTCGTCGGCATCAACCACGTCGCCCTGGAAGTCGGCGACATCGACGCCGCGCTCGAGTGGTACGCGCGTCTCTTCACCTTCACCCTCCGCGGCAAAGGCGAGCGCAACGCCTTCATCGACATGGGCGACCAGTTCATCAACCTGACCCTCCGGACCGTCCCGGAGGACCGCCCCATCGAGGCTCGCCACATTGGCCTCGTCGTCGATGACCGCTCTCGCATCCTCGACCTCGCCAAAGAAGCCGGCGCGCGCATGGTCGAGGGCCCGTTCCTCGACTTCCTCGACCCCTGGGGCAATCGGCTCGAGATCATCGAGTACTCGAACATCCAGTTCACCAAGGGCAAGAACGTCCTGCGCGGCATGGGCCTTTCGCTCGACAAGAACGACAAGGCGAAGCGCGAACTGGCCGACAAGGACATGGCGGAGGAACCTGCCTGAGGAAAGCGTTCCGTTTTCGGCTCGCCCACGCTACATTCCTACAAACTGAGGATCGATACCAAAGGTGTAAGACAATGCCCGATACCGCTACTCTTTCGGCGAAGTTCCAGATCTCCATCCCCAAGGCGGTCCGCACCGCGCACCATTGGACCGCGGGTCAGCAATTCGCGTTCATTCCCAAGGGGACAGGCGTGCTCCTGGTCCCCGTGCCCACGCGCGACGACCTGTTCGGCATCGCCAGAGGCGCCAACACCGAGGATTACCGAGATCGCGAAGACCGATATTGATGCGGGTCGTCGACACATGGGCCTGGATCGAATTCCTGGCCGCCTCGCCCGCCGGGACTGCCCTCGCGGCACAGATACCGGCGCGCGATACCTGGCTCGTCCCGACCATCGTCCAGCTCGAACTCGCGAAGTGGCTGACCCGCGAGGCCGGAGAGGATAAGTCCGATCAGGTCACGGCTTTCACCGAGTTGTGCGTCGTCGCGCCGCTCGATACCAAAACCGCGCTCACCGCGGCCACGTTGAGCGCACGCCACCGGTTCGCCACCGCGGATGCGATCATCTACGCGACGGCGTTGCTGCATGACGCCGGCCTGTTGACTTGCGACGCACATTTCGACGGGTTAGCCGGCGTCGTGTTCATTCCGAAGTCCGGACAATCATCAAAGGCACCCGCATGAAACTCAGCCTGATCGTTCGCGGCCAACATCCGCCCGGCGACCCCGTCCAGCACCTGAACGACGACCTCGACCTCGTGCGCGCCGCCGACCGGCTTGGCTTCGACGGCATCGTCAAGGGATCGCACTACAGCGCGCATCCCTTCGAGTCCGTGCAGCAGATCCCGTTCCTCTCCTATTGCGCGGCGATCGCGCCGCGGCTCCGGATCATCTGCGGGCTGGTATTGGTGCCGCTGCACAAACCGCTCGATCTCGCCGAGCAACTGGCGACGCTCGACCTGCTCTGCGGCGGCAAGCTCGTGTTCGGCGCCGGCATCGGCTACCGCGACGTCGAGTTCAAAGCGTTCGGCGTCCCGCGCGGCCATCTGGGCGCGCGTTTTGAGGAAACCCTCACCGCCATCCGCCGCCTGTGGACGGAGGATTCCGTCACACTCAAAGGCTCCGACTGGGAACTTGATCACGCGACCTGTCCGGTGAAGCCGTTGCAAAAACCCACGCCGCCGATCTGGATCGGTGCCAACGCCGACATCGCGATCCGCCGCGCCGCCCGCCTCGGCGATTGCTGGTACATCAACCCGCACAACACGCTGGCGACGATCGAGCGTCAGATGGACCTCTACAAGCGCGCGCTCGACGAGGCCGCCCGCCCCTTCCCCACCGAAGTCCCGATGCGCCGCGAGGTTTTCGTCGCCCCCAGCCGCGCCGAGGCGATCCGCCGCGCCCAACCTTATCTGGAGGAAAAATACAAAGCCTACCGCGCCTGGGGCCAGGACAAGGTGATGCCGGAAGGCGACAGTTTCGATCACGAATTCGACGCCCTTTTGCAAGACCGCTTTCTCCTGGGCTCGCCGGAAGAGGTCGCGGATCAACTCAATGGGCTCAATCAGCGTCTCGGCGTCAATCATCTTGTCGCTTCGATCCATTGGCCGGGCATGCCGAACAGCCTCGCGCTGGAACAGTTGCATCTTCTCGCCGAGGAAGTCCGTCCGCTGCTTCACCCATGATCGGACCATGCTACATGATCCGGCACCGGCCGCACGTGGAGTAACAGAATGGATCGCCGCCAGATCGATGTGTTTCGCGTATCAATGCGTGGTCCCGCGGATATTTCCGGCCTCATCGCCCTGATCAAAAGCGGCGAACTGGATGCGAGGAACATCGTCGCCATCCTCGGCAAGACCGAAGGCAACGGCGGCGTGAACGATTTCACCCGGGAGTACGCGACCGCCGCGCTGTGCGCGGGTTTGTCGCCGTTCCTCGGCCTGCCGCCCGCTTCCGTGGACGAACGTATCGCCTTCGTGATGTCGGGAGGCACCGAGGGCGTTCTGAGCCCACATCTCACGGCGTTCGCCCGGCGGCCAGCGGCGAGCGAACCGGACCGTCCCGAGGCAAAGCGGCTCAGCATCGGCATCGCCATGACGCGCCAGTTCCTGCCCGAAGAAATCGGCCGCGCGGTCCAGGTCGAAGAAACCGCGTCCGCCGTCCTGGCGGCGATGCGGGACGCCGCGATCGCCGACCCAGACGACGTGCATTATGTCCAAATCAAATGTCCTCTGCTCACCGCCAAGCGAGTCGAGGCCGCGCTCGCACGCGGAAAGGCCACGGTCACCAAAAGCAGCTATGCTTCGATGGGTTGGTCGCGCGGGGCATCGTCCCTCGCGGTGGCGAGGGCACTGAACGAAATTTGCGGACCGGTCGCAGACGACGCCATTCTCCGCGACTGGAGCCTTTATTCCGGTGTCGCATCGGCGTCCGCCGGCATCGAATTGATGCGAGGCGTGGTAATCGTATTCGGCAACTCGGTCCATGCCACCGGCCGACACGTGATCGGCCACGGCATGATGCGCGACGCGATCGATGTCGAAGGCGTGCTACAAGCCTTCTCCAGCGCCGGGCTGGTATCGCGGGGTGGACTGGCGGGCATCGCGACGGACCGAATCGTCAACGTCTTCGCAAAGGCCGAGGCATCGCCCGATGGCCAGGTCAGGGGCTTCCGCCACACCATGCTGGACGATACGGATATCAGTTCGACGCGCCACGCGCGCGCCGCTGTCGGTGGGTTGATCGCGGGTCTCGCGGGCCGTGGCGAGGTCTACGTCTCCGGTGGCGCCGAGCATCAGGGACCCGCCGGCGGTGGTCCGGTCGCCGTGATCGCCACGATCGACGACGCGGCGACGGCGCCGGAGTGAACCGTTACTTCAAGGAATTGAACCGCGGCGCACGAGACAACGTTCATATCGTTCATTCCCGCACAGACTTTCGCGTATGCGGAATGGCCAACCATCGCGCCGCCAGAACAGCGCGTTACCCGCTTCCTCCGTGTCATACCAATCCGCGTTGGCATTGACACATGGCACCCTCACCTCAAACGTCATGGCCCAGCTTGTCCGGGCCACCTGTACCAGCACTGTGCGGCGGCAGGTGGCCCGGACAAGCTGGGCCATGACGTTTGAGGTGAGAGTCATCGTCAAAGCGGGCTGGTATTAGAGCATGATTGCTTCAGGTTGAAGCCATCATGCTCTAACGCGACTATGTTTGAGATCGTGATTCACGCGTTCCGACCAGGCAGCCTCAAGCGATCATGCTCTGATGTTGGCTTCACTTGCAACCCCGCCGCGGACCGGGTCAACGCCGGCCGCGCCGGTACGGATATTGTCCATCGCCTATTTTCCCGCTCGCACGACGTCGCCCCGCATGCCGTCGCGATCAGCAGCCGGTCGCGTTGGAACGCCGCCTGTCCCTGTCGGCGTTCTTCGCGCCGCCACCAAAAGGGTTCGGCCTTTCAACGCGTCACTGCCACCGATCGCGCGAAACGCCGCGTTACGTAAAACTGGCGGCAGGAACGCGAGCTGGCCGTACCAGTACGACACCGTTTGCACCCACTCGGTGAAGCGCCGTTCCCGCCGGGTCCAGGCGGCGATGCCGCGGATGACGTCGCACTCGCGCGTCACCATGTGAGCCAGTGCAAGCGCCGACATCATCGCGCATCCGCCCCCCTGACCCAGGAATGGAGGTTGCGCACTGGCCGCGTCCCCGATGATCGCGACGCGACCCTTGGACCAGTCCTTCAGTTTCAGTATCTCAAACCAGTCGCCGTGGCCGTTATCCGGAATTCGATCGATAACCCAACCATGCCGCGGAAATAATTCCCGCCACAGATCCCGATCAATCGGCACCTGGTTGGCGCGTCGATCGTCCGCCACCGAGGTCAACTGCACATAGGCCAGTTCCGCGGTACATGGCGCGTAAAGCAACCGGCGAGAGCCGTTCCAGTTCTCGCAATGTGCCCGTCCCATCGCGGTTGTCGGTTCCTCGGGAAGGCGCGGGATCATGATACGGTAACCGAACTGACGCGCCGGTTTACGCCACGCCAGCAGGTCCAGTGAGTCGCGGACGCGTGAATTGATCCCATCGGCTCCGATCGCCAGATCGGCCTTCGCCTCTGTTCCGTCAGCGAAGACCAGCCGTCCCTCGGGCAAAGCCGCGACAGGACGAGAGCCAAAGACCAGTTCGCCTCCCGCCGCCTTCAATGCGCCGGCCAACGCGGTCAGCAAGGTCCGCCGCTCTGGCACGATCAGCCGGAAGTCTGGCGCGAACCCGCCGGACGCGAACAGCCGCCCGTCATGATCGCGTTTTTCATGCCTGGTCGCCGGTATCGCGCCGGCCCGGACGGCATCCAATACGCCCAAAGTCTCCAGCACGCGCAGGCCGTTTTCCCAGATGTAGATGCCGGCGCCGGGAATGCGCAGTGTCTCGTCCTGTTCATGCACCCGAACCGACCAGCCCGCGCGAGAGAAAGCCAGACCAGCGGTCAGGCCGGCGATACCGCCTCCGGCGACCTCAAGGTGTCCGCGCATCCGATCATCTCCGTTTCGTCAGACCGCACCGTTGCAAACCTCCGCGGACTTCCTCGCGCTTTCATTGTCAGAACGGTCACCGCGTTCGCCCGGCGTGGACCCGCGCGCCGTCACGCCAGCTCGCAGATCTCCAGCATGGTCAGCAAATAGATCCGAACCGCATCCAGGTAATCCCCGATATCCACCCTCTCGTCCGGCATCGTATTGTAGCGTCCGCCTGGGCCGCAAACGACGCCTTCCATGCCAGCCGCCTCATACAGATGCCCGGCGTCCGTACCGTAGAAGCCGGGCGGCGTGATCGCGCCCGTGGGCTGAGGCTCACCTCGCACGTGACGATAGGCACCATTGATCGCCCGCACGATCCGGCTGCCGGGCGAAACCTCGAACGCCGGCATCACCGGACGGCCGACCTCCTGTGTCGCCGCCAGCCTTGTTTCCAGCCCGGGGAACCGCCGTTCCAGTTCCGCCAGGACCCGCGCCATATCGGCCAGGGCGCCGGCCCGGGTCTGACCGGGAGCGTAACGGCCCGACCCGCTGATGCGCGCGTAATCCGCCACCTGCGGCGGACGCCATTCCTGTAGCTCCCGGCCCAGAGCGCCATGCACCACGCCGGCATGCACGCGGTTGATCCCGGCGTGCTCCGGCGAACGCGCGCCGGAAAACGTCATCGCGTTCAGCCGCGGAATCAGATCGCAGGCGGCGGCGATGGCATCCACCGCCTCCTCGCGCTTCGACATATGCCGCGTTTTGCCGATCAGTTCGATGGTGAACACAAACGCCGCGGCATGCATGGTCAGCGCGGCAAGGTCGGTCGGCTCGCTGTTGATGAAGTAGTCGGCGCGCACGCCTTGCTCGATCAGTGCCGCGGTGCCGATCCCGCCTTGCAGTTCGCCAACGACGTAGGTCAGGATCACGTCGCCGCGCAGCCTCGCGCCGGCCTGGATCAGCGTGCGCAGCGCGCAGAAATACGCGGCGTCGCCGGCCTTCATGTTGGACACGCCGATGCCGTAGATGAAGGCCTCGTCGATTTTGCCGGCCCACGGATCGACGGTCCAACCTTCGGAGACGGGGTTAGTGTCGACATGGCCGTTGAACAGCAGGCTCTTGGCGCCGCCCATGCCGGGCCAGCGGCCGATGGCATTGACGCGGTCGCCCGGGACCGGCGTCAGCGAGGCGTCCAGGCCCAGGGCACGCATCTCCTGGGCCATGAACGCCGCCAGCGCGCGCTCGCCATCAGTCTGGCTGTAGCTTTTGTGTCGCACCATGCGGGCGAGGAAATCGAGGCAGGCCGCTTCGTCGATCGACGCCAGAAGTTGTTCGGCGGTCATTTGCTCTCCTCGATCGGTCGGATCAAAACCGCGATCATCACGGGAAGCTGATGCGAACCAATCATCCCCGCGCCGACTGTCCGGCGGCGTCGAGCCGCATCACTGGCGTGCGTCGGAAAAAGGATATCGCACCGTACCGGTTTTCAATGCCGGCGGGTACAGCACGGTTTGCGTATCCATGGTCCGGAACTGCTCCAGATCATGCCCTTTGACGTCATGAAACTGGACCTCCAGAACGCGCGGCTCGGTCCATTCGCCATTCGGACCGAATTTGATGTCGCCAACCAGCGTGTGGAAAGTGTGGGACCGGAGGTAGTCCGCCAGTTTGGCCTGATCGGTGCCGCCGGTTTCGCGAATGGCCTCCCCAATGACCTGAAGATCGGAGTAGGCGAAAGGCGGCTGATAATAGCCAAGCGTGTCGGCGCCGGAGTTGCCAACACGGGCCTGGTATTTGGCGATGAAGGCCTTGGCCTCCGGCGTCGCATAGGCACCGACCGGGAGCCAGAAATCGTAGTTGACGAGCCCATTCAGCATCGGACCCATCTGGGATTTCAACGAGCCAAGTTGCGACCCGACCATCCCGCCGCCGAACATTTTCACATTCAGGCCGATCTCATTCACCGCCCGGATGATGCCGACGGTATCGGTCGGATAAGATCCGACGAACACCAGATCCGGCGAGGTCGCCTGAATCGCGCGGACAATCGGCGTGTAATCCTGCGTCGATGGGGGATAGGTCTTGTCGTAGACGATTTTGAGTTCGGCGCGTGTCGCCAACGTGCGCGCGCCATCAACGGCATTGCGGGAGAACTCGGCATCGGCTCCGACCAAAGCGATGGTCTGGGGCCTGGGATTCATCGTGGCCGCGACCTCGAAGAATGGTTCCGCCAGGGCTTCCTTGGGATGTGCTCCGCCGGTGGGAATGATCGAGAAATAATTCGGGTAGTGGAACTCACTGTTCACATCCAGACCAAACATTCCGATCACGGTCAGATTGCGCTGTATCGCCGCGGGCATGAGGGGGGCGATCAGGTTGGTGCCCTGGCCGCCGAGCAGAAAATCCACCTTGTCGACGTCCAGCAGTTTGGCGACGATACCCGGCACGAGCGCCGGGTTCGACTGGTCGTCATAGGTGAGCAGTTTTACCTCCCGGCCAAGCAAACCTCCTTTGGCATTGGTATCCTCGACCCAGATTTGCATGCCCAGGAGAACCGCCCTGGCGCCCGGGGCCAACCCGCCGGTCTGGCTGATGCTCATCCCGAAGGTGAAGGGTTCCGCTGCCTGAGCGGCGGCGCCCGCCAGCATGGCGGCCGGCAACAGGCAGCAGGCGAGGCGTGATAACCAGAACATCGTTTTCGTTTCCTCTTCGCGTTGGTCTGTTGTTGCTGGCGTCGTGACCTACCCGATCAATGCAATTCATCGGCCGGGTAGGTCACGGCGCCAGGAAGGACATCCTGGAAGCCAACGCACGGCTCGACAATGAGCCGCTGCCGTTTCCGGGCCGTCCATGAGGTAGTACATTTCCGCTAGGTTCTCGATCTCGCGCTGTCAAGTACTGCCGTTCCGGGGCAATTTTGAACTCATACCAATCAGCGTTGGCACTGACTCTCCCGCGCCCGTCATGGTCCGGCTCGACCCTACCAGATGCACACATCTCATTCGGCCTCGGAAAGGATTCCCCCGATCCGGAGTAAGCGCGAGTCTTTCGACAGTCGCCGCAAGAACAAACAGCAGCGTCTTCCGTAACATATCGAATCGAGTAAGGTACCACAAGCCATTGAAATAGCTGGTGAGTTTGATATGTGTGCATCTGGTAGGGTCGAGCCGGACCATGACGGGGAAAGGGGCGGCGCCATGTGTCAACGTTCAGGCCGCCGGTATCACATGTGACGGTAAGATATTTGGTAGCGAGATCGCCCTTTGCGTTTTCATTGAATAATGCACAAATGGCGACATGTGCCGGACTGGGATCGAACCGCGATCGTCACGGGAAACAGATGCGAACCGATCCTCCCCGCGCCGCGCCGATTGCCGATCGCGACCGGGTGAGCGGTTTCCCTCAGGTCCCAACCCGCCTCTGTCCGCGCCGGTGGCGCAGAACCCCATCGACACCCAGAACCACGCAGGTCACCGCGATCAGGAACGCGCTGACCGCGGCGACCGTCGGCTCGACCTGCAGATTGAGACTGTTCCAGATCCGCACCGGCAAAGTCTGCGTATGCACGCCAGACAGGAACAGCGAAATCAGCAACTCATCAAACGAGGCCAGGAAGGCGAACAGCGCCGCCGACATCACCCCCGGCAGAGCGATCGGCAGCACCACGCGGAAGAAGACCCGTAGCCGGCTGGAGCCCAGACCCAGAGCCGCTCGTTCCAAATTGGGATCGACCGCGTGCAGCGCCGACAGCAGGATCAGCAACACGATCGGCAGCGCGACCACCGAGTGACACAATCCCAGCCACACCAGGTTGCCGATCAGCCGCAGCTTCCCGGCCAGATAATACATCGCGATCGCCGTGATGATGTTCGGCACGATGATCGGGGTCAGCATCAGCGACAGCAGCAGCTTCTTGCCGGGAAACTCCGCGCGCAGAAAGGCATAGGCGCAGAAGAAACCGATCGTCGTGGCAACAACACAGGCGATGACGCCGATGAGCAGGCTCGACAGCATGGCCCGTTGCCACTGCACGTCGCCGAAGAAGCGGGCGAACCACTGCAAGGACAGCGAACTCGGCGGAAAATGCAAATAGCCGTCGCCGCTGAACGCCAGAATGACCACGATGACGATCGGCGCCAGCAGCCACACGCACATCACGCCGATGTAGAGGCGCAGCAGACTGGGGGCCCAAAGACGCATGTCTACTACCCACTACCAATGAAACACGAGCCAGCGTCGTTCTCTCCTGTCATTGCGACCGAAGCGAAGCAATCTCCCGGTCCCCCGCTGAGGGAGATTGCTTCGCTTCGCTCGCGATCACAGGGGTCGATGTGCCGCGCTTCAGCGATCCCGGGTAATGGACGCATGTCTCAACGCGCTCCGATCACGCGTCTTATGTCGGTGATCCTGTAGTACACCGCGTACAGCACCAAGGTCACCGCCAGCAACGTCAACGACATCAGAGCAGCCGAGGGCCAGTCCACCGCCACTTCCAAGGCGCGATCGATCAGCATCGCGATCATGATGTCATGCTGGCCACCCATCAGCGCCGGCGTGATGAAGAAGCCGATCGACAGGATGTAGACGATCAGCGCGCCCGACAGCACGCCATGCAGGCTGAGCGGAAAATACACGCGCCGGAACGTGTAGAACCCGCTGGCCCCCAGACCTTCGGCGGCCCGCATCAGCGACGGGTCGATGCCTCGCATCGCCGCGTAGAGGGTCAGCACCATGTAGGGCAGCAGCACATAGCTCATGCCGATCAGCACACCGAAACGATTGTACATCAGCGACAAAGGCTGATCGATCAGGCCAGTGGCTCGCAACAGGTCATTGACCAGTCCATGCTCTCCCAGCAGGACCATCCAGGAGAATGTGCGCACGATGATGCTGGTAAAATACGGCAACACGATCGACAGCACCACGATACTGACTCCCGGGCCGGACGCCGTCGTCAGGTAATAGGCGATCGGATAGCCGATCAGCAGCACCGTGACGGTGACGATCAGCGCGATCCAGTTGGTGGTGCCAAGCGCCGTCATATAAGATTGCGAGAACAGCAGGTCTTGCGCCTGCGAAATGAATTCGGCGGCGGTGCCATCGAACTCCATGAACGTGCGGACAAAGAACAATACGAGCGGCACCAGGAACAGCAATACCAGTATCGCCAGCGCCGGTAGCATCAGCAGCAGTGTCAGATCGCGCGGCGCGCGGCGGGTGCCGGCGATTGGGACCCCCGATATCGTGACAGCGCCGCTCATGGTGGGTCAGGCGGCAAGATCAGGCTGTCGGCGACCGGCCACCGCAGTGTCACCGGCGTGTCCTGCGCCAGCGCCGAGACACCAACGGCGTTCTGCAGGTCGATTGTGATCGGCGCGATCCCATCGACGTCCACCGCATAGCGCAGGATGTTGCCAAGGAAGGAACAGCGGCGAACCTTGCCGGCGAGCGTATTGAGCCGCGGATCGGCCGCCGCATGCGTTCCGGCGGCGATGTCGACCCGCTCCGGCCGGATGAACAGCAGGCCCGGACCGGTGTCATGGCCGTTGCCGCGAGGCGCGCGCAACGCCTCGCCGGTCGGCAGGATCAGTCGCACATCGCCGCCGCCGGCCGTCATCGTGCCCTCGATCAGATTTGCTTCGCCAAGGAAACGACCCACGAACGGATTGACCGGTTGCTCGTACACCACCCCGGGCGGCCCGACCTGGTCGATCCGCCCTCGATTCATGATCGCGATGCGGTCGGACATGCTCATCGCTTCTTCCTGATCGTGCGTGACATACAGCACGGTCATGCCAAGGCGCTGCTGGATTTCCTTGATCTCCACCTGCATCTCGTAGCGCAGGTTCTTGTCCAGAGCGCCGAGCGGCTCATCCATCAGCACGACCGACGGGTGAAACACGATCGCGCGAGCCAGCGCGACGCGCTGCTGCTGCCCGCCAGACAATTGCCTGGCGTAACGATCTGCGAAACGGCCCAATTGGACCATCTCCAGTGCCCACGCCACCCGGTCCGCGACCATCGCTTTCGGCCAGTGCCGCGCGCGCAGCGGGAAGGCGATGTTCTCGAACACGTTCAGATGCGGAAAGATGGCATAGTTCTGGAACACCATGCCGAAGCCGCGCTTCTGTGGCGGCACGAAGGCGATGTCCTGCCCGTCGAGCAGAATGGCGCCGCCGTCGGGGTGAACGAAGCCGGCCACCATCATCAAGGTGGTCGTCTTGCCCGATCCCGACGGCCCGAGCAGCGAGAAGAACTCCCCGGGCGCGATCGACACGGCGATGGCGTTGACAACGGTTTCGTCACCGTAACGCTTGGTCAGTCCGCGTAATTCGAGCGCGCCCTCGCTGGCGGGGACGCTCGTTTCGGGCGCCGCGAAATCAGCCGCCATGGGATTTGCCTCGGCTTGTGACGCCAGAACCCACTGTCCGTAAATCGTGAGGCTCGAACGTTACAGCGTCATGGCCGGGCTTGGCCCGGCCATCCACGACTTTACTGACCGCACCAAAGACGTGGATGGCCGCCACAAGGGCGGCCATGACGAGATGCGACGGCCGGTCAGTATCGCCTCGAGTATTCGGCCGGTGTTTGACCAGACAGAAGTGGGCTCGACCCGGCCATGACGTGGTGAGGTGTGTCACGCCGCGACGACCCCGGGTACTAAGTCAGGATCCACTTCGACCAGATCGTATTGACTTTGGCGCGGTTCTCATCCCACCAGTACACGTCCTGCAGGAAACTGCGTTTCAGGTTCTCCGGACTGCCGGGCAGGTTCGCTATCATCGCGGCCGGCAGCAGATCGAACGACTTGCGGTTGATCGGGCCATAGTTCAGCTCAAACCCCATGCCGGAGTTCGGTTTCGGGCTCATCGCGTAGTCCAGGAACAACTGCGCCGCCTTGGGGTTCGGGCCGTCCTTGAAGAGGCCATAAGCCTGGATCTGCAGCATGTGCTGGTTCCATTCAATGGCCAGAGGCGCGCCTTTCGCGGCGATCGCCTGCAGGCGGCCATTCCAGATCGAGCCCAGTACCACGTCTTTGTCGGCCATCATTTGCGCCGACAGCGCGCCGGTATCCCAGAATTTTTTGATGAACGGCTTGATCCGCGACATCGATTTGAACGCCCGCTCGATATCGATCGGGAATACCTTGTCCATCGGTACGCCATCGGCGATCAGCGCGAACTCCAGGTTCGGTGTGCCGGACGCCATGTCCGCCAGCATGCGCGAACCGGGGAACGCTTTGGCGTCCCAGAACTGCGCCCAGTCGGTGGGCTGCTTGCCGGTGGGGTAGGTCTCCTTGTTGTAGCCGAGCACGGACGCGTAGAGGTTGGTCCCGATCGTCGTCTCGGTCCGGTACTCTTTCGGGATGTCGTTGAGATCGGTGTGCTTCCAGCTCGCGTAGTCGATTGGCGCCAGCATGCCCGCCTTGTGCAACGTGAGCAGACCGTCGAGGCCCGCGTCGGCGACATCCAGTTCGATGGTGCCCGACTTCGCCATCGCCAGCATCTTGCCCATGGTACTGGGCACGATCAGGACCTCGATCCCGGTCTCCTGGGTGAACGGGTCGTAGACGAACTTCTTCTGGGTGTCGCTGTACGCGCCGCCCGGGTTGCGCACGATGACCTGTCCGGCGGCGCGCGCCGGCCGGGTCCACAGGGAAGGCATGGCAAGCCCCGCCACGCCAGCGGCCAAAGCAGTGCGCCTTGTCACTCTCGAACGTCCGATCATGCGAAGTCCCCCTTTTTCACCCCGTGAAGCCAGGCGGGTTCCCCGGTGCGAGCCGTGCGCTCCGCGGCTGTCCCGCCGTCAGTGGTTGATCGGCCATGCGGTTGGCCCCTCGCCTGTCATCCAGCATGACCGGCGCGAGCATGATCCACGCAAGAACCAGGCCACGATGACGGATCGCGCGCCGATTGCCGGCAGGCTACCACGAAACCCTGGCCAGGTGTCCTGTCTGATCCAACGGCCCCGCTCGCCAAATCGTCGCCGGTATGCCTTTGCCTACAGCGGCGGCACCGATGCCCCGCTCGCATGCATCGTTGGGCTGGCTCATCTCCGGTAGGGCCGAGGCAAATTCCCGATTATGCTGCGTTCGGCTCGCCGAGTTTTGTGAGGATCAGATGGCCATGCATTCGGAAACAACGTCATGAGCCGGGTGGCCGTGCTTGGCACGGGCGGCATCGGATGCGGCGCCGCCGCGTTATTGAACGAGCGTGGTCACGACGTGGTGCTCTGGTCGCCCTCCGGACGCGGCACGGCGGCGTTCGGGGGTGGCGTACCGCTTCAGGCGGAAGGCAGGCTCTCCGGCGCGTATCAACCGATGATCGCGGCGGATTGCGCCGAGGCCGTGAAAGACGCCGACGCGGTAATGCTGGCGGTGCCCGGTTATGCTCATCGCACCGTGATGGATGCGATCACGGAACACTTACGGCCGGGCCAGCCGGTCATCATCAGTTCCCACATGTCGTTCGGCGCGTTGTATCTGGCACGCCGCCTGACCGCGCGCGGTGTCAGCGCACCCATCGCCGCCTGGGCTACCACCGTCACCTCTGGCCGGCGTTTGCCCGGAACCCGGGTGCGAGTCTCCACCATCCGTGACAAGGTCGACGTGGCCGCCCTGCCAGTGAGTGAAATCGATGCGATGACCACTCTGTGCGGCACGCTGTTCGGCGACCGTTTCGTTCCGCGCGAGGACCTGATCGCGGTGTCGCTCAGCAACGTTAATCCACAGAATCATCTGGGCATGGCGCTGTGCAATTTCACCCGCATCGAGAAAGCGGAGCAGTGGGCCAACTGGAGTGGATTGACTCCCGCTGTCGGCCGTTTGATCGAAGCGCTGGACCTGGAACGCCTGGCGGTCGCGGCGGCATTTGAGACGCTGGTGCGCACCGTGCGGGATCATTTTCATCTGTCGTTCGATGTCCCGCATGGCCCACTCGGCGAGGCGGGAGCGATCCTGGCCGCGCGAGACTCTTCCCCTGGGCCAGCCAGCCTGGACACGCGCTATATCACTGAGGACGTTCCGTTCGGTCTGGTCCCCAGTACGGTCCTGGGTCGTATCGCGGGTGTTGCGATGCCTCTGCATGAGGCTGGGATCGCCATGTTCTCCGCGTTGTACGGCCGCGATTTCCGTTCGGAGAACAACCTGCTGCCGGCGCTCGCACTGGATGGGCTGTCGATGCGAGAGTTGCGCGAACGGGTGCGCGGTTAGTGCCGCTTCCGATCAGCTGGCGTCCCCTCTTCACCGTCATGGCCCGGCTCGTCCGGGCCACCTGGACCCTCACATTGCCGCGTCAGGTGGCCCGGACGAGCCGGGCCATGACGATCGATGTGGGGGCCTAATAGCTGTACCCGGCCTTCGTCATCCACGCGCGCGCCTGATCCATATCGAACGGGATCGGCTTTAGCAGGTCGTGGTCGTATTCCGGCGCGGACCAGGGCATGGCCACGGTACCTGGATGTCCCAACCCGGCCGCGATCTCCTGCACGATTTGCTCGCGCGGGGTCGCGAAGCTGATCGCTTTGCGGATATACGCGGCCGCCTCGAACGCCCGCGAAGGGTCCTGCTTGCCCAGAGGCGTATCCACGCCGGTGCCAAAAACCGGATGCCGCAGATTGTAGCAAATGTGCTGCCATTTGTAGGAATCGAAGCGCCGCACATTGCCCCAACCCGGTTCGATCGTGGATAGCAACGAGCCGATGTCGTACATGGGGTCATGCGCGTCGATGTCGCCCGATTTCAGCGCGCTGAGTACCGCGTCGGTGCCGTTGATGTTCACCACGAAGAACGTCTTCACGTTTCCGCTCATCGGTTTCCAGTATTTCTCGTTGCGGACGTATTTATAAGCTTTTCGAGAGGCATCGTAGCCCTGGGGAATCCAGGGGCCGGTGCCGACGCCGCCATGCGCCGTGTAACTGGCGCCCGCCGAGGTCTTTACCGCGTAAGTACCAAGCCAGGTGCTCGCGGCATGCCCGCGGATCGCTTCCGGTTTAATATCCTTGTAGGCATGTTCGGGCAATATCGCGACCGAACTCAAAATCTGTTCGCGAAACAAAATCGAATATCGCGGCAGATTCACGGTGATCTCCAGCGGACCCGTCACCTTATAAGCATCGGTTGAGCCGAACACCGCCATCGCGGGTCCCTGGATGACACTGGCGTAAGCCTTGTTCAGGATCACGTCCCAGGTGAATTTGACGTCCGCGGCGGAGAATGGCTCGCCGCTGTGCCAGGTGACGCCTTGACGCAATTTGATCACATGGTGTTTGCCGTCCGCGGAACTGGTGACGCTCTCGGCCAGGCCAGGAACCAGTTTTTTGGTCTCCCACGATTCGTATTCCAGCAAACAGTTGTAGACCGGACCGAAGATATTCGATTCATAATAACCGATCGTGTACATGGGGATCAGCGAGGACGGCGCCGGCCAGGACGCGAACGCCGCGGTCGCGTTGTCACCGGCGCCGGCGATCGTCCAGTTCTCCGGCTGAGGAAAAAACACCGGATTGAATGTCGTGCCGGCGAAGCCGCTCAGCTTCGGATTAACCGCGATGGCGTCCTCCGGATAGAACAGGATCGTCATCGGTTCGGTGTCGTACCAGCGCTTTTCAAAGGCTTTGATCGCGGTAAGACGCACGGCCGGATCGATCGCGCCGGCATATTCGTCCAGGATCTTGTCCAATACCGGATCCGATACGTAATAAAAGTTCGGTCCATTCGGGGGCACCAGGTCGCTCCGGAACAGCGAGTTCGGCAGCGGCGTGATCGAGCTGTAGTAGTATCGCTCCAGATACGAATCCCAACCGCCGTCCGCGTGGATCTTGCCCGACCCCTTGGTGCGGCGAGACGCGATCGTCGGAAAATCCACATAGCTGGAAATCACATCGATCCCCAGCTTGGACATCTGCTGCGCGGCGAGCGTTCCCCAGATCATGCGCGCCGGCTGGTTGTTCGGGATCATGAGATACAACTTGAAAAATGGCGGAGCGGCCCGTGCCGATCGAATGACCGCCGGAGCGGCGAGGCCGAGAGCGGTACCGCCCATGGTCTTCAGAACCTGCCGCCGTCCGTTGCCGCGCATGATCGTCTCCCGTTCCCAGACCGGAAATATGCGCGGCCGTGGCCGATGGTTGTCAACACCCGCACCACTCGATTAGGCTTTGGCGGTGGGCATCCTGCGTTTTTTGCTTCGTCGATTGCTGTTCGCGGTGGTGCTGATCCTCGGCGTCAGCGCGATCATCTTCTTTCTGCTGAACGCCATCGGCAATCCGATCGACGTCATGATGGCCGACAATCCCGGCATCACCGATGAAGCACTGGCCGCGGTAAAGGCCTACTACCATCTCGATGCCAGCGTCGGATATCGATACCTCATCTGGTTGGGCAATATGGCCCAGTTGGATTTCGGTACATCCATCAGCACCAACATGCCGGTCGGCGGCATGCTGCTGACCTGGGGCGCGGAGACGCTGAAACTGCAAATCCCGGCGATTCTGTTGGCGTTGCTGCTGTCCATCGGTTTCGCCACGATCGCGGCCATGCGGCAGTACAGCCGGACCGATTTCACCGTCATGAGCGCGGCCTTGCTCGGTCACTCGTTGCCGGGATTCTTGCTCGGCGTGCTGTTGATTTTGATCTTCGCTTATTGGCTGGGTGTCTTCCCCAGCTATGGCGCTTACTCCACGCGCAATCCGCTGTTCGGCAGCACTTTGGCGGATGGGCTCTGGCACATGGTGCTGCCGTTGACGATGCTGACGGTCTTCAACACGGCGACACTGACCCTTTTGCTGCGCGGCAATCTGGTGGACGTGCTGCGACAGGACTTCATCATGGCGGCCCGCGCGTCCGGCCTGCCCGAGCGCCGGGTCGTGTTCCACCACGCGCTGCGCAATGCGATCATTCCGGTCCTGACCTACCTCGGCATCCTGTTCGGCCTGATGCTGGCCACGGCGCCGGTGACTGAGTCGGTGTTCACCTGGCCCGGCGCCGGCGCGCTTTACCTCGCCGCGATTCAGGCGCTGGATTATCCGGTGATCATGGGCGAGACGATGGTCGTCACCGTCATGCTTGTCGGGTTCACGCTGTTGACCGATCTCGCCTACGTGGTGATCGATCCGCGGATCCGGCTGAATTGAAGTCTCCGGCACAAACCAGACGCGCGCCAGGCCAGTTGCGGCAAGGCTGGAGCAGGCTTCGAAAAAATCGTTCCGGCTTGACCGGACTGGTGCTGATCGCGTTCATTGTTCTGGTGGCGCTGATCGGACCTTTTCTGGCGCCGTACGCTCCCAACGATCAGTCGGCGATGATCGAATTCGCATCGCGCGGCGGGCCGACATGGGCGCATCCGTTCGGCACCGATCGTAACGGTTACGACGTCCTGACGCGGGTGATCTACGGCGCACCGACGGCGCTCGCCGTGGGGCTTGGCGCCATGCTGGTGGCCTCGCTGACCGGGATTCTGATCGGCGGTGTCGCCGGATATCTTGGCGGCATCGCCGATGAAATCCTGATGCGGCTGACCGACCTGTTCCTGGTCATTCCGGTGTTCGTGATGATCCTGGCGGTCGTGCGGCTGTTCGGCATCGTCGTCGTCGGCACCTGGTTGGAACGCGTTCCCTTTCTCAACCTGGCAACGATCGTGCTGTTGCTGGGATTTTTCGGTTGGCCGCCGATCGCGCGACTGTCGCGCGCCGAGTTTCTCCGACTTAAAGGCCTGGACTTCGTTGAGGCGGCGCGTTGCATCGGCGCCCAGCCGTCCGATATTTTGTTACGGCATATCTTGCCCAATGCGATGCCTTCGTTGGCGGTTGTCATCGCGCTCGGCATCGGCGGCGCCATCCTGGCGGAGTCAATGATCAGCTTCCTGGGTTTCGGCGATCCAAAAGCCGTCAGTTGGGGACAACTGCTTTTCTTCAATTACCAGGTGTTGAAAGTCGCGCCATGGGCCGTCCTCGCGCCCGGCACCGCGATCTTCATCACCGTTTTGGGTTTCAATCTCCTGGCCGACGGCCTGTCGGACGCTTTTAATCCGAGATTGAAACAATGACCGATCTGCTGACGGTCGACCAATTGCGGGTGCATTTCTTTACAAGGTCAGGCGTCGCCCCCGTCGTCGATGGCATCGACTTCACCATCGGCCCGCGCGAAACGTTAGGGTTGGTCGGCGAATCCGGCAGCGGCAAGACCATGGCGAGCCTCGCTATCCTGCGTCTGGTGCCGCCGCCGGCTCGCATCGTCGGCGGCTCGTTGCGCTTTCAGGATCGCGATCTTCTGGCACTGGATGACGCCGCGATGCGCGGCCTGCGCGGCAAGAGCATCGCGATGATCTTTCAGAATCCGGCCTACTCGCTGAACCCGATCCTGACGATCGGCGATCAGCTCATCGAAATTTTGCGCTGGCACGAGCGGATTTCCGTCGCCGCCGCACGAGACCGCGCCGCAGAACTGCTGCGTCTGGTTGGTATCGCCGATCCGGCGCACCGGCTGCGGCAATTCCCGCACGAGATGTCGGGTGGCATGAAACAGCGCATCTGCATTGCCCGCGCGTTGCTGTGCGAACCCGCTTTGATCCTGGCGGACGAACCGACCACCAACCTTGATGTCACCATCCAGGCGCAAATTCTCGACCTTCTGGAGGAACTGCGCGAGCGTCTGCACATGGCGATGCTGTTGGTCTCCCACGATATGGGAGTGGTGGCGCGGATGGCCGATCGCATCACCGTCGTCTACGCTGGCCGTACCTGCGAGAGAGCCGACTCTCGCACGATCTTCCACGCGCCGCTGCACCCGTACACGCGCGCCTTGCTGGACAGCGTGCCGCGTGTCGATCGCGACTATGAGCATGAGGCACGACCGGTGCTGCGGACAATTGGCGGCCGCATCCCGGACCTGGCGGACCCACCCAGCGGATGCCGCTTTCACCCGCGCTGCGTGGAGGCGACCGAAGAATGCGCCCGGCTGCGTCCCGAACTGTTGCAAATCGCGCCTGGACATTTCGTCAGTTGCCTGAAGCGGGGAAGCCCAGGGATCCCCCAGGGATGAAGATATGACGGCGTTGGTGCGGGTCGAGCATTTGGTGAAGCGCTATCCAGTGCGCCAGCGAGGCATTCTCGGGGAGCGCACGGTCGGACACATCAACGCGGTGGACGACGTGTCCTTCAGTATCGACCCCGGCGAAACATTGGCGCTGGTCGGCGAAAGTGGCTGCGGCAAAACCACGACCGCGAGGAGCATGTTGCATCTGGTGCCGGCGACATCCGGAAAAGTCTGGTTCGAAAACGACGAACTGCTGACCGTCTTCCGCGGCGGCGACCGGGCGGCGGTGCTGCGCGCGCGGCGCGGCCTGCAATACATGTTTCAGGATCCGTATCTTTCGCTCAACCCGCGCTGGACGATCGGTCAGACGGTGCGAGAACCGTTTCGAGTCCATCGCCATGTCCCCGAACCGGAATGGGATAACCGGATCGCCGCGCTGCTGGAACGTGTCGGTCTGGAGCCGGCGCATGCGTTTCGCTACCCGCACGAATTCTCCGGCGGCCAGCGCCAGCGCGTTGGTGTCGCCCGCGCGCTCGCGGTGGAACCGCGGTTTCTGGTGCTGGACGAACCGGTGTCGTCACTGGATGTTTCCGTGCGCGCGCAGATCCTTAACCTTCTGGTGGAATTGCGCGCCGAACTGGGCCTGACCTTTCTTTACATCTCCCACGATCTCGCGTCGGTCCGCTTCATCGCCCATCGCGTCGCGGTAATGTATCTTGGTGTCATTGTCGAAATGGCACCCACGGACGCGCTGTTCCGCCACCCGTTGCACCATTACACAAGGGCGCTGCTTTCGGCGGTGCCGGTGCCTGACCCCGACGCGAAGCCAATCCGCGTGGCGTTGCGCGGAGAGCCGCCCAGCGCGATGCATGTTCCTTCCGGTTGCCGCTTTCACACCCGCTGTCCGGCGGCGCTGCCTGTATGCCGGACCACGCCGCCCGAGCTGACACAGGCCGGAGACGGCCGCGCGGTGGCGTGCCATAACCCATGTTGACGACAGGAGAGTCTGGATGAGCAAGATGATCGTGATCGGGGCCGGTGTGATGGGCGCCTCGGTCGCTTATCGGCTGGCCCAGGCGGGCGCGGATGTCACGGTGCTGGAAGCGAACCGGGTGGGTGGCGGCACGTCCGGCATTAGCTTCGCCTGGACCAATGCGCATAAGAAGCCTCCAAAGTCGTATCACGACCTGAACGTTGGCGGAATGAAAGCGCACGCCGCGCTTCGCGATGAGTTTGGCGCGACGCCCTGGTGGCATGGTGGCGGCAGCCTGGAATGGGAAGCCGAGGCCGACCGTTCGTCACAACGCGAGAATATCGGGCAACTTTTGGCCTGGGGCTACAAGGCCGAATGGATCGACACCAAACAAGTGCTCGAGCTTGAACCGGACATCGATCCCGCCACCATTGGCGACGCGCCGGTGGCGTATTTTCCGGAGGAAGGCTGGTTCGATCCGGTGGTTTACGCGAACGCGATGCTGTCCGCCGCGCGGCGCCGTCATGGCGCCAAGGTGATCTGCGGTGCGCGGGTCGCCGATCTGATCATGATGGGCGATCGCGTCTCCGGCGTGCACCTCGCCGATGGCACGAAACACGAGGCCGACATGGTGATCAATTGCGCCGGCCGCTGGACCAATGAAGCGGTGCGCGAAGCCGGGTTGCATTTGCCGCTGTCACCCACTGTTGGCTTCCTGGTGTTCACGCCGCCGGTGGCCTCCAGCCTGAATCGCGTCGTCCGCACCACCGTGATCGATGCGAGGCCGGATGGCGCCGGGCGCTTAATGCTGCACTGGAACCCGACCGACGCCGGCCTGCGCTTCGACAGCCCGCTCAGCCCATCGATGCCGGAGGCGCGCGACATGGTGCGGCGCGCGCGCCAGTTGTTGCCCTCGATCGGCGACGTGGAACCCGAGGCGGTGCGCATCGCGATCCGGCCGATCCCCGGCGATCATCTCTCGGCCGTCGGGCCGGTGCCGCGCGTGTCCGGCTACTATCTCGCGATTACCCACAGCGGCGTGACGATGTCACCGTTTCTGGGCGCCCTCGTCGCCGACGAGGTGGTGCGCGGACAGCAGCGGCCGGAGCTCGCCGATTTCCGTCCCGCCCGGTTCTTCAATTGAACGCACAATAACATTGCACCCTGGTTGATATTGCCCATTTCCGCGGCTGAATCCCTGGTCACAGTACCGATTGTGTCGCCGCCTCGCAGCGCGCCGGACAGGAAATCGCCAACAATATGGGCCATAATTGTGCGGAATCCCAAACGGTGCAGCCTTGGCATACCAATTGCGTCGTTTGCCGTGTTTGGGCCGGCAGTTCTGGAAAATGGAGACTCAACATGTGCGATCGCATTGGCTGTACGCATTTTCCCAACCTCACGGGCGTCGATCTCTCCGATGCCGCCGCCTCATCGCGCCGCAAATTCCTGAAAGGCGCCATCGCGACGACGACGATCGCGATGGCCGCCGGTCCCGGCATGATGATGGGAAACGCGGCTCACGCGGCGGGGGGTATCCGGTCGACACATGGATCGGGCTTCTGCAATCTCAACATTTTCCTCGCCCATTCCCGCCAGTACGCCAAGGCCGCGGGCGTCGAACTCGAGTTCGTCAATACGCCGACTTCCGCCGAAATGGTGACCTTCCTCGGCATGGGTCAGGTGGACGTGGGCCTGATGCCCTATACCAGCTTCATGGCACTGCATGACGCCGGGGCGCCGGTCAGGATCGTGGCCGGCGGCGGCATCGAGGGCTGCGCCATCGTCGCTCAGCCTGGCCTCGATACGCCGGAGAAGCTCAAGGGCAAGACGCTCGGGACGTTCCAGCTCGATACGCTGGAGGTGCTGCCGTACGACTACCTGAAGAAGCACGGCATCTCGTTCACGGACGTGACGGTCCGCTACATGGGAAACACGCCTGAGGCGGTCGAGGCTTTCAAGGCCGGCGCGCTCGACTGGATCTCCACGATCGAGCCTTATGCCTCGGCACTTCTTAATGACGTCAAGGGCTCGGTCATGTTGAGCAACGGCGTCGACATGTACGGCAAAGGCTACACAGACTGCGTTCTCGCCGCCCGCTCCAGTTTGATCAAGGACAACCCGGGCGGCCTCAAGGCGATCATCAAGTCGATGATGCAGGCTCAGTACGACGCCGAGCAGAACCCCGACGGAGTCCTGACCGAACTTGTCGGCAAATACTACAAGACCTCGATGGAGAACGCGAAGATCGCCAAGGGCAAGCAGCCTTCCGTGGTCGACGCGCGCAATCAGACGAACTTCATCCTCGAGCGTACCCAGAGCGTCCTGGAGATGGGTTACATCAAACAAAAACCTGGGCGCGACGCGATCGACTGGACGCTCCTCGAAGAGGTCATCAAGGAAAACCCCGAACTCCACAGCAGCCTGAAATACAAGTCGGCGGCCTGAATGGCCGTCGTCACGGCGCCCGGCTTTTCCGGCGCGGCGCCCGCCACCGAGGCACCCCGCCGGGCGGCGCTCGCTTACCTCTTCGCCTCGATGACCGGCGACGGATGGCTTTTGAAGGTCCTGTGGAGCTGCCTGTCGATTGGGCTGTTCGCCGGGCTTTGGGAAATGTGCTGGTGGTTCGGTTGGGCCGACGCCAAACTATTGCCGCCGCCGCACATCTTCCTCGGGTCGATCGCCGACCAGGGCAAGTTCTTCAATACCGCGACGCGCTGGCAGGTCGGCCAGGCGATGAATTCCGGTCCGAGCGCTTTTGAATCGGTGATGGTAACCATCAGCGCGACGACCATGCGCGTCTTCGCCGGCCTCTCGATCGCGACCTGCCTCGGCATCGGAATCGGCGTGCTGATTCGCTACAATGGACTGTTCGACAAACTGGTGCTGCCGATGGTGACGCTGCTCTCGCCGGTATCGCCGATCGCCTGGCTGCCGGTCGCGATCTTTTTGTTCGGCATCGGCAACGCTCCCGCGATCTTCATGGTCGTCGTCGCGCTGTTCTTCCACATGGTGCTGGCGACGGTGACGCAGATCGACGGCGTCAGTCCGAATTTTCTCAATGTCGCGCGCACCATGGGGGCGAGCAAGCGGCAGATTTACGGCCGGGTCATTCTGCCGGCCATCCTGCCCGGCATGCTGGCGGTGCTGCGCATGAACCTGTTCGGCGCCTGGATGGTCGTGCTGGTCGCTGAGTCGACCGGTGTCGGATATGGCATGGGTCAGGTCATCATGCTGGCACGCAATACCTTCAATCCCTCACTGGTGTTCTTCACCATCGCGGTGATTGGTTTACTGGGCTTTTCCTTTGACTGGCTCTTGCGACAGATTCAGCGCCGTATCCTCTACTGGTTGCCGGATGCCAAGGAGAAGCTACGTGGCCTCTGACGCCCCTCGCTATTCATCCAAAGACGCCGTGGTCTGCCGTGGCGTCGGCAAGACATGGGCGGCCGGCACCAAACGTGCGCACGAAGCATTGCGCGACATCGACCTCGACGTGACGCCTGGTGAGTTCGTGGTGTTGCTCGGCCCATCGGGCTGCGGCAAGAGCACCTTGCTCTACCTGATCGCCGGACTTGAGGACGCGACAGAAGGGGAAATCTGGTCGTTCCGCGACCGTGTCGAGGCGCCGTCGCCGGAGCGCAGCCTGATCTTCCAGGAAACCTCGCTCTTCCCCTGGCTCACCGTCTGGGAAAACGTGAGCTTCGGACTTTCGATCCGCGGCGCCGGCAAGGCCGAACGCCGGTCCGTCGCCGAAGACGCTCTGCAACGCGTGGGCCTTCGAGCGGCGATGGAAAAGCGCCCCGATGAACTGTCCGGCGGCATGCGCCAGAGGGTAGCTGTCGCCCGAGCGCTGGCCATGCGGCCAAAGGTACTGCTGATGGACGAGCCGTTCGCCGCGCTCGACGTGCAAACCCGCGCGCGCATGCAGGACTTTCTGCTCGACGTCTGGCGCGATTCAGGGGCCTCGGTGCTGTTCGTCACGCATCATATCGACGAGGCGGTGGCTCTGGCCGATCGCGTCGTTGTCTTCACGTCACGCCCAGGGCGAGTTAAGACGATCGTGCCGATTGATATGGAGCGGCCGCGTAATCTTTTTTCGCGCGAGGCTGAGGCCCTGCGCATGCAGCTCACCGACCTGCTGCGTGATGAAGTTGACCGAGCTTTCGTCGAACAGGAAGCTCTCTTCGCCACCGCCTAGAGATCGCAAGGAGAAGCCAGAATGGCCACCAGCCTGATTCGCTCGCGTGCCGCCATCACCGGTGTGCTGGATCGTTTCACCTGGAACGAGATCAAGGACGGCGCCGTCCTGCAGGAAGATGGCGTGATCGTCGCCGTCGGGACCTATGACGAACTGCACCGGAAGTATCCGGCGGCGCCGGTCATCGGCACCGGGAACGAGATCCTGCTGCCGGGCTTCGTCAACGGTCACCATCACGTGGGACTGACGCCGGTTCAACTCGGCTCACCCGACATGCCGCTGGAATTATGGTTCATTACGCGCATGGTGATCCGCACCGTGAACCTCTATCTCGACACGCTTTACTCGGCATTCGAGATGATCGGTTCCGGCATCACGACGGTGCAGCACCTGCACGGGAATGCGCCCGGCACCATGCTGGATGTCGAACAACGGGCCGGCGAGGTCATTCGCGCTTACGAAGATGTCGGCATGCGCGTGTCCTACTGTTATACGTTGCGCGACCAGAACAGGCTGGTTTACCAGGCCGACGACGAGTTCGTGGCAAGCTTGCCGAAGGAGCTTCAAGACCCGATGAAGCGGTGGTTCGGCCGCTTCAGGATGGGGCTCGACGACGCGATGGACATGTTCAGATCCTTGCATTCGAAGCACCACGAAAAGCGTCGCGTGAAGATCCAGTTGGCGCCGGCCAACTTGCACTGGTGCTCGGATAAGGCGCTGACGGCGCTGTCGGATGCCTCGTCGAAGTACGGCGTGCCGATGCACATGCATTTGAACGAAACCGCCTATCAGAAGGAATACGCCTGGCGCCGCGGCGAATGCACGGCGTTGGAGTATATCGACCGCTTTGGAATGGTGAATGAGCGGCTGAC
>Ga0182018_10001132_pt1 | contig 31699 bp, 28 predicted proteins | sample 812P2MmetaG_FD_120490 | JGI IMG/M metagenome (GOLD analysis project Ga0182018, IMG submission 120490) | Permafrost microbial communities from Stordalen Mire, Sweden - 812P2M metaG | ecosystem: Environmental > Terrestrial > Soil > Wetlands > Permafrost | place: Sweden: Stordalen | collected...
CTTCCCGTATCTCTCGAACCCGCTCTGCGCCGCCAGACTCTGCTGTCTCATTCGCCCTCACCCTCCACCAACCCAGGTTACCCCATGGGCTGGGCTTCGGGAAGTTCTTCAGAGGTTCCCTAGCCCTTGTCGCTGCCGGTCTTTTTGCGGCGTGTAGGCTTGCGGGCTGGTTTCTTCGGGTTCGCCACTTTCGGAGTCTGAAGAACAGCCCGCGCCAGCCGTTCGAAATTCTCCCCGGCCTTCGGCCCTTCGTGGTATTCGTGTTTCATATCCCCTGATTATCCCTCCGAAGACGCGTTTTAGGAATTCAAAAACACTCCATTGGCCGATGAGGATAAAGAGCGCAAGCATGACCAATCGCCCGAAGGTGGCGTCGGGGGGTCGTCCTCCTGCCCACCCAAACTGATCGTGACAATGCAGCCCGCGACGCTGAGAAGGTAAAGGACCGGGAATATAAAGACGAGCAAGCGTCGATTCAACGCAAGATTTTCTGGACGCAGGTGCTGCTCGTCGTTTTCGGACTCATCGGAGCTGGCATAAGCACTTGGCAGGCGAATATAGCTCAGGAATCGGCTGACACTTCGCAAAAATCTGTTTTGCTTGCCCAGAAAACCGAGAGAGACACGCGGCTGATGAGCGAGAAACAGCTGACTGATAATCACACGCAATTCGCGCAAATTCTCGGGCAAATGAAGAAACAGAGCAGGGCTCAGCAGCGGACCGCCAAAACCGCTCAAGATGCTATGTATGTCGAACAGAGACCATGGGTAGGAATTGAGGTGTTCCCTACTACTCACCATGACCCCTCTAGCAACACGGTCGTGGGACCAGGGCCCGTGATCCGAGTCGCTTCGGTAGAAATAATCGCACGCAACACTGGAAGAACCCCGGCCCTTCGGTGGAAACAAAGTTGCCTTCAATCTTTGGACATTGATTTCACCCACGACATCGCAGAAATCCTTAACTGCGAGGAACTTAAAACGCTTAATCTGAAAACTAAGATCGACCAAATGGCGGCCTACACCCTTGAGAATATTCCGCATATGCTCCCCTTTATCGCACGCAGTCAAGCAGAAGACTTCTACGCGGAGATCGACGCCCGCGAAAGCGCGCGCGAAAAAAGGAATACCGGAGAAGTCATCATCCCTAACGGGACTAGGGTCATTGACCTCACCACGGCAGTTCCTCCTCGGGATATTCCTCAAGTGCACTATGTTGTCGGAACAATGACTTATTATGACGGCATTGATCCTTCGAAAGAGCACTTTACGCGCTTCTGCGTCAAGCGCATAGGGAGGGCTGACGAATGGGAGATTTGCCCGTTCGGTCAAGATATGAACTAAAGAAAACAGGAAAGGCACCAAGGCGATTGACATGTGCGTCAACCGTTTTGTTGCCTTGTTACTTTGGATAAGTGGTGGAAACTTGACAAAACAGGGAATAGGCAACAGGGAGTAGGGAATAGGGAACCACGACAGGCGAAAGAGAATCGGGAACAGGGAACGGAGACCTGGCGACAGGCAGGAGGGAGTAAGGAACAGGGGATAGGTAAAGCGGGCGATGGCCCGTTCGTTTTCGACTTTGGTTACTTCCGGGGGTTGATCCGGGAGGCCACATAACTAAAGTAGAGGGTGGTCTATCCACAGGCGAACTCGCGGCGAACCCGATGAGTTCGTTGTACGGATGTTTGCAGGATATTCTTCTTGACATTCGGCTTTTGACTCCTATTATCTGTTGACACCGCTTCCTTCTATATATCGGACTCATATTTCTTCCTGCTCGAGTCGAGTGGTTCCTGAGTACGTCTGAGGCCGGATGCGCTTCCCCGGCGCGCCGGTATTGCTGTCGTTTGCCGCCTGCACGGCGGCTGCCGGGTTGTGCCGAGTCGCCGCTCTTTACCCCCGTTGAGTGGTGAGGTTCTCTCAGGAGTGTGCTTCGTGAAAACTTCGCTGATGTTCCGTTCCCTGGCATCGTGCCTGAAGGTGGAAGTTTGTTCAGGCGTATCTACCGGCACCAACAACGCTGCTCCTGGGCGGGAGAGACGGCGCGGCCTGGAAGATCGGGCGGCGGGAACCTGGACGAGGGCGGCTCGGCTGTTTCTGGGCGCATTGTGGCTGGGGGTGGTGCTGGTGGGCGGGGTGGTTCTGTGCCCGCTCCATGCGCAGCCCGTCGTTAAGACCTGGACCGAATACAAGCATCCCTATCGTGTGGTGGTGGACGGAAGCGGGAACATCTATATCGATCTCTTCGAGTGGGGCGAGGATGTGATTGAGTTGTCGGGCTGCGCTTCAGGGAGTTGCGTCACGACAGATTTGAACGTCGGAATGAATAATCCCATGGGCCTGGCGGTAGACGGGAACGGCAACGTCTATGTCAGCGGTTACCTGGCCGACGGCGGCACGATTACCAACATTGTTGAGGAGCTGCCGGCCGGCTGTGCTTCCACCGCTTGTGCTACGACGCTGGGAGGGGGCTTCAGCCGTCCTTATGGCGTGGCGGTGGACGGGAGCGGGAATATCTATGTCGCCGACAACGAGAACAACGCGGTGAAGGGGATGCCGCCGGGTTGCACTTCCGCCGCTTGTGTTACGACGCTGGGGAGGCGGCTTCAACGCACCTAATGACGTGGCGGTGGACGGGAGCGGCAACGTCTACGTGGCGGACGGGGAGCTGAAGGAGATGCCCCCGGGATGCGCTTCCACCAGCTGCGTGACGTCGTTGGGCGATGAAGACACTTGGATCGCTGGGGTGGCGGTGGATAGGAGTGGCAACATCTATGTCGCCAATGAGAGCGACCAGCAGGTGCAGGAGATCCTGCGGCAGGGCCTGAACTTCGGCACCGTTGCGTTGGGAGCCACCGGGCCGACAGAGACGCTGGCCTTTGACTTCAATGCCGCTGACAGCGGCATTGAAGTTTCTGTGGTCACCCAGGGCGCCAAAGGCGCTTGACTTTACCGACGCGGGCGGTGGGAGCTGCGATACCAACGGGACCAGCTATACATACAGCGCGGGCAATATGTGCACAGTGAATGTGACGTTTTCACCGAAGTACGCCGGTGCGCGGTATGGGGCAGTGGTTTTCTCCGACGCTACCGGAGTGATTGGGACCGCGTATCTCTACGGTACGGGTCAGGGGCCGCAGCTGGTGTTCCCGAGTAACACGATCGTCCAGACGCTAGGCGGCGGCTTCCTCACGCCCCCCGGCGTGGCGGTGGACGGGAGAGGTAACGTCTATGCTGCGGACCCCGTCGATGACGCAGTGAAGGAGATGCCCCCCGCCTGCGCTTCGTCCAGTTGCGTGACGGTGCTGGGCGGCGGCTTCCAAAATCCCAATGGTGTGGCCGTGGACGGGAGCGGCAACGTCTATGTCGCCGATACCGGCAACAGCGCGGTGAAGGAGATGCCTCCCGGCTGTACTTCCGCAAGTTGTGTGACGACGCTGGGCGGCGGCTTCAGCTTCCCCACTGGTGTGGCGGTGGACGGGAGCGGCAACGTTTACCTGGCCGATACGAGCAACAACCTGGTGAAGGAGATGCCGCCGAATTGCGCTTCGTCGGGTTGCGTGACGACGCTGGGTGGCGGCTTCAACCAGCCGTTCGGCGTGGCGGTGGACGGTATCGGCAACGTCTATGTTGCCGATACCGGCAACAGCGCGGTGAAGGAGATGCCTCCCTGGTGCGCGTCCTCCACTTGCGTGACCCTGCTGGGCGGCGGGTTCGACCGTCCTGCGGGCGTGGCTGTGGACGGAGGCGGCAATGTCTACGTCGCCGATTACTTCAACAGCGCATACAGCACATTGAAGGAGATGCCTGCGGGCTGTGGTTCCTCCAGTTGCGTCACGACACTACCGAGCGGCACCTTTGCCTTTAGTGTGGCCTTGGACGGGAGCGGCAACATCTATACCGGCGGTGCGTTGACCCCGCGTAACTCGGAAGTGGAGGAACTGAATGTCGCTGCTCCGCCCAGCCTGATTTTTGCCAACACGAACGTCATCGGCGTCGAGGGCAGCGACAGCCCGAAGACGGCCACACTGAAGAACATTGGGAACGCGCCACTGAGCTTCCCGGTTCCGCTCACGGGCGAGAATCCCAGCGTCTCGGCTAACTTCACACTGGACTCCTCGACGACGTGCCCGGAGGTGCTGACGTCGGGTGAGGCGGGAACGCTGGCGGCGGGAGCGAGTTGCGAGTTGGCGGTTGACTTCGTCCCCACGACCACCGGGAATTTCAGTGGCTCGTTGGTGCTGACGGACAACAACCTGAATGCAAGCCCGGCGGTGACGCAGAGCATTGGGCTCAGCGGGGCGGCTGGCGCTACTCCGATCGTTCCTTATATCCAGGATTACGAGCTCGACGGAGGAGCCTGGCAGAACGTCTCAAGTCTTACGGTGAATTATGGCGACACGGTGAATCTCGGACCGCAGCCGGTGAGCGGGGGTTCGTGGAGTTGGGGCGGGCCTAACGGGTTCACTTCCAGTTCGCGGCAGATTGACGGCATCCCTCTGACTTTGCCGTCTAACGTCTTCACTGCAACTTACACGAATCCGGTGGGAGTTACGAGCACGGAGACGTTCACGATCGCCGTCGCCCCGACCACGATCACTCCCTATATCGAAGTGAATGGAGGAGTGTGGCAGGCGACGAACAGCGTGACGGTGGCCGTGGGCAGCACTGTGAACCTGGGACCACAGCCGGGCAGCGGGGGTACGTGGAGCTGGAGCGGGCCTGGTGGGTTCTCGTCCTCGGCGCGGCAGATCAATGTTATCCCGCTGAGCGAGGGTGCTAATACTTATGTGGCTACTTACACTAATCCGGCTGGAGTGACGAGCGTGGAGACGTTTACGATAACTGTCGAGTAGGCTGAGGTCGCGTTGCCGGTTGGGGGGCGCGTGCTTTTTTGCACGCGCGAGCCCCATTCGACTCGCCGGCTGACGTCGACTCGCTCAGGGCAGGCTCCCATTTCGCGAGGGACCCATTCGACTCGTTAGCTGTCGCGAACTCGCTCAGGGCAGGTTGTGCGCTTTTTCTTTTTGCACATCCGAGATCCGTTCGACTCGCAGCTTACGCCAGCTCGCTCAGGGCAGGCTCCGTTTGGCGAACGGCTGCGGGGATCGCCGCAGATGTTGGCCGGAGGGTCGTTTTCACACTGTTGAATAGGGAGTAGGCCACTCAAGCCCAGAATCGGGCTTGAATGGGCCACCCGCGGAGGCGCGGTAACGTTGGAGCGCCAGATTTTCGGTGCAGATGCTTCTTTAAGTCTTCTAATTCCAAAAGGGTACGACCCGAATCCAAAGTTGTATGGAACGGGGCTGGGGGGTCCGTTGATGATGCTGGCATGAACCGCAGCGGCGTCACGGCGACCGGGCTCGCCATGATCCTGGGAACCGCGCTGGGCGTGGGGATGCTTGCATCTGCGCCTTGTCAGGGGTCCGTCGTTCCAAAGCACAATACAATCCAGGACCTGAAGTATCTTCCTGTTAACTCGGCAGTTAACCTTACCGGGGTCATCACGTACGTCGATGAGGCGGGCAAACTGTTGTGGATTCAGGACCCAACGGGCACGATGCCGGTTGCGATGGATCCGCTGCCGGCGGGAGTTCGGGCGGGTGAGGAGATTTCAATCCGGGCCTTCACGACGGCGCCTTACGACGAGGCGAAGGGACCTGCCAGTGTGGGGCTGGAACATATCCGCGTGCGTGCGATGGCGGGCGCAAGCCTTGTGCCAGCATCGGGAGCGGGCACATTACCGACGCAACCTTATACGGCTGGTGCGAAGCCCGCAGCATCGCAGGGGAAAGATGGCGGGTTGGGCGGGGCGCCTGGTCAGGGTTCGGCTCAGGCTGACGGCAGCGGGGCTGACAAGACGGGCGGGACGGGCAGGACGGCACCGGAGACGCGCACGCCGGAGGATTTGACGGTTGTTCGGGGGACGCAAGCGTGGACGCCGTCACTGACCGCGACGATGGGGACGATCCTGGCAGTGTTGACGCTGGGGATTGTGGTGGTGCTGGTGCGGGTGAACAAGCTGCGGCGGCAAGTGAACGAGCAGGAAGCGGAGCTGCGGAAGGCTTCGGAGAACACGCAGGCGATCCGGGAGCTATCGCGATCGATGCTGCAGGTGGCGGCGCAGAGGCCGTTCGATGTGCAGGTGCCGGACCGAGGCAGCGAAGAGATTGTGGAGCTGGTGGACGGGTTCAACGCGATGCTGTTCGAGCTGCAGAAGCGGGACCGTGCGAAGAGAGACGCGGAAGACAGGATGCAGAATATGGCGCTGATCGACGATCTGACGGGGTTGCCGAATCGGCGGCTGCTGGCGGATCGGCTGTCGCACAGCGTGTCGAAGGCGCGGCGGGAGAACCGGAAGGTGGCGCTGCTGTATATCGATCTGGATGGATTCAAGCTGGTCAACGACAGCCTGGGCCACAGCGTGGGCGACGTGCTGCTGGGGCAGGTGGCGCACCGGATGAAGGCGCGCTTCCGGCAATCGGACACGCTGGCGCGCATCGGGAGCGATGAGTTCACGCTGATCCTGGATACGGTGTTTACGAGGGCGGATGCGGAGAGGGCGGCCGAAGACGCGCTGGATGTGCTGAAGGAGCCGTTTGTGATCGATGGGCATTCGATCAAGATGACGGCGAGTATCGGGATCAGCATTTTTCCGGATCACGGAAAAGAGGGTGGGCAGTTGCTGCGGCAGGCGGACTGCGCGATGGTCGCGGCGAAGCGCAATGGGAAGGACCGCATCGTGCAGTTTGGGGACGGGCTGGGGAGCGCGGCGCGGGAGCGGCTGATGCTGGAAGGCGAGCTGCGGCGGGCGATCGACGAGGGGGAGATTCGGGTTCACTACCAGCCGGAATTCGATCTGGCCACGAATACGATTGTGCGTTTCGAGGCGCTGGCGCGGTGGGCGCATCCGACGCTGGGACCGATTCCGCCGCTGACCTTCATTCCGGTTGCGGAGGAGAGCGGGCTGATCGTTCCGCTGGGCGCTTTCGTGATGGAGAAGGCCTGCGCGGATGCGGTGATCTGGCAGCGCAGAGCGAACCGGCCGATACAGGTGGCGGTGAACATTTCGAGCGTGCAGTTTGCGCGGGACACGTTTCTTGAGGAAGTGGAGGAGACGCTGCGGCGCACGGGGCTGAGGCCGAGCCTGCTGCAGCTGGAGCTGACCGAATCTGCGACGCTGACCGGGGTGGAAAGGGCGGCGGATTTGATTCGGCGGCTGACGGGCAGGGGGATCGGGGTGGCTCTGGACGACTTTGGGACGGGGTATTCGTGCCTGAGCTATCTGCCGAAGCTGTTTCTGGACGCGTTGAAGCTGGATCGGTCGTTTGTTACGGAGCTGGCGATGCGTCAGGAGACGCGGGCGTTTGTGCAGTCGATTTTGTCGATGGCGCATAACCTGCACATGAAGGTGATTGTCGAGGGCATCGAAACGCGAGAGCAGCTGGAGCTGATGAAGGCGCTGGGGACTAATGAGGCTCAGGGATTCTTGCTGGGGCGGCCTACGCCGAATCCGATGGAGCAACTGGCGTGGGGGTCGAACGCTGGGCCTGCTCGGGAACGGGAAACCGAGACGGTCTCTTTCTAGTCGGCTGGCCCTGAAGTTCATTGGATCATTTGGGCGGATCGAAATCGTCGAAAAACAGCCTGAGGGGCTGAGGCCCGAATCGTTTAGCCGTCTTTAATGGCACCCGTTCGACTCCGCGGCTTTGAGCGCTCCGCGCAGGGCAGACTAGAAACAGCCTGCGGGAAATAAATTTGGCATGGACGCGGTTGAGACTGCGCCCTTTTCAAAATGGTGCACGGCAGTACTTTTGGGGTGAAGACCCAATAGAGTCTCGTTGACGTTCGGTTTGCAGGGGAGTTTGCTTCTTGCTGTGGGGTGAACCTGGCTATCGCTTGGTTTTGGGGTGGCTCGCGTCGGCTTTTCTTCCGCACGCTGTTGCCCGTCAAAACTCCCTCAGGGGCTGAAGCCCGAATCGTTTTACGGGCTTTACGGCAAGACTGAAACGTCGTGGCCTGATAGAAAAGCAAAGAACAATTCTTTACCCGAAGCCCGAATCCGTTTTGCCGGCTTTAACGACACGACTTGAAACAGCTTGCGGAAGAAGTCCTGAGAGGACGAAAATCATCCCTCAGCGGTTAAAGCCGGACTGATTTTCCAGCTCTTTCGGCACGGCTGAAAGCTGTGCCCCTACAAAACTGGCAAGCTTTTCCGCAAGCTGTCAAAGTCGTGCCCTGATGCAAAAGCAAAGAACAATTCTTTAGCTCGAATCGTTTTGCCGGCTTTAACGGCACTGACCTGCCCCCAAAATCCGTACAGGTAATTCAGTAAATCTAACCCGCCGCCGGAGCTGTGGGAAAGTGGGAAACGCCGCAGGCGTTTTCCAAGTGGGCGGAGCCTACGTCTTTTCCATAGCTCTGGGTTATGGCCACGCGTGCAAACTCGGCCGGCGTTCTGTAACCGAGATTGCTGTGTGGCCGTTGTTCGTTGTACTCCACCTTCCAGTTAGTTACTCTTCTGCTTGCGTCGAACAGGTTGGTGAACCAGCTGACCCGCAGGCACTCTTCCCGCAGCCTGCCGTGGAAGCTCTCCACATGCGCGTTCTGCGTTGGCTTGCCCGGCTGGATGTGGCGCAGCTCGATCTTCCACTCCAGCGCCCAGGCCAGGAAGTGACGACTGGTCAGATCCGGCCCGTTGTCACAGCGAATCGCCTGCGGCCGGCCGCGTACGGCGATAACCTCATCGAGCGCCCGCGTCACTCGCCGACTGGCGAAGCCTGTATCCACTTCCAGCGCCAGACACTCCCGCGTGAAAGCATCGACTACACTCAGCACGCGAATCGTGCGTCCGGTCGCAATCACATCGTGAACGAAATCCAGTGCCCACTCCTGGTTGGCTCCGCTCAGCACCGGCCGCGGCGATCCCACGCGCACGCAGTGTCTGCGCTTCTTTCGCTTCAGGCACAGCCCCGCTTCGCGATACACCCGCCACAGCCGCTTATGGTTCACCCGCTCGCCCTCTCGTTCCACTAACACCTGCAATCTCCTGTAACCGTATCCCGGCTTCTCTCGGGCGAGCCGCACCAGCTTCTCCCGCAGCGCCTCATCCGATCGCCGCGACCGATACCGATACCGATAACTGCTGACCGCCATCCCCATCAGCCCGCACACCCGGCGCTCGCTGGCCCCATACTGCGACCGCAGCCAGCCGGCGTCCGTCCTTCGGTCTACGAGCTCCATCCGTTTTTTGCGATCACCGCCTTCAGCATCTCCTTGTCCAGGCTCAGGTCCGCCACCAGACGCTTCAGACGCGAGTTCTCATCTTCGAGCGAACGCAGCCGCTGCGCCTCGCTGACCTCCATGCCGCCGAACTTCGCTTTCCATGCGTAGATCGTCGCCGCGCTCACGCCGCACTCCCGCGCCACATCCTCTACCGTGCGCCCGGCCTCAACCTGCTTCAGCGCAGCGATGATCTGCGCCTCCGTATGCCTGCTCCTGCCCATGCCGTCCTCTCCTGAATCCGAAAATCATACTCAGTTCTGTCCGGATCCAGGGGGGCAGGTCAGTGGCCTGATGCAAAAGCAAAGAACAATTCTTTAATTGAGGCCGAATTGTTTTGCGGGCTTTGCGACACAACTGAAACAACTTGGGGAACAAGTCCTGAGAGGACGAAAACCATCCCTCAGCGGCTAAGGGCGGACCTGATTTTCCAGCTCTTTCGGCACAGCTGAAAGCTGTGCCCCTTCAAAACTGGCAAGCTTTTCCGCAAGCTGTCAAAGTCGTGGTCTGATAGAAAAGCAAAGAACAATTCCTTAATGGAAATAGAAGCAGCGGGAGCTGAGTGGATCCCTTTCTGTTGTTTTCCCAGAGGAAGTGTGGCATACTTCCTGTTGGAAACCAAAATGAAACAGAAAACTGACGTTTTGCAGGGCACGCTGGCGTTGATGGTGCTGAAGACTCTGGATGTGCTGGGGCCTCTGCATGGGTATGGGATCGCTCGGCGGATTGAGCAGATCAGCGGCGATTTGCTGGCTGTAAATCAGGGGACACTCTATCCGGTGCTGTTGAAGCTGGAGCAGGAGGGCGCGGTTGCGTCGGAGTGGGGGGCGTCGGATAACAATCGGCGGGCGCGGTTTTACAAGCTGACACGCGAAGGGCGGAAGCAACTGCAAGTGGAGACCCAGGATTGGGAACAGACGGCGGCGATTATCGGGCGGTTCTTTGAGGCGAAGGCGGAGGATCTGGTATGAGATGGCTGCGGCGGTTCTTGAGGCGTGCGGTAAATCTGGCGACTGGGCGCGTGGATGACGAGAGGCTGCGGGAGGAGATCGAGGAGCACATCGCTCTCGATACCGAGGCGAATATTCGCGCGGGTATGACGCCGGTTGAGGCGCGGCGGCGGGCGATCCTGAAGTTTGGCGGCGTAGGGACGGTTCGTGAGGAGTACCGAGCCGAACGCGGATTGCCCTCGATCGAGAATCTGGCGCAGGATGTGCGCTTCAGCGTGCGGGTGCTGCGGAAGTCTCCGGGATTTACGATCGCTGCCGTTCTTACGCTGGCGCTGGCCATCGGCGCCAACTCCGTGGTGTTCGGGGTATTGAATGCGCTGATACTGCGACCGCTGAATGTGCCTCACGCGGAAAGTCTCTACACGATCGAACGCGGCGGTTATAAAGACCAGGCAACGTCCTATCCCGACTATCTCGATCTGCACGATCGCAACCGCACCTTCGAAGCGCTGACAGCTTATATCCTGATTCCGGTGGGACTGGATACAGGAAAGAATCCATCCCAGGCCTGGGGCTACGAGGTTGCGGGAAACTACTTCGATGCCATGGGCATCCAGCCTTTTCTGGGCCGATTCTTCAACGTCGCCGATGAGCATGGCCCGAACAGTGCTCCGTATTTGGTTCTGTCGTGGTCGTACTGGCACAGCCATTTTCAGGATGATCGCGGGGTCGTGGGCCGAGTGGTTCAGGTCAACAAGCATCCATTCACCATCCTCGGCGTAGCGCCGCCTGAGTTCAACGGGACACTGCTTTTCTTCTTTCCGGATTTCTGGGCGCCGATGGTTCAGCAGGAGCAACTCCAGGGGCGAAGCGTTCTGAACGATCGCGGGCGTCGCACCATTTATATGGTGCTGGGGCATTTGAAGCCGGGAGTAACGCAGGCACAGGCGATCGCCGATCTGGACTCGGTTGGGTCCTATCTGGAAAGGAACTACCCGAAAGACGATGCCTGGATGACGTATTCACTGGCGCGGCCGAGTCTGGCTGGGGACCTGGTCGGGCCCGGCGTGCGGGGATTTATGACAGGCATGATGCTGCTGTCGGGATTGATTCTGGTGGCGGCATGCGCTAACCTGGGAAGCTTATTTTCCGCCCGCGCAGCGGACCGCTCGCGGGAAGTAGCTTTGCGGCTGGCGCTGGGGTCGACGCGGAGGCGCATCCTTCGGGCGTTGTTCACCGAGGCTGTGCTGGTTTCGCTCTGCGGCGGGGCTCTTGGGCTCGCGTGCAGCGTGGCGCTGCTGCGGCAGTTGAGCGTGTGGCATCCGATTCCGCAGTATCCGCTGCACTTGCCGGTGTACCCCGACGCAAAGGTCTACCTGGTGGCATTGCTGCTGGCTCTGGCCAGTGGCTTTCTGTTTGGGGCCGTTCCGGTTCGCCAGATACTCCGCACCAATCCATACGAGGTGGTCAAGGCAGGATCGGCCGGCATTATCGCGGGCCATACCGGGCGCCGGATGGTTCTGCGGGATGTGCTGCTTGTGGCGCAGATTGCTATCTCCGCTGTGCTGGTGACCTCGTCGCTGGTGGCGGTGCGCGGTCTGGCGCGCTCGATGCACAGCAGCTTCGGTTTTGATCCGCGGAACGCGGTGCTCGTCGATACCGACCTGAGCATGGCCGGTTACAGCGGCGATCAAGTGACGGCCATGCAAAAGCGCATGATCGATGCTCTGGAGACGATTCCGGGAGTCAAGTCAGTGGGATTCATCAGTCTGGTTCCGCTAAGCGGGGGTGGATCGACGGAGGATGTGTTCAGCGACCAGACGACGGAGCTGAAGCCATCGAAAGCGGCTGCGAACGTCGCGGTGTTCAGCATATCGCCGGAATACTTCTGCGCGGCCGGCACGTCGCTGCTGACCGGCAGAGGCTTCTCGTGGCACGACGACAGTGGAGCGCCGCCGGTTGCCGTCGTCAACTCATTATTTGCGCGCAGGGTCTTCGGTTCGGTTAGCAACGCGATCGGCAGCTACTACAAGAGAAACGATGGAACGCGGGTTCAGGTGGCGGGTGTTGTGGAGGACGGCAAGTACTACCTGATGACTGAGGATCCGCGGCCGGCGGAGTTTCTCCCCTTCCTGCAAAGGCCCACCCAGCTGACAGCGCTGGTGGTGCGGTCTGACCGCGATTTGTTGCAAGTGGCAACGGAGATGAGGAGCAAGCTGAGCAACCTCGATTCGGGCCTGCCGTTCACTCTGCAGACGTGGAGCGACGGAATGGGGCTCGCCCTTTTTCCTTCTCGTGTGGCAACCGTGTCGCTGGGGGTGCTGGGAATGATGGGCGCAATGCTGACGATCACCGGCATTTTTGGGATGGCGGCGTACTCGGTGAGCAAGCGGCTGCGGGAGCTGGGAATTCGCATGGCGCTGGGCGCGCAGCGTAAGGAAGTGCTGCGGGCCGCGCTGGGGCGGGCGGTGAAGCTGCTGGCGATTGGTTCGGCGGCGGGGTTGGTGCTGGGCATTCTGGCGAGCCGCGTGCTGGCTTTCATCGTGTATCAGGCGACTCCACGAGATCCGCTGGTGCTGGCGGGGGTGGTGGTCGCGATGGCGTTGCTGGGTGTTGTGGCTGCGTGGATTCCGGCGCAACGGGCGCTGTCGATTGATCCTCTGCGGTTGCTGCGCGAGGAGTGAGCCGAGGCGCATCGGTGCAGGTCGGCGGAGATCGCGAGGAATGCTCCGCCTGATTGCTGATGCGGACAGCCAGAACGAATACTCGCCCCGACATACTAATCTCGACATACTATATCCGGCATAGTATATGTAAACAACTATGGCGAAGAGAGAAGAGTCCCGCGATTTATTTCCTAGGGCGCTGGAACTGATGATCCTGCAGACGCTCCATCGCAGGCCGATGCATGGGTACGCGCTGGCACAGCACATTAAGGCGGTTTCGGATGAGCTGCTGCAGATCGAGGAAGGCTCGCTGTATCCGGCATTGCAGCGGATGCTGAAGGCGGGGTGGCTGAAGTCGGAGATGGGGATGTCGGCGCGGAACCGGCCGGTGCGGATCTTTAAGGTTACGGCGGCGGGGGCGAAGCGGCTGGAAGAGGAGAGGTCGAGTTTCAAGAGGATGTTTGCGGGAATCACGCGAGTGCTCGCTTGATACCCAGGGCTCAGGGAATGGGCAAAAGGGAATAGGGCGGCGCGCTTCGCGCGAATCCCGGGTCTCAGGATCGAGACCTGGGCCAGCCGCAGAGGGAGCCAGGGACGGGGACCGCCCACGTCTGCCGAATGCGGGCAGACATGGGGCACCCGGATTGGAGGCGGGTTGAGAAATTTGTTTTCGCGGGGGCGGCGGTTTGCGGAGCTTTCGGAGTCGGTGCTGGAGCATTTGGCGGAGCGGGTCGAGGAACTGGTGGAGGGCGGGATGGCGCGGAGAGATGCAGAGTTTCGCGCTCGGCGGGAGTTTGGGAACGTTGCGCTGATCGAAGAGCGGAGCAGGGAGGTTTGGCAGTGGCCGTCGGTTGAGAGCATGTGGGCGGATTTGCGGCTGGCGGTGCGGCGGTTGGGGAAGGCTCCGGGATTTGCGGCGACGGCGCTGCTGACGCTGGCGATTGGGATTGGCGCGAACACAGCGGTGTTCAGCGTGGTGAACAGCGTGCTGCTGAAGCCGCTGGCATATCAGCACGCCGAGCAGTTGGTGGCGTTGCGGCTGGAGGCTCCGGGGGCGGCGGGGCTGGCGGATTTCGCGAACGGACTGCGGTTGTCGGGGTCGATGTATTTCACGTTTGCGGAGCAGAACCGGACGTTTCAATCGTTGGGGATATGGGCGCGGAACACGGCGAACGTGACGGGAGTGGCACAGCCGGAGGAAGTACACGCGATTTTTGTCAGCGATGGGGTGCTGGAGACGCTGGATGTTCCGCCGGTGGTGGGGCGTTGGTTATCGCATGAGGATCAGGATCCGCACCGCGCGGGGCCGGTGATGCTGAGCTATGGCTACTGGCAGCGGCGGTTTGGCGGAGACCGCGGAGTGATTGGGCGGAACATCCAGGTGGACGCGCAGACGCGGGAGATTGTGGGAGTGATGCCGCGGAGTTTCCAGTTGGTGCAGGCGAATTTCGATTTGCTGGAGCCGATGGCGCTGGATCGGAACAAACAGATCCTGGCGGGATTTGGGAATCAGGGCATTGCGCGGATGAAGCCGGGGGTGACGCTGGCCGAGGCAAACGCGGATGTGGCGCGGATGATTCCGGTGTGGATGAATTCGTGGACGAATGGGCCGGGGACGAATCCGCACTGGTATGAGGTATGGAGGATCACGCCGCATCTGGTTTCGCTGAAAGAGGAAGTGATCGGCAACGTGGGTAGCGTGTTGTGGGTGGTGATGGCAACGATAGGGCTGGTGATGCTGATTGCGTGCACGAATGTGGCGAACCTGCTGCTGGTGCGTGCGGAGGCGCGGCAGATGGAGCTGTCGATTCGCGCGGCGCTGGGCGCGGGGCGGTGGCGGATTGCGCGCGAGCTATTGGTGGAGAGCGTGCTGCTGGGATTGGCCGGGGGAGTTCTTGCTGTGGGCGTGGCGTATGGGGGGTTGCGGCTGCTGCTGGCGATGGGGCCGACGAATTTGCCGCGGCTGGGGGAGGTTGCGCTGGACGGGTGGTCGCTGGGATTTACGTTCGTGCTGGCGGTGGGTGCGGGGTTGTTTCTCGGATCGATTCCGGTATGGCGCTACGCGCGAGGCGGGCAGGCGGTTGCGGTGGGGACGGGCGGGCGGACGGCGAGCGTGAGCCGGGAGCGGCACCGGTCGCGCAATGTGCTGGTAGTGGCGCAGGTGGCGATGTCGCTGGTGCTGCTGGTGAGCGCGGCGCTGATGATCCGGACGTTCGTGCATTTGCGGCATGTGGATCCGGGGTTCGCGGATGCGGAGCGTGTGCAGACGATGCGGATCGCGATTCCGGCATCGCTGATTGCGGATCCGGCGAGGGTGGCGCGGATGCAGCACGAGATTGCCGATGAGCTGGCAGCGATTCCCGGGGTGCGTTCGGTGGGATTTGCGGCTGCGGCTCCGATGGAGGGGATTGAGCCGAACTGGAACCTGATTTACCGGGAAGGGCAGAACGACCAGAGCAACGATCATCCGCCGATGCGGCTGTTCAACTACGTTTCCCCGCGGTATTTTCACACGATGGAAACGCCGATGATTGCGGGGCGGGATCTTACCTGGACGGATATTCATGGGCCGACGCTGGTGGCGATTGTGTCGGAGGAGCTGGCCCGGGAACTGTGGGGAAGTCCACAGGCGGCGATCGGGAAGAGGATTCGGGAATTTGCACCGTGGCATGAGGTGGTGGGGGTGGTGGCCGATGCGCATGCGAAAGGGATCGATCAGGCGCCACCGGCGACGGTGTACTGGCCGGCGAAGTTAGGCGATTACAAGGGTGCGGACGCGATTGATTTTTCGCGGGCGGTGACGTTTGTGGTGAGGAGCGAGCGGGCGGGGCGTCAGGATTTTGCCAACGAGGTGCAGCGCGCGGTGTGGCGGGTGAATGCGAATTTGCCGGTGGCGTCGGTTCGAACGATGGAGGAGATTTACGGACAGTCGCTGGCGCGGACTTCGTTCACGCTGACGATGCTGGGGATTGCGGGATCGATGGCGCTGGTGCTGGGGGTGATCGGGATTTATGGGGTGATCTCGTACGCGGTATCGCAGCGTCGGCGGGAGATCGGGATTCGGCTGGCGCTGGGGGCGCAGCGGGGCGCGCTGCGGTGGATGTTTGTGCGGTCGGCGCTGGTGTTGACGGGGATTGGCGTGGGGATCGGGCTGGGCGCGGCGGCGGGGCTGACGCAGATGATGAAGTCGCTGCTGTTTGGGGTGAGTCCGATGGATCCGGCGACGTTTGCGGCGATTCCGGTGGTGCTGGTGGGGTGCGCGGTGGTGGCGAGTTATTTGCCGGCGCGACGGGCGGCGCGGGTGGATCCGATGGAAGCACTTAGGAGCGAGTGATCAGCGGATAGCGGACAGCTGGCAGCGCCTGGTTGTAGTACCCGAGCGCCTTCTGCTCCTCTCCCAGATTCGACCACGCCAGGGCCATGTTATTCAGCGTTAGCCCCGCCGCATCCGTCATGTTCATGCGTTGAAATATCGGCAGCGCCTCGTTGTAGCTCTCCAGCGCCTTCTGGTTCTCGCCCATCGCGCTCTCGCCCATTCCGATCTTGTTCAGCGCCGATGCCTCGATCCGCGGAAAGTTCCCCTGCCGCGCAATCGCGAGCGCCTGCGAGTAATAGTCCATCGCCTTTCTGTCTCGCATACTCCCATAGATGTCCCCGATCCCCATCAGCGCAATCGCCTCGTCCCTGTGATCCCCCACCGCCTGGAATAAATCGTGCGCCTGTTGCGCATACTCGAGCGCCTTCTGCTTATCGCCCGCTGCGCCGTAGCCCGTCGCAATCTCCCCGAGAATCGTTGCCTGTCCGGCTTTGTCCCCCATCGACTGTCGAATCGCCAGGGCCTGATTGGCGTAATCGAGCGCCTGCTGCGGCTGCTTCTGGCTCGCGTAGAGCAGCGCCAGCCCATTCAGCGCGTCCGCCTTGCCCCCAACTACTCCTTGCGCCGTCGCTACTTCGACCGCCCGCTCGTACGCCTGCCCTGCCTCCTGAATCTGACCCGCGCTGCGTGCCGCGTTCCCCACCCCATTCAACGCCGCCACTCCCTGCTCCGCGTCCTGCGCCACACTGGCTGCCGCCACAGCATGGTTGTAAGCCTCCAGCGCATTCTGCGCATTCCCAACCCGCAACCAAAAATCTCCAATCTGGTTCAGAACCCTTCCCGCCGTCCTTGCGTCCCGCGCCGCCAGCGCCGACTGGAGCGCAGCCTGCAGCTGCGCCAGACGCGCCTGCGCCTCAGCCGGCAGCTGTCCGCCCGCATTCTGTCCCCCGGCGGCCGCAGCTCCCGGCCCCTGAGCCTCCGTCGTCTGAGCCTCCGTCACAGGCCCAGCCACCTCAAAAGCCAGCAGCAACACCGCCCCAACCGCCAGCCCGCGTGGTCTCGAAAACAGCCGGAGACCCACCATGCAACGAACCTCGCATCACACTAAGGTTGAGAACGCTATGGAACGCTTCGAAGTCTACACTCGAAAATGAGAAACTTCGCGGCACACCGCTGAATCTCAACACCGAGCCAAACTCTGCGCCCTAAGGTCACGCCGGAACCGCCACCATGCCCATCATCCAAACTTGCCCCTCCTGCGGAAAGCCCAACCGAATCCCCGCCAGACACCTCGCCGACACCGGCAAATGCGGCGCCTGCAAAACTCCGCTTCCCCCCATCGCCGATCCCCTCGCCGTCGCCCCCGACGAGTTCGACGAAATCCTCCGCGACAGCAAAGTTCCCGTCCTCGTCGATTTCTGGGCGGCCTGGTGCGGACCCTGCCGCATGGCCGCGCCCCACGTTGCCCAGGTCGCCCGCGACCTCGCCGGCCAGGCCATCGTCCTCAAAGTCGATACCGAGCAGTTCCCCCAGCTAGCCGCGCGCTACAACGTCCAGGGAATCCCCAACTTCGCCGTATTCTCGAACGGCAACCTCCAGTTCCAGCAGGCAGGCCTCGTCGACGCCAACACCATGAAATCCTGGCTCGCCCGGGCAGCCTAACCTGGCGCTTCTCGGCCCGACCCGCTCGCCCCCCGTCGAACAACACGCTGCGTATAATCCACCCACGGGAGCAGCCCAGCCAAATGTGCTTTTCAGCCACAGCCAACTTCGTCGGCAGCGGAGTCCTCGGAGCACTCGGCGTCGTCACCCTGACCAAAGTCAAGCACAGGCGTGAACTGCTCTTCGCATCGCTCCCCACCCTCTTCGCCATCCATCAGTTCATCGAAGGATTCGTCTGGCTCGGCCTCGACGGAAGACTCTCCCCCACCGTCACCCACGATATGGGCGCGGCCTACATGCTCTATGCGCAGGGACTCCTCCCTATCCTCTTACCCCTCGCTGTGCTGCTCTTCGAACCCAACGGCAAAAGTCGCACCCGCATGGTGCCCTTCCTCATCATCGGCGGAGCATTAGGGCTCTACATCCTCTGGGCGCTCGCCGCCTATCCAACCCAGATCTACATCCGCCAAAACAGCATCGTGTACACCAACCCAGGGACCAGCTACATCGTCATCGCGATCCTCTATCTGATCGCCACCTGCGGTTCGCTGTTCTTCTCAAAGGTCAGACCGATGGTCATCTTCGGCTTCGCCAACCTCGCGATTCTCCTCGTAGTAGCCGCAGTCAAGCAATACGCCTTCACCTCGGTATGGTGCGCCTACGCCGCGCTCGCCAGCATCATCGTCCTGATCTACTTCTGGAAAAGCGCCGCACAACGTCCCCTCCGCTACGCCCTCTCTTCTTAGCGACCGCAGTTCGCAAAACACCCCGCACCAACATCGGCTGCGAACCCTCGCCGCCGTCCGCCAAACGGCCCTGCCCTGAGCGAGCTGGCGTAAGCCTGCGAGTCGAACGGGTCTCGGATGTGCGAAAAGAAAGAGGGCACAACCTGCCCTGAGCGAGTTCGCGGCAGCGAACGAGTCGAATGGGGTCCTTCGCCCAAGTTTGGCTCGCGCGTGCAAAAAAGCACGCCCCCCCACTCCGGCAAGTTGCAAAATGCGCCGCGATCCAGCGAATAAGCGCGGGTGCCCCATTCAAGCTCGCTTTGGCTTAATTGGGCAAAACAGCGTCAGCACATAGGGGTGCTGCGCAGCAGCACGGGGTAGAAGCCCCGGCTCTTAAGCCGGGGAGTGACGGACGCCCCGCGAATAGGGGGCCTTCAGGCCCGGAGGCTGCCCTGAGCGAGATCAGACGAGACCCCCAAACAATTGTGCCGATCGACAACCGGGTTTATAATTCCGGTAGGTGGCCTGTTCTTCGAGGCAATTCGGATGCGCAGCGTACGGTCATTAAGCTGCGTTCCGGGACAGGATCATTCCAATGGTTGAGTCGGCAAGGATCGCCTTTGACGCCGTCGATTTTCTGGCGAAAATCGGACTGGGACGAAGAATCGTCGAATTGAACCCCCGCGAGGCCTTCTTTTCACAAGGCCACGTGGCCGACTCTATTTTCTATCTCCAGAAGGGCCGTGCCAAACTCACCGTCGTTTCAGCGAACGGGAAAGAAGCCACCGTCTCGCTTCTCACTGTTGGCGATTTCATCGGGGAGGAATCGCTCGCCAGCGTCGGCGGCCTCCGCATGGCCAGTGCCACTGCCATTACCGCATGCACGGCCCTGAAGATCGAGCGCCAGGAGATGGTCCGCGTCATGCACGAGGAACATGCCTTCTCCGACCTCTTCCTGAAGTTCCTGCTCGCACGCAGCATGCGAACTCAGGCCGATCTGGTCGATCAGCTGTTCAACTCCAGCGAGAAGCGCCTGGCCAGAATCCTTCTGCTCATGGCTGAATTCGGCAAGCCGGGCGAGCCAGAGTCGCTGATCCCGCACATCACCCAGGAAACCCTCGCGGAGATGGTCGGCACCACCCGCTCCCGCGTCAGCTTTTTTATGAATCGCTTTCGCAAGCTGGGGCTCATCGAATACAACGGCGGCATCCACGTCCGTAAGGCCCTGCTGAACGTGGTATTGCACGATCAATTGCCCGAGCACAATGCGCAAAAGCCTCCGATCGGCGACACCCCGCCGAGTCGATCAAGACCGACCAGACACAGCTGATACGAACGACGGCCGATCAGGCCATAGCCGGGCCGCCCCCGGTGAGCGGTCCCAGCTTAGTTGCAACCAGCACCTCCAGCAGCGTGGCGGTCTGACGAACGTTTCCCGAAATAGTAATGAGCGCCTCTGAGACGAAGGGGTGTTGTTCCGCCAGCGCGTCGAGGCTGTCGCTTACATGATGGAGCTTCTGAGCTTGGTGCAGAATCGCATCCGAAGGCATTGCATACCCGATTTCCCGATACCTAAGGAGAGGAGAACTTCAGGTGGGCTGACTTAGTTCAGGAAGCCTGAAAGAGGGTTTCGCGGGTCATTCTAAGAGTCGAACTTCCCTCATGAATGCTGATGGTGGGATCATACAGCACGATCATAAGGTTCGTATTGCCGATTCGGTAACCGGCCAGGAACTGGGCTCATATATAGTGCTGCGGCTTCGGTCAGGAGCATGAGCCCCGCTTCGGACCACCCCATCGCGCCAATAGCAGCCGCGTGGGGACCCTGGGCGGCGGGTCTCATACGCGATCTCATCAGGCGCAGGGGATTTATGAGACCAGTAGACCAGTTCTAGGCGGCGGCTTTTTCGATGAGAGTGGACGGTAGATCTGAGAGTTCTTCCAGGCTCTTACCCTTGGTTTCGGGCAGCAGGAAGATGGTGACGATCAGTCCCAGAGCGCTGACGATGGCGGCTGCGCCCTCCGCGGCAGGCAGCCCACGCCAATGCATAAAGAACGGAAACGTAAATACTCCTGCAAAGCCACCGATCTTGCCCATGGCTGCCGCGATACCGTGGCCGGTAGTTCGAATTTTTACAGGAAAGATCTCCGAAGGATAGACGAACGTCGTGGCATTCGGACCGAACTCGGTGAAAAAGTAGCTCAAGCCGTAGATGATCAGAAATGGGTAGATCATCTTCTCGACGTTCGGTATGAAGGCGAGCAGGCCAAAGGTCACTGCCATCAGTCCGAAGCCGAGGCCCTGGATCGTCTTGCGTCCCAGTCTATCCATCGTAAGCGCTGCGACCGCATAGCCGGGCGCCGCGAAGACAGCGAAGATGCCGAGTTGGGTAAGTGTCTTCTGCAGGATCGTGTGGTCGCCGCCAAGGGCTGAGAGCACCAGCGGACTCGAGACAGTGTTGCCGTAGTAGGCGAAGTCCATTAGAAACCAGGCAGCACTAGCGCCGATCAGGCGGGACAGAATCCTCTGGTTGTCGACCATGCGGTGAAAACCATCCCAGAACGAGACCGAGTGGGTCTTCTTGTCAAAATGTTTTGACTTCTGGAGTTTCCCGGAACCGTCCTCTTCATGACCTGAAGCTTTGAGAAAGCGCGGCGACTCTTTGAGGTGACGACGCGCCCCGTAGACGGCAAGGGCCGGCAGGGCGCCGAAAGAGATCAGAACGCGCCAGATAATGTCATGCGAGAGATGAGTGCAGAGCAGAGCGGAAGCGAAAAGAGGACCGACGATCAGCCCGGCGGCTTGCATCGCGAAGACCAGCGTCACGAGCATCCCGCGATGAGCCTTTCCAGCGTACTCGCTCATGATGGTGGCGGAAACCGGATAGTCGCCGCCGATGCCGATGCCGAGAACGAAACGAAAGCCGATGAGCCACCAGATATTCGGCGAGAAGGCGCAGGCGATTGCTCCCGCCGCCAGAACCAGCACTTCGACGCCGTAGATTCGCTTGCGGCCGACCATGTCCGCGATTCGACCGAAAAGCAGCGCACCAATGGCTGCAGCAAGCAAAGCAGTGGACTCGACCAGGCCCTCCTCTACTTTACCGACGTGCCACATGGGCTTAAGCAGCGCCATGACGACACCGATGATGAATAGGTCATAGGCGTCGGTGAAGAAGCCCATGCCCGAGATAAACATGATCTTCCAATGCTCTTTGGAGATCCCCGCATTATCCATTTCGGAGAAGTCGGTGTGCCTGGTGTCGATCGATATGGCGATGGCGTTCACCTCGCCCTTGGTTCGATGCCGGCGCCTGTTATGGCCGCGTGAATAGAAGCGGGAGAACAAAATGAGCAATTGGAGAGACGTCTGGCGATATTCCTGGATAGCTTAACCAAGGATACCCGGAGCCTCACGCCGCACCTTCCAGACGGCAGTTTGCGCCCGCAGCGACATGGCGGCTGCGAGCGGAACTTGCTGTAACCCGCGCCCTATCGAAACGCCCCAAACAGATAGCAAACCAGCAGGATCACCAGCACGGTGCCGAGTCCTATGCCCCCGCCACCGCGATAGCCCCAGCGGTTGTAGCCAAAATATCCGCCGCCAAGTCCGAAAACCAGCACCAGTACGATAATGAGCAGGATCATTGCAGTCTCCTTTCACTCCCCGAGCGTTAAATGCCGGCGACGGGGAGGGGGGGTGAGAGGCATCCCCGCCTGGCCAGGTCATTCCAACCCATTGAGTATGGAACAGGCGGGCTTCCGAAAGCTGATCAGAAAGAACCATCGGGCCAAATGAGCGAATGTAATTACAGCTCTGCTTGGTTCGACGGGTGCTGCACAGCAGCACAGAGCCCACTCTGAGCGAGTCGGCGTAGCCGACGAGCCGAACGGGGCAGGAGCCACGGCTTTTGAGGCCGCTGAGCGAGCCCCCCTGAGAAAAGGAACCCTCGGCCCTTCGTGGCCTGCATCCGTTGTGTCCGAAGTTATCCACGCATAAGTTAAAAATAATCAGTTGCGTTAAGTCGCGTCGCGAGATACTATGCCATCCACGACGGCGGAGACGCTGTTCGTAGGCCATTCCTCATCCCTGGATCCGGAAAATTACTGGAGTCACAGTCCGCGGTTGCATAACATCGCAGTACCTGTGCATATCATCAGGCGTTCGGCCCCATCAGCTATTCCGAGGATTCCATGGCACTCGACACAACCCTCCCTGGTATTAAAGTCCTGAAGCACGTCGTCGTTCTCATGATGGAGAACCGCTCCTTCGACCACATGCTCGGCTCGCTCAAGGCCACCAACCCCAACATCGACGGCCTCACCGGCAACGAGTCCAACCCCGACAGCACTGGCGCCCAAATCCAGGTTCAGCCCCTGGCGGAGTATCAGAGCCAGTTCGACCCCGACCCCAACCACGCCTTCGCCGCCGTCAATCTGCAAATCTTCAACGACCCGCAGCACGGTCCGCCGCTGCCCGCCACCATGCAGGGCTTCATTGCCAGCTACTTCAACCAGCAGCAGAACACCGCCCACTCCCACGATATCCTCTATTACTTCACGCAGGACAAGCTACCCGTCCTCACCAACCTCGCCAAGCAGTACGCCGTCTTCAATCGCTGGTTCGCCTCCATTCCCGGCCCCACCATCTGCAACCGCGCTTTCGCCCACTACGGCACATCCTTCGGCCAGGTCAGCATGGACGTCTTCTATGAGGGCAAGCCCTTTCAGGCCATCTACAACCGCCTCCTCGCCGCCGGCCACACCACCAAGCTCTTCTACTTCGACGAGGCCAGCTCCACCATGGAGGTCGTCAACTTACTCCAGAACCAGCCTGCCATCTTCGGCACCTTCCAGGACTTCCTCAACGCCTGTACCCAGAACGCCCTCCCCGATTACTGCTTCATCGAGCCCAACTACACCGACCACCCCGCACCTGACGGCAGCGGCGAAGCCATCGCCAACGATCAGCATCCCGACCACGATGTCCGCGCCGGCGAGCAGTTCATCGCCCAAGTCTATAACGCTATCCGCCTCAACCCGCAACTCTGGCCCAACACCGCACTGCTCCTCGTCTATGACGAACACGGTGGCATCTTCGATCACGTCTCGCCGCCTGCCTGCTCGCCCGATACCCCCTTCGTCGCGCAGCCTTCCGCCACCGGCACCCTCGACCCCTTTGCATTCGATCGCCTCGGCGTCCGCGTTCCCGCCATCCTCATCTCTCCCTGGGTTGCCGCAGGCTCGGTCATCAACGACACCTTCGACCACGCCAGCATTCCCGCCACCGTCACCGAATTCTTCCAACTCCCCGACGTTCCCCGCTCGCAGCGCGAGCTCAACGCCAACACCTTCCTCGGCAACCTCACCCTCGCCAACATGCGCGCCGACGACGAATGCCCGAGCTTCGTCCTTCAGCCCCCTAATTCCTGAAAGGAGGCCGTGTCGTGAATCCCATCCTCGTTCCCGCCCCGCCCCGCTCCGCGTACAACCCGAACCGCCGCGTCTCCGACCTTCTCCTCAGCCAGGTCCGACACTTTCAGCACATCGAGCTCAAGCGCGGAGACGTCGGCATCCCAGCGGACGTCGCCCGCGACGTCTACACCGAAGGCGGTGCCGCCCGCTACATCGCCGCCCTCACCAAGGCACTCAGAGGCAAACCCGCCGCTCCAGCAGCAGCCGCCCAGCCAAAGCCCGCTAAACCAACGAACATCGCGGTACTTCCGCAGCCGAAGCAATCTCCCGCCGCAACGCAGGGCCTCGAACTCGCAGCCGTCGCCACCCCAGGTCCCTCCAGCCAGGCAGCGAGCCCCTCCAAAAAGAAAAGCGCGCCCAAGAAGACCACCCCGAAGAAGCCTCGGAGCAAGAAGTGAAGCCGCCTCCCCTCGTACTCCTCGCAGTTCTCCTCACCGCGCACGCCGCTCTGGCCGAAACCTGCGACCAGATCGGCCACGCGCCCGGCGAAGAAGGCCGCGTCCAGTCCGACTTCTGCCGCGAGTGGCTCGCCCTCCATCCCTGCCGCCAGCAGCCCGCAAAGCCCTGCTCCGCCTTCACCTTCGGCCACCTCACCGGCATAGGCCAGACGCTGGTCACCGGCCAGCCTCTCCACATCGCTCTCGGCAGCCTATCCCCGCAAAACGGCTTCGCCGCCGGCCTCGCCTTCGTCGAGCACAAAGACTTCAAAAACGAGTGGCGTCTCACCACCGACACCGACGCCGTCGCCACCCCCAACGCCTCCTGGCGCGCCGGCTCCTACGTCACCACCTACCGCCTCCCGCAATCGAACCAGACGATCGGCGTAGTCATGGGCACTCCCACCGCGAAGCAAAAAAAACCCACCGTTCAGGTCGCGCCCATCTTCAACCTCTACGCCCAGGCCACTTCGCTCAACCGCCTCTACTTTTACGGCCTAGGACCCAACACCCTCCCCGCCGCCCAGTCCGCCTTCGGCCTCACCGAAACTATCGCCGGCGGCAGCGCCATCATCCCGCTCAATCGCGACGGCATCTCCTTCACCGCTGAATTCAATGGCCGCGTCCCCCAACTCCGCGGCGATTCCAGCGACACCGTGCCCTCCATCGGCCGGCTCTACACTGAAGCCACAGCTCCAGGCCTCGCCCATTCCGCTGCCTTTCTCGAACCCGGCGCAGGCATCCAGATCCAGCCCAGCCTCTTCAGCGACCACCTCCGCCTGCACTACCTCGCCAGCTTCCAGGACTTCGCCAGCCTCGGCAACACTCCCTACAGCTTTCGCCGCTGGACCGCCGACATCGGCCACGACTTTCCCCTCGCCCGCAAGGTCTACCTCACCGCCGCCAACCCCCAGAACGGCCCCGACTCCTGCGCCTCCGGCACCGGCACAACCTGCCCGCACATCTCCACCACCATTAATAACGAAGGCTCCGTCAGCCTCCGCCTCCTCCTCACCAGCTCCGCAGCCAGCGCCGGCAACAACGTCCCCTTCTACTTCGATCCCACCACCGGCGGCTCCGACATCGACGGCAACCCGATCCTCCCCAGTTGCCCCGACTATCGCTTCCGCGCCCCCAACCTCGTCCTCCTGCGCGGCACCGTCGAGCACGCCCTTCCCAAAATCCCCTTAGGCGCGTACTTCTCCGTTGACGCCGCTAAGTCACCTCTCACCCGCGGCGACATCGACCTTACCAACCTCCGCCGCAGTTACTCCATCGGACTAACTGTCCACGCCGGAGGTCTCCCCGTCGTCTATCTCCTCTTCGCCTGGGGAGGCAACGAAGGCACCCACACCACCTTCAGCATCAGCAACACCCTCCTCGGCGCGTCCCCACGTCCCTCCCTCTTCTAGCAAGCAGACATCCGCGCCATCCAACGCCCGGTACGCTGTACCCTGTACCCTGTATGCGGAATTCCCAACCCGCTCGCGCCGAATTCCTCCGCCTCGCCCGCTCCCACTCGCTTGTCCCGCTCTACCGCACCCTCACCGCCGATCTCGAAACGCCGGTCTCGGCCTTTCTCCGCCTCGCCGCAGCCGAACCCGAATGCTTCCTCCTCGAATCGGTCGAAGGCGGCGAACATCTCGGCCGCTACACCTACATCGGAATCCGTCCCAGCCGCCGCATCGTCTCCCACGGCCCGGAAATCGAGATCACTGAGCACGGCCGCACCCGCCAAATCACCGGCGACGTCTTCGCCTTGCTCCGCGACTCCCTCGACGGACACACGCCCGCCCATATCGCCGGCCTTCCGCCCTTCACAGCAGGCGCAGTCGGCTTCTTTTCCTACGACGTCGTCCGCCAAATCGAGCGCTTGCCCAGCAAAACCACTGACGACCTCGGACTTCCCGACGCCTGTCTCATGTTCTTCGACGAGGTCCTCGCCTTCGACCACGTCAAAAAGGAAATCCTCCTCATGGTCACCGCCGACCTTGGCCGCCACAAGCCACAAGCTGCTTACGCCGACGCGCTTCGCCGCCTCGACCGCCTCGAAAAGCGCCTGGCTCAACCACTTCCAAAGCTCCCATCGAAGAAACCCAGCGGCAAACTCCGTCTCCAACCCCAAACCTGCAAGTCTGCCTTCCTCGAGTCCGTCGAAAAGGCCAAAGACTACATCGCCGCCGGCGACATCTTCCAGGTCGTCCTCTCCCAGCGCCTCGATCTCGAGCCCGGCGTCGACCCCTTCTCCGTCTACCGCGCCCTCCGCATCGTTAATCCTTCGCCATATATGTATTTCCTCCGCTTCAACCGCAGGAAATTCGGCGCCAAAACCGCAAAAAGCTCCAGCAGCGAAGAAACCACTCACATCGTCGGCTCCTCGCCCGAACTCCTCGTCCGCGTCGAAGGCCGCCGCATCGAGTACCGCCCCATCGCCGGAACCCGTCCCCGCGCCGCCACTGAAGCCGCGGATCTCGCCGCCGAGCAGGAGATGGTTCACGACGAAAAGGAACGCGCCGAGCACGTCATGCTCGTCGACCTCGGCCGCAACGACGTCGGCCGTGTCAGTGAATATGGCACCGTCAAGGTTACAAACCTAATGCACGTCGAGCGCTACTCCCACGTCATGCACCTCGTCAGCAACATCGAAGGCCGGCTAAAGCCCGAACTCAGCGCTGTCGACGCCCTCCGCTCCTGCTTCCCCGCAGGCACGCTGAGCGGAGCACCCAAAATCCGCGCCATGGAAATCATCGAGGAACTCGAAACCACCCGCCGCGGTATCTACGGCGGCACCGTCCTCTACGCCGACTACTCCGGCAACCTGACCAGCTGCATCGCCATCCGCACCCTCCTCGTCGAAGGACACAAAGGATACATCCAGGCCGGCGCCGGTATCGTAGCGGACTCCATCCCCGAAAACGAATACGAAGAGAGCCTCAACAAAGCGAAAGCAGTAGTCCGCGCTGTCGAGCGTGCGCGCGGTGGCTAAAGCATTTATCGCGGTTTCGCCGATCCAACAGCGTCTCGCATGCGAAACTCAGTCGCCGCCTCACAAGTCGAATAGCTCTTGAGTTTGGTCGCGTCGGAACTCGGATCCCCACGCATGAATCGATAACTCCGCATGCTGTAACATACAGGTCTTTGGCCTGGCGCCTCGATGTTCGCCTGCAGTTGCGGCATCGCGATCGTCAGCGCCTTCGTTTTGAGCGCCTCGATCGTCAGAAGCGAGGTCTCTCCATTCGTCGCAGCGATATTCACCGGTGCCTGCATCGCAGGCGGCCCTGCGGACGTTTGGTTTTGTGCGAATCCCGCCGAAGCAGCGGCCAACAGAAGAGCGGAGACGAAGAGCCTCATACAAGCACCTCCGGTGCCCACCAGCATAGCACCGCCCGCATCGAAAAGTCAGCGAACACCCGCCCGCAACGCTCCGTTTGTCCTGAACCCGGAGCTACACTGAAGAAAGACGGTTTTCGTCCCATGGTCTTCGTACTCGATAACTATGACTCCTTCACCTGGAACCTCGTCCAGTACATGGGCGAACTCGGCGCCGACGTCGAAGTCCGCCGTAACGACGAACTCACTCCGGAGGAAGTCGAAGCCCTCAATCCCGACCGCATCGTCCTCTCGCCCGGTCCCTGCACGCCACAGGAAGCCGGCATCTCCATCGACCTCATTCGCCGCATGGCCGGCAAAGTTCCCATCCTTGGTGTGTGCCTCGGCCATCAGGCCATCGGCGCAGCCTTCGGCGGCAACGTCATCCGCGCTCCAAAGCTCATGCACGGTAAAACCAGCCAGATCGACCATGACGGCAGGACCATCTTTGCCGGCATCAATACACCCATGACCTGTACCCGCTATCACTCCCTCATCGTCGAAGAGAAAGGCCTGCCCATCGACCTCGAAATCTCAGCGCGCGCTCACGACGGCATCATCATGGGCCTCCGTCATCGCACTTTGCCCGTCGAAGGCGTGCAGTTCCACCCCGAATCCGTCCTCACCAACGACGGCAAATCTCTCATCCAAAACTTCCTGAACCTGCAATGAAGCCCCTCGCCGCCATTCCGCCAATCGCTGCCGCTCTGCTTTTTGGGGCCTGGCTCGCACCCGGCGTCGCCGGCCAGCAACCGAACCCGCCTGTTCCGACGGCGCCTGCAAGCCAGAACTCAACCACATCGCCCCAGTCACCGCCGCAGCCGGCGTCTTTAACGAATTCGTCGACAGCACAGGCGCAAAATTCGCCCGCCTCGCAACCCTCTATAGCTACCGTCTCGCTCGAGGGCGTCTCCCTCTCCGGCTCGCTCTCCGTCGAAGACGGTTTCGCCGTCATCGGTAACAATGGAGCCGTCTCTGCCGGCGATAAAACCGCGCGCGTCAGCCTAACCCGCGGCGGCTTCCTCAATGTCTGCGCCTCCACCAAAATCCATCTCTCCACCGACATCGCTATCTCCGGTGGCGGCCTCATGATCGCCATCGATCGCGGCGCCCTCGAAGCCAACTATCTGCCCGGCCAGTATTCCGACGTCCTCCTCACTCCCGACCTGCGCATCCTTATCTCTGGTCCCGGTCAGGCCCATCTCAGCCTTCGCGTCAACAACGACGGCGACACCTGTGTCGACAACCATGGCGACAATGCTCCCTACGTCCTCGCCAGCAATCTTTTCGAAGGCGGGGCCTATCGCGTCAAGCCCAACCAGCGTGTTCTCTTCCTGCATGGCAGCCTTCAACAGATCGTCGACAACGAAAAGGAATCCTGCGGTTGCCCGCCGCCCCCACCGACGCCGGCCCCCACATCAATCGCCAAAGTCGGAATGCCCGGCGGAACCCTCCATTCCAGTGACGAGTCGCCCACTCCGCCACCCCCGAACGCCACGAGTGCAGCTGTACAGAATCCATTCCCCCTGGCCGAGAGCGAAGGACTGCAACCACCCCCACCGCCCGCCACCCCTGTTGTTCAGCCCGGAGAAGCGCACGCGCAGATCACAGCTCCGCTGGTTTACAACGGCGAGACTTCCCTGAACGTCGGAATGCCTGCCGCGTCACTCTCCGGTACCAACCCGTCTTCAAACGCGGCCTGCAACGATCCCTTGTATCCCGGCGTGGTCTGTGACGCTCAGGCCCAGGCTGACGATTCTTCTCCGGAAACCGACCAACCCAAATCACCTCCATCAGCAGGGCCTGCCGCATCAGGAGAACCCGCAGCACCAGCCGCAGCCGCCAAGCCAAAGAAAAAATCGGGCTTCGCTCATTTTCTGCGGAGGATTTTCGGCAACGGATAATCAGCGGATGCCCCACCTGTTGCCTGACCCGAACGGAGCCGAACATTGGATATCAATCCGCTGCGATAAAATCAGAATTGCCGGAGTATGCACCCGCGCGGTTCCTTCATGGCCGCCACCCGCGGCTATCCCGCCGCCAAATCCCGGGGTCCCCAGCCAACTCGTTGGATGGGGCGGCACATTCCGCACTCATTTCTGTAAGGAGCTTTATCCTATGGCGATTCCCGCCACCCAGTTGCGCCCGGGCATGATCATCAAGCACAACAACGATCTCCACTCGGTCTTTTCCGTGGAGCACCGAACCCCCGGCAACCTGCGCGCCTTCATCCAGGCCAAACTCCGCAACCTCCGTACCGGCGGCATGTTCGAACACCGCTTCCGCTCGCCCGATCCCATCGAGCGCGTCATCGTCGACGAAATCCCCATGGACTTCCTCTATAACGACGGCGACGACTACTACTTCATGAATACCGAGAATTACGAGCAGACCCACCTCAAGCGCGATACCCTGGGCGATGCCGTCGAGTACCTCATCCCGAACCTCCAGATCAAAGTCTCCTTCCACGATGGCACGGCCGTCGGCATCGAGCTCCCGCAGACCGTCGAGCTCACCGTCGTCGAAACCGAGCCGGGTCTCAAGTCGGCAACCGCGTCTTCCGTGACCAAGCCGGCGAAGACTGAAACCGGCCTCGTTGTCTACGTCCCGCCCTTCATCAATGAAGGGGAGAAAATTCGCGTCGATACTGCCGAAGGCGCCTACCTCAGCCGCGCCTGATCCCCGAGCCTGCAAGCAAAACGGCGCAGCTTCGGCTCCGCCGTTTTCATTTGCTCAGCGCAATAATCGTGATCTGCCCATCCACCGTCTTGTCCGCCGTCCTGAAATAATGCACCCGCGCCTTCATACCCTCCAGATCCTGGCACGGATGAATCACATCCTTCGGCGTGAAATTCAACGCGCGGTAATCGATCTTGTAAGCGTCGTTGCTGTAGAGCGACACGCTCCCCTTCGCGCCTTCGACCCTCAGCTCCAGTACCCCCGGCCTGTTGCAGTGCACGCTGCGGATCACGCCCTGCGCCATCAGATCGGGCCCGTGCGGCGTCTCCGTCGGATGCTTCGGCGCTGACTGCTCCTCATTTGCCCCAACTCCGTCCGCCTGCTTCCCAACGGGCCCCTGCGTCACCACCGTCGTCTGCACCTGTGTCTCCGCCTGCCGCCGCTTCCATTCCTCCGTCTGCGCCTGCTGTTGCTGCACCTGCTTCAGCACCCGCTCCACCACATCCACCTCCAGCGGTGTCTTCGCGATCACCCGCGCCGCCTCGAGCACACGGACGCTGTCGTCATAGTGGCCTTGCTCCATCAGAATGTTCGCCGCATTCAGACGGAAATTCACGTTCCCCGGTTCCAGCTGTACAGCCTGCAGATTCAGCATGTGCGCCTCATCGAGCTTTTCGTGGCGCTTCCCATACAGCACGGCAAGGCTGTCGTACGCCGGCGCAAACCGCGGGTTCAGCTTGATCGCCGTCCGCAGGCTGCTCTCCACATCGTCGCCCGTCGACCCATCCATCACCGACAGCGAGCCGAAATAGTACTGCGCCAGATAGTTGTGCGAATCCAGCGCAACCGCCTGCGAATACCATTTCTTCGCCTCGTCGCGATGTCCCGCGCGAAATTCGATGAATCCCATCGTCTCGTGCGCCTGCACGTTGTTGGGATCAGCCTTCAGCACAGCATCCAGCAACGTACGCGCCGCGTCGGTCCGTCCGTTGTATGCAAGAAAATCCGCGCGAATCGCGTCCGCCTGCGGCTGCGCCACAGGTGTCACCGTCATGCTGTTCGGGTCGATCGACGCCCCAGCGCTGTTCATGTGGAAGTACATGTATTGCCTTCGCCGTATGTAGTCCTCCAGCGCC
>Ga0182018_10001133_pt1 | contig 31679 bp, 21 predicted proteins | sample 812P2MmetaG_FD_120490 | JGI IMG/M metagenome (GOLD analysis project Ga0182018, IMG submission 120490) | Permafrost microbial communities from Stordalen Mire, Sweden - 812P2M metaG | ecosystem: Environmental > Terrestrial > Soil > Wetlands > Permafrost | place: Sweden: Stordalen | collected...
CCCGTACAGCCCCGGGATGGCATCAGGATTCTCGGGCTCATTAACGGCTTAACGTCTCTTTACGCTATTGAATTCATTGGGCCTATCGCCTCACATGGAAAACGTGGGTGTGATCCTGTTGCTGATCGAGAACGGGTCAGGAAGCAAACTGCGGAATCGGCCCGGCCTCGGCCAGCCAGCTTCCCTGAGGTTGGGGGTCGAAATCTGAGGCCAATCCGATTTCCAGGTTTCACGGGAATTGCGGGGACGAGATCAGGAGATCTGAAGGTACTTGAGAATGCGCCTGCCGGGGTCTTCCCGCAGGACGTGTGGCAGCGATGGCACGAACGATTTGGAATGCCGGTGCCACTTCTGGCGAGGCGGCGGCTTCCGGATGGTTCGGTTGGTCCGGAAGCGGGCAGCTTCTTTGGAAGATGAGGGAATCGGATGGAGCGGGACTGCCCTACCAGAAGTATTGCTTTACGACCTTCGGCGAGCTGGGCGTGCCGGAGATCACTTTCACGTGCAGGACGAGTTGCAGGTTCTTCTTCTGCCAGTCGGGCGGAGCGCCGCGTAGCGCTTCGGCCATCAGGTCGGGATTGGTCACCAGGTCGGCCGCCGCGTCGGTGCCGTATTGCGTGATGCCGGCGAGTTCCACCAGCATGGCGTGGGTGTCGGGATGAAAAACGCGCGAGACGATGGCGTAGTCTTCGCTGGTATGGCGGTCGCGCGGCAGGCTGGGGAGCATCCATTCGGTGGCTTTGCCATTGTCGGTGATTCCGGCCGGGCGGCGGAACCCATCGACAAAGAAGCGCATCTGATTGCTGATCTGGCTCCACCGGGTGTACGAAAACCCTACCAGAATGGCGGGACCGGAACGGAGATCGGCGAAGGAAAGCTCATTCCCGAGTTTGACACGATAAGGGCGATGCAGCCGTGCGAGCATGCCCGCCAGGCGGGAGGTGGCTATGAGGTCGCCGCCCCCCACGAACTGGTCGGTCAAGAGCGTGAAATCTTCCACGCGCGAGGGTGGAGTAAGCGAAGGGTCAATATCGACGCCGTAGACCGGCACATAGGAAGCACACAACTGCATGGGCGTAGAGCCATTCAGAACCGGGGCCCAGAACTGGTCGAGCGGTGTAACCGTCGGGCGGGTCAGGACCCAGGCGAGAGCCGCGGCGGCTGCCACCACGATTGCGGCGAGGGCGATCCGGCGGGTTGACAGGACGAGGTGGCGGCGGGGTATCCCGGCCGGAAGCGGCGCGGCAGTTGGCGGGGTTGCGTCGGCTGAATGATCGGGCGGGGGAGCGCTTACCAGGTGGAACTCGGGTATGTACGTGCCGGAAGGCAGGTCGATTCGTACCGGATTATGAGATCCGTGATCGGAATAATAAATGCCCAGACGTTTGCGGACCTCTCCGGCTTTGACGCGGACCGTGGCATCGTCGCTGGGATCGTAGCTGGTTGGCCTGCCGAAGACCTCGATGCCGATGGTGCGCTCCTTGAGCATGTCGCCATGGCCCTGGAGCGTGTTTTCCACCACGTAACGGAGGAAATCCTGGCTACGTTTGCTAGCTCGGAATTCGTGAGACGCGAGGACGCGGCCCAATTCCTCGCGGACCTGTTCCTCGGTCACTGGCGCGGCCTGACGCGAGTCCTGCGGCACTGGAGAAACATCGGGCTTATGTCCCTGCGACACCAACCACCGGATCGATTTTATCAGATTTGGCGGCCCTTGCCGAAGCCCGCGCTGAAAACAACGGCGTTCGGTCGGGGTAACGAACCCCCGGCAACAGCCCCACAACCGTTCGATACTGGACGCAGGCCCGCCGGTAGCTCAGATTGGAACTTGAGCGCCATGTCAAAGATGCTGCAAGAGACCCGCCAGCAGCCGGAAGCGCTGGCCAAAACGTTGGAATGCGCGGCTGCCGGGTTGCGGGAACTGCGCCGGCACCTGGAGGCCAACCGGCCGCGATTGGTGATCCTGGTGGCGCGCGGCACCTCGGACAACGCGGCACAGTTCGGCCGATACCTCATCGAGATCACCACTCATATTCCCGTCTCTCTGGCGGCGCCGTCTGTGCTCACCCTGTACTCGAGCCCGGTAGATATGCGGGAGGTGTTGGTGGTGGGAATCTCGCAGTCGGGTGAATCCACCGATACCAACGCGGTGCTGGCGGACGCGCGCAGCCGCGGAGCGACCACCCTGGGGATCACCAACGAAGCCCACTGCACCATGACGGAGATCTCGCAGTTCAGCCTGCTGGCGCAAGCCGGCAAGGAAGAGAGCGTGGCCGCCACCAAGACTTACACCTGCCAGCTTCTGGCGTTGTACCTGCTGGCCTACGCGCTGGGCGGCGAGGTCTCCTTCGACGCACTGCGCCAGTTGCCGCAGTGGACGGCGGACGTGCTGGAGGTGGAAGAGCGCGTGGGTGAAATCGCCGAACGGTACATGTTCATGACGAGGGCGGTGACGGTGGGCCGCGGCTTGAACTACGCCAACGCGCTGGAGTTCGGCCTGAAGCTGATGGAGACGTGCTACGTGGTAACCGAGCGGTTTTCGTCGGCGGACCTGATGCACGGGCCCATCGCGCTGGTGGAGCACGCGTTTCCGGTGTTCGTCTTCGCCCCGGCGGGGGTCACGTGGCAGTCGATTTCCGCGGTGGTGGACATGCTGGAGGAAGTGAAGGCCGAGACCCTGGTGATCACCGACGAGACCAATACGGAGGCCTGCGCGAAGCCCGCGCGGTTGATCCGCCTTCCCGTTCCCCCCGGCCATTGGGGCGGTCCGCAGGATCTGTACACGCCCATTCCGTACATCGTGCCGGCGCAATTATTCGCGGCGCAGTTGGCGGAGATCAAGGGGCTGAATCCCGATCATCCGCGGATGCTGCATAAGATCACGCGGACGATGTGAGTGGGCGGAGCTCTAAGAGTACACTGGTGTCGAGGGCAGCCGGCCCCAAAGGCGCCCAGCGTGAATCTTGGCGACGAAGCGACAGTGAAGGATCCCGACATTCTCGGCGGGACCCCGGTCTTCCGCGGGACGCGTGTTCCTTTTCAGGCGCTACTTGGACTACCTGGAAGGCGGGCAAACCTTGGGCGAGCTTGTGGACGACTTCCCGACGGCGACTCCTGAGGCCGCGATCTCCGACTTGGAGTTCGCGAAGTCCGTAGCGGCCGGCCAGCTTGGATGACAATTCTCCTCGACGAGTGCATCCCACGGAAACGTAAGGAGCGCGCTATGATGGTTCCATCATGATGTCGCGCACGCAGATCACCCTGGAGCCGGAGATTCAGCGAAGGGCGCGCCAGCGTGCCAGGGATATGGGGGTCTCCCTCGCCGAGTACCTCAGGCGCCTGGTCGCGCGCGATCTGGGCGGACAGCAGCCGGCGGTCAATCCTAAAGCGGTATTCGACCTGGGCTCTTCCGGCGATTCCGATGTTGCCAGCAACAAAGATGCCATGCTTGCGGAAGCCTTCGCTTCGGGGGTGCATAAGCGCTGACGTCGTTCCGCATGAGTCTCTTCGTCGACACCTCGATCTGGTATGCCGCCGCGGATAAATCGAAGCCAGTAATGCACGGGCCAAAGCAGTTCTCTCGGGCGGAGAACCGCTGATCACCAGCGATCACATTCTGGTTGAGACTTGGACCTTGATCCGGAACAGACTGGGCCGGCTTGCCGCGGAGCGTTTTTGGGAAGGACTGCGGTCCGGCGTCGCCACCTTAGAGACCGTGGGGGCGGCTGACCTGGATTCGGCCTGGGAGATCGGCAGATCTTATCGGGACCAGGACTTCTCGATTGTGGATCGTACCAGCTTTGCAATCATGCAGCGGCTCGGCGTGGAACGCGCGGCCTCGCTTGATGACGATTTCGCGATCTTTCGCTTCGGACCAAACCGCCGGCTGGCGTTCACCGTGGTTCGCTGAAACCTACCCCATCACCACTTCGACCTCGTGAGCGCTCCCAGCAGCCTGTACCGGAATCGGCCCCGTCACGAGCTGCCCATCCAAAGTCACCGGCTTCACTCCTTTTTCCACGCCGTACGGATTGCTCACCGTAATCAAGAACGTCGCCCCACGCCACTGCCGCGTCACCTGGGAGCCATGGTTTTCATCAATTCAAGTATCCGACGCGCCCTGACGAATCCAGACGGGCAGCCGTCCCGTAAATATGGGATACTGGGGTCATGAAGACCACACTGGAGATCCCGGACCCAACCTTTCGCAAGGCCAAGGCCACCGCCGGTGCGTTGGGTATTCCATTGCGCGAGTTTGTTACGCAAGCTGTCGAAGAAAAGCTCTCCTTGGGCAGTCAGCGCCAGGGTAAACCTTGGCTGGAATGTGCCGGCGAACTGGCCCATCTCCATGAGGAGACCGTGCGGATACAGAAGATCATCGACGAGGAATTCGAACAGATCGAACCTGAGGACTGGACTTGATTCTCGACACCAATGCGCTTTCCGCTTATCTTGACCGAACGCCGGAAGCGGTTGAGATCGTGTCCGAGGCGCGCGAACTTGCGATCCCCGTCATTGTTGCTGGGGAATTCGCTTTCGGGATCGCGCAGTCTCGCCACCGCGAGGCGTACGAAAGGTCGCTGCAGCGAATGCTCGACCGATCGACCGTCCTGGACATTGGAATTGAGACCGCGCGGCACTACGCGGCCATCCGGCTGGAACTCAAGGGTGCCGGCAATCCGATTCCGGCCAACGACGTTTGGATCGCCGCGCTCAGCCGGCAGCATGCGATTCCGGTGATGAGCCGCGACACCCATTTCGACTTTGTGGGCGGGTTGAGACGGCGAACGTGGTAGCAGGGCAGGCCGGAATCAGCCCCGAGATCACGCATTCGCAAGTGCTTGAATCTGCCGGAATGCCCCTCTCGCCGCTGGCGGCCGGCAGACCACGAAAGTTCGAAACGCGTCCCACTGCGGGGAGCCGAATTCTCCCTTGTTGACAATACGGCGCTTAACCCAAGCCTCGAACTCATCGCACCGTGGCGGTCTGCAGCGGGTTCATCCAGCGCAGCCCCGGGAAGCGAGCAAAGTCTCGGTCAGTCGTATGAAGTACCCCTCCGTATTCCACAGTCAGAGCGGCCAGTTGCGCGTCGGTAATCAGCGGACCTCGCACCTGGCCGTCCACCATGGCGGGCCTGAGGATGGACCAGTGGCGGTCACCCGGCGCCAGCAGCCTCACGTTCGGCTGCGCAAGCCATTGATCCACAATAGCCGCGGCCTCTTCCACGGTGAAGCGGTCGCCGCGAAGCTTCGGATTCGTGATCACTCGCAGGAACGCCGCGACCGTCTGCCACGGCAGCCCGAGAGGCTCGCCTTCCGAGAAGACGTGTTCGACCCAAGAGCGCGCACGCACGTGGAGGCTGGAACCGCTGTCGTAGGCGTACAGCAATATGTTGGCGTCGAGGATGATCACTGGCGGGCAGTTTCTTCCAGGTTTTCCAGCAAATCGGCGATGCTGTCGTAGCTGAGACCCGGAGGTAATCCCAACGGTCGCGGCGAGACGATAAACGGCTTTTTCAGCCGCTCCTCGGCGGACATCAGACCAAGACGCAGGAAGTGATTCACGGCTCCCTTCAAAGAATTGCCGGAGCGGCGCATCTCCTGGCGCAGAAGGCCGGCAACGTCATCGTCCAGGGAAAGCGTGGTCCGCACACTATGATGCTAGCCCTATTGACATCATGATGTCAATTTGCAATGGGCGCTTTCTGGAAACGTCCAAGAACTCGAACGACGGGCCGGCGACTCTTCGTGTTCGGCGACCAGCGAATGATGAAAAGGGAGTGCCGTTTTCGCATTGGATCTTGCGTATCAAATGCCTCACGCAGCCACAAGCGCTTGAATCCGCGGGCAAACCGCCCTGATCGCGCACCTACCGCTAGACTGGACCTCAGCCAACGAACGGATCGACGATGGGCACGCCAGCGTTCACGAAATCAGCACGGTTTCGCGTGACGACAGCCAGACCGTGGACGATCGCCGTCGTCGCGATGAGGCTATCCTTGATCGGCATGGCTGTCCCGGTTGCGCGAAGATGCGCCAACAGTTCCGCCCATTTCAGTCCTGTGTCCGCGTCCCAGGGCAGACAGTGGAGACGCCCGACCCCCATGTTGAACCAACGTTCCAGAGCGGTCCGCTTCCTTCCTTTGGGAAGAATGAGAATCCCGAACCGCAGTTCGCCGAGAATGACGGGATCCACAGCGATTTCCGGCTCATGTGCGCGAAGCCACGCCACGACACGCGGATCGGGCGCCGGCTTCGTCGGCTCGCTCAAAACGTTGGCATCGACCAAGTACTTCACAGCGCATCCGTCGACTCAGAGTCGATGGGCACGAAGAAGTCCTTCCGCGGACAGGCGAGCAGCCAATCGATGGCGCCCTCGTTTCGCGGAGCCGCACGCCGGACGAGGCGATAGTCCCCACGATCGACACGCTCGACTTCGAACTCCTGCCCCGGTTCGATACGGTCCATCTGCCGGAACTCCGCCGGCAGAACGATCTGGCCCTTGGAGGAGACGGTGGTCTTCATGCAGGTAAGTTATCGTCTTACCCGCGCCGTGTCAAGCACCGCACCCATCAGTTTCGCGGTGTTCGCGGCGCACCAGGTTTGAAATGTGCGCACGACGGGAACCCAATTCAATCAAATAGGGTGACCGCCCGCGAAGTCGCTGTTGTGCGCTTATGCTATGATGCTGCTGTGCGAACGACACTGGACATTCCGGATGAGGCGTACTACCTCGCCAAGTCTATCGCCCGGGATCAGAACCGTAGCCTCGGACGAGTGGTTGGCGACCTCATTCTGCAATCGTCGAAAGGGGCGAAAGGCGCATCCATAAAGATGAGCGATTACGGTTTCCCCACTTTCCGTTGCGGCCGGCCCGTGACCACCGGGGACGTCAAGGCTCTCGATGACGAAGAGTAAGGTCTACCTGCTCGATTGCAATGTCCTGATCGCACTGGCGGCGCCCGAACACAGTCTGAACGCGCGCTCTTCCTTAGAAAGGGCCTTCACGCGTCGCAATGCTTCCTCCAGCAGGCCAGTCATGTTCCTAAGATAAGCGCACCCAGGACCACATCAACCTTGTGAGCGCTCCCCGCGGCCTGTACCGGAATCGGCCCCGTCACGAGCTGCCCATCCAAAGTCACCGACTTCACTCCTTTTTCCACGCCGTCCGGATTGCTCACCGTAATCGAGAACGTCGCCCCACGCCACTGCCGCGTCACCTCAAATTGCCTCCACCCCGCGGGAATGCAGGGGTCGATCGTCATGCCATCGAACTTCAAGCGAATGCCCAGTATCCAGCGCGTGGCCGCGGTATAGTTCCAGCCGCCGCTGCCGGTAAGCCAGGGGTGGCGGGCACGGCCGTAGGCGGTGTGGTCGCGGCCCATCACGAACTGACAGTAGGAGTAGGGCTCGGCTTCGCGGACTTCGATCTGCTCGTTCTGGTTATAAGGCAGCAGCGAGTCGTAGAATTTCATGGCTCGCGAGCCGCGTCCCAGTTTGCATTCGGCGATCACCGCCCAAGGGTTGGGATGGCTGAAAATGGCGCCGTTTTCCTTGATGCCTTTGTAGACCCGCGCCACGAAGCCGATATCGTCATTGGGCTTGGAGAATGCGGGCCACAAAAGATGGATGCCGTAAGGCGAGAAAAGGTGCCGGTCGATCGCGTCCATTGCGGAGCGGGCGCGCTCCACGGAGGCGGCGTCCGAGACCACAGCCCAGGTGTTGCTCTCGATGAAGATTTTTCCTTCGTCGTTCTCGCGGGTGCCGACCCTGACACCCTTTGCGGTGATGCCGCGAATGTACCACTCACCGTCCCACAGCTCTTTCTCGCAGGCTGCGCGGACTTTTTCGGCGAGCAGGCAATAGCGGCGCGCGTCGTCCTTCCGGCCGAGGAATTCGGCGGCCTCGACGAATGCGCCGAGCGCCCAGTGATGCAGGAATGAAACCATGGCGCTCTCCCCGCCGCCCAGATTAAGGCAGTCGTTCCAGTCGGCCCGCAGACCTTTGCAGATGCCCGTAGGCCCCACCTGTTCGGCGGAGAAATCGAGCGCGCGTTTGAGGTGCTCGTATACGGTGGCATCGCCCGCGTCGGCAAAGGGGACCGTTTCGTCGAACAGCGCTACGTCGCCAGTCTCCTTGACGTACTCGCATACCGAGGCGACCAGCCAGAGGGCATCGTCCGAACAGACGTCGGCCAGGCCGTGGATGAGGCTGCTTCGGTCGGGCGTGGGCGTGGGGGTGACGGTGGGCGATTTGAACTTGGGAGCTTTCTGCTTCTCGGGGTCGAACCAGTCGGGGTCGAAGAGGTGCAGTCCGTAGCCCTGGCTCACTTGGCCCCGCAGGAGTTCGAGGATGCGCTGGCGGCACTTCGCGGGATTGCTGTGGACCACGCTCATGATGTCCTGCGAGGTGTCGCGATAGCCCAGGCCGGTGCGCCCGCCCACCTCGATGAACGAAGCGAAGCGCGACCAGACCACGCAGGTTTCCGCCTGGTAGAGCGTCCAGGTGTTGATCATGGTGTCCAGGCCGGCGTGGGGAGTGTGGCACTGAAAGACGGCCAGTTTGTCCTGCCAGTATTGGCGGAGCGCGTCGAAAGCCCGGTCGACATTGGCGGGGATGGAGTATTTCGCGCGGATCTCGCGGCCTTTGGCGCGCGCGCCGACGCCCAGCATGAAGGTCACCCGGACTTCCTCGCCGGGGGCGAGTTCGATGCGCTTGTGCAGCGCGCCGCAGTGATTGCCACCCAGTTCCGCGCTGTTGCGGCACTCGCCCCGCTCCACGGCAATTGGGTTGGTTTCGGTGCGGTAGGGGCCGAGAAAACTGTCGCGCACGGAATCGAAACTGTCGGGTTCGAAACTGGCGGCGAAATAGTGGAACGTCCCGGGCTCGTAGAAGAAGTCGTATTCGACGATGCCGTCCTGGTAACTGGAGCCGCTGGCGTACAGGCTCATCTGCAGGTTCTGGTTGTCGATTTCGATGTGGTGGAAGGAAAATTCCAGGTAGGAGAAGAGACTGATCGCGCGCGGAGTGGCGCCGGTATTGCGGACGCGGACGTCCCACAGCTCCACATCGTCGCCGAGCGGGATGAAAATGGTCTGCTCGGCGCGCAGGTCCCGATAATCGCACGTGAACTTGGAGTACGAGAGGCCGTGACGGCATTGGTAATGCGCCTGCGCGAGGTCCTTGCCCACGGGCTGCCAGGAGATGGACCAGTAGTCGCCGGTTTGGTCGTCGCGCAGGTAAACGTAGTGGCCCGGGCGATCCAGCGGGACGCCGTTGGGACGGAATCGGGTGACCCGCTGGTGTTCGGCGTGTTTGTAGAACGAGTAGCCGCCGGCGTTGTGTGAGAGGAGCGTGCATAGGTTCTCGACGCCGATGTAATTGGTCCAGGAGACGGGAACGTCGGGACGTTCGATTACGTACTCGCGGGAGGAGTTATCGAAGTGGCCGTAGCGCATGGGAATTCTCAGGCTTTCACGAACTGGCGGAGCCATCCGATCAGCTCGCCGGCTTTTTCCGGAGAGTCGGCCTCCACGGCGAGGCGCAGCACGGGCTCGGTCCCGGAAAAACGGAGCAGCGCCCAGTTGTCGTTTTCGAGGTACAGCTTGGTGCCATCGATGTGGGAAATCCGCTCGACCGGGTATTGCGCGACGCGGTCGCTGGGAGCCTCGCGCAAGCGGCGCGGGACGGCAATCCGCATCTCCGGCGTGGCCGGAATGCTCTCTTCCGCCTCATAAAGGCGGCCGGTGAGCGCGTAGACGCGCTCGCGCAGTTGCGAAATTCTCTGTCCGGTCCGCGCGAGCATTTCCACCACCAGTGCGCAGGCGAAGATGCCGTCTTTGCCCAGAATATGGCCGCGAATGGTGAGGCCGCCGGAAGATTCGCCTCCCAACACAGCGTCGTGCTCCTGCATGGCGGTCACGATATGCTTAAAGCCCACGGGCACTTCGTAGCACTCTTCACCCAGACGATGCGCCAGGCGGTCGAGCAGGTGCGTCGTGGAGAGATTGCGGACCACGCCGCCGCGATCGCCGCGCACTTCGTGCAGATACCAATAGAGCAGCAGCAGCAGGTCGTTGACGGAAATATATTCGCCGCGTTCGTCCACGATGGCGATGCGGTCGGCGTCTCCATCCATGGCTAGCCCCAGGTCATACCCATCGTCGCGCATGGTGGAGCTGAGCAGGCGCAGCGCTTCGGGATTGGGTGCGGGCGAGCGGCCGCCGAACAGCGGATTGTGGCGTTCGTGGATGAACGTCACGCGGCAGCGGGCTTCCGTGAGGACCGTGCCGAGAGTAAGTTGGCCGACGCCATACATAGGGTCGACGATGACTTTGAGCGCGGCATTGCGGATGGCGTCGAGATCGATGAGCGCTTCCACGGCGTCCACGTACTCGTTGGTGAAGTCGCGGCGTTCCACGATGCCGGCGGCGAGCGCCAGGTCGAGTTCCAGCTTGATCACGTGTTCGGGAGTGAGCGCGTTGGTCTCGTCTTCGATGCGGCGGGTTTCATGGTCGAGCAGCAGCGAGCCATCGCCGCGAAAGACCTTCAGCCCGTTCCACTCGGGCGGATTGTGGCTGGCGGTGAAGGCCAGTCCATAGGCGGAACCGCGGCGCGCGGTGGCGTAGGTGATCAGCGGAGTGGGCGCGTCCTCGGTTAAGAGGATGGTGGCCACGTTATTGCCGGCGAAGACCTCGGCGGCGGCTTCGGCAGCTTGCCGCGAAAGGAAGCGGCGGTCATAACCCACCAGCACGCCGCGCCGCTCCTGCCCCGCGCGGGTGATTTCATTGGCCAGCGCCTGGCACAGCCGCCGGACGTTGTGCATGGTGAAGCCTTCCCCGATGATGGCGCGCCAGCCGCCGGTGCCGAACGCGATCAGGTTCTGCTCCTCCGCGCGGCGCGGGCGAAAGAGGCGCTTTTGCAGGATGAATTCGGCTTGCGCCAGGTCCTCGGGATTGTTGACGCCTTGCACTTCGTCGGGATCGTAAAGCTGGTAGCTTTCCACCACCAGGCCCGAGCGGATCAACTCGTGGACACAATCGGTGAGGCGGAACTCGCCATCGGCGGGAGATGGCGAGAGCCGGGCCAGTGCGGTGGAGATCACATTGGCGTTCACCACGTAGACGCCCACGTTCAACTCGCGGATCTCGCGCACTTGCGCGGTGGCCTCGGTGTCCTCGACGATGTCCACGATGCGGCCGCCAGCGTCGCGGATGATGTGGCCGTAAGGGAGCGGCCGGTCGACAATCGCGGTGAGCAGCGTGGCGTGCGCCTTCCGCAAGAAGTGGCGATTCAGCAGGCCGCGAAGGGAGGCGGGACGGAACAGCGGCGTGTCCCCGTAGAGGATCAGCAAATTGCCGCGAAACTCCGGCAGCAGGGAAACGGCGTGGCGCACGGCGTCCCCAGTGCCCAGTGGACTCTCCTGAACCACATAGTGATATCGCTCGCCGAGATGGGCGCGCACTTCGGCTTGCGTGGCGCCCACCACCACGTAAATGTCCTCGGGCGAGACGTTATCGAGCGCACTTTGGACGACGCATTCCAGGACGCTGCGCTCGCCGAGGGGTTGCAGCAGGATGGAATTGCCGGCGGCCAGGACGATGGCTTTCAGGGTGTCAGACACGTGCGGGTTGGGCCTCCGGGTCCGGTGCGATTTCGTTGGCCGTCCGCCGGCCGATGGGGATGAAACGCGACAGAATGAGCGCGGGGACCGAAGAAATCAGCACCCATATGAAGAACTTATGGTATCCCAGAGCCATCTGGATTTTTCCACTGATCGCGCCGGGAATCATGAGCCCCAGGTTCATCAGCGAATTAGCGAAAGCATAGTGGGCCGTCTGGTACTTGCCAGGTGCAATCTCCTGCATCATGAGGAGCATGACTCCCACGAAACCGAAACCGTAGCCGAACATCTCCACGCTCATGGCCCCCGCGATCAGCAGGTGGTTGGTGGGCAGCGCGGTGCTCAGGTAGACGTATGCCAGGTTGGGGAAGTTCATGGCGCAGATCAGAGGAAGCAGAGCGCGCCGCAGGCCCAGCCACGACGTGAAGTATCCCCCCAGAACCGTGCCGGCCAGGAATGCCATGGTGCCGAAGGTGCCGTAGATGGTGCCGAACTGATCCATGGTCAGGCCCAGGCCGCCGGTGGCACGCTTGTCCACCAGGAACAACGGGCCGATGGTGACTACCTGGCCTTCGCCGGCGCGATAGAGAAGGATGAAAAGCAAGAGCAGATAGATATTCGGTTTCTTGAGAAAGCTGATCAGCACATCCCAGAAAGTGGCGGCCATCTCCCGCGGGCTTTCGGCGCCGCGGGACGCGCCGCCGGTGGGCAGGGCGTGCGAATGATACACGCTGAGCGCTACCAGAATCAATCCCATCGTGGCGAAGATGGCCATCCATGCATGCGGTATTCCCACGCGCGTCTCCAAATACCCCGCCAGGATGATCAGACCGCCTTGCGAGAACAGACGCGCCACGCTATAGAATCCGCTCTGCCAGCCGGCGTAGGCCGCCTGCTCCTTGGTGGAGAGGCTGGCGATGTAGAGGCCGTCGGCGGCGATGTCGTGAGTGGAAGAGCAGAAGGCCACCACCGCGAAGAGGATAATGGTAAACAGAAAATACCCGGGCAGGGGCAGACACAGGGCTATCAAGCCGAGACTGACGCCGCCCGCAGCTTGCAGCAGCACCACGAAGTATTTCTTGGTCTTGAACATCTCCAGCAGCGGGCTCCACAGCGGCTTTAGCGACCAGGGGAGCAGCAGCAGCTTGGTGTACAACGCGATCACGTCGTTGCCGAGGCCCAGGCGCTTATAAAAGATGCCCGCGATCAACGAGATGGCGAAAAAGGGGATACCCTCCGCGAAATACAGGGTCGGCACCCAGGTTGCGGGAGGAGTGCGCCGGGAGTTAACGTCGTGGCCGGTCATCGCTTTTGGCTTGTCACCGCTCCCTTCGGTCGCGGCTCGGTATGCGGCCGCGGTACGGTATGTAGGCTCTCACTCGGTATGTAGCCTCTCACCGAGCCGCGACCGAAGGGAGCGGTACGGCTAGGGCAAGGCTAAACCTGAGCGGCGGACATGTCCAGTTCACAACAGTTGTGGCGATGTTTCACAGCAATCGGAACCATTTCGCAGCATGGCCGGGTGCGCCCTGGGATTAGTGGCAGCAGCTACCCGCAGGGTCGCATTCCGTGCCGGCAACGACCTGCTATCTGCTTGAATCCAGTGACGTTCGCTGGCGTAACGAACCTGTCGTAACCAGACCGCAACCGTTGTGAACTGGACATTCCCTCGCGACGGGAACAGTATAACCGGGAAGTGGTTGCTTTTGGGCAAGCAGCGCTGGCCGTGCGGCAAGTCCGCCGCCCGAGCCGGAAACCGGGAGTGCCCAGATAGATTTGGGGGCAAAGAGGCAATATGAAAAAAAGCGAATTCCGGTCTCGAACCCGACTCGGGTTTGTACTCATTTTGGCTGCGGCGATACTCACTGCGCTGGCGCAACAAGGTTTCGCGCAGGAGGCGACCGCGGCCATTACCGGCAAGATTTCCGATCCATCCGGCGCGGCCGTGATGGGCGCCACGGTTACCGCCAAAGACATGGACCGCGGCACTCCATGGGCGACGAAGACCAACACCGAGGGCTTTTACAACCTGCCGCAACTGCCCATCGGGCGGTATCAAGTATCCGTTGAGGCGGCCGGCTTTAAGACTGCCGTACACCCGCCCTTCGCCCTCGATCTCAACCAGACGGCGAAAATCGATGTCGCGCTCACCATCGGCCAGACTTCCACCACCATAGAAGTCTCCGGCGGGGCTCCCGTTCTGCAGACGGAGACTACCGAGGTGGGCACCGTGATGGCGTCGGCTGCCATCACCAGCCTGCCGCTGGAAACGCGAAACTACAACCAACTGACGCTGCTGATGCCTGGCGCCGTCACCACCAGCCCGGGCTCTTTCAATTCCGGGCAGTCCACCTTCAACTCCGGCCGGCCTTATATCAACGGTAATCGCGAGCAGGCGAACTACTACCTGCTGGACGGCATGGAGAACGTGGAGTTCGTCGACAACAACGTCGCCTACTCGCCCAATGTGGACGCGATGGAGCAATTCAACGTCATCACGAACAATCCATCGGCGGAGTACGGGCAGTTCATGGGCGGCGTCATCAGTGTAATCACCAAGTCGGGAACCAACTCCTACCATGGCGATCTGTTCGAATTCATTCGCAACGACGCCATGAACGCCAATGAGTGGTCCCGGAACTTCAGCACCGATCCCTCGGTGAGCGGTAGCCCGCAAAAGCTGCGCTGGAACGAATTTGGCGGAACCTTCGGCGGCCCTATTAAGAAGAACAAACTTTTCTTCTTCGTGGATTACCAGGGGTCGCGCTTCGACCACCCCACCACCGTCGGCTCCATCAATACCTTCACCAGCGCCGAAGAGGGCCTGAATTTCACGGATCTCGGAGTCGCGCTGCACTACCCCGGCACGAATGTCGCCATGCCCGCGAACCTCAACAACGCCACCCAATGCGGCGCCGGACAGAAGATGGGCGTCAATCCCTGCGTCACCCTCAGCCAGGTGGCGCTGAACATTATGAAGGCGCTTCCGCAACCCGGTGCCAGCGGGCTGGTCAACAATGTACCCAACGCGGAACACGATGTTACCAATGACGATCAGGGCGATGTCAAGATCGACTGGGCCCCCACCGGGAAAGATCACTTGTCGGTGCGCTACTCGGAGCAGAACTTCGTGCAGCAGTTTGTGAACAGCCAGCAAGTGCTCTATAGCACCAACGGCAACGAAAGCCTCCCGCTCTGGAACGGCGTCATTAACTACGCCAAGACCCTGAAGCCGAATGTCGTGAATGAGTTCCGTGTCGGCGTGAACTACTTTCCCGCGGAAGCGAATATTCAACCCTCCACCTCGTCGAATCTGGGCGCGCTGGTGCCCGGCGAGCCGACTAACTTCCTGCCGGGCTTCTACTTCTCGGGAGCGCCGCTCGGCGGCGGCAACGGCGGTCCGTTCGCTTTCGGAACGGTGGATGCCCCGGAGATCTTCCATCAGACCTCCATCGTGGCCGAAGATACGGCGCTCTGGAGCCGCGGCGCGCACAACCTGAAATTCGGGTTCCAGTTCATCCGTTACCGCAACGACTACATTCCCTCAGTGGTCGCCGATGGCGGCGCGGGACAGATCGGTTTCGATGGAACTTACACCGGAAATGCGGAAACCGACTTCCTCCTCGGCCTGCCTTCTTACATGGGTATCGGCACGGGGTTCGGCGCCGCCGTGGGACAACGCAACGACGCCGTGGGGGCATTTATCCAGGATGACTGGAAGATAGCTCCGAAATTGACCCTTAATTTCGGCTTGCGCTGGCAACTGTTCACGCCGATTTACGAGATTGGCAATCGCGAGACTAACGTCCAGGAACTCACGGGCAAGATACAATTGGCGGGCGTGAACGGCGTGAGTAGCGCCATGTACAACCAATACAACGGCATCGCCAACTTCCTGCCGCGCCTCGGCTTGGCCTGGAGTCCCTTTAAGGACACGGTGATTCGTTCCGCGTTCAGCCGCTCCAGCTTCCAGGAAGGTACCGGCGAGTATAACCGGCTGGCTACCAACGCTCCCTGGAACGCCGACTTGTCGGGTAATTTCGATGGCACCAATGGCATCCCGGCGGGTCAGGTCACTCTGGATCAGGGTTTCGCGGGGCTCGGCAACACCGCCGGTTGCACGGTACAGAACGTGACTTCCGCGCCCAAAGCCTGTTTCGGCGGCGTCCGGATCCATATGACGGATCAAAATTACCGTCCGGCTGTGTCCAACCAGTGGAATCTTTCCGTTCAACACCAGTTCGGCAGCGCCACCACCTTCCAGGCCGCGTATGTGGGACAACATAATGACCACCTGGCCACCATCATCAATGCCGGACAGGGCGTACTTACGTCGCCAGGCGTCGTATTGCCCAGCCCGTACCTCGCCGGGAATCCGGCCCTCGTCGCCGACGGAACCGGTCAGGTGAGACTCAACCTGACCACGGGCCAGGCGAATTATAATGCCTTGCAGCTTGCCTTCCAGCACCGGCTCAACCGGGGACTATCTTTGCAGGCGAATTACACCTGGTCCAAATGCCTGACTAATAACAACGGTTATTACGGGCGGTATGGAGACAATCAGGCGAGCCAGGCCAGCAACGACATCAGTTTCCCGCAGAACGGTTATGACATAAACGCCGACTACGGCGTCTGCGACCACGACGTGACTAGCGTATTCAACGGTTATGTAACTTACCAGTTGCCCTACGGCAAGGGACGCATGATGGGCAAGGATGCCAGCCCGATTCTCGATGCCGTCCTCGGCGGTTGGGACGTGAACGCTGTCTTTACCGTGCACGGCGGGTTCCCCATTACCATGCAGGACTGGGCCGGCGACCCCGGCACCGGTTCTTTCGATCCCCGCCCGAGTTGCAACGGACCGTCGATACCGACTCCGAAAGCGGAAAACTCGGCGGCTAACGGCGGCGGCTATGTGTGGTTCAGCACCACGAATATGTCCAATCCTCCGTCCGGCTACTTCGGCAATTGCGGCGTCGGCACGGAGCGTGGCCCCGGATTGAAGCAGATCGACCTCAGTCTCGCGAAAAACTTCACCATTCGCGAAGGGCAGCGCATCGAGTTCCGGGCCGAGGCCATCAACGCCTTCAACACCCCGGTTCTGGATGTGATCGGGTATTCCGTCGACATTTTTGGCGGTTCGGGAGCGGGCGTCGTCAATACGTCGCAAGGCGCTCGCAATCTGCAGCTTGGTTTGAAGTACGTGTTTTAAAGTAGGACATGCTTCAGCTTGTCCCGCGCGGCTCAGCGTCCCAGTGGCGCTGGGCCGCGCATTTGCATATAGTAAGTGAGTCGCATATGTTTCGGCCGGCCCTCATGGCGGTTCTTTCCGCCGCGTTTTCGATTGGCATCGGCGTTGCCTCGCCCGATCAGTCAGCCGCCGAACGCGGCACCGAACTGGCCGAGCAGGGCAATTGCACCGCGGCTATGCCGCTGATCCACCAGGCGCTGGAACAGGACACCCAGATTCAAGACCGCGATCTGAAACGCCGCATGGGCGCCGCCGGCGTGCGTTGTGCCATGATGTTGGACCATCGGGGCGCCGCTACCACACTGCTGGCCTGGCTGGAAGAGCAGTTTCCGCACGATCCCGAGATCCTGTTCATGGCCGCTCACGTGTATTCGGACCTCGCGGCCCGGAGCTCGAAGGAGCTCATGGATGCGGCTCCCGATTCGCCCCTGGTGGTGGAAATCAACGCCGAGAACTTCGAGAAGCAGGGCGATTGGCGGAAGGCTGTCGCCGAGTACCGCATCCTGCTGACTCGCGATCCGCGGATGCCCGGAATTCACTCCCGCATCGGCCAGATCATCCTGACCCTGCCCGCCACCGCCACCTCCAACGACGAGGCCCGCAAAGAGTTCGAACAGGAGCTGAAGCTCCACCCGCGGAACGCCAGCGCGGAATATTTCCTTGGCGAGCTGGCCCGCAAGGCCGGCCACCTGCCGCAGGCCATCGAGCACTATACCAACGCGACCAAGCTCAATCCGGGTTTACCGGAGCCGTACTTCGGCATGGGCCGGTGCCTGCTCGATTCCGACCGCGCGGCCGACGCCGTGGGGCCGCTGGAAACCGCCGTCAAGCTGGCGCCCGCCAACCCGACAATCCACTTCACTCTGGCCCACGCCTACCAGGAACTGGGACGCAAGGAGGATGCCGTCCGCGAATTCGCGTTGCAGAAAAGCACCGCCGAAAAAATCCAGCACGACACCGAGACGGTGAAGCGAAACGTCTCGGGCGTACCGGCTCCGGCTAGCGGCAAGTGAGATCGGCTCTCCTTACGGCCGTCGCGGCGGGTGCATTTGTCGCCGGCGCAATCGCATTCCAACCTGCGCAGCCGCATTTCGTCGACATCACCGCACGCTCGCAGTTCTCCTACATCACCAATAACGATCTGTCGCCGCGTAAGTACTTCGTGCAACCGATGGCTGGCGGCGTCGCGATCTTCGACTATGACAACGACGGCAAGATGGATATCTTCTTCACCAACGGCGCTAAGTTGCCGGAGTTGAAGAAAACCGGCCCCGCGTTCTACAACTGCCTGCTGCGCAACAAAGGCGACGGCACGTTCGCAGATGTGACCGCGAAGGCCGGGCTTCGCGGTGAAAACCTCGGGTACAATCTGGGCGTCGCCGTGGGCGATTACGATAATGACGGCTTTGAAGATATCTTCATTTGCGGCGCCGGCCGGAACACGCTGTATCGCAATAACGGCAACGGAACCTTCACCGATGTCACGGAACAATCGGGTATCGGCGGGAAGCCTGCCGGGGTCCTGAGCGTCGGCGCCGCCTGGTTCGACTACGACAACGATGGCCTGCTGGACCTGGTGGTGTCCAACTACACCACCTGGACTCCCCAAACCGACCGGCGCTGCAGCGTGGCCGGCGTGGAGTACTACTGCAGTCCGACGTTTTACCCGCGCGCCACCCATCGGCTCTATCACAACCTGGGCCACGGCCGGTTCGAGGATGTGACCGGGAAGTCCGGCTTCGCCGCCGCGCCGGGTAAGGGCATGGGAATCTCTATCGCCGACTTCAACGACGACGGTTACCAGGACGTCTTCATCGCCAACGACACCGAGCCGAACTCTCTCTTCATCAACAAGGGAAACGGCGCCTTCGAAGACCAGGGCATGCAGCTCGGTGTGGCTTACAACGACGATGCCAAAGCCGTCTCCTCCATGGGTAGCGACGCCAAAGACTACGACAATGACGGCCGCGTGGACATCTTCACCAACAACCTGATGGGGCAGATCTGGCAACTCTTCCGCAACCGCGGCGACTTCTTTCGCTACGTCCCCGACCAGGTCCATCTGCAACAGCTCAGCCAGCCGCTCTCCGGCTGGAGCGCCGCTTTCATCGACTACGATAACGACGGCTGGAAGGACTTATATTCAGCCAACGGCGACATAGATAACATCAAGCCGAACTCCCGCCAGCACGACACCATGTTTCGCAATCTCGGCGGGAAGCAGTTCGTGGACGTGTCGGCTCAGATGGGCGCCGGCTTCCTGCGCGTCGGCTACCAGCGCGGATCGGCGATCGGCGATCTCAATAACGACGGCTTCGAGGATCTGGTGGTGACCTCACTCATGGAGCGGCCCCGCATCCTGCTCAACTCGGGCGGCAACGGCAATCACTGGCTGACGCTCGAATTGGTGGGCCGCTACAGCAACCGCGACGCCATTGGCGCGAAAGTGAAGCTCACCACCGCTTCGGGCCGCGTGCTCACGAATCACGTGTCCGTCAGTACGGGGTTCATGTCTTCCAGCGACAAGCGCGTGCACTTCGGGCTGGGAGACGAAAAGCGAATCGCGTCGATCGAGATCCGATGGCCGCGAGGCGCGGTCCAGACCCTTAAGGACGTTGCTGTCGATCGGATTCTGAAAGTTGAGGAAGAGGTGCCGCACGCGGGTATGACTCGGAGATTCGCTCCCTAACTCTGCCAGCCGGCGTGGCGCAGGCACTCTGCTTGGCACTCTGCCGGCGGGTCGGGACTAGACTCATCTCGACCCTCTTTCTTGAGGCTGTGCGCGTCGACGGGGGAAAAAAGACGGTCCACGCGCGCGAGAAAACATGGCCTGTTCACTCGGCGGTCTGGTGTGAAGTTTCTCTCGCGCGCCGCGAGAGCCGACATTCGCGATGCCATGCACTTTGACCGCTCACGGGGCTTCGGGCTCCTGACGGCCCAGTTCCATTCGTTGCCTGTTTCCGGAATGGCTCAAGTGCGTACCTTTACCGCGAACAGCGCATGGTGGGCGAGAATAAACAGGGTGCGGCCACCGGGGCCGCCGAAAACCATGTCGATCGGACGTTCAGGCACATCGATCCGGCCTATCTGCTTGCCCGCACGGTCATAGACGAAGATTTGTCCGTTTGCAACGTACACATTCCCTTTGCCATCGACGGCCACACTCTCACCGCCGCGCTCCGCAAAGGGCTGCAAATCGCCGAGCGTGCCGTCGGCGTTCACTAACGCTCTGTAAGTGATGTCCTCCGACTCGCTGCTGACATAAATGCGATCGCCGGGAAGGGCACTGATGAAACCGTAAGTGTCCAGATTGTCGGAGAACCGCCACCCTGCGATGGAGTCGGCTCCGCCCTGCTGGAACACCCGTACTGCCGGCAGGAACACACTGCCGTCGGGTGAGACGTATTCCTTAGCTTTCGGAGTGGACACATCTTCCTTGAACATCTGCGCCAACGTTTTGTAGGCGAATGTGTCGAAGTCCAGTTGGGTTTTGAATTCGCCATTGTTCCAGTAGTTGGCCGCGAGAACCGCCCGCGCGCCCGGACGCGGTTGCGTTGGCTGGGGCGCCAGCACGGTGATCCGATCTTTTGGCGATCCGGGACGGAAGGAATACACGGTGCCCTCCGGTCCGGACGAAGAGAGTACCAACAGGTTGCCCGCCTTGTCGAACGCCAGGTTCACGGGATCCAGCGGGTTATCGCGCTCGATGGTGAGTCCTTCGTCTGCCGACCAACCATAGATGCGCTGCTCATCGTGATCGACGAAATAGAGCTTGCCGGAAGCATCCACGGCGGCGCCGGAAATGGAAAAGAATCCGTCTTCCAGTTTCCGGACTTTGGAGCCTGGCTCCAGCACCGCGGAAGCATCGGCGGGAGCCGGCGCAGGCGGGGCAGCGGGAACGTCGAGTACGGCAAACTCGCGTTCGCGCGTCGTTAGATGATGCGTCACATCCTCAATGGAATTCTCGTACGGGAATTTGGTGACGCGCAGAAAGGTGCCGCAGCCGTTTGGGTCGCATGTGGCATATCCGCTTTCGCCATTCACATGCAGGTTGCGGAAGTGAATGTCCTCGGAACGATAGAGACGAACCGCGGCGGGAAAAGGCGCGCGCGAGCGTGTGACGCGGTAGGCGTGATAGTTTGCGATGGTGATGTTCTTCGACCAATCTAATTCCAGTGACAACGATTCGGGACTCTCGCCGGCCTCCTCTTCAGTCTGCGGCGCGTTGATATCCCAGTTTTCGACATGATCGAACTTGATCTCGTTGCGAACATGGTGTTCATTGGAAAGCTCGTAGACGTGACCGGGGGTTTTGGTATCGGAAACATAGAATCCTGCTTGCGCGAAGGTGTCGGGAGTCCAAATGTCCGCGAATGTTCCACCGCCGCCTTGCGTAACCCAGAGACTGGGATATTGCCCATCCCAGCGCTTGCGCAGATCCGGATCGGCGGTGTGATCGTTGTTATACGGATTCGTGCCGCTGCCATGACCGCCCAGGAAACGCACATCGTCGATCAGCGAAGTGGCGCCCGCACGCCATAGCACGCCCACGGCGCGGGGATTGATTCCGCCCGTCGAGACTCCGAAGCCGCTCAGGATATTGGAGCCGCCTGGAGGCGCGGAAATCACCGCCCGAGGCGAACCCACGCCCTGAAAGGCGGGCGTGCCGTCCGGAAGGTCGAACTGAGTCAGGGTGGGATGCAAGCCGATGAGCACCGTTTCCGGTTTTAACGTGAGAGTGTCGCTGACGATGTATTGCCCGCTCGGAAAGTAGAGCACCCGATGTTGATCGATGGCCTTCCGGATCGCAACAGTGTCGTCGGTCTTAGCGTCTCCGGCGACACCCAGCGAGTGAACATTTACCCACTCTTCGGTGGGCGGCAGCGGCGGCATCGCCGGAGGCAGTGCCGCGGGCATGGTGCTCAAAGTTGTGGCGGCGTAGATCATGCCGATGGAGCCGGTCATCCCCTCGCCGGGCAGGATCAGTCCAAAGTTGAAATTTGCGATCCGGTACAACGGGCCCTTGCCGGCAACCTTCTTCCCGCTTTCGCGGAACAGCGCAAAGACCGGCACATTCTTCAACACGGCGTTCTCGAAACCGATCTCGGTAAGCGGACTCTTCTCACTGCTGATGACCACAACCGAACCGGAGATATTCTCGAAATGGCTGTCCTTGACCCACAACTGGTCGTAATACCGCGGGTCTATATCGATGGCAGTCGGCATGTCGTGGAAAGTATCGCGAATGAGCGTGAGTCCGGCCTCGTGTTCGCGAATCGCGGCCTCGCGCTGGCCCTGAAACTCCGAGTCGATCAGGGTGAATTGCCAGGCAGGCGACGTCTTGCCGGTGAGAATGCCATAACGTCCGCCGTAGAAGTGTAGATCCTCGGCCTCGTTGCCGATCTCGGTGAGTGCGGCGAGACCGGAGCCGATGTGGAAACCCATGTGGCTGAGATACGCGTGTTGGGCGAAGTGGGCGCGGATTGCGACCGCCGCCGGGTTGCCGTCGCCGATCTCGAAATCGATGTTGCTCATGGCCGAGTAGAATGTGCCGGCGCCGGCGTCGGCAATCGCACTATTGGGAGGCACGCTGTCCGGTGGTGGAAACGGTACGCGGAAGCCTCTTCCGCCTCCGCGGCCGCCGCGCCCACCGGTGAACATCACCATCACGCCCACACCTTTGTCGAAACCCGGCGTGTTGGCCGCCAGCAGGAACACGGGGCGTGTCGCGCCGTAGCCGAAAAGGCGCACCCCTGGCCATACATAGACGGTACGCGTCAGCCGGTACCGGCCTGGCGCGACAAAAACAATTCCTTCGCGAGCGTTGTTTTCAGCTTTGTCAATGGCAGCCTGGAGTGCAGCGCTGTCGTCGCTCTTTCCGTCGGCGTGAGCGCCGAATTCGGGGGCAGTCAGATACACCGCTTTGGGGTCATCCAGTCGCGTCGAGATCGCCGATGCCGCGAAAGCAGCGGAAGCGATGCCATGCAACAGCATGACGAGCAGCAGATTTCTTTGGATAGGTGTGTGCATTGCCGTATGTTTCTGTTCTACCGCAAAGCGCTCACGCAGGGAATGCCGGCCCGCCCATGGACGGTCGCAACACGCACTGCTTATGGCCTTCGGAAGGCGACTGCCCGGCGGGCATACACGCGCCCTTCGCCAGCAATGGTGCTTCAGATTGGGCGCTCCGAGACGCCCGACGAGGATGTCCTTTGCATCGAAAACTCGAATGCGCGCCTGCTTCGGCCGTTCGTGGGCGATCATCCCGAGTCATTCGCGATTCCGCGGTGGCTACATGAAACAGATGGATTCCGCCTACTTTGGCCGCCATTCGCTTCGGGCGAATGGACCCTCCAATCAGTCCGCGGCGCCGGCAGCACGCGTCTCAACCTCAAGTGGCCTAACTCAGGGCGTGGCCCCATTCTCCGACCCACCGCGATAGACTTATTCATACCGATGCCGCTTTCGGCTGCGCGAATTTGGCCCCTATTCGATCCTTTCGCCGCTCGGCGCAGGCAGCATGGCGAGGTGTCTCTCGCCCACGGCACACGACCGGATCGCATTGTCGCACATCAAGCACCCCGCATAGGAACCAAAAACCGATCATGAATGCAACTGGCAGGGACTTTTCCCTTGGAACCCTTGTTTTATGCGTCGCGTGCGGCGTTTGCACTGGGCAGAGTACGACCGGCTGGCCGGTCTACAACGGCAGCCTGGACGGCGACCACTACTCCAGGCTCGCGCAGATCAACCGCACGAATGTGCATCGGATCAAGGTTGCGTGGAGTTTCGACACCGGCGAAGAAGGAGTCCTCGAAAACAACCCGCTGATCGTGGGCCGCGTGCTCTACGCCTACACGCAATCGCAGAAGGCGATTGCATTGGATGCCGCTACCGGCAAGCTCAAGTGGAAGTTCGACTCGGGCATTCGGGGCACGCAACCGTCGCGCGGAGTGGCATACTGGAGCGATGGCAAGCAGGAGCGAATCTTTGCGGGAGTGATGCACTATCTCTACTGCCTGGACGCCGGCACCGGAAAGCCGATAGCGTCGTTTGGCGAGGGTGGGCGGATCGATTTGCGCAAGGAACTGCGAGGGGATTTTGAGCTGCAGTCCATCGCGCTGACTTCACCGGGCATCATTTACAAGGATTTGATTATCGTGGGCGGCCGCAATCCCGAGACCCACCCAGCGCCCCCGGGCGACGTGCGCGCCTTCGACGTCCGCACCGGCAAGCTACGCTGGACCTTTCACACCGTTCCCCATCCCGGCGAACCTGGTTACGAAACCTGGCCGGTAGAGGCCTGGAAGACTGCCGGCGCTGCCAACAACTGGGCAGGTATGGTTCTCGATGCAGAGCACGGCATCGTCTACGCACCCACCGGCTCCGCGGTCTTCGACTTCTACGGAAGCGACCGCTTAGGCGACGACCTCTACGCTAATACGTTGCTGGCGCTCGATGCCGCGACCGGCAAGCGCCTATGGCACTTCCAAGGAGTGCATCACGACATTTGGGACCGTGACTTTCCATCGCCGCCCGCGCTGTTCGACCTTAGGCGGAACGGCAAGACCGTGAAGGCGCTTGCGCAAACCACCAAGCAGGGCTATCTGTACGTCTTTGACAGACTCACCGGGCAGCCGCTGTTTCCCATTCATGAGCACGCTTTCCCGGCCAGCCCGGTGCCCGCTGAGCGCGCCTCGCCTACCCAGCCGGTGCCGGATGCGCCCGAGCCATTTGCCCGCCAGTTGCTGACGGAGGAGCTGCTCACCAACCGCACTCCTGAAGCGCACGCCTGGGCGGTGAGGGAGTTTCGCACCTACAGAAGCGAGGGGCAGTTTGTCCCCTGGGGCCTGGACAAACCGACGGTGATCTTCCCCGGCCTTGACGGTGGGGCGGAATGGGGTGGACCGGCTGTCGATCCAGCCACAGGCATTCTGTATGTGAACGCCTCGGAGATGGCCGGGATAGGCGAACTGGCCCTGGCCACGGAGGTGGGAAGTCCCGGCCAGCGGGTTTACCGGAGCCAGTGCGCCATGTGCCACGGGAGCAATCGTGCCGGTTCACCGCCCGCGCTTCCATCCCTCATCGATGTCTTGAGCCGCCTGACCGTTCAGCAGTTTACGGACAATGTGAAGCGGGGCAAGGGCAGAATGCCTTCATTCCCCAACATCGACGAGTCCAGCTTGAACGCGCTCATCGATTACTTGCACACAAGCCCTGCGCGCCCCCAGCACCCAAACCCAATCGCGGGACTTGACTCGATTCCATCGTTGGGAGCGACGGCTGCGCCGGCGGTGGACGCGGCCGGGGCAGCCGTTTACCAGGACCGGTGCTCGACCTGTCATGGAAGTCGCATGGAGGGGAATCCTCCGGCCTTCCCCATGCTCACCGGACTTGGCAACCGCTTCTCCGCGGCCCAAACCGTGGATCTGCTGCAGAAGGGAAAAGGCGCCATGCCCCGTATGTCCGAAATACAAGGCCCGGAACTCGAGGCGCTGCTTCGCTATCTTGGAGTGGCCTCAGCGACGAGCACACGCGCGGAATACGTATTCACCGGCTACCACAAATTTCTCGACCCCGACGGCTATCCAGCCATCGCCCTGCCTTGGGGCACGCTCAACGCCATCGATCTGAAGACCGGCAAATACCTGTGGAAGGTTCCGCTAGGCGAGTACCCCGAGCTGGCCCGTCAAGGGCTGAAGAACACGGGTTCCGAGAACTATGGCGGCCCCATCGCGACAGCGGGCGGGGTGGTGTTCATCGGGGCTACGGTCTATGACCGCAAGTTCCGCGCCTTCGACAGCCGGAGCGGCCGGCTGCTTTGGGAAACGGAAATGCCCTATTCCGGGGTCGCCACTCCCTCCACCTACATGATCGATGGCGTGCAGTACGTGGTGATCGCCGCGAGCGGGGGCCGCGACTCCAAGTCTCCCCTGGGCGGAGCGTACATCGCGTTTGCGTTGCCGCGCTAAGAGAGACTGTGCCGGCCACACTGCCGCCTAAAAGCCGGTGAAGTTAAGCCGAGGAAGGTGGACCTTTGTAGAGCACGGCGACTGTGTCCGAGTGGTCGCACACTCGGAAAAAGCACCGCTTCGCGGTTACGGACCGTCACGAATAGTCGCCGCACAGTACTACCGATATTGCTACATATCCGGCCAATCCTGATGCCCGCGCGCCGCTAAGCCGAATCGAATCTGTGCGTTAGGGCGCGTGCACAGATTGGACCGGATATATGAACGTAAACCGGCCAAACTGCCTGATTCCAAAGCCGCTTACGCTCACTTCTCACGCAGGCAGATTTGGGCCGGTTTACTTATACATAACGCTTGCGGACATTGAGTGGGATGCGCTACCGTTCCGCGCGGCGCCAAGGGGGGAGGGCTATGGAAAAGTCACTTTCCGGAATGCCCGTTTATCTGGCCCGTTGAGTTCTAATTAACGGCGGAAATTCTTCGTCGAAATTCTCGCAGTGGACCGGTAGTAGTCTGGAGTACGGTCGCGGCTCGGATTGCGCTACTTAGTTATCCGTGGGCTTCTGCTCGATGTGATCGATCACAAGCACCGGAAACGGGCGCTTTTGCATTTCCAGCTTCAGTCCCACCTGCTTCTGCAGAGCGTCCAAGAGCGAAAGGCCGCCACTGGGGTCGGATGCTTCCGCAGCGGCGCCAGACGGTGGTGGCGGAGCGTCTCCCCCGCGGCCGCCACCGCCGCCTGCCTGGAATCCGTTCCCGCTGAAGCTTAGTGTGAAGTCCCAGCCGCCCTCAAGCCCGGTCTTATCCAGGACTTCGTTATGAATGTATCCCGGCGCAATACCCGGCAGCAGTTCCGCGAATTGGGCCATCGTCACGTTCTGGCAGGTGACCAGCCGGCCCAAGATGGGATTCGCCTTTCTCGGGTCCTTTCCGTCCGGGGCCGGTCCTTCGTTCCATCGGGTACGGGCCGTCGGATCCGACTTCTGCAGCTTCGGCTTCACAGCCACTAGGGAATATGCCTCAATGGGCCGCTGTTCGGTGTGGACTGTCAACTTGAAGCGCTCCACCACCAACGCGCGAATCATTGGCGCGAGTGCCTTGAGATTGATGGGCATGGAGCGGTTGTTTTGCGCCATCAGATCTCCCAGCGCCACGCCAGCCGGCGCCTTGGCAATCAAGTCGAAGCGATCGGAGTTCAGCCATTTGGGCGCGCCGATCAATTCATCGGGGCTATTGAGGTCCCAGGCAACCATGACGAGGTTCTGCAGAGTGATGCCGGGCACGATCACCCTGCCGTTCTTGATCTCCGGCATAGCCATGGTCCCGCCTCTGCCGCCGCCAGCGGGTGCGGCCGGACTCGGCTTGATTTCGGCCACGTCAAACTCGGTGGGCGGTGGAGGGAAGGCCTTGGCCCCATCGGGCGAATTCGGCGTGGGCTTCTGGGCGCTGTCCACCAGGATGACCGGCAGTGGGGCCGTCGTGAGTTGCAGTTTCAAACCCAGTTCCTTCTCCATAACGTCGGCAAAGGGTTGCTGCTGCCCAATGACGGCGATATTCACTCCCGCCGGAATTGTCGGCGTGTAGTTAAAAGAGAAATCGTAAACGCCTTTCAACCCGGTCTGGTCCACCACGGGCTTATTGTCGAGGTTCGGCCCCGCTGGAATCGAAGAGATGTTTGCCGCGAACGCTGCCATGGTGGTGTTATGGCAGGTGTAGGAAAGTACGGGCAGCGTAATGGAGGGCGGGGGCCCGCCCGGGGTGGGAGCCTGCTGCCGCTGCTGTGGGGCCGATTCAATTTTGAAATTACATCCGGTTTCGCCCGTCCCGCCGGCTTCCTGCAATTTTGCGTTCTTCTCCACGGTCAGTCCGTATGCCGGCATGGGCTTGCTATCGTTGTGGAACACCAGCTTGAACCGGTCGGCCAGTAGGGCCTGGAGCATGAGCTTGCGCGATTCGGCATTGGAGCCGTTGGGGGTCTTGGCAATCACGTCGAAGCGTTCCATTTCCAGCCAATTGGGGCCGCCATACACTCGTTCGGGATCGACGCCGTAAGCCGTATGGATCAGATCCAACATGTTGACGGTTTGCAACTCATATCGCCCATCCCCGTAGAATGGGCCGGCCGGTTGAGGACGCAAAGTGGGGGGGCTGGCATGGACGTCGGCCACTTCGAATTTGGGAGTGTCGGCTGGCTGGGCGAAAGCCAGAACCGCGGTGGTAAGCAGCGGAAGAACGTGGCGTACGCACGCAGGAGTGCGTGCGCTACCTCTAAGATCTGTGAACAGTCGCATAGATTTCTTCTCCTTCGATATTAGTTCACCGGCATTACCGGAGGCTTCCAAAAGTTCACCTTTGGCTGGTGGGGTCTGCCACCGTCACCTGGCATTCCTTTCTGTCCCCTAACGGCCCCTTCGTTGGCAAGAACAAACAGTCTTTTGACGGTTTTGCTTCTCCGTTATAAACCCAGACCGCGATCGGTCCGGTTCTTCCCTATTTTGACGCCACCGATGAAGGGATAGTTCCTCGCCGCCCGACGAAGCCAAGCTTGACGGGATACCGAGCCATCGCCATTTCTTTCGAGTGGCGGCGTTGCGCCCGAAGCCAATGGCTTGGCCCGTCGGAGAGGTGGCTCAGGGCTGGATCGGAATCACTACCGGACCCGGCGGCGAGGAATTGATACTCGCCGGCGACGTAACCCCGTTGATGGAAATCGAGATAGGGTACAGGCCGGACGGCAGCGTGGCGAAACTCTGCGGCACGGTGAAGTTGATTTGGAATTCTCCAACCGCCACAAGCGCGGCGGCGATCGCCGGAATCGTGACGGTGCCAATCGTCACCGTCACGCCGCTCAGTAAGGTAGTGGAGACCACTGTCCCCGCCGGCGATGGGACCAAGCCGGTGGCGAAGAGTTGCACCGTATCGCCTGGGACGGCGTCGCGGAACCCCGGGCCATTCGACGGGTCGGCGGCGATCTTGCCATCCAGGAAGACCGCGGCCGCGTAGTTCGTGCCACCCAGGATCACCGGGAAAATGCCGGGCGAACTGGTTGCGGCCGCGGCGGTGACGGAATTGCTCATTTGGCCATTGTTGATTACCTGTACCGAGGCCGTGCCCGTGATTCCCGCCGGCACCTGGAAACTGATCTGCGTGGGGCTGATGTAATAGACGGCCGCAGCCTGGTTGTTGACCATCACCTGAACGCCGCTCAGGTTGGTGGGCAGGTTGTTGCCGAGGCCGGTGAAATCGGATGCGGCCCAGATGCGCGTGGCGGTGCTGAGGTTCGTGCCCTTAACCTGCGCCCAGGATCCCGGCACCAGCCCTCCGTCAAGATACGTCGCGCCATTCGCGAGAGTGCCGGATTGCAGGGCCGGCTCTACGGTTGGCGTGATCTTGGCGATAAAGCCGTCGAAATTTCCCGCGTTGGCAGTTTGGAAAGCACCCGTTGTAACCGGCAGAGCAGTTCTGGCAGTGTAGCCGGCCACGTAGATGTTGCCTTGCGAATCGGCATCCACGCCGCTGCTGAATATTTGGCCATTCCCCGTCGGGTCATAAATGACCGTGGAAAAGATCATCGTGCTTCCGGTGGGATCGTACATCGTCACGTACACGCCGCTAAAGCCATTCGCGGGTTGCAGCGGATTCACGAGCGGATATTCGGTGTTAGTACCCGCAATCCCGCTTACATAGATATTGCCCGCCGCGTCGAGGCGTGGGGGGCTGATTGTATTGGCACTACTGATGGTCGGATTTGTTACGGTCCCGACAAACGTGGCCCAAACCAGCCCGCTGCCGGCGGGATTGAGCTTGGCCAGAAATCCACGGTTTTCGCAACTTCCGGCAGAAGGACAGGGCGTCGAGTTGTTCGCCCCCGCCGTGGCCGGGAAGTCGTAGGAGGCGTTGCCGCTGATATACGCATTGCCAGCCGCGTCGGCTGCAATCCCTGAAATCACGTCCTGATAGCTGCCCACCGTTTTGTCGAACCCGCCGAGGTAAGTGCCATAGACCAGCGCGGCGCCTGAGCTTACCGGGTTGAATTTCGCCACGAACCCGCGGCTGGACGTCCCGAAACCCGGATTGGGATTGCCGTAATAGGTAGTCTGAAACGCACCCGGAGTCACCGGCAGTTGATTGCTTTGCGTGGTTACCGCCAGGTAGAAGTATCCGGACGAATCCACCGCCACATCGGAGCCAAAGGTGGCGTGTTCATTGCCGGCCGGCGAGCCGTCACCGCCGAACAAACTCGAATAGAGCAGGTTGGCGCCGGCAGCATCCAAAACCGAGATGAAGGCAGATCCCTGGTTAATGTTGCTCGGGTTGGTCGTGTAGTTAAAAGCCGATCCTTGCAGCACCGCATTCGCCGTCGTCGGGAAGCAGGAGTTTGGACCGTTGGAGGCGCAGTAGGCGCTCGAATTTCCCGCGACATAGGCCTGGCCTTTAGCATCGACCGCGACGGCAACGCCGGTTTCGCCGCTATGTCCGAGGAAAGTCGAATACACCAGGCCGCCCGCCGGACTGAGTTTGGTCAGGAATGCGCTCTGCGTGGCCGGGCAGTTGGTTACGTTATTGATCGGGGCTCCGCAAATCGTCTGGTACGCTCCCGCGGTAATCGGAAATTGGGGCGCACTGGTAAATCCGGTGAGATAGGCGTTACCGGAGCCGTCGACGGCAATGGCGTAAGGTCGAGTTATCGTGTCGTCGTTGAAGACACCTCCGCCGATATAAGTGGAGTAGATCAGCTGCGAGCCCGCCGGGTTCAACTTGGCGACAAAGCCCGTGGGCGCGTTCGTGCTATTTATCTTTTGGATAGGGTTTTGCAGCGGGAAATCAGTGGACTGGGTGGAACCTGTCACATACACATTTCCAGCTTGATCGACAACCATTCCCTGCGTCGTATTCCCGCCGTAGGTGGTGAAACCCACTATGTCGGCACTACTCCCACCCAGGTAGGTCAAATAGCTCAGTACCGGATCGATCACCAAAACCCGGCTATGGTCATACTTACCCAGACTGAATTGCACGCGCTCGCCGGACAGCTCGTAATTGCCCGCGATCAGTTCCTTCTTGCCCGCGATGGTTTGATAGACCACCGGTTTACGGAAAGTGAGCGGAGCGCCATCGATCATCAGCACCAAACTGCCGTCCGGGCTGAGCGTGGGACTGGCGCCCGAAAACTCCAGTGCGATCTGCCCGGGATCGGCCCCCGGCGCCACCACGAAATCGTATTCAAGTTGGCGTTGGTTGCCGTAGAAAACGGCGTCAACGCCTAAATAGATGCCTCGGTACTTCACTTTGCCATAAGCACTGATGCCGCTGCGCCACTTCTTCGGATCGTTACCGATGAAATAATTGGCCGCGCCCGGAAGTTTATCCGCGCCCGAAACTTGCGCGTTGCGTTCGGCGCCAAGCAGTTCCATGCGGAAAACCGACGGCGGAGCTTTGACACCAGCCGGCGTCCGCAGCGTGAAGACGACTTCGTTCGATGTAAGGAACAACGAATAGCCGTCGCCGTGGGATAGAAACTTTACTTGACTGTCAGTTTGGCCCTGATTGGCCTCGAAACTCAAGGGCACGGCCAGGAGGGCCGCCTTGCCCGGTTTCGCGTTGGTCGGGTTTTTCGGTGAATCCCCGAATATCTGCCCGGCCGTTAAGCTCCAAAGAACGATGGACATCAGGATGATTCCGGCCGTGCGCGCCGTGGAGCCGGCGTGGGCTGACAAAGTTCGTTCGCTCGCCATTTGCTTTTCCTCCGTCGGTCCCGCGAGGAATGCACTGGTGAGCCATTCCGAGGATAGGACCAGCCCTCAGTCTCGCACACGCTGGAATTCTTTGCCTTC
>Ga0182018_10001134_pt1 | contig 31677 bp, 40 predicted proteins | sample 812P2MmetaG_FD_120490 | JGI IMG/M metagenome (GOLD analysis project Ga0182018, IMG submission 120490) | Permafrost microbial communities from Stordalen Mire, Sweden - 812P2M metaG | ecosystem: Environmental > Terrestrial > Soil > Wetlands > Permafrost | place: Sweden: Stordalen | collected...
ATACGCCATCTCGCACTGAAGCCATTCTCGGGTCTTCACCCCCTTGAGTAGTTCGTCCCGTGTTTCGCCTTTGAGCGCGAGGAAAGCACGCATCGCAAAGAGCGGGTCACCGGTGTTCTGCACTGCGTAGACAAGATTGTTCTTCAGGGCATCAATTTCTTTTTGCTGTCGGTCGATTGTCGCAGCGTCATTCCGCGCATTGACCTGTAGCGTTTCGAGTCGAGTTGTCAGAATCCCATTCTCTTCCCGCAACGCAGCGACCTGTTCAGGTGTGACATTTAATTCTCTGAAGGCTGCGGTCTCTTTCTTCAGGATCTCATTCTCCTGAATGGCAGAGTCCTTACGTTCTTCAACTTCGATGTCGAGCAGACGAGTCAATAGCGTAGATTTCTGAATGAGCAGGTCAGCTTTCTTCGCAGGCTTCTGATGCGGGTCCGCGAGTAACTGGTCGAAGGCGGTGATCGCTTCCTGAAGTTGCCGACGAACGCTCTTACGCCGAAACCTCTTTTGGGTCTGCTCGTCCCGTTGCTCGGTCTGGTCGGTGTCGCCGCCTTCCTGCTCGTTGCACGCAGTGTCCTGCTCGTTGTCGATCTCCGTCATTTGTGTCCTCTTTGGTCTTAGCCCAGCACGCAGCGCACAGCGTTCCGTGAGCGCGAGTCCAGAGCATGATTCCTTCGGCACCGCATCGGCATTTCTCAGTCGGGCGTTTGTATGTCTCAAGCATTTAGGATGATGGTGGAGTGTTGATGGCTGCTGCGCTGCGTGCTGCGACCCATGCTTCGTATGCGGCGAGTTCAGTTGGGTTGTTCTGTACCAGTTGAAATACAGCATAGCGATTAAAATCTTCTGGATACGTGTCGTAGTAGGCTGAGACGTTGTTTGGATCGATGATGATTGACATGTGTTCTCCAATCTATTAATAAACTCCCTCGAAAACGCCCTTTCAGGCTGGGAATCGACAGGTATGTGCCGCGAGTCCTGTATGGCTCCTCGGTACAAACTACCCATCGGAACCCCGCTGGTTATGCGGTTGCCAGAAGGCTTCCGACCACCTCTGGGGCTGTTGGGGTCACCGTTAGACGCCTCTGACGGGCTAGATCGGACTGGGCACAGACCTTGGTGCAATACCTCGACCGTCCAGTCGCCGGGGCTGGCTTGTTGCGCTTCACCCAGATGCACTTCAGACCCGAGGCACAGGGCACGACTTTGACCTTCTTGACCACGGGCTGTTCGCCCTTCGGAAGCACCGTCTCATCTTCAGGGAGCGGGTATCTCACGAGGAATCTGTGCATCGGCATCACGCCTTCACCGGGGAGAAGTTCCCCGAGAATGACAAGGTCTGTGACACTGGTGAGTACTGCGCCGTCCGCTAATCTGTACATCGCCTTAACCGCTCGGCGGCGCGGCGACGTCGCGGGTCCGCCGAAGGACTTCGCAAAGAGATCGACTAACTGCTCTAAAGTGACGGATTGGGTTGTCAATTTCATGACCAGCCGAAGGTCTGCTTCATCGTTCTGTCGGCTGTGCTCGTTGAGCGAGCACAGATTCGCCTTCGCCGCCTCTGACATCTTGTTCCGTGGGTCTGTCTTCTCTTCCGCGACTTGCTGGCGGTAGACTGCCAGCTTATCAGGTGCTTCTGTAAGTTCTAGTTCCATATCTCCTCCGAGAACAGCCCCGGAGGACCGTCTATCTCTTCTTGCCGGCTTTGTTTTCCGCTCGCTCCGCGCCAGCGTCCTGGTTTCCGTAGTTCCCGTTTCTGCCCTGTCACGGTGATCAGACATTAGCTTTTTTCCTCCAAAATCATCCCCTAGGTCACTGTCCCTTCGGTGCGGCGCAGTCTCCGTTCGTCGTATAGCATGTAGACAATGGGACCAGACGCAAGACTCTCGCGAAACAACGAAGAATATCGGCTGCTCGAAGTTTATGAGGAAGCTCGCGCCGAGGAAATCGCTGCCTCCAGTCGATTGCTATATCCAAACCAAAGGTTATCGCATCCGGCCTACATGCAACTCGTGGCTGATCTTCGGGTCATGCGGACCGAATGCGACCAAAAAATGCTTGCGGTCAAGGCTTATCACAATAAGAGGATAGACCGGTTGATTGTGGCACATCACGTTTAAGCTGCGTGCTTGGCGCCATCACCCCCTTGACATTGTTTTCTCCTACTTGTAGCACAAGCGGTTTCTGCTATCCCGCGAAGGGAATTTGTGTACGGGTTTCTCCGATAAAGATTTCCGGGACTGCCCGATTGCAATGGGGTGACGGACGTTTTGTAAAATTGAAAACGGGACAGAGGAGAGACTTAGCACTTCTTGCCCGCCCCTCAACGCGGCATGAGGTGCCATCGTCTTTCCCCCGTCCCTCTAGGTGGGCAGGGTTCATCGCAGTTGAGCGAGTTCGCGTCGGATTTCTTCCAACCGATCTATCCTGCGTTTGTACTCGAATCTCGCTTCCGCCGTGACCGCTTCGCCTTCCTTCCAGTACACGCAGTTGAGGGCATGGATGGCATCCATTTCCTTGCCCAAGGAGGCGATGCGTGCTTGCTTTTGGGTTAAGGGTTTCATTGGAGATGCCCCTCAAAGCATCAACAACTTCGCCCCAAGCCTTTGTGCGAACCATCCTAACTCCTAATGCACAAACGAGCATCTAGTTTGTGATATAACGTTGGCCTTCCCTTAGAAAGCGAGTAGTCCCATGCCTACGATTCAGGAACTGATCGTAACGGCTATCCAGAACAAATTGATTGTGACGGCGATGTATCAAGGCTTTCAACGAATCATGTGTCCGCATGTCATCGGCTACAAAGACGGAGTGCGGATAAATGTGTTGTCGTTCCAGTTCGCGGGAGCGGATTGTCCGTCAAAGGGACACTAGGCGTCAATACCCCCAGCGGCTACACTGCTGATCATTCAGGTATCGGAGCCGCTTTGACTAATCCCATTGCTTTCTTTGCACCGGGGAGAAGTTCTTTCGCAACCTGATAGAGCATGAATGCCTTGTATGGGTGAGCCTCTGCCCATGCCCCAAGAGCCTTGACGCCCTCGACGGTGTGGATCAACACAGACGGTAAGACCTCGGGGATTGCTGTGACCCCCAAAGCCGTTCCTGCCGCCAATCCCGCTTCACCAGTCACCTTAGCCGAGTTCAGTAGCGTTTCCTCGTAGCCGCCGGGGGTGTTGGCACCGCTCCACGCTTCATACTCTCCGGGCTTCGCATCGGGTCCGGTCTTCGGGTGCGTCGATGCCCACTTTTCATAGTTCTCCGCCGTCGTGTACCGACCGAACGCAGCCGCATTGTAGGGAGCGAATTTCGACTGGTTCACTGTCGAAGATGCCTGTGCATCTTCCGCAGCCACTTGATCCAATAAAGACTTTCCACCCAAGTCTTGAGCAGAGAATGTTCCAGCGGCAGGAGGTGCTGCGGATTGTGTGGTTTCAGATGTTCCAGCCAAGTCTTGAACAGAGAAAGTTTCAGCGGCAGGAGTTTGGGACGATGCTTCCTTTGCAACTTCATTTGCGGCTTCATCAAGTATGCCCATTATGAATTCCTTTCCTTAAAATCTGAACGTTGCAGGGTTGGCAGTTCGGCGGCTGCAACGTTCGGAGGACCGCCGAACGCTTCCGTTTGTGAAACTGATCTATGCTGCGTGGGCAGCGGACTTCATCGCCTGTTGATCAGCCGTGAACGACGGGCGAACTCTACGCGGACATTTCTGTCAGTCAGGTCGGCGTCTTCCAGTTCAATGCTCAACCTCTCGTCCGGCGTCAAAAGATGGCTCGGAAAGATGTGGGCTGAGACAAGAAATCTGCGACATTCGTCCCACGATTGATAGTTCAGATACGAGCGGTTCCATGTTTGGAAGAACTGAATCGCTGCTTTCTTCTGCTCTTCGTTTGGCGAAAACCCCTTGTAATCATCGTAAAGATGCCGCAACCACTTAAAGAACATCTCTTTCGCCTCGACGCTCAGGTAGTGCTGTTGGGCGAGTTCTCTTGCTTGCCGATTCCCATCTCTCGTGTCGGGGATAGAATCAAGTGCATCGAGCGTCACAGGCTGGTCATTGTCAATAACGGGCTGTGCTGCGCGGGGCCTTTCAATCTTTTCAACCGTGCATTCACCAGCCGCGAAACATCCCAAGTCGAGCAGGCGATCAAACATCTGTCTCAAGGACTCTTGAGTGATCTCGACGTTGTGAAACGCTTGAACCTGCCCGAACGAGCCGAAGCGCATCGTGCCCTCTTCGTTCAACTTGACCGTGGCAACGAAACGTTCAAACTCAGCGACTCGATCCTTTTGAGTCTGATTACCCACTGGAAGGCTCAACTCATCGAATGCCCCGTACCCATCAATACCTGCCTTTGCGATTTCGGATAGTGGTCGATTCCAGAAAGCACGGGTCGTGTCCGCTTGGACAGCGCGAATCTGGCGTAAACTTGCTACGGTTTGACGCTGGGCTTCCAACAAAGGGCGTGCGGCTTCATCTTCTTGACGCTGCTTTTCAGCCGCTTGCTGGCGCTCCCATTCTGCCGTGAAAGACTTCAGTGACTCGCGTCCCTGCGGTGCATCATACTTTTTCACCGGAGCCGTCTGGACGGCAAGTAACGCTTCCAGCGAACTGCGTTTATGTTTTGATTTCTTCATGATTCCTCCTATCGTCGAACGTAATGTCCGGTTTCATCTTTCCATCGGTTCTCGTAATCGAGCCACGCCTGTGTGACGGGGTCGAGTTGGGTTTCGAGCGGCGCGGCATTGATCGCTTTCGTCGCATCTTCCGCCTGCTGTCGGTCGCGTACACGACTGAAACCTTCGACGCTTCCACACATTCCGCTGGGCGCTCGATCTCTGACGGTAGGTTCGTGCTCGACCGTCTGAGACTCCGCGACCATGCGCGTGCTAGGCGGCGAGATCGTGCGGTGCATTCCGTTCGTGTTCAGCCCTTCCTTCAGGGCTTCCGCAATAGCGAGTGCTCGTTCTTCATCTCTGAAAGTTGTCATAGGTTCTCCACGGTTATCCCGAGCAATGCATCTTCGCCGTACAGATACATGCACGTTGCTGTCAGCCAAATACCGAAACTCTTTGTCGTACCGCTCATCGAGTCACCAATTTCAACTTCGACTCAGGCACGCAGTACGTCGGCAGCGAACAACCCCTAATCATCAGAGTCCATCCCCGGTCGTCGTGGGTGTCATATAGCGTGTTGATGTCTTTATCAGGTCGCTTCTCTCTGTCGAGTGTGCACTGTCCCCACTCCGGAAAACGAGTATTAACGACTGTCTGTCCTTGACGCATTTGAACCTCCTTCATAGATGTTTCCGTTTCTCTTCACCTGCTGAATGCTTTGTCAATGATTGCCACGTTTCCTCCGTTTCTTTGCGGCTTCGATCTGCTGTTCTGCGCGAGTGGCCCACGTCGCGTTACCCGGACGGTAATTTCCGATGTCCATCTTTCTCGACAAAGATTTCCCCGTCGGTACTTCTCCTAAATCTGCGAGGAAGTTCACGAACTTGTGCCACCTCTTGCAGACTCGAACTGGTGGGTTTGCGCCGCCGTAATTCTCCCAGTGGTGCGGCTTCGATATTGGGTTGGGGTGACAACGCCGCAGCATCGCCTCCCAGATCGCGGATGTCCGAGACTTGCGTCCGTTGCCCAGTGCGTGACCGTGCTGCGTGTTCTTCTTGTGAACGCGATCAAGATGTTCTCGGTTTAAACAACCGCATGACTCAGGGTGGCCGTCTGTTAAACTTGATGTCTTCGAGTAGACCCGCTTGCCCGAGCCACACGAACAGCGCAGCAACCAAATCTGATCGCCGTTCTCACTGCCGCAACTTCGCACCACTGACAGGCGACCGAATGGTCGACCTGTCAAATCCTTGCCGCACCGTGGAACGCGGCAGAACTTTCCCCTTCGATCTCGAAACACAAACCCCTCCCCTCACGGAATCACTATCTCCCGTACTAGTAGGGATAAAATGGGATTTGTGCGGCTAGGTTGTTGACAATACGGGCTTTCGTTCCTTTGCAGGTACAACGGGAATACCATGCTGGTGAAACGCGTCTGGTAACGTCGCCCAGACTGCGTCCCCCGTCCGTCCAGCCTGTCGTCGGGTAGTCGCGTCCAGTAACTTCTGCGACTTCTCCCGCAGGCCGCGCACTTGATCCTCGGTGATGTGACGCAGATACTGCGTGCTCTGGCGGCGAACGAAGTCAGAGCGGTGTCGCGGAAACCAAACCGAAACGGGATGTGGCGGCGGGTACTGCCACGTCTTCTTTTTCCACGTTTCTCTGATCGACGCTGCCAACGTCTTGGCGTTCATGTCACCGTCCGCTTTCGATGCATTCTGGTATGCACGATAAAACTCAAACAGAACCACACGTTCAAACAAGTCTGAAGGCACACCCAGTTCCAATTCCGAACGGAAGTATTCGATCTCACGAAATATATTCTCTGCGGGTCCGAACATCGTCACTGATGGCAGCGTCTTGAAGTCCCGCTCTTTACCTGTCGGAGAATGCTCATAGCCTAAACTCACTGGAGTTGCGACTTCTGACACGAAGTCCTCACCATCCCAGTTCTTCGGCTCTGAGGACCAGATACCGCCGCCCTTCCCCGTGTCGAAGTTTCTGTCGAGTGACGTAACCGCTTTCCGTCGGGCTAGTGCCTCATCGAGTGCTTGACCTCCTGTCACGTTGTCGAGGATGCCGAAGTTGTACACGGGCTGGGGTTCTAGTTTCGGCACATCGGCTTTCTTCTTGCCAACCGTCGATATCACTCCGTACGGAATGGTCGTCGGCGTCGGTGGCACGAGTACGATTGTTCCTGTCGGTCGCCCGTGAATAATTTTCGACGACGCAGAGACTTCGTGAGGATAAATATCACTTTTCCACACGCCATGATGACGCCACGTCTGAAAGGCATCGACGTTTTTCCATCTCTCTTTGCTCGTCATGCCGTTCAGGAAGAGATGCGACGACCGTCTTTGAAACTGGCGCACTAACTCCTGATGCGCTTCGTCCAGACCCTCAAACCCCCGCTGGATACGAACCATCGACGCGAGGTATTCATCCCCGTGTTGAGATGGACTTGGGATCAGCACGTTGAAGCCTTGAGGCTTCGCATCTTTCTTCCGAACTATCGGACGCACTGAAGGCAACGTCTCCGCTGGACGCAACTCTGCTGCTATCGCAATGGAGAGTTGCTTCTCTGCGACTGTCTCGTAGTCCCGAGCACTGAAGAATGTGCCGGGTGGGCCTATCGGCACTCGCCCATCCCATTCATCACCGGGGGTGCCTGATAACTGCCAGTCGTGCGCGTCGAGATGCATCCACGACTTGACGGGCTTCATGACCCGTTGAAGTTTGCGAGGCTTATTCATCGACAAACCTCAGCCCCTTCGCATTCGCTTTTATGGTGCGGACTGTCAGTCGCCTCATGACACTTCGGGCATCGCGTCCCGCTGGACACCCCAACATGCGCTACACTCCCGCGCTCTAACTTGCCCTTCAGTACAGTCTCCTGTAACTACATGTTCTAGAACGCTGGTATTGTGGACACGTCCCACGGGTTTTGCCGCTGGACACGAAGCATCCTGTTTGGGCACTGAGGTCGTTGATTTCTCAGGGGGCTTTCCGCTGAACACTTTCTCCCGTTTTCCGCTGGACAGTTCGGCGGATTTGTCCAGCGTGTTTTGGCTCCGCTGGACATTCTGCTTTCGAGCCGTTCGATCCCTCCAATACGGCCGCCAGAACTCGCTGAAGGACACAGGGCGCAGCAGTAGGGGCGCATCTATCCCCGGCTCCGCAGGCGGCACGACATGGATGACGCCCTTCTCGACGAGACGTTTGATCGTGCGCTCCGCTGTCTTGCGTTCGCCGTCGAGCACAGCGCTTGCAGTGAACTGGTTCGCTTGCTTGTACACGCCATCGACGAGGTGCGTTGCGATGTAACAGAAGGCGCAAATTTCCTGATAGCGAAGTCGCTCGTCGTTCTTGCTCTCCGGGGTGATGACGATCATACTCATGGCGCACCTCATCCTTCGCCGCCCCAGTTTCGCTCGGCACGTTTGTTTGCGCGCTGTTGCAATCACGACTGCAAAATGTTTTTAAAATTTCTGCAATCAGTTTCCGCCGCTCAATCGTGCGGGTGCTAGCTTGAGCTTGGCGTCACTCAGTCGGATGGCGGCAGAGCGTGCTGCGCGTAACGTCTCGGGAAGGTTGCGGACGTTCTCGACAAGCTGAGCGTTATGCCATTCAGTCCAACTTGTGTGCAATGCAGGTGCTGGTGCTGGCGTGGGTACTAGTGCTGGCGCTGTCATGGGATCTCCTTTTTGGGCTTTCGCCCCGCATCTGCCCCTAGTGGGCGACCAACGTGGACTCAAATTCTGTCTCGTCTTGGTGGGTTCACCGCGTGGGTGAACCGCTCTTGATGCACTTTCAGAATTACACAGACTTCATGAGAAGTCGAGAAATCTTCAGTACCCAACCCTGCGCGCCGGGATGTTACGGATGAGCTATGGTGCCGTTCCTGCGACGCTCGGGTAGAGTTTGTCAGACTCACGTGCGCCCCGCTTGATGAGCATTCGGCGGATTTCAGCGACTTCCCCTGCTCGGGTCTTCCGGTCGAGCGCACGCCGCGAGGGGTCCAAGCGCGGTACGCGTGAATGAATTTATATGTAAACGACTGTCGTCAGCGACCTCTCTTCGCACGAAGAAAAGGCGATGTATATATACACAAAAATTTTCTACCCCCCATGCCCTGAAAGACCCCCACCCTGTTCTGGGCGATGCTCCCTATTAGATCGGGAGAAATCCGAATCGCAGCACGCAGCGTTCGTTGGCTGGGCAGCGCCAGCCGCGAGGGGGAGAGGTGGGCGGACTCCTCGGCACCCGTCAGTCGGAAGGAACTCCATTGACACCCTTATTTTCAGATACTTACAAAGCCCTGTCGTGACCCCTGACCCTGCGCTCTGCGCCCTGTGCGCCGTGCTCCCAATTGTGGGGCGTGTTGTGCCAAGCCGAGCAGGAATGCAGCATAGGAGTGGGTGCGAGTGAGGGACAAATAGGAGATGAAACGCTGTAACACCCGTGCTTGCAATCGTGCTATGTGGTTGCCGTGACCATTACGCAGTCACTACAGAAATTCGATTTCCATAGTGACCCGACTTTCAGTCCAGCGTGCTGCGCCCAGCGCTGAAATTTCTGATATATCGAGACGCATCCGGCGTCACATCGAGACACGTCCGGCGTGGGCAGCGCCAGCCGCGAGGGGAAGAGGTGGGCGGACTCCTCGGCACCCGTCGGTCGGAAGGAACTCCATTGACACCCTATTTATTACTGAAAATAAATGAGATGTCGTGCCCTGCTGCTCCCCTGAAACAATATGGCGTTTTGTAACAGGGCGGTGTGCGCTGCGTCCCGTGTGCCGAGCAGGAATGCAGCCTGAGCGGGTGCGAGTGAGAGACGATTAAGGGACAAAACGCTGTAACGCTCGTGTTTTCAATCGTGCTATGTGGTCGCTCTGACCATTACGCAGAGCGCGGCACACCACGCAGCACGCCGGATCGCAGCGCACGGCAGGCAGAGCGCAGCCAAATGTAGAACGGAGGTCGTCGTAAGGTGCAATAAGCCCACTTTCGCAGCTCCTTACGGTGCGATTCAGGTCGGCTACGAGCCATTCTGAAGCCTGATCTGTCTACTTATATCGCACTGGGCTGGGGACATAGCTGGCAATGCGTTCACAGGGAACTCGCTGCTGGACTGATTCGATGGGCGTTACGGTGAGATTTCTAGCACAGGGTCAAGCACACGAGGTCAAATGTTTACCCACTCGACAACACGGACAGAAAAGTCCTCATTGTGAGGCGCAAAGTGCTTCTCTGGTGGATGATGGTCCGGCGTGGTCTACGACCCCCTTCGTGCTGCGCCTCGGTGCCCCTGCGTTGGATGCTGCGTGCTGCGACACGTTATATATAGACGACGGTGCGAAGACGCGTCACGCTCTGTTGCTCGTTCTCTGTGCCCCAGATCATGTCGTTGCCCTTATGCCCGATTTGCTCGACAAACCGGGCAGTAGTAATGTTCACGTATGAAAACTGCATGGATGTTAACGCTGCTTCTGTGCATCACGGCAAGCCCGTTTGCCGAAACCCAAGAGCACAAACCGAGCGTTGATGATAGCGGGAATGCATTTCTGTCGCAGTGTGAACCTGCAACCGACCGTCCCTCGAAGGGAGAACCCGTAGACCTAGGTGAGTGTTATGGTTACATCACAGGCGTCAATCACGGTATTCGAATCGCCTATGACATCATCGGTCAACCTCAACCGTACCGCCTTCCAGATGGGGTGACGCACGGGCAAATGATGCGGGTCTTGATTAAGTTCATCAAGGATCATCCAGAGAAAGCACACAGCCTGACGGCGGTGCTGGAGATTGAGTCCTTGATGGAAGCCTTCCCTTGCAAACAGCCAAGCAAGAAGCAATGAACATTTTCAGTTTGGGAAGGGTCAGACGACTAAGTAGGAGGACGACATGACAAACCGCTTGAGCATCCCTGACGCCATTGACCAAGTCGGAAGACAGTTGCAGCAGCAATATGGGAACAGACCGATTTCTCGTCAAGACATCGTTAAAGAAGTCGTGAAGCTCACGGGCTATTCTGCGAGTAGTGTCATGCCCAGCGACTTCTGCTACAACCGCACGAACCTAGGTGCTCGTCCCGTTGAGTACTGTGTCTTCCTTGAAGAGTCTGGAGGTTACCGCTTCGTGGGAAGGGGTTACTCCACTAAACGAACTGCATGACCAAGCTAGTTCACGGATGGCTTTCCCTCTTCAACTTTCTTGAAACTCAAAATGCATTCTTTAGCAACAGGGACATTGAGTTTCATCGAAAGAGCCGTGCCTGCTGGCTGATCCGCTAGGTTGCTGAGTTTACCTACGAGTTCCCTGAGTTGTGCAGCGGTCTGTTCGACATTGATTGTCAGAGTTCCATCGATGAATATGTTCATCCTTCTCTCCTCAGTTGGTTCTCCTCATTATCTCTCCCACCACAAGAGAACCGCTCGTCAATCTTCGCCATGATGACCTCAGCCCATTGAATGCTTGCGGCGATGACCTTCTCCGTCCGTGGGTTTCCTTGTGGTCCGCCGAACAGATCGTCAGCCGCTGCCCCGCCTATTGAGACTTCGGATTGACCTGCTTTTTCTCAATGTCCTTCGAGAGATGCAGGAAAAAGCAATCCAACGCCAGAGCATCTAGCCCTCCGTGTCCGTCTTCGCAGGCGTCCATGAATCTCTCCATTGCTTCTCTGTAAGCGAGGTATTGTTCAGTCGCACTGAAGCCACGCGGCTTGGAATAGCCGAAGTCATCCAGAACTCTTTGCACACGGTTATTGAAGAGGGGCCATTTTTTCGGGTCATACGCTGCGAGGAACTTCGTCACTGCGTTCAGCCTGAAGCCGGGAACATAAAACTTTCCGTCCTCGTTGAGAACGGATGGCAGTTTGGCTTCACCGCCTGCGACGAGCGCACGCAGCCCATTCTTGATTCGAGTCGCACTTCGGAAAATCCGGTCTCGCTTGATGGGGATCAGCCAACCAAGAGCACCGATTTCAAAGAACTTTTTGAACCCTTGGCGGTCGAACGTGAACTCGGGATACTTGAGTGCCTTCAAGATGTCCGCTGCTCCGCGTTTGCGGGATGGGTAGTCTTCATCACGGAACTTCTGACTGGCGAAGTATTTCTTCGCCCCTTTCAATGCTTTCTCCCAATCCCAGAGTGGGATTGCCGAACGAACTTTTTCTTGCGCTAACCGTTGCTCCTCATCTAGTTTCTTCCGTCGTTCCGTGTTCCGTTTGTAGGAAGGCTCGTATGCCTCGATTCTCTTCTTCGTCAGCCGAACTGCCGCGTCTCTTGAGAACTCGATGTCAAACCAGAAAATCAATCGCTTGATTAAGTCGCCGTCTTGCACAAACACGGAGCATTCAGTATTACTGTCCACTCCGCCTTGCGACAGATTGCCAGAGCCAACGATTGCAAAGTCGCCGTGCTGATGCGCGAATGTCACGATTAGTACCTTGGGATGAAAGAATGTCTCTGGCGAGGCCAACTTCGCTTCAATGCGTTTGGGCTGCTGTGACTGGAGTTGAAACCATTCCTTCAGCAACTTTGGGTCTGTCTGGCAGTATTCCAGCCCCGTCAACAGACACACTGACGTAGTTCCGCCAGCAATCCCTTCACGAAAATGTTTCCATCCACTAAGGTGTGCGAACGCAGTTGCAAGTCGAACCTTGTCCGCTTTCTTGAGAACGTTCGTCAGGACGAACCCCGAAGGCAGACCAACGACAATCGCATCGCCTTCACCAATCAAGGTTCTCGGCACTCAGTCACTCCTTGGTGCTGCCATCTTCCGCCGACGTGCCGTCTGCAAAGAGAATCTTCTGCGGTCTCCATGCGATTTTAACATCTTCGAGTTTCTTGCCCCGAAGGTCTCCGAGGCCCCCCAAGTAACTTAGAGAGTGCCGTTCGGTCACACTGGTCTTTTGGCCAGCCTTGAGTGGAGTCAGAATCTTCAGCCGAAGTCGGGCAAGGTCATTTTCGAGAATGTCTTTGAATGCGACCTCTCCCTCAAAAGCACGAACATCCTTCGTTGACCTGTTCTCATAGGCGTATCCGACTTCGACATATTGCGTCAGGTCGTCGCCCTCTTCGTGCGTCGCAAACAGGTAGAGAGCCACCCCAATGACGTTCCGCATTTCAGCCTGCTTGGCAGCAACTGCTGCGGCTAGTTGTTTCTGCCTGTCTTCTTCAGTCTTTTCTTGAGCGGCCCACTGACGTTGCTCAGCTATCATCTCTCCCGCAGTCTTTCCCGTAGGCAAACCCGGCTTCCCGCCTCCGAAAATATTGCCGATGTTCTGGCGGACGACATAGGCAGCAAGCAGTTGACGTTCTCCGTCCGTCAAGTCTTTGCTTGTGGAGATTTGATTCAGAATCTTGTCTTTGTTCTCGTCGGTTACCTTCTCATTCTTGATGTTCGAGCACGATGAACAGACAAGCATTGCGGCACATAACAGTAAGCCACAAAAGCGCTTCACGTTACCTCCTAAGCCTCGGCGCACGGCATTGTACTCGCAGATGCCGACTCGTCTCAGCGGCTTGCATCACAATCCTTCGCCTTTGGGCGGGAGTATACACTGTGCGTGTCTGGAGGACGCCAGCACGTCAGAAGGATGATCTGGGGAAGGCGATAAAGCCAGTCGCAATGACGCTCGTCGCAGTGAGGATTCCAACCAACGACGGGATATCTCCCGTTGCGCTGACGCCTGTTGTCAGCGGCGAAGATCGGGGTTTGAAAACTGTTCCGATGACGCAGCCTGCACAGCCCGTGTCGCAGCCAGCACATCCTCAGCCGCAGAAATGACGTATCAATCGAGACGATGACATCGAACGGGCGCGTCTACTCTTGATGCCTCAAGTGTTCACAGTGCAGACACTCCAGCGGGGCACTATCGACCACATCCTTGATGGTGTCCGTCATTTCCCGTCTGCTGTCGAAAACAGCGTGCAACTCGTTCCGCGAAAACTTTCTGTTCCCTAGCATGTACGCCGCCGTCAAGTCGAAATCATCTTGATAAGCATTTCCGTGCCACGGACATCGCTTGAGCACCTTCGCCTCGACTGCGATTTCCTCAGCGATGTCTGCCTGCTCGATTTGTTCCCAAATCAGTTCTTTCGCCCTACTCATTTCTGCACCTCGAAGGCAAAATAGCACCCCGGACGCTTGTCAGCAACAGTCTATTTGTCGCAAAACGGGTGAGTCGAGAACCTATTCCTCATCCTCGAACCACACGACCTCGCCCCAGCGATTCTCGGGGACGTGCGTCAACAGGCGTGCCCGTTCTGCGATCCGCCGATAGGTTATTTTGTCAGAGGCGACGATGCCATTTTGACACCCCGCCTTCGCCAGATTGCGAATTGCCCGGTCTTCCCAGCGGGGGACCTATTCGGATCATTAGATTGCTTTCGCCGGTCACCTGATCTTCGGGTTCAGAAAATCTCTGGCGATCTTTTCCGACTCATCGCTTGTCAGTCGGGTAATGACGCCGCCGATGCCGGAAACACAAATGACTTCGGTCTGGTCTTTGTCTTTCGATTGCGCCCAAGCAGCACAAGTTCCGCCTAGGTTGGCAGCACCTTCATTTCCCGGCGGGTCACCCTTCTTCACTATGTAGTAGAAGTCCATGAGTGTATTCTAGCTCTCGAACTCGAACGAGAGATAGCGTATGCCTTACAATCTAGAATCCCCGAACACCCTATTGGAGCCGATTGATCCATCCAACGTCCGAGCGATGGTTCGTCAGGGAGACCGTGCAAGTCGAATCGGAGCGGTCAGGCATGCGGATGCGATACAGGCTCTGACTCAGCAAGGACTTTTGAGTCGTCTTTCTCGACCACATCTCCACTGGATGCACGCGGCGGACAACGGAATCGTCAAGGGCACGGGCAAGGAAGTCACTATGCACTCGAAGAAGACGGGCTTCAAGGGAATCGTTGTCATTCACAGCAAGAATGAAGACGGTGTCGGAGTGATGCTGGAGATATTGCCCGGAGCAAAGGTCGCGAGGTTCGGAGAGTTTGAAATTCAGATCGCCTAAAGGGTCTCAACCGATCGTACGAATCGTCCGACTCTTGAGCCAAGCATCAATGGTCGATACAGCGGCAGCCGCGCCGAGTGCGTTGAGTCCAAATACAAGGGGCACCGCTCTCTTGATCTCTTGAACTATCGAAGGACCTCCCGAGCGATTACCGAGTTTGTCCATGAGTGTTAGCGTAATCGCTCGCCTTCGCTCGTCCAAGATGCTTTCCCGATACACTCTTTCCAAGAATGAAACGGTCAATGAGGCTGCATCCCGAAGTTGAATTAGTTCGGTTCCTAATTGATCGAGGGCCTGAGAGAACGGCCAACGGGCTTGATCCCAATCAGCGATTTCGGCAGCCCCGATGAGAACGGGAACGCTTGGACTGGTGAATGAATACCCGAATCCTATCAGCCGTGCAGAACTCTTGAAGAACTTTTGTTCAGAGATGTAACCATGCTGCGCGGCCCACTGAAGCACGACTTGAGTCCAGGCTGACTTGACGCCATGCTCGGTTCTTGCAAATCCCCCGAGACGACAATCATCCGTCCAGAGCAAATGACCAGGCTTCGCTGCCAAAATAACACTCTCAGCTCCACCTTCTCCGAGCGCCTTGATGGTGATATCTCGACTGTGCTCATCGAGCTTTGCTAATTCGACGCAACCAACGACGGTACTGACCGACTTCACCTTGTTGAAACGGTTAGTAAACGACTGTATACGCCCCTCTCGTTCGGATGCCGTTTGCGGGATAAAGGCAACATGATCACCCTGCTTGACTAAAACGGCCCCATCGCCGTGGTACTGCATGTCCTCCTGCAACATCTCATCGAAGTCGGCTACTGTTCCTTGAGAGAGCACGAGGTTCACAGGCAAATTTGAGAGGTCATCCTCTAAATCTAAAAGGAAAATTGTCGCCAATGCCGACGGCTCGATGATCCACGTGCCCGAGGTATCTAGAGCAGCGAGAGCATTGCTCCGTTCGTCCGCCGCTCCTAGGCAACAGAGAACTCCCACGTCGTCCTGTTGCGCCAAATACAAAGTAGTCTGGATCGTGCTTTTGCCCTGAGCGGCGGCAAGCATGTGGATCGGCATCGGTGTGGAAATATAAAGTTCCTTCAGTCGTTGAAGATTGCTCGCTAATTGTTCAATCGACGCGATCATTGGGGAGGGGTCGAATTCCTCCTTACCTTCTTTGTTCGTTCGCACCGCCTTGAATGATTGAAGTCCACCGACATCGGGAAAACGAATCTGCCAATTCCGCATTGAGTCCTGAAAACGAAACACATACTTGCTGGTAATTGCTCGGATTGTTGCTGCTCGTTCCCCCAAGCTGCTGGCCGACAAAATCACCCTCTCCCCGACCTTCTTACCCATCATTCCCCGCGACAGAGGATGGTCGGGGCCGTATTCCTGGCGTGAAATGTCGGGATTGGGCGCGTCCTCGATGATCATCCAGGTCTCTTGGGTTTCGTGCTCTTCCACGTAGCACACCGCGCAACCCGCCTTGACCTCCGCAAACTCACGCACCGTAGGGCGGGGTTCAAAAGGGAGAAGATTGAACGTGTATGCGCGATGGGCATCTGAATCGCTAAAGTGAAGTCGCAATAGATCGTAAGCATAGGCCAGAGCGTCATCTGGATAACCACCCAATTTCATTGCCTGGACTGCCGCCCGTCCGTTCATTACATCCACCTCAGTCACGGCTGGCATGACGCTCGGGCGTCCATCGACAATCTCAGGTCGATTCCAATTCGTGCCGATAATTGAAAGCCGCAACCTCACAATCTTGTCATCGGGACGCTTTTCTAAATAATTGTTGAGCGCCGCTATAGCTCCGTTCACATCGTATTTCTCTAGTGTGCCCACCTCGCAAAGGATGAGGTCGCGATCAAAGACACCGCTTGCGCGTAGTGCAGAACAGGTGTCGAGAATAAGGTCGTCTCTCCCGAGGCGCTGCGCACAATCTAGGAGGCCTCTTGTGTAGTCAGTTAACTCTGTTCTGGAGGCAATGCGTTGCCATAGCGGAAGCGCCTCGACGTGCCGTCCGAGTTCAGTGAGTATTTGCGCGACCCAATGCACCTCGGCATGTGGGGCGGTGTCTGAAAGGAGAGAGGCGGCCTCTTCCGCGAAACGATTCGCTTCGTCCAACAGGTTTTGTAAATGCTTGTTCCTTGCCCTAAAAGCTGATACAAGTGCGGGACTGGCACCCCGAGCGAGCAAGCTATCGCACACTTGCTCGCACTCTTGCCACAGTTGTGATTGCAAAAGCAACTGTAGTAGAGCACTCGCCATGTACTCCCGACCTCCAGGTACGGCCCTATTAGGAGAATCAACCAGCTTTTTCAGAAGGTCGATTGCCTCGGCGATGTCAGCTTGCGTGCCGCGCTTGCGGAGCGCCTCAGAAAGAAGTAAAGCTACATCGGTGCGGTCCTGAACACTGATGTCGCGCAGTTCTGAAATTGCCTTATCGGGATCATTTTTCCTCAGACTTAATTCCGCGATAGCGCGTTTTACAGCTATATCGTCGGGCGAAAGCAACTTGGCGCTGAGTACATCAGTCTCCGCTTCGGACATCTCATTCAAGATCAAGTGCATTTGGAACCGTTCGAGAAGACAGAGCGTTTGCGTGGTGAAGTCGTGTTCCTTAGCCGCAGCAGCAATCGCTTTAGTGAGAGGGTCTAAGATAGCGCGGAACTCCTTGATCTTGTCCGATGGTGACAAAGAGTCGGACTCGATGACGCGAAGCGTCAACGCACGCGCTTTCAAGAATTGGGGAAATGACCATTCGGGTCGCAACTCCACAGCCCGAGCTGCCAGTTCCTCGCTTACGTCAAATTCACATTCAGCGAGAGCGCGACTCGCAAGTGCCGTTGTTACCTCTGGTGTCGCAAGATCGGCGGCGGTTAACCGCTGCTCGATTTGGGTTCGCGTTTCCGTAGGTGGGGCGGTCGTAATCCAATAGGCGTTTATTCGAGGTGCGTGCGGGAATCTTTCTCGAACCTGTGTTATTGCCTCGAACGCCTTGTCAGTGGGCATTGAGATGAAATAGGCGAGTGCCTCGTTCTCAGCAGCCTGAGAATCTTCGGGTTGGAAGGACGCTGCCTCAAGAAAGAGCTGGGCTGCCTGCGGAAAATCTCGCTCGGCCAGATAAGCGGCACCGATATTTGCAAGCACGCGATAACGATGACGAGGCCCCATCTGTTCCCATTTTCTGGTCCGAAGGCGCTGAAGTAAGAGTCTGGCCGTCTGTGCTTGACCACTCCGAACTAGATCGCGTGCTTCATCAATCTCCTGGTGCAACGCATCCGCAGCCTCTTGAGTTGTCGAAGCCACTGGAGTCCCAAGATTAGTCAAACGGAGTGTTATTTCTGATAAGCCGCTTTGAAACTGTCGCGCAACTTCTCCGCTAAGAGTCCCGTATTCTTGATCGCGTATAGTCGTGAACTCTTCAAGCAGTTCGTCCAGCCGATCCCACGTGAAAAGTTCGACGGCAAATAAGCCCTTTTGGCGGTGCTCTTGGTTTATCAAGAGTATGGCGTTTTGAGCCTGGGTAGAGACCCTCGCCGTCGTGCATATTGCGTATACGCCCAGGGGAAGAGGGAACTCTTTGGCAGCATTTACTTCCGCTTGTATTTCAGCGGGCGGGAGTGTCCCGCGCTCGTCATAAAGCTTGCACTGCGCGGCACGCAGCGCCTCAGAGCCGCTCATATCAATGATGTCAACTCCGTGCTGCCTCTCCCCCCGTCGCCCATACAGCTCAAGACTGGGGAGGTTCCAATGTGCCTTCAGCAGTCTCAGACATAATCGCTCGAAATCGTCTGGGTTTGCGGGAGGAGGGTTCTTGAAGCGAAGAGCCACGTTTGAGAACCTCGATTTAGCCCACCATTATAGCGAATGCAAGGCGAAGAGCGTACTATTTCTCGTCATGGACGAAGGCAGGAAGCGAGTCATCGGAATTATGGCTGCGATTCTCGCCAGCCTGCTTATGCAGACCGCTGACGATCTGTTCGGTGGGCCACAGGGAAGCCCACGCTCGGAAAAGCTGATCGCTGGGAGCATTCAATGGGCAGAGAAGATCATGGAGAAGATTGACACGACGTTTGGGAACGCTTGATCATCAAGGACGGTTGCTACTTCGCCAAAAGAGATTAAGATTCTTGGACGAAGAAGGCATGTGCAAAGGACGCCCGCGACGCCTGCTTGGGACATCGTGCAAATTGAGAATTGAATGCAACAACTTGGCACCAACGTGCTATTGAACGTACATAGGCGGAGGACTAGGATTTTGTCGCAAACCAAGCAGTGAGGGGTAGGCTGCCCCGAATCCAACAACGATTCGATCAGACTCTCGGGCTAGCAACTAAGTTGGAGGGACGACATGAGAAGACTACTTCAAGTCATTTTGGTTTTTCTGCTACTCGGCGCTCCGACATTCGGGCAGCGCGTAAGTCACTCTCCGTCATCTGGTCATGCCCGCGGTTCAGTTGCCCGTCCCCGCTATAGTGGTTCGCATCACACAACATCACACGGAGGACGGTACGCTGGTGAAAGAAACGCTCACCACCAGGGCGGGCACTATGTTAATCCGAGGACCAATAATCGATACGGAGTCCATAAGCAGTAGTAGGTGATATTCTAGCCAATAACACGCCTGCTACTTGACCTGCGGGATCTTCAGGCATGTAATGTTTGGCCATTCGGGGTGATAGATATGGATGAACAAACGTTAAGAGCGTTTTTCCGACGAATCTCCACGAAGTTGGCGCTCCTGCTGGGCGGCACCGTTGCTTTCAGCAATTCTTCTCCGTTAGTCGCTTCCCCGACTCTACCGGTTCCTTCGGAAAACACCTCTCGGGTGGTCCAGCCCGGTAGCGAACATCGATTGCCATCGAAACTCGTGCTCAGAAAGACGAGTAAGGGGCTGAAGATGATCGCGCAGCACTCGTCACATTCTTCGCACGCTTCCCACGCATCGCACGCGTCCCATGCCTCACACTCATCTCATTCTTCACATTCCTCGCACTCGTCCCATTCTTCGCACGCTTCTCGGGCGATATGAGTGTGCAATTCGGCCACGTCGAGTTTAACGATCAGCACACTGCTGCGACCATTGCGATCGACAAGAAGGTCTATTCAAAGCCTGCCGTTCTCCGAGCATGCTACTGGTTTGGCAAGGACCTCTATTTTCATTTGAACGAGACGGACGAGTTACTCACGGTGACGGTTGGGCTGCGGGTGTCTTCCCCGACTCTTGACCAACCGAACGTGAGAAAGATCGACGAATGGCTGCCCGACATCTACGACGCCCTGCTCGATTCGCAACTTCGCGTAGAGATTCAAGCGGAAACAGCCGGGGTTCGGGAACTGATTATCGCAAAAGCATTCGCTGAGTCCGGGGTATTGGAAGATCCACCGCCGGGAACCTTCGAGGACCCGGTTGCACGGGGTGGCGCGAAGCCAGGGGATCTGATCAGCATCTCTACTAATAAGTCCGGTGAATAAGGGGAGACAGCATCAGTGGCGCGGTCGTTCTCACCCATAACGGATTTCACGTCTTCCAACGGCAGCTATCGGCTCCTGCCGTTCCGGTTTCACCGGCTCAATAAGCAGACTGAAATCCTCGTCAACGAATGCGGTGAATTCCTACTCGCGCCTCGCGGCACCGCCGAGAAAATCGTGAGACGGGCGTTGCACCCCGCCGACGACCTATACCCCACCCTCAAGGCGAAACATTTCCTCTATGATGATTACTCCTCGCCTCTTCTCGATGTTCTGGCGTCAAAGTACCGGACCAAGTTCGAGTTCATACACGGATCGACCAAGTTACACATCTTCGTCGTGACGCTGCGGTGCGATCATTCCTGCCACTACTGCCAAGTATCGCGACAGACGGTCAACAAGGGCGAATTCGATATGCCCCAGGATGTGGCCGCCGCAGCGGTCGATATGATGCTGCAATCTCCCTCCCCACACCTCACGCTCGAACTACAGGGAGGAGAGCCGCTCTTAGCCTTTGACACGATCAAGTACATCGTTTCAATCGCGAAGCCAGGCGCTGCCCGACTCAATAAGGAACTGGACATCGTCATTACTTCAAATCTGGCCTTCTTGACTGACGATATCCTTGACTACTGCAAGACGGAGCGGATCAAACTCTCGACCTCGCTCGATGGACCGGAGTTCATCCACAATGCAAATCGTCCGCGACCGGAAGGGGACAGTTACCGGGTTGCCATTGATGGGATAAAGCGGGCTCGCCGTGCGTTAGGTGCCGACCAAGTCGCCGCCCTCATGACGACCACGCAGCTCTCCCTTCAGCATCCGAACGAGATCATCGATGAATATGTGCGACAGTCATTCCACACGATTTTCCTGAGGCCGATCAGTCCCTACGGATTTGCGATCAAAAGCAGTCACCGGACCGGCTACCAGATGGATGCGTTCCTGGAATTCTACCGGACCGGTCTTCGTCACATCCTTGTAGTGAATAAGAAGGGCTACAACCTCGTCGAGATTTACACGAAGATCCTGCTCCAGAAAATCCTTACGCCCGACGGAACAGGCTATGTTGATCTCCAGTCCCCGTCCGGCGCGGGGTTGAACGTGCTCGTCTACAACTACGACGGGGACGTGTACGCGACGGACGAATCCCGGATGCTCGCGGAAATGGGAGATGACACCTTTAGGCTGGGCAACGTGCTGACGCACTCGCGGGACCAGATATTCACGGGCCCCGCATTTGTGAGTCTGCTCCAAGCGGCGTGCAACCAGTCGTTGCCGGGGTGTTCAGACTGCGCCTTCCAGCCGTTCTGCGGAGCCGATCCCGTCTATCATCACGCCACGCAGCGCGACATGTTCGGCCATCGAGCAACCAGCGGATTTTGCAAACGGAATATGCGGGTCATCGAACACCTCATGTCGTTGTTGCATGATGGAGATCCCGATGTTCAGGATATCCTGTGGGCATGGGTGACTGACCGGAATCTGGCCGAAATCCGAGCGGGTCTTCCACAATGAGACTACACACTGCAGGCAGCGCACGCGGCTTCCGGAAACCGATTGTTGCGCGCATCACGACGGAGCCAATTCCCGCGTCCGAAAGAAAGGACGTCGCGCTGGTTTTGCCGTCGCTCGATCAACGCGCAGACGATGTTCGCGGATACGCGGTCGTCATCGTCAAACAGGAAGTCAATGGCCGACCATTCTCCGCACCGCTCCTGCACTCGGTTCGCGATATCGACCATCTCATCTCGGGACACATTGTCGCACTCGAACCGGCAAACGGCTTTATCCGCACCCTGTACCGCCCTGAATCCCGCCACAACACGCTCTTTGCCACGGAGCGGTGCAACAGTAACTGCTTGATGTGTTCACAGCCTCCAATCGACAAGGACGACATAGCCGCACTCACGGAGCGCAACCTTAAGCTCATTGACCTGATGACTCCCGCCCCTGAATACCTCTGCATAACCGGCGGAGAGCCAACCCTCTTGGAAGAGCGTCTCGTAACAATCGTCGCGAAGCTGCGGGACACTATGCCGGGCACCTATGTCCACATGCTCACAAACGGTCGTCGCTTCGCTTGGGCTGATTTCGCCTCTCGGTTTGCAGCCATCCGCCATCCGAATCTGAGTTTGGGGATTCCTCTCTATGCTGATGACGCGGCGCTGCACGATTACATCGTTCAAGCGCGGGACGCCTTCGACCAAACCATTTTGGGCCTGCATCAACTCGCGAGACATGGCGTCGAGATTGAAATCCGTGTCGTACTGCACGCATTGACAATACCGCGCCTAACCCATTTGGCAGAGTACATTTGCAGAAATCTTACCTTCGTCGATCATGTTGCCTTCATGGGAATGGAACACATCGGCTATGCTCCCCGGAACATGAGCGAGCTGTGGATCGATCCAGTGGATTATCAAGAACAACTGGAAAGCAGCGTGGCCATTCTTGCCAGATTCGGTATAGACGCCCGCATCTACAATCTTCAATTGTGTCTCTTGAAACGATCACTCTGGAAATATTCGAAGCAATCCATCTCCGATTGGAAAAACGCCTACGCGGAGGTATGTCACGACTGTGCTGTCAAAGAACAGTGTGGCGGGTTTTTCCACTGGAACACGAAAGTGCAGAGTCGTGGCATTCAGCCGATTGCGACATCCGCTATCTAAAGGATAGGGGTTGCGCCATGTATCGACGCTCAACGCTGCTGAACCTGCACACCCTCAGGCACATTGATACGATAGATTACATAATTGTTACCTGCATACAATCGCGTTTTCTGTACGCCATCGAGAAAATCGAAAGCCGCCCGATACCTTTTGCGGTTGACTTCTGAGCTGTAAATCGCCTGCTCAAGATATAGGAATGTCGCATCGGGATGTCTCCGGTGTACATCCTGCACCAAGGACCCGTTTACGTACGGGAACGCAATGACGTTCACTGGCTCGCGACAAAGCATCTGCACCAACAGTGGTTCGAGCGTGATCACAAACGTATTCTTTGTGCCAAGGTCATCGACAATTTCCAAGGCTGCCTCAGCGGGCTGAATTCGGACTGCAAGTTCGGTAGAGACCATATCCTCCTTCCACCGGTTCGTGAGCACCCAACTGCTCACGACATACGTTCCGACGAAGAGCCAGAGGATAACCCGTCCTGACCGCTGTTGAAGCCGCGCTCCGAAATTCCATTTCGCCAGGGTATCAGCGGAATATGCAAACCCCAGGCCCGCCACTATCGACCACAGTCCGGCAAGATTCATTGAGTAGCGTAGCGTGTCGAATTGTGTCACATCGCCGCTCTGCAACTGGTAGTAGCTCCGAACGTGGGATGTGTAGAGCAACAGATATGCAATGAGCACGCTGACTGCATAGATGCCACATCTCTTTGCTCGGATCGACGCAATCAACCCGAGCAGAACCAATATGCCGCCGCTGAGATACCAACTGACGGATGCATATGACTTCAAAAACAACGGCAACATCGTCCGCAGAACTGCCACGTTGAAGGGGAAGACCGCATATTCCACCATTTCCCTCCGGACTACGGTCACCATCCGAAGCTGAACCACAGCAAACACAACGCAGATGCCACCGCTGATCAGCGCCGCCAGACTTAAGAGCCATTTCTTCCCTTGTGCGCGATTTCTTCTCTCAAGGTTGAATATCAAGCCGACGAGTGCAATCACGGGGACGAGGAGCACATTTTCTCGCTTCACGGCAACGGCTAGGACTGCGGTTAGCGTTAGCGCCAGCCAATTTATGAGTAGCCTCTGTAAGGAGTCTGTGCCCGAGTTTAGCAGGTGAACGCAGAGAAGGAGGCACGCAACCACGAGCATGTTTGAAACGGGCTCGGCGTAAGTGCCAACGCCCTGGACTGCAAATACGGGAGTGAGGCCAAAAATGATGGAGGCCGCGAGTCCCGCAGTGTCCCCATCGATCCGCTTGCCGAAAAGAAATATAAAAAGCACAGCTACCATCGATGCGATCAAGCTCAGATAAGATGTCATTGCCGGGCTGTACCCAAACACTCGCGAGGCAATAGCGATCATGAACGGGTACCCAAGGAAATGCCCCGACGACGTTTCGTTGACTTCACAGGAAGTCCAGTTTCCGACGGCACACACGGTCGTCAAATAGCAAGAGTTGCCGGGTGAGCAACTTCGTGTGCCGGACTCAAGATAACGCGCTGACACCGAGTAGATGTAAGAATCCTCATACTCCAGACCGTAAAAAAAGTGCCCTTCGAAGGGAAGTCGCCAAAGCAGCGTTACCAAAAGAATCAAGCCGAGCGGTAGCCATTTCTTTCGCAGAGCCTCCAAGAATTGACGTTCTGTCGCGAAAAATAGCAAGCAACTGATCAGCGCACCGCACAGAAGAAAATACAGTGATGTCGGCATCAGGTTTTCCAAACACTGGGCTGATTCTGAGTGAGCCAATCTAACACACGAGATTCCAAGATCTCATGTTGTTGATTCGTTGCACCAACGATGGCACAAGCAGTTGCGGCCCGTACGCGGTCGCTGGGGTGGTCACAAAGGCTGCCTGCACCTCTGAAACGCCCGAGCCGACCTAGCCTCAGAAGCGACAGACGGGCGGGGATGGATTGACGGGAAGCACCCCGACCGCGAGGTGCGATAATTGCTGCGCAAGGGGTGTTGTTGTCCAGCAGCGGAATCGGAATGGCAAAATTCTCGCCCACAACGCTAAACGGCGATTGCGAAGAGATCGCCAACCCGTCCACCGCCTACGGTCGCCGTCGGCCCGCGCGGATGCGGTAAACTGTTCTCCCTCGATGCAGCTCAGGAAAGCTATGTCAAACCCAAGATACGCTGAGGACATTTTCCGGCTGGACAGAGTCTATGACCCTCGCTCTGTTGTCAACAAGGAGTCGGTCTTCGTAGTAGTGGGCACGAATCTCGTCGCCGAACTTCTCGACCGCCCCGTAGCGGAACTCCTGCGTGATCAGATCGACCAGCGCGGAGGCAAATATCCGTTTCGGCGCGGTATTGTGATCACCGATCAGGGGTGGTACGCCGAAGCGGCCTTTGTCGCCAATAATCCGGTGATCGCGGTAGGGGGGCCGGCCCGTAAACAAGCTTTCTGACGAATTCGATAAGTGGGAGCCCCCACCGGGATCACCCAAGGGTAAGTATCAAATTCCGGGGGAGGGGAACCGTACCGGATTTTTCCGAAAAACCAGAGCCGGTTTGCCCCAGGTAGGCCTGTGGGGCTGGGGCGCCAACGCGACGCGAGAGACGGTTGAACATTATTTCAACAGTGCCGAAGGGCTGACCAAATTCTTGGAAATGTCCTGGCAGTAGACGGAGGGTTGGTCCGGTCTGTCAAGCATCCGCCGAAACGCGCACCAACTCCGCGAGCGTTCTCCAGTGCCTCGTATGCGGTCGGCGTCGCCCCGCGCGGATCGCAACGGCATAGGTAACAGAGAGCCCCAGTCCCGTCCGACTAACAGAAGAGACGATCCTGAATCTGCGCGGGTTCCACAGGTGTCGAGCACTCTGCGTCGTCATTGGCGACATGGTTGACCCGAGTGCTCACGGGATAGCACCGCATCCCCCGAGGGTCGTACGGCTTCAGCATTTCCGACACCGCTTCGACATTCGTCATTCCCGGATCGAGCCACAGGTCGTAGGCGTCGGGATCAAGAATGACAGGCATTCGGTCGTGGACTGGAGAGGTCACGGCGTTCGGCGTCGTGGTCAGAATCGAACAGGACTTGACCCACTGCCCGTTCGGGTCTTTCCAGCGATCCCATATTCCTGCGAACGCGAACAACTCGCCGTCATTGACTTCAAAGCAGTACGGCTGCTTCGCTTTGCCTGTTCGCACCCACTCGTAAAATCCGTCCGCTGGGACGAGGCATCTGCGATTGGTCAATGGGTCACGGAACGCGGGCTTCGTCGCTGCCGTCTCCGATCTGGCGTTAATCATCATGGCTGCACCAGACACGTCCTTCGCCCACGATGGGATGAGTCCCCAACGCATCAGGGACAATTCTCGGCGAGGTTCCTTCGGATTCTGCCGGATGACGGGGACGGGCTGAGTTGGTGCGATGTTGTAGCGGGGATTCCACTCAGGTTCGTCAGACGCCGCCTCGAAGTACTCCTCGACAAGCTGTTTTCTACGCGACAATCGGTAGCGTCCGCACACCAGAAGATTATGGCAGATCGGGTGCCCTCCCTCCTCTGGATGCCAGTAGGCGGGTGCAGATTGTGATTTACGCGGTCAACAACTTTGCCTTCCTGAGCCAAGCTTTACGCATTGCGAGCGTCGCACCTCGTGGGTGGCGACGAGTCCACAGCATGGCGGGTTCTTTCGTTGTACTCTCGCGCCACCAACAGGTCTGGGCCTTATGCCACGGTGCTCTTTCCGGATCGCCAACTACTGCGATCACCCAACAGTCTGCCCAGTCGCCAGTAACAAAAACCACCAGTTTCGGTCGATATGTCTCAATCTCCAAACGCAAGGTTTCTATGGCGAGGTCTCGCTGAGGAGCGAAAATCTGGGGGCATAGTTGATCGTTTTTCATGTCGCCCAGCTTGCATAGATTTGTCCACACAAGATTCTGGAGACCGTTGCTGGACTCGTTTTCTTCCGTAAGCTCTTTGCTTAGTTCACGTGCGAAGGTCCAGAAGGCACCACGATTCTTTGGAGATTCTTTCTCAAGATAGGTACGGGTGCGCGTGCGTCTCTCTGTTGCCGACTTTTGCTTCAGGTACGCGTTCTTGTACCACTTTCCCTTCGTCACTTGCCCGACAAGGAGGACTGAGGGCCGAGCTGCCGGGTCGTACCCTACTGGACTCACGCTAAGAAAAGGTGCCGCCAGTCGGCCCCGCAGTTTCAGGGAATCGTACAAGTCCTCGAACAGCTTCACCCACTTCGCCTGCGCCCGCCTTAGCTCCGAGTCATCTATCGAAACAACTCTTCTCATGGTCCCCTAGCGTCTTGCCAGCGTGCTTTCCGAACTTCAACGTGGACCAAGACATTCTTCACCCTACCTAACCTACGGGAGCACATCCAGCAGTCGCGCCGCAACCAAACCCATGCTCTGGACCGCGAAGCGTGCCTGCGCCGGTGTAACGGTTGGCAAAAAGGGCCGACCGTGCCCAGTCCCCTGTCGATTCCGAAGCCGATTGACTGCGCAGGCAAGGTCGTAGAGAGCCAAATCCATTTGTTCTTCCGCCGTAAGACTATTCTTTTTTACCGCACATAAACCAACTGCGACGAATGCCTGACCGAGTAGGGTAGGAAAATTGTCGTTGTGGGAGTAATTGCCGAACCGCCGGACCAACACATGTGCGGCAACTGCCTCGACAAGGTCTTTTCCAGTGCCCGTTATCAAGGCTGCGTCCAGAACCCCTCTACGGGCACGGCGCACGTATGCTTTCAGTGCATCAGTTAACGCGGTGCCTTGAAGCGTATCGAGAACAACTGGCAATAGCTCACCAGTCTCGGATAGTTGATAGCCTTCACTCTCGAAAGCTTCGCGAAGGTCTTGGATTGATTCCGCGCCAACAAAATTGGGAGATCCTTCGCGGAAGCCGCCAACCCCGCGAACCAGAGCGACGATGAGATGTACTAGCCTCTCGCCTTTTTCAACGTCATGCTCAATTGCCCATTGAAGAACGCCGCGAACTCGCTTTGCCTTGCCCACGGGCCGCCCAAGAGTCCTGCTTGGGTCTGCATTCAGCAAACCTGCACGGCGGAATTGGTCCTCAATTTCCGAGTGACTCGGCTGGCGGCTGCCCGTCGTAGATTGCGAATCGTCCACCAATCTAGCGAGAGCAGCTATTACCGCGTCGGTTAGCGGTGCTGACAACGGATTGGTTCCGGAGGTAGCGATAGCCTTAATTATAGGACGACCCTCGGCAGGCCGCCGCCTTCGCTGCTTCGGTGCCTCAAAGTAGCCGCCGATGGTAAGTCAGAACTCCCGCTCACGAAGTCGAGCGTCGATGAACCTGTCCAAGTCACCACGGTCAATCAAAAAGCGGTTGCCAATCTTGCAGGCACGCAACTCCTTCGACCAAATGACCTGTCGAATCGCCCAAACCGCACACGAGCAATAAGCCGCAGCCTGCTTGATTGTCAGTAGCCGAGGCGTTATCGGCAACGGTGCTGAGGTCTGTGAGGGGCGAGCGATACGAATCACGCCTCGAACAACGTGGGTGCGGTCTCTGCGTGGGCTGCGTGCTTGAACAAGAACTCACCCTCGGGGTCGTGTTCGCGGAATCGCTCTTGCGCCAGTTTGCGATTCAGGACGGCATAGCAATAGACGCAGCCGTGCGGACAGGTGTCGTAATCACCGATGTCCTTCGACTCAAAACAACCGCATTCCTTCCTCGGACCTTTGAGCCGCGACTGAATTTCTCTCCCCAGCAGCGCAGAAATCCGTCGCGCATCAACGCAACGTGCTTCCTGCACTCCCGGCTCCAGCAAGTCAGGCTGGGAGCAGAGGGTCAGTTGCATTCGATGAGAACGGGCGATTCGCAGGAGTTCGCGCATCAGGTTCCGCTTCTGCTGGTCATCTGGGTCCGTCCAATCGAACTCGAACTCGCGGCTTGCCCAATCCATGTTGCGTCGAGTCTTTCGATAAATCTGGGCGAACGAGATAACGACTTCATCCGTCAGCCCCTCCAGACGACTTGCCAGCCACTCGAAGTTTTCGAGGTGGGTCTCGACGGGTGTCTCCGACGAAAAGACTACGGGGTCATAACGCCAGACAAGGGCGCGGGGGCCGTACTGTCGTGCTATCTCCGCTGCGTGCCGGAGTGAACGAGTCGCATCAGTGACCGAGAACTCAAGTTTTCGGGGATAGCAGTTAATCGTGTATTGAACGATGAACGGATAGCCGAGAGAATGCACTTCGGACAACTTGTCGAGAAACGGCCCGATGTTCTTCGTCCAGAAGACGAAGCCATCAACATCCTGCCTGTGAAGGGAGACGCGATAGGTCTGGTGTCGATTATACGGATTCGTCATCATGCAGTATCCCGCGTGCAGGCGATTCAGAAACCAATCGCCGTAGAATGCCGGGATGTCCGTCTTGTAACTCGCTGAGACAATCATTGTTTTTGCAGTACGCGATACGCAATTTCGGCTTGGAGTTTGGGGTAACCGAATTTCTTCCAATACTCGCCGAGGTCAGTTCTCTCCTCTTGCGGGTCGGTCGTAATCCGAACTGACTTTCCTTCGATGAGTTTGATTCCCCTGCCTTTCCACAGTCCGTCGAACCAGTCGGAAAAGGAGGATGCATCGTTGTCGATGTAGAGAAAGTAAGCACCCTTCGCCGCGTGGTCGAAGAGGTCTGCGTAATACGGTGCGGCCTTCTCGCGAAAAGCGAATGTCTCTGAAACGAAATAGATGAGCGTGAAGAGGTCGGAATTGAGGTACTTGCGATGCGGCTCCCAACTCTTCTTGTCCGTGACATCGAACGGGAGGAAGTTGACGTTTGTTGGCAGCGAAGTTGCCAGTTTGTCGCCCACGTCGTACCACGATTCGTTCCACGACTTTTCTCTGTCCAGAAGCGTGAACCGGAGTGTCGGCGTCTTGCCAGCAGCCTCGACGCATTTCAAAACCCCGACTAAATCACTGCCGGGACCTCCGCCGATGCACGAGATATTCAACTTTTGAGCATCCAACAATTTATTAAGAACTGTCGAACCGATGAGCGAACAAACGTAATCAGCGTGTGCGGTCACATATCTGTAGATGTAAGCGAATCGAATGGCGGGGTCGGCATAATTAACTTTGCATTCATCCTTTCGCAGCCGAGCGTAACACTTGCCCAAATAATCCAGCCCCTCGCGAATCGCCTTGTCCTTCTCCGCTTCCTTCCCCGGAATCGCGCCGTACTGTTCGTCGAGCACTGACTTTACAAGTTTGAAACAGTTCATCTCAATCTCCTGCGTCAGTATCAGGATAACGCTTGCAGAAGTTCCACGGTTGGCCCTGTTTCCATCAGCAGCATCCTACGCCTTTCGCCTTTGATTCGCTATCGAATTGTGCTAACCTTTCGTAGAGGTTCTCGCTATGAGCACTGAGTGGATTGACCAACAGAACGCAGCAAACCAGCGTGCCGCTGCTGACGCCTCTGCACGCAATCAACACGCTGTAGACGCCGGGAAACGAGTTGCGAACCAAGGGCCGGAGGTGTTCCAGCGTTTTGTCAAAGAACTCAAAGTCAATACGGACGCTCTGCCGAACCTTGTGGGCGAAGAACTGTCTGGAAGCACATCCCCTCACGGAACGACAAGTTGCCAAGTCAACGTGACGTGGCACAACATCCGCTACGGGCCGAACATCATAAGTTGGAATTTCCACTACTCGCCGCAAGGAATTCGGCTTGTCGTATGGGACCAACCCGAACTTCTCTTTCACTTTCGCCTGAGACACGACAGTGAAGTCGGAATTGGATACGGAGATAATGTCGTCACGCCTGAGAAGATGGCAGAGTTGACTGTTCAGCAAATGCGGGAGCGTGCCAGAAGCACTAGGTAACGGAGGACGGCATGGAAGCACAAAAGAGATTTCGGCTGGCTGGCCGTGTGCGCCCTACACGACAGCGTCAAGAAAGCGACGGCGTTGACTACGACCTCGATTCCTTCGATTCACTCGAAGACGCCGAAGCCGCTAGACGAGAGAGGTGGAGGGTTGGATGGGGAAGCATAGAAATTATCGACCTCCACGCGAACGCACCACTGAAGCCTAGTCCTTCCCCCTCCGCAACGCATCGACCGCGAATGTGACTCGCGGAATATAACGTCGTGAAGTGACCCGCCGGAGTGTTGTGGCGGCTGTTGCGGAAGACTACTTCTTGCGACGTTCGTGTTCGGTGACCCGCTTCTCCAGCGCGGTCGATTTAGCGAGGAGCCGTGCAGCCTCTTCTATAAGACGTTGAGCCGTCTCGCGAAGTTCCTCGGCTTCCCGGCGAAGTTGTTTGGACCTAGGCTCGGAATCGGGCACACGGCAATGATACAGGTCCGATGGACGCCAACCGCATTCGCAAACCCGCCATAACCTTTCCTCCGGCTTGATGATGACCTAAAATCGTCCGGGTTGTCGGGGAGACTCAGAATCGCCCCCAGCCCGGAAAGGTAACAACCAATGCAGCACTCTACTCGCCAACAGCGGACGCCAGTTCGTCGTTGGAACACGCTCAAGGCTTTAACATGCTTGAGTGTTGTGCTCAAGATTGTTCAGACAGCAGCAGACCTTCTGAAAACGCTTGGACACTAGTAAGACCCCGCTCTCAGAACATTGGGAGCGGGTTATCCGCGCTGTATCCGAAGTTGTATCCTAGCGGCTCAAAATTTCAGCAGAATGAGGCAACGTTGGCAGACTGAGGCACACATAAAGTGCTGAAAACGCTGGCTTGCAGACTGGGGAACGGTTTGTCGATTGCTCTGGCCGATCATGTTCGGTTGATCGTGGGCAAATGTTCGAGAAACTCATCTTAGGAGGGATGGGAAAGGCAGTCAAACAAAGAACAGTGGTCAGTGACCACTTTATTCTAAGCGGCGGTCGC
>Ga0182018_10001135_pt1 | contig 31632 bp, 31 predicted proteins | sample 812P2MmetaG_FD_120490 | JGI IMG/M metagenome (GOLD analysis project Ga0182018, IMG submission 120490) | Permafrost microbial communities from Stordalen Mire, Sweden - 812P2M metaG | ecosystem: Environmental > Terrestrial > Soil > Wetlands > Permafrost | place: Sweden: Stordalen | collected...
AGCTCCTGATACTTGTGCAACAGCACCGCCGCCCGCTGTTTCTCCGGCAATTTCTCGATCGCGTGCCGGATCATCTTCTTTCTCGCCTCTTCCACCAAATGCTGTTCGATATCCGGATGTTTATCGGCCACATCCAACGGCCGTTCGTCGCCATCTTCAGCATCCGCGATGACCGGCGCGTCCAGCGAAATTTCCATCCGCTGGTGCCGGTTGTCGCGCACGGAATTCAGCGCCAGGTTGGTGGCGATGCGGAACAACCAGGTGGTGAATTTCGCGCTGGGCACGTAATCCGCCCGCGCTCGATACACGCGAATGAAAACCTCTTGCGCCAGGTCTTCCGCCTGCTCCCGGTTTCGCACCATCCGGTACAGGAAATTGACTAGCGGACTGCGATAGCGATGCAGGAGAAGTGCGAACGACTGCTCGTCGCCCGCCTTCACGTCCAGCATCAGCTGTACGTCCGACCTGGCCATAGCCGCCACACTGTATCAAACACATGGTTTCTCAGGAAGTTGCAAATGGGTAGGGTTCAAACCTGGCGAAGGGCAAGCGAAAGCTTATACGTGGAACAACCGCTCCATTATCAACAAACTGACCACGCCCACAAAGACCAGCAATGCCATCCGCCAGTTCGGCTCGCGATTCACCTCCGGCAGCAAGTCCGTCGCCGCCACATACAGCGTCACCCCGCCCGAAACCGGCAGCGCGTACTTCAGCTGCGCTTGCAACGCGCTGGTCAGCAATACGCCAACCAGCGTCGCCGCTCCTAGTAACCCGGCCGCCAGGATTGCGTTGCGCTTCCCCATCCCGCTCGCCAAAACGACCGACGCGACCGTAAAACCCTCCGGCAACTTGTGCAAAAACACCGCCACAAAAATCACCACGCCAAGCCAAGTCGAAACCAGGAAACCCGCGGCAATCGCCACACCATCAAAAAAAGTGTGAATCCCCAACCCAAGCAGCACCGTGGTGCGCGCGTGATGATGGCGAACCTCTTCGCAGTGCGTCTCCTCCCCAAAATGAAAATGAGGCGCAATCGTATGTTCGAAAAGATGTACCAGGAAAAACCCGATCAGGACGTAAAGAAGAGCGCCGTCACCTGAAAGCCGCACCGACTCCGGAATCACCTCAACAAACGCCACCGCCAGCATGTACCCGGCGCCCAAAGCCAAAAAATACTGCAAAAATTTGCGCGACCAATCCTTCCGAACGACAAAGTATCCGCCAATCAAATTCCCCGCTGCCGCCATCAACCCCAGCAGCGCCGCCAACCCCGTCCGGAATGCCAGGTCATGCCCCATAAAGTGTAGGCGCCGGGCAGAATTAGCACAGCCACTCCTGCCTGTGCCTCACGCCAGCCGAAACGGCAAGCTCCGCGATGGCCCTTGGTGCTAAATCTTTTTCCGTCTCTCTTGGTTACTTCATTGCGTCATTACTCTTTTGCTTCATCACTTCATCCACTGTGCCGGAACAAAATCACATCCCCTTCCTGCACAATGTATTCCTTTCCCTCCAACCGAACCTGTGCCTTCTCTCTCGCCGCCGCAATACTCCCCGCCGCCAGCAAATCATTCCACCGCACCACTTCCGCGCGAATGAATCCCTTTTCGATGTCGCTATGAATCGCCCCAGCAGCCTTCACGGCGGTGGCACCTTTCCTTATCGTCCAAGCGCGCACTTCCGGCTCCCCAGCCGTAAAAAACTGAATCAACCCCATCAAATCATACGTAGCCCGAATCAGCCGGTTCAAACCCGGCTCCTTCAATCCATACGAAGCCAGCAATTCTGCCGCTTCCTTCTCATCCATCTCCGCCAATTCAGCTTCTAATCGACCACAAATCGCCACCACCGCAGAGTTGGGCTTGCCGGCCAACGCGCCCAAGTTGTGCCGCTCCACAGCTGTATCTAACTTGTCGGCCTCGTCATCCCCGACATTCAATACGTACAGCACCGGCCGTGCCGACAAGAACAAAAACCCGCCGATAGGTTTCTTCTCGTCCGCCGTCAACTCCAATTCCCGCAAGGGCTTCTCCGCCTCCAAATGCGCCTTGCACTTCTCCAAAACATTTTTCTCGAGCAACAGCAAAGGCTCGCTCTTCTTCTTCAAATCCTTATCCACGCGTTCCAACCGCCGCGTGATCTGGTCATGATCGGAAAGGATCAGCTCTAACTCCAGATTGGTGGCGTCCCGCAAAGGATCGATGCTGCCCTCGGCGTGGGGCACCGAAGGATCGTCAAACACGCGAATCACGTGCGCAATCGTGTCCACCTCGCGCAAGGGTGCAAGCGCATCGCGGTTGCGCTCTTTCTGCATCCCACCAAGGTCCACGTACTGCACCGTCGCGTAGGTTATCTTCTTAGGGTTGTACAGCTTGGCCAGCTCCAACAGCCGTGGCTCCGGCACTTTAGCCACGCCAACGTGCGTCCCCTGCGATCCAGCTTTGCCCTCGACGTGAGCTTTCGTCAGGATCCGGAACAACGTCGTCTTCCCAACCTGTGGTAGTCCAATAATTCCTGTCTGCATAAACCCGAAAGTCTAACACACCCCTCCACTGCATCCCCGAATCCTCACCTCACAGAACCTTCCTCAAAACAGCGCCTTATTCCTGTCCTTGCCTCCGCATCTCTCTTTGCTTCCCTTCGTGCTGCTGTGGCTCTGTGGCGAATCCCTGTTCTCACGCGGTTCGGTCCCGCCATCTTCGCGAACTGAGGTATCTTGTCCCCGAAAGGAGCGCGCATGCAGGGCAACAGCGTCCACGCCGTCGAGCTGGTCTTTCTCCTACTGCTGCTCTTCGTCGTGGTCTTTGCTACGCTGGCCCAGAAGATTCAGCTTCCCTACCCCATCGTCCTGGTAATTGCCGGCCTGGTCCTAAGCTTCATTCCCGGGATCCCCAAGATCACCATGAGTCCGGACATCATCTTCCTTGCCGTGCTCCCTCCCCTTCTCTACGCCGGCGCCTGGTTCACGTCCTGGCGCGATTTTTCCTACAACATCGTCAGCATCCTGTTCCTTGCCTTTGGACTGGTCGGCTTCACCGCCTTAGGGGTAGCCGAAGCCGCCCATTATTCCTTCGCCCATTTCGATCTTCGGCTGGGCTTTGTCCTGGGCGCGGTCGTAGCCACCACCGACACCATTGCCGCCACCTCCATTGCCAGGCGTGTAGGGCTTCCCTCGCGAATCGTGGATGTGCTCGAAGGCGAAAGCCTCGTCAACGACGCCACTGGTCTCCTCGCTCTCGAATTTGGCGTCGCCATGGTCGTCCAGGGACACACCCCCACCGTGGGCGAGGGTTTCCTTCGCCTGACTTACCTCATCGCCGTCGGCATTGCCATTGGCCTGATCGTCGCTTTCATCGTCCAGCACGTCGAGCGGTACCTCGACGACGGCCCCATCGAAATCGTCCTCAGCATCATGATTCCCTACGTCGCCTATCTCGCGGCGCAAAAGGTCGGCGCTTCCGCTGTCCTCTCGGTTGTAGCCTGCGGTCTGTACCTCGGCCGCAGGGAATCGCAATTGTTTTCGCCCAGCGTGCGCTTGCAAGCCCTCGGGTTCTGGAGCGCTCTCACCTTTGCGATGAACGGCCTCGTGTTCGTCTTGATCGGTCTACAACTTCCCTTTGTTCTTGCCGGCATCCACGAATATCCGATGCACACCCTTGTTCTCTACGGCGCCGCTTTCAGCGTTCTCGTCATCGCCCTGCGCCTCGCATGGGTTTATCCCGGCGCTTATGCCGGTTACTGGATCCGCCGCCACATTTTTCGCCAGCCGTCGCAATACCCGTCAGCTCGCGCGATCTTCATCCTGGGATGGGCGGGCATGCGGGGCGTGATCGCGTTAGCGGCCGCGCTGGCTCTACCAGAGGTTCTCGCCGATGGCAGCCCGTTCCCTCAGCGTAATCTGCTCATCTTTCTGACCTTCTGCGTCATCCTGGTAACGCTGGTTTTCCAGGGCCTGACCCTGCCGCCGCTGATTCGCGGCCTGGGTCTCGCGGACGTCGCTGGAATCGGTCTGGAAGAAAAGGAAGCTCGCCGGGCCATGGTCGTCGCTGCCCTCGAGCACATCAAGAGTCTGCGCGCTGATGGGGACACTCACCATGCAACCGCCGCCTACCAGGATGCCGTCACGCGCTACAAGCGGCGCCTTGCCGCCATTACCGGCGAGGACTACGCCGGCCACGGCATCGAAGCCGAAGACTACGCACGTATCGTTGAGCTTTCTCGCGAGCTTCTACACATCGAACGCGATACCGTTGTCCGCCTGCGCAACGAAGGCCGCATTAATGACGCCGTCCTTCGCCAACTCGAGCGCGAGATCGACCTCAGTGAGACCCGCCTCGACTCCGTCGGCCGCTCTTGATCCTTACACCGCGTTCTCTTCAGGTCGCTGTGGCTTCGTTCACTACGGCCCGCTTGGCGGGGGGAGCCTTCTTCACAAGAATCTTAAACAAGGTTGCATTCGCCAGAATCGTAACCAGCGATGCCACCAGCGTCGCGTTATAAATCGCCGGGGTAATCAACCCGGCCCGCAGCGACACCTGCGCCAAAATAAACGAGAACTCCCCGATCTGCGTCAACCCAATAGCCACGCGCGCCGCCGTCCCGGCCGGATACCGAAACAACCGCACCACTCCGAACCAAGCCGCAAACTTCCCCAGCAAAATCAATCCCACCAACAGCAAAATGATGTGCCAAGCCGAACCCCAAGTCCGTGGATCGATCAGCATCCCCACCGAGACAAAAAAAACGGCCACAAACGCATCACGCAGCGGCAAGGTCTGGTGCTCCAGTTTTTTTACAAAATCGGAGCTTCCCAGCAACATCCCGCCAAGAAAGGCCCCTAAAGCCAGCGATAATCCCACCGCCTCGGTGATCGCCGCCACCACAAGGCAAGTCGTAAGCGCCAATAGCAGCGAGATTTCGTCGTTACAAGTTCTTTCCACTCTTGCCAGCAAGCGCGGCATTAATTTCCACGCCGCCGCGGCGATAGGAATCAGCAAGAGCAAAGCCTTGCAAATTCTCCATGCCACCTGCCCGTAATCCGCGCCACCCTCGGTCGCCAGCCCAGGTAACAACACCGTCAGAATCACGACTACCAGGTCTTCGACCAAAGTAAGCGCGATCATCACACGCCCGGCCTCGGTGCCCATTTCCCCGCGATCCATCAACAAGCGCATCAACACCATCGTGCTCGCCACCGACACGATGCAACCCACCGCCAGACTCTGCCGCAGTGGCCAGCCCATCAGGGTGCCTACACCCGCTCCCAGCCCCACCGACAGCAACACGCCCAGCGGCGACCCCAGCAGCGCCACCCATTTCACCCGCAAGAGATCGGGAATCGAAAATTCAATCCCCACCGAAAACATCAGCAGCACGACACCAATCTCTGCCATCAGCTCAAAAACATGAACGTCGTGCACCCGCGGCCCCGGCGTCAATGGGCTCAAAATCAATCCCGCCACCACGTAGCCCAGCAGGATCGGCTGACCAATCCGCCAAGCCAAGAATCCGCAACCAAGCGCAGCAGCAAAAACCATCGCAATGTCGCGAAATATCAGTGTGCTCTCTGCCACAAACGAGGCTCCCTGTGGTCAATTTCGGCGCAGAGTATACCACCCGCCGAATTCGCTATTATTCCGTCAGAAAATCGCTCCTCAAACGGCGGCTCGAATTAATTCGTCTCTTTTATTCGTTTTCACACGTAGGGGCGGGGCTTGCTCGACCCAGCACAAAACCGGCGCAGACTTTGCATCTGTTCAAGGCGCGGTAGGCCGCTTAGTCTTCTCTTTTATTTCGCCCCGAGCTGCGTTATCGTAACCTTCGCATGTCTACACCCACCCCTGCGCTCCCCTTCGATCTCGCCGCCGCAATGGCCCACCTCGCCGCTAAGGACGAAAAACTGTCCACGCTCATCGCCGAAACCGTGCAATTCGAAATTGACATGACCGACGCCCAATCCCCCTACGAAGCCCTTATGGAATCGATCGCCTATCAATCCATCTCCGGCAAAGCCGCCGCGACGATCTTCGGCCGCGTCAAAGCCTTGGGCACCAACGGCCGCCCGCCCAACCCGAAACAAATGCTGAAGCTCCGCAAACAAACCCTCCGCAAAGCAGGTCTGTCCGGCGCAAAAGTGTCAGCAATGAAGGACCTGGCTTTGAAAACGATCCAAGGCATCGTTCCGACTCGCGAAGACGCCTGCAAGATGTCCGACCAAGAGCTCGTCGAGCGCTTGGTCTCTGTCCGCGGCATAGGCGCCTGGACCGTAGAAATGTTCCTGATCTTCAACCTCGGCCGCCCCGACGTCCTGCCCATCCACGATCTAGGCGTGAAAAAAGGCTGGTCCGTGACCTACGGCAAAGCCCACATGCCCAAACCAAAAGAACTCCTCGCTTTCGGCGAACAATGGCGCCCCTACCGCACCGTCGCCAGCTGGTACATGTGGCGAGCCTTCGAGCGCGCCGGCTACGCCATAACGAACAAGATCCGCCCGCCCAGAGTCCGACGCAAACGCGCCAAGCGCAAAGACAGCAAATCCGCCGGTTCCGCTAAATCCCGCAAGCGGAAGTCTCGCTGACCCAAACTCTCGCCGTTATCCTGTAGCGCACTGCGGCGCCAGCGCGGCCCGGGGGTCTTGTCCGCCGCACAGAAACCTCAGGAGACGTGGATACAAACCATTGCACAATTTTGGTGCAAATGACGATTCTAGAATCAACACTCGCAAAAGCATCGCCTTCTAAAGCACTTCCAGTTGCTTCGAGCTGAACACTTACCAAAAAAGTAGAGGCTGGGGGTTCGAGGGGCGTTCCGCGTTTTGTAGGGTTTTACAGGCCTTCTCTTAACTCATTCACCATCAGATACATAGCGACAATTCCAGCCAATAACACCCCGCTCTCAAGGGAAACGGAAACCCGATGCAGTCGACTGAACTCTGCCAACAGTGGGCTGTCTGCCGCTGTAGCCTGGATCGATCCCATCTGCACCCGCAGCGCCGCCATCCGCAGACTAACCGCATGCTGCGACACCACCGTGAGCGCAATCATCGCCAAAACGCAAAGCGCCGCAGGTGCAACCAAGCTTGAAGCCGCGCGAGTTCGCAACAACCGCGCCAGTAACAGAGTGATTCCGCAAATCACCCCGATCATGTGCATCCACCACAGCGCAAATCCGACCATGGCGCCGGCTTGATCCCGCCCGGCCAGCACCCGGAACGCGCCCGGTGCCACTACGAAGCTGAGAAACACATCGCTCCCCAGCCACAGACTCAAGGCCAGAAACTCGACGGTCCTTAGAAAGATCGACATCGTTAGCTCCGTTCAAAGCGAAGACACCCGATCATATCGGTTTGTCAGCGTCCGCGAAATGACGGACATTGTTCGGCCAGGCACGACTGTCATTCCGTCGAGATTCTTCGCGCATCCTGGTCGGATGCGCTCAGAATGACAGTCCAGAGGGATGACAATTCCAGGCGGAACGACAATTCAGGCTGGAGGATAGTCCCAGTAAACCCTAACAAGCCGTTCTTCGTCGCACGAGTCGGGTGCTTGGCGCTTTTCACTTTGCGCGCTAGGACAAATCGAACAAAATGTCACGCTATGACCATGCGAAACCTTTTCCGGATGTTACGCCCAACGCTACGCGCGATCTTGCGCCCGATGGGTCTCGCGCTGATCGTTTGTGCACCAACTGTCGCGCAACAGATTCCCGCTGCGATTACGACCGACCCGGTTCGCGACAAGGATTTTCCCGCGGCGATGGAAGCGCCGGACATCATCAGCCATGGCGCGCGGCTCAACGCCGTGTTCTATCTGGCATCCGGCGCGGGCCCGCATCCGGTTGTCCTGCTGATGCACGGCTTTCCGGGCAACGAACAAAACATGGATCTCGCTTACTCGGTGCGTCGCGCCGGATGGAACGTGCTCGTGCCGCACTATCGCGGCTCGTGGGGCAGCGCTGGATCATTTTCGTTCCGTAACGCGATTGAGGACACGCAGGCGGCGGTTGAGTTCCTACGCGACCCCGACAATGCCAAGAGATATCGCTACGATGCGACCAAAATCGTTGCCGTCGGGCACAGTATGGGCGGCTTTCTGGCCGCCTACACCGGCGCTCACGATCCAGGGATCGTTGGCGTGGCGATGATTTCGGCGTGGGACCTGGGTCTCGCCGCGTCTCGGCCGCCCAGCGCGCAGAGAACGAAAAGCTTCCACGATGCCTCACCTCGCTTGGCTGGAACGACGCCCGAAGGGATGCTCGCTGAAGCCCAGCAGAATGCCGCGAAATGGAATTATGTGGACTGGGCACCCGATTTGAAGACCCGGCCCGTTCTGGTCGTGGAGTCCCACGACGGAAATGATCCTGACAATAAGGCCTTAGTGGAAGCTCTCCGCAAAGCGGGCGATTCCCATGTGACCGAGGTGTACATGGAGACCGATCACGGCTATGCGGACCATCGCATCGCGCTACAGACGGCGGTGCTGAACTGGCTGCAAAGCCTGGCCATCGCACCAGGCAAATAGGCGTTGCCAAGCGGAAACCAAACGAATTCCACCTTCGTCTCAGAGGTTGAAACACTCAATAGAATCAGTAAGTTGTTTGCTGTCTGAATGTGCTAGAAACGCATTCTTGTACGCCAGTTTTAGGACAATTTTCCTACGGCGTCTTTCACCTCGCGGATGATCTGCTCCGGGTCGATCTTCAAGGCTATGAGGCCGTATGCGATGTGAACCTTTCGCCCGGCTACGCTATCCACGATAGCTGTAACCTTGGCTTCGACTTCGCGGCCCATCAATACAACCTGGCGAAACCAGTGGATGCTACTTGCCCAAGCGACCGAAACGAGACAGCACACCCTTGAGAATGGATTGAAAATAAGCCCGTTTACGCCAGTAATTCATATCTGAAGAGACTTTAGGATCGATGGCGACGAGGCCGACAGTTGCGGAAACCGCGATTCCGATGCCGCCTCCGGCACCCGCTATTGTAGTTGCAGCGGATGGTTCGGGCGGCGTGATAACATTTTCGACGTGCTTCTTTGCGTCTCCGTGACGGGAGATGGCTTCCGTAATCATCGTAAAAAGCGTAATGACGGCTGGAAACTTCAGTTTCACGGATATATTTTATCACGAGCGTTACGCCGTGTCCTTCGGATGCCGCCTTCGCCATTCAGCGTCCGGCCAACATCCAAGTGCAACTAATCTGTGAGGACGACCACATGAGAAAAGCAGCAGCAATCATCGCCCTCGTCGTCGCCCTAGGCATCGGTCAGAAAGCATTGCGGAGCTACGTGGCATCAGAACGATTGCGTGCTGGGATTGGGACGATTGTTGTTCATGACGCTGTACAGGAAAAGAAGGATGCGGCTCGCTCTGACGGCAACCTCGATATCGCTGACGACGCCGTTCGTAATGCCAACAGAAAACTATTGCTCGGCATCGAAAAGGATGAGGAGAACGATTTCCGCTATGCCCTCGTCGCAGTTAGCTTGCTTGTCGTCTCGCTCATATTATTCGCAAAGAAACCCCTGTAATCTCGCGATTGACCGCACTCCTTCCGGGCCGGAACTCTGGTTCACGATGGCCATTATCTCGGCCTCGACAATGGTTCCGCTGTAGAGCTTCACCCCGGACTAGTTCTGCTTCGGGTGTCGCCTTCGCCATTCCGCCCGGGCCTCCTCTAGTCGAATCTTGAACGCTGGGTTCGGTGGGCCGAAGTTCTTCTTAGGGTCGGATAAATCTCTGGCGGCGCGACCATACTTGCGTAGTTCCAGGTCGCTCATCTTGCGCAGGCGTTCGCGAATTAGCGCGATGTTTTCGGGGTTGATCTGGATGCTCATGTGCCCTCGGGAGGAAACGGGAGGGCAGGATAGCAAGAACAGCGAGCGTTCACCTTAAACAACGTTTGGTTCGGAGCTTAGACGCCTGTGTCCAGTCCGTGATTTGACTTTCCGGCCCCGGCTCCGGCTGCTTTTGCGGCCTGCTTCTGTTGCTTTTCCTTCTGGACCTGCTCGGCCCCGTCATCGGTCCAAGTCACGCCGCCGCCCCTGTGCTTCTTGCTGTGTCCGGCTGGTCGCTCACATCGGTGCTCTTCAAAGTAGGCGGTACACTGCTCGTAGGCGCTCGTATCCTTCATAGACGCTCCCAGCTTACAGAACTGAGCCTCGAAGCAATCTCATCCGAAGAGCCAACATCAGCAGTAGAAGCCGCCTGACAGACCATTTCAAGCTTCAAATACCGTAGTTAACGTCGCGAAGTGCGTCTTTGTAGGCGTCGCGCGCTTCCGTGGCTTTCGTGCGGGCGTCGTCTTCCTTGAAATGAGCCGCATCCCATAGCTCCATTGCGGTCATCGAGTGGTCTGCCGTCGCTAAAGCTTCCTCAGCCCGAATAGCATTAACCCAATCATCGACAGCCTTCTTGTAGGTGAGTCGTAACACGCCAAGCGCCGAACTTGACATACGGGCCGAAGCCTAAACCGGGGCAAATAGCTAGGTCAATTCAAATGGCGGATTGTAACTGAAAATTAACAATTCGGGGCTTAAAGTCGGCAGCCATGCAGCCGAACTCGTCCACCTCGCCTAGCCTATCCGCAGCACTTCGACAATCTGCTCCGGGTTGATTGACGCAGTCACGCTGCCATAGACGATCTGCACCTTGGCAGCGGACTGGTTCGTGATCGCTATACCTGCACAGTTTTGACGATCTGCTGCGGATCGATCTTCAATGCGAACGCGCCGAATCCGAAGCTGTGGGAACTTCTTCAACAAAGAACGGCGCGAGCCCCTTCTACATAATGAAGGCTCTCGGCCACAAAGACGTTCGGACTTCGCTGCGCTACACCCACGTTTCTACCGCTGACGCTCAAGAAGTTTCGGATCGCATTCTCGGGAAGGTCTTCGCTACCGCGTAACGATTCGATCCACAACAGATTCTTCAACACTGGAGGCAACTCATGCGCGTCCGCGTAAACAGCATCTACCGCTTCACTGCCAGTTACTTCTTTGTTCGGGTTTCAACTACGGGCGGGGCAACTTCGAGATCCCGCCGACATCAGGTAGCTCGTCGATATTATCGATCGTATCGCGCTGGGAAAGATTCCCGCCGGGGTTGCCCTGCACAGCCGGGCCCGTTGGCGGAATGGCTACTCCGCCGTGCACATCATTGAGTTGGTTATCGGTGAGTTCGCCTGTGTTCTGTTGTTTCTTCTCAGACATTTTCTTTTCTCCCTTCTGCTTTTCGAGACTTTGGTCGTTCCCTGGGAACCAGGGGTGACACTGATGGATCAGCGGGACAGGCACTTGGATGTCTCTGCCGCCATTCCTTTTACTTCACAGCTTCAGCCCCTTCTTCAACAATTCCTTGCACTGCATTTTCCTGACCGTCTCCGGGTGAACGCCGGATGCATATGCGTCTATCACGACAAGTGATTGACCGGCAAGGATTTTCTTTCATGGCGACGAAGGACGGGCCAGGGTGCAATTTCATCGGCATGAAGCCGATTGTCTATCCGATCTGGTAGTGCGCTAACCGTATGGATAGCCCACCTCACGTCCAAATTTTGGAGACGTATACCCGTCGAGTTACGAGGTCGCGCCGACCCGCCGTGGCCTGGGCACTACTCCTTTACCCGCCCATCGGCATTGAGTATAGTGTCTCGCAAGAGGAAGAGGGCGGGCCGATGAAGTTCCCACCTGCCTCCCCTTCCGCTACTAGCCGCTGCAAGGCAGCCAGGAGGTATATGGACGAAACGAAAAAGCCCGAAGAAACGGTGAAACCAGTGGAACCGTCTGTAAGTGAACTAAGTGCAGATGAGTTGAACCAGGTAGTTGGCGGCACGGATGCGGCATCGCCCAATTTATTGTCAGCAGCGACAGGAAAGCATATCAATAAAGCTGTCCTCTACTAAAATTTTCGCTGAACGCTATCGAAACGATAGACAGTACATCCCGAACAGATTGAGGCCACTTCTCGATCCAAATTCGGGTCGCGGGATCGAACTCACTGGTCCCTCCTGCGTCTTGGTTTCATTCGCCAGCCTTGTCACCCTGCGGGAGTGAGCCGAAGCGCAACCTCCCGAACGTGCTTGCCGAAGACTTTACTCGCGCCATCTCGAAGAGCCAGAAGTCTGGCCTCTTTGTAGATGGCCCCCGCGACCAAAGAGTCCTTCGTCATCTCTGCGATAAGGAGGATCGTGGCTCCAGTAATTGGTATATGCACTTCCATGTTTGCTCCTTCCGGCCCGACTTCTTGGCAAATGGACTCTCTAAATCCGCGAACCCGGTACAGCCAGCGAAATGGCTAAGCGGCGTTGGGTTATGGTTTTTGGCTGGATCGCAGGCGGCTTGCTGGTCGCCTACGCATACGCCTTCATCTCGGCCACCACGACCGACAGCGAGGATTTCTCCGGATGTCCAGCCGTGGTTTCAGCCGTGACCTCCAGACATTCGATTCCGCTCTCCGTTTCCGAACCAGGCAGCCCGGCTGTTTTCTGTGACCTCGGCGTCCATTTTCCGCTGCTCAGGAGCTACTACAGCGTGTTCATCTACGGCGTGCTCGATCAAGGCCAGCAAGACTCGATCATCGCCGACCTCCGCAGCTTCCATCGCGCATTCCACAAACAAAAGATCCTGGTGCAGTTCTTTGAAAAGGAGAACTGGAAGACGTGGTCCGACCCAGGCTCGGGCAGAAGCGGCGGATCCCGAGGACCGGAGTCTCCGCTGGTGAAGGCCTGGATCGACTAAGCAAACACTAATTGGGCACAGCGGTCAGGGATCCCTGCGCGCCAGCTTCCATGAGAGTGCAAGAATGGAAGGGTTGAAATGGTGGGCGACAAAGGACTTGAACCTTTGACCTCTCCCGTGTGAGGGGAGCGCTCTAACCAACTGAGCTAGTCGCCCGTAGTCTCGAAGAAAACCGCGAAACGGGAACTCGCGTCTTCGCCGAGGCGTCGAACTAGTTGTAGCAGGAAGGGCCCGGGTTTTCAACCATGACGGCGGTCACCTCTCAAATTGTAACGCAGTTGCAACGTTCGATCGCGCGCGCCATTTACGGCAAGGAAGAAGCGATTCAGTTGTCGTTGATCACCCTGCTGGCACGCGGCCACTTGTTGATCGAGGACGTGCCCGGCGTCGGCAAGACCACGCTCGCCCAGGCGCTGGCCAAGTCGTTTCACTGCAGTTTCCAGCGCATCCAGTTCACTTCGGACCTGCTGCCGAGCGACGTGCTTGGCGTCAGTGTCTACAACCCCGAGACGCGTGAGTTTGAGTTTCGGTCCGGCCCGATTTTCGCCAACGTCGTCCTGGCGGACGAAATCAATCGCACCACGCCCCGTACGCAATCCGCTCTGCTGGAAGCCATGAACGAAGCACAGGTTACCGTCGATGGCAAGACTCTGCCGCTACCGCAGCCGTTTCTGGTGATTGCCACGCAAAACCCCGTCGAGCATCACGGCACCTATCCCTTGCCGGAATCGCAACTGGACCGCTTCTTGATGCGCATCCGCATGGGCTATCCCTCGCACGAAACCGAGCGCGAGATACTGCGCAAGCGTGTCGGCGACGATCCCGTGCAAACGCTGGAGCCTGTTGCCGATGTGGCGGACGTGCTGGCTATGCAGAATTCGGTGGCGCAGGTGAGAGTAGATTCCAGCCTGCACGACTATGCGTTGGAGATCGTGACGCGCACGCGCCACAGCGAACAGCTTTCGTTGGGCGTGTCGCCTCGCGGCACGTTGATGCTGCAACGAGCGGCGCAAGCCCGCGCCTTTCTCGACGGACGCGACTACTGCCTCCCTGATGATTTCAAGCAGCTTGCGGTCGCGGTCTTCTCACACCGTGTGGTCGCCAGTTCGCGGCACGCTTCCTTGCAGAAGAAATCGGAAACCACCGAGGCGGTGCTGCGCGACATCGTTGACGCCGTCCGCGTCCCCCTATGAGCGCCGGCGCATTGGCCGAGAACAAGGCCGCAAGGCTCCGCGGACTCCGCCCTGCACTACAGTACGCATCGTGCGCGTAAACTCCACCATTTCGGAACTCTGGGCCAGGGCCGATCGCCCTGGGGTGCGTGCGTTCTTTCTGTCGATCGCTGCTTTGGGTGCCGCGCTGCTCCTCGCGCTTTATTCTGGCGCCGCCGCGGAGCTCGGCCACGCAGGCCTCTCGATCGCTTCCGCACTTGCGGCTTTGCTGGTGGCCGCTTGGGTCGCGATCACCCTGGTGCCAGTTCTGGCCAAGCGCACGCCGCTTCGTTGGATCGGTTACAAGATGGAGTACAGGATTACTCGTGAAGGCTGGATCTACATCGGCGGCATCATCATCGTGGCCCTGGCCGCGCTCAATACCGGGAATAACCTGCTGTTTCTGATTCTCGCCAGCCTGATCTCCATCATATTGATGTCCGGCATTCTTTCGTCGGTCACCTTGACCGGAATCGAGATGCGCCTGGATTTACCCGAGCATATCTTTGCGGGCCAGACGGTTCGCGCGCAAGTGAAACTCGAAAACGAAAAACTGACGCTACCGTCGTTTTCACTGCGGGTGGAAGCCGCGAAAACGAAGAAATCGCCGGCATCGGCACTGCTCGAAACGCCGGTCTACTTTCCCTACGTACCAAAGCACGAGCGCGTGCAGCAGAGCGTGCCGATCACGTTTGCCCGTCGAGGGGCCTACCGTCAGGATACCTTCCGCATCGTGACTCGATTCCCTTTCGGCTTCTTGCAGAAGGCACGCCGAGTGGAATTGCGTGCCGAGGCGCTGGTGTATCCTTCGGTCGAGCCATCGCGTGATTTCTTCGAGATATTGCCGGCGCTGCAAGGAGCGCTGGAAAGCTTGAACAAAGGAGGCGGCCACGATTTGTATGCACTGCGCGGCTACGTTCCCAACGACAGTGCGCGCCACGTGCACTGGAAAGCATCGGCGCGTTCGGGCTCGCTGATGGTTCGCGAATTCACGCGGGAGGACGACTGCCGGGTGCTGCTTGTGCTGGATCCCCATATTTCCGCGCAGGCTAGCAACTCGCGCTCCGCGTCCTCCGCCGAGGCAACCGAGCGCTTTGAGCGTGCCGTGACTTTGTGCGCCGGCATCGCGTGGCACTTTTTTGAGCGCAACGCGCAATTACAATTTCGCAGTGCGGCTCTGGAGACGACGCTGGCTACCGCGGAGGAAAATATCTTCGCCATACTTCGCCATCTCGCGTTGGTGCAACCCTTGCCGCCCGATCCGCGCCACGAAGTCCTAAGCGATCTCGCCGCCTCGCCCGATCTTTTCAAGGTGATTGTGACCAGCCAGCCTCGCGGATCTATCCCAGCGGCTCTCTGGCATTCCTCTTACGTCGTGTTTCTTGATGACCTGGTCGCCTAGAGAAAACCGACTCGGTTCGGGGGGGATTGCGATTCGTGGGAGAATAACGCGTCGCGATGCCTTCACGCCGTGATCTCTGTGAATTTCGGAAGCTGTTGCTGGGCTGGTTTCGTACATTTCAGCGAGACTTGCCTTGGCGACGAAACAAGGATCCCTATCGCATCTGGCTGTCGGAAATCATGCTGCAGCAGACGCGCGTCGCAGCCGTAATTCCCTACTACGAGACGTTCCTGGCACGATTTCCGACCATCCGGGCGCTGGCAGAGGCGCCGGAACAAGAAGTGCTGCGATTGTGGTCGGGGCTCGGTTATTACAGCCGAGCGCGGAATTTGCTGCACGCGGCGCAGCAGATTGTCGCGACGCACGGTGGCGAGTTTCCGCGAACAGCGGATGCCGCACTCGCACTTCCCGGCATCGGCAGCTATACGGCGGCGGCGATTCTGAGCATCGCGTTCGGCGCCGAACACGCTGTGCTCGACGGCAACGTGGCGCGGGTAATCGCGCGGCTGGATGCGGTGCGCGGCGATTTGCGCGAGGGAGGGCGATGGGCTGCCCTGCAAAACTCAGCAGACGAATTGCTCGATCGGAAATCGCCGAGTGATTGGAACCAGGGGGTGATGGAACTCGGGGCCGTGATCTGCACGCCGCGCGCGCCGCAATGCCTGCTTTGCCCGGTGGCGAAATTCTGCCGGGCGCGACAGATGGGTTTGACGGAGGTCATCCCGGAAAAGCGCAAGAAGCGAGCGACCGTAGAAATTACGCTGGCTGCCGCGGTGATTCTTGATCCGCGCGGGCACACGCTGCTGCTTCCGCCGCCGCACGCTTCGCGAAAGCACGCTACGCACAAGGAAGTTGCGCCGCTGGTTTCGAAGATGTGGCACTTCCCCATGGTGTCGGTGCAGAGAGATGCGGCGGGGGAATTGCGAGAATTTCTTTCAAGGCTCGACACGATTCCGGCGAAGAATGCCGAGTTGGAACTTGAACCATTGTCGCGGGCACGGCACGCGGTTACCTATCGTGCCATCAAGCTGCTGCCATATCGTGTCCGGGTTTCCCGGCTGCCGCGAATTGCTGGAGCAAAATGTGTGTTGCTCAGCGAGCTGGTTTCGCGATCGTCGGTGGCGGTGTCGAACCTTACGCGGAAGGTCGCGCAGGCGGCATTGGCGAAGGTGTCGGAACCGTCGGGGGAGATACGCGGTCCGCGCTGATGCCCAACGCGGTTGACGTTGGCACAAGCCTTTCGACGCTCAGGGTAAACCCTTCCTCCCAGAGGGCCAGCAAGAGTGGCTGTGCTACCTAGCTTGCCGCGGGTGGCATTGTCACTTCGGGCAGAGGGCGGGGTTGGCCAGAGAGCGGGTGGTAACATGGGAATTCTGCCATGGCCTCCGCAGCCACATCCGTGCGCGTTCCGACCTTGCCCGCTGAGCGATTTTTCCAGGGATCGCTGCTGCTGCTCATTTTCAGTTCGATCGCGACCCTGATCGCCACCGGCAAATTGGACGTTTTGAGCTGTGTTCTTGCGGTGCTGGCGATGTTGTACAAAGGCTTTCGCTGGTGGCGGCGCAAGCCGATCGAGTTGTCGCACCGTGTGGCGACGGTTTTGGTGGTCTCTTATCTTGCTTTTTTCCCGCTGGACATTCTTTTCTTCTCGCGCGCTTTCGTTGCGACATCGACGAATCCGTCGCTCTTTGCGGCGCTGTTGGGCGCAGTGCACTTTCTGCTTTTCGTGATGCTGGTGCGTTTGTACAGTGCGGTCACCGACCGTGACGCATTTTTTCTGGCAATTTTGGCTTTCTCCGCGATTCTGGCCGCCGCTATTTTGACTGTCGATACCTCTTTCCTGGTTCTCTTCTTCATTTTTCTATTGTTCGGCGTGGCAACCTTTGTGGGCATGGAAGTGCGGCGCGGCGCAAAAGGCGCGGCGGTGCCGCCCCTCGCGCAACCCGCGCAGGAACGCCGCCTAGCTCGAGCGCTGATCCTTGCGGCGTTGAGCGTGGCGCTGGGCGCGATCGTCCTGGGCGGCGCGCTATTTTTCTTCTTCCCGCGGTTCAGCGCCGGTTACCTGGGCCGCACGAGCATGCAACCTTCGCTGATGACCGGATTTACCGACGACATCGAACTGGGTCAGATCGGAGAGATTAAGAAAAATCCGGCTGTTGTCATGCGGGTGAAAACCGGGAAGCTCGTCCCTTACCCACAACTCCGTTGGCGGGGAATCGCACTGACGACGTTCGACGGAAAACGCTGGTCAACGCCGAACCATCATCCTGCCGCGATCCCGCCCAATTCCAGCGGCTGGATTTACGTGGCCGATCCCGAACAAGATCAGAAAGGTCTGGCGATTGAGTTGCACTACGAAATCTTGGTGCAGCCAATGGCTACCGATGCGGTCTTCGCGCCGGCCAACGCGATTTCCATATTGGGAGGATTCTCGGGGGAGAATCCCACGGCGGGTTTCAACGCGCGGCGCACGTATTTGTTCCGGGACTCCACCGGCTCCCTGTTCAACCCGTTTCGCAATTATGCTCCGGTGCGTTACTACGGATACTCCCGGCTTCCGGCCGTGAACGCGTCGAAGCTGCGCGCCGCTTCGACGAACTATCCGGAGGAAATCCGCGACGTGTACCTGCAGCTTCCGGTGCTGGATGCGCGTATCCCGGAACTGGCGAAAGGGGTGGCCGCGAAGGCGCGAACGCCTTATGACAAGGCGGTAGCGATCGAAAGTTTTCTCAGGTCGCGCTTCTCGTATACGCTGGACCTGACCGGAAAGCCCGGTGACGATCCCTTACCACATTTCCTGTTTGAGACGCACGCGGGCCATTGCGAATATTTTGCGTCGGCGATGACGATTATGCTGCGGACGCTGGGCATTCCGTCGCGCGAAGTGAACGGCTTCCTCCCCGGAGAATTCAACGATCTTGCGGGCGACTACATCGTGCGGGCCAGCGATGCCCACAGTTGGGTAGAGGTCTATTTCCCGGGGACGGGCTGGGTGACGTTCGATCCGACGCCAGCCGCGACGGAGAGTTTCGGCTTCTTGTCCCGGCTGGGCCAGTATATCGATTGGATGGAATTGAGCTGGAACGAGTGGGTGATCAATTACGATTTTGCGCACCAGGTGCAAATGGCGCAGATCCTGCAGCGAAACACACGGAACTGGACGGAATCGGCGCGCGGCTGGTTTACGAAAAAAGAGGCGGCGAGTAAGCAGTGGTTGCGATCGTGGCTGGATCGCCGCGGAGAGATTACGTTTGTTCTGCCGGTGGCGATTGCGCTGCTGCTGGTACTGCTGAAGTACGACGTGCTGCGCGTGGCAATCCGGCGATTGCGGTTGCATTTTCAGCTCCGCGCGCCAGAAGCGAACCGCGCGGACCCACAGCTTGCGTCGCGGCTTTACGCGGAGTTATTGCGATTGCTGGAAAGGCGAGGGTTTCCGCGGCGGGATTCGCAGACGGCTCTGGAGTTTGCGGGCGCGGTCGGGGAGCCGAACTTGGCGCCGGCGGTGCGGGAGTTCACGCAGATTTATGCGCAGGCGAGGTTTGGCGGCGCGCCTTGCGATACATCGCGGTTGCGCGGGCTTCTGGAGCAGATTCGGGCTGCGCGACGATAGTATGAGCCTTTGCTTTTTAGATTTTTTTAACCTTTGTAAGCCCACCTTGAAATTCACACGTTGAAACCTGTGCCACTGGGCTGGCGTCCTCCTTTGGAGGGGGCGCGGCAGTGGTGCGCTTCTAGGGACAAGCTCCGCGTCGAAGAACCGACAAGCTCCCGCGTGATACACTTGAGAATTGCGGGAAGCCGCAAATTCACTGCTTATGACTAAGGTTGGATTCATCAGTCTCGGATGCCCGAAGAACCTTGTGGATAGCGAGGTGATGATGGGTATTCTTGCGCGCGAGGGATACGAGTTGACGCCACGCGCGGACGAAGCCGAAATCCTGGTGGTCAATACGTGCAGTTTCATCGAGCCGGCGCAGAAGGAGTCGGTGGACGCGATTCTGGAGATGGCCGAGCACAAGAAGTTTGGCGCCGCGAAGAAATTGATTGTGGCGGGCTGCCTGGTGGAACGGTACCGGGATCAGATTTTGGAGCAGGTGCCGGAAGTGGATGCCGTGGTGGGGACCGGTGAGGTGGAGCGGATTCTGGAAGCGGTCGAAGGCGATTTGCGGATTCTTCCTGCCGAACCGCCCGCGTTTCTTTATCACCATTTGACGCCGCGGATGATCACGACTCCGCGCCACGCCGCGTACATCAAGATCGCCGAAGGCTGCGATCATCCGTGTACGTTCTGCATTATTCCGCAGCTGCGCGGGAAATTCCGAAGCCGGCGATTCGAATCTGTGGTGCGCGAAGCAGAGAATCTGTCGGCTTCGGGGGCGCGTGAGATTACGTTGATCGGGCAGGACACGACTTCCTATGGCGAGGATCTGGGTCTGCGCGATGGGTTGGCGCAGCTTTTGGAACGACTGGCTCAAGTGGACGATTTGCTGTGGGTGCGCTTCCTGTACGCGTATCCGAATCGCGTTACGCAGAAATTGCTGGATACGCTGGCGGCGCATCCGCGGCTGGCGAAATACATGGATATGCCGCTGCAACATGCCAGCCGCAGCGTTTTGGCGCGCATGAAGCGCGGGTCGCATGGGGATGCATTTTTGAAGTTGCTGGAGCGGATTCGGACGACGATTCCAGGGGTTACGTTGCGCACGTCGTTTATCGCGGGCTTCCCGGGCGAGACCGACGCGGATTTCGAGGAGCTTTGCGCCTTCGTTAAGGCCGCGAACCTGGATTGGATGGGCGTGTTCGAATATTCCGACGTGGACAACGCCGGGAGTTACGGACTGGACGGCAAGGTGGATGCGGATACTGTCGCGGGACGACGCGATCGATTGATGGCGATACAGAAGAAAGTTTCGCGGGAAAAACTGCGTGCTTTCAAGGGGCGGACGGCAACCGCTTTGGTCGACGGACCATCGAAAGACAACCCGCTGGTGTGGGAGGCGCGGCTAGAAGGCATGGCGCCGGATATCGACGGCAAAGTCTATCTGACAGATATTGAGTTGCCGGGTGGCGAAACGGCGGTGGTGGGCGATGCCGTGCGGGTGGAAATCACCAAGACCGATGCGTATGACCTGATCGGGCGCGTGGTGGAGATTCTGCCGCAGCCTGCAGGTCGCAGATTTCCGGCGGCGTCTTCGATTCCACCGGCGGAAACTTTGACCCGGATTTCCACTGGAGCAGCCTTGCGCGTCTTAGGGTAAACTTGGTTTTCCATGCAACGCCGGTGCCCGATTTGCAAGACTTTGGTTGACTCGGCCACGAATGCCGAATTCCCTTTTTGCAGCGAACGCTGCCGACTGCGGGATCTCGGGAATTGGGCGTCGGAGAAATATGTGGTCTCTGAGCCTGTTTTTAACGAGAGCGACGACGAGTTAGGCGAATCGCCGAACCCCGATGACACCAAGCACTGAAGCCACGCCGTTAACTTCAACCGGGCAGACTGGTAAGAAGCCAAAGCTGGCCTACGCCATCGCGACCGCGTTCGGAGTGGGCTATTTGCCGCTGGTGCCGGGCACGTTCGGATCGCTGGTCGGGGTCGTGACGATCGCGCTTTGCGCGATCTTTTTCCTGCGGCCGACCTCCCTGGCGGGATTGTCTCCCTTCCATGTACTGTCCGACGCCAGATTCATGGACGAACATTTTCTGGTGCCTGGCAGCGATATTCACAACACGATGCTCATCCTGCCGATTGTCTGCGCGCTCATTCTCTTTGTGCTTTTGGGGGCGATTGGCGTGTGGAGCTCCTCGAAGGCGGCGGCCTATGCCGGGATCGAGGATCCGCAATTCGTGGTGATCGACGAAGTCGCCGGGCAGCACTTGACCCTCTTGCTTCCGCTGATTCCTATCGCGCTTCCGAACCTTCACTCTCACATGGATTTGTCGACGTTCGCGATTTTCTCGGCGCTGAGCCTGGTCAATTGGAAATACTTGCTGTTCGGATTTTTGTTTTTTCGCGTGTTCGATATCTGGAAGCCGTTCCCCCTGCGGCGTCTCGAAAACCTTCCCGGCGGCTGGGGCATCATGGCAGACGATTGGATGGCCGGGGTTTACGCTGCCATCCTTTTGCGCATGGCGCTACACTTTAAGCTGATCGATCTTCTATGAAATTCGGATTGGGGTCTCCGTCAGAGAAGAACGGCGTTCCTCGTATCGAGCGGGTGTCGCCCGCAGCTGCAATTCCCGGCGGGGAGATCGTGATCTACGGCACTGGATTCGCTTCGCGCACAGGCGCGCGTCCCCTGGTGCATTTTGGCGAAGCCGACGCCAGCCTGATGCTGGCGACGGATAATCGCGTGATCGCCCGGGTACCGGACAGCGCCAACGGTGGGATGGTGCGCGTGGCGAATGCGAATGGCGAGAGCCAGCCGCATCCGGTGTCGATTGGTTTGCAAATCGCGGACAACCTGCACCCGGTGGGCAACCCCGCTGTGGACGCGGACGGGAACATCTATGTAACGTTTAGCGGGCCGCGGGGCCAGCGCGTTCCGGTTTCGCTGTACAAAATCACGTCGAACTACAGTATCAAGCCGTTTGTCACGTCGCTGATTAATCCTTCTGGACTGGCGCTGGACCGCGCGGGAGGTCTTTTTGTCTCCTGCCGCAACGACGGCACGATTCATCGGGTGACACCCGACGGGCGGACCGAGCAGTGGATCGAAGGCATGGGGATCGCGACGGGCATCGCCTTCGATCATGAACAGAATTTGTACGTGGGCGATCGCAGCGGGACGATTTTCAAAATCAGCCCGGGCCGCGAGATTTTTGTCTTTGCGACGCTGGAACCTTCGCTGGCCGCGTATCATCTCGCGTTTCACCCCAGCGGCGATCTCTATGTGACCGGGCCGACCACTTCGAGCTACGATCGCGTGTATCGCATCACGACTGGCGGCGACGTTTCGGTTTTTTACCGCGGGCTTGGTCGTCCGCAGGGGTTGGCCTTTGACCGCGACGCGAATCTTTACGTGGCTGCTTCGTTCGGCGGGCGGCGCGGCGTCGCGCGAGTCACGCCGGATGGGCAGGCTGAGGTGATACTCAGCGGCTCGGGCTTAGTAGGCCTTGCGCTGCAACCTTCCGGACGAGCCATTCTCACGACCAACGGTGCCCTTTATACGCTGGACTGGGACATACGTGGCTTGCCGCTCATCGGGTAAATCGTGAAAGAACCCCGGCAAATCCTGAGCGAAAGGCGGGCGATCCTGGACCCGGTGCTCTATCAGCACGGCTTCGTTTTCGCTGATGGGGGAACTGGGCACGGTAGCGGGGGCCCTTATGCGTTCGGATCCTATAGGAACGGAGAGCGGAAGTTAGAAATTCACTTTCGTTACGCTCTAGGGTTGGTCACCTACTATTTTGGCAAAATCTCGGCCGATCACGAATCGTACATGCGCGCTCTACTTGGGGACGCAGGAGGAAATAAATATCCTGGTTTTTCCGACGCGCCGCGGAGTGGATTTGCTGACCTTGCTCATGACTTACAAACTCATGCCACAGCCTTTCTGAACGGCGACTTCACGGAATTCGCACGATGCATCTCGGCAGCTAAAGAATGGAAAAAAATCCCCGCATTCGCGAGACTGCCCTAAGGTGAAAGCTGAAATCATCGCCGTTGGCTCGGAGCTGTTGACGCCGGACCGGCTTGATACCAATTCGCTCTTCCTCACCGCGGAGCTGAATGCCATTGGTATTGAGGTCGTGCGCAAGACGATTGCGGGGGATGACCGCGATCTATTGCGCGAGGTATTTCGCGAGGCGATGGGCCGCGTGGAGTTGATCATCTCGTCGGGCGGCCTGGGACCGACACAAGACGATCTTACGCGGGAAACCGTTGCGGAGTTGCTGGGCCGCAAGTTGAAGCGCGACGACGCCATCCTGCATTTCATCGAGAGCCGCTTTCGCAGCCTAGGCCGCGAGATGCCTGAATTGAACGTTCGCCAGGCGATGGTTCCTGAGGGGGCGGAAATTCTGGAGAATCCGCGCGGCACTGCGCCGGGATTATGGCTCGAAGACTCCGGGCACATCATCGCGCTGCTGCCTGGGCCGCCACGAGAACTGAAGCCGCTGTTTCGAGAGCAGGTTTTGCCGCGACTCGAGCGGCGCGCCTCTGGTATTCGATTGTACCAGCGCGAAATCCGTGTGACCGGGCTGGGCGAATCGCACGTGGAGCAACGCATCCTGCCGATTTACCAGCGCTACCCGGAGGTGACCACCACGATCCTCGCGGCGCCGGGAGAAACGCAAATTCATTTGCGATTCTGGACCGACGACGCGCAGCACGCCAAGAAAACTCTCGACGAAATCGTACAGGGCTTCGAGATCGCGCTAACCGATCGCATTTTCAGCGAAGACGGCAGTTCGCTTGAGGAAGTGGTAGCGCAGAGATTGACGCTGAATAATGCCACTATCGCGGCGGCGGAAAGCTGCACCGGGGGTTTGCTGGCACAACGATTGACGAGCATCGCGGGCAGCTCTTCTTATTTTCTTGGCGGCGTGGTGTGCTATAGCAACGAACTGAAGACGACGTGGGCCGACGTGCCACCGGAGATGATTCTGGCGAAAGGCGCGGTGAGCGCGGAGGTTGCCGTGGCCCTGGCGGAAGGAATACGCCGGAGAGTGGGCAGCACGATCGGCGTGGGGATCACGGGCGTCGCCGGACCTGGCGGCGGCTCCGAAGAAAAGCCTGTGGGCACGGTGCACGTAGCGATCGCGCACGCCGGCGGCGTCAAAGAGCGCGGGGCACGATTTCCGGGCGAGCGCGAAAACATTCGCTGGCAAGCGTCGCAGGTTGCCCTGGACATGGTGCGCGTGCACTTCCTCTACAATGGGCAGAACGGTGCGAAGTCTCCCTTGAAAAAGGCTTGAGCCGTGCGCTTGTTCGTCGGGTTAGAAATTCCCTCAGCAGTCCGAACCAACTTCGCTGCGCTGATGACCGATCTTCGCGCTCTCGATACTGAATCTTCCGCCAAGAAGCCGAGTTGGACGCGTCCCGAAAATCTTCATGTGACACTAAAATTTATTGGCAACGTCGCCCCGGACAAATTCGATGGAATTCGCGCGGCGTTGGCTGGCGTGCGTTCTGAGTGGTCGGTGGAATTGCGCTTTGGCGGGCTTGGCTTTTTTCCGGATGCGAAGCGGCCTCGATTTGTCTGGGCGGGTATCGCCGCCTCGCAAAACCTGGGCGCGATCGCCGCCGATATCGATCGAGGCGTGGCAGAATTTGGAGCTCCCAACGAGCAGCGCGCGTTCACTCCTCACTTAACCTTGGCGCGATGCCAACACGGCGCAATTTCCTCGAGATTGCGAACCACGATCCAGAAAGATGCGGCGCGCGATTTTGGCGAGCTTCGTACCAATGAATTTCATCTTATCGAAAGCAAGCTGAAATCCTCCGGCGCGGAGTACACTACGCTGCAATCGTTCGTGTTTTGCGGCGGAGGACTGACAGCGCATGAGTGAAGTCTCCCTGAACCCCGCGTGGATCCCGGTTGTCGCCTATCTGATCGGCTCAATTCCCTTCGGCATTATCCTGGCAAAGATGTTCGGGGGCGTCGATGTGCGGCAAGCTGGCAGCGGCAATATTGGCGCGACGAACGTTGCGCGCGTGGCTGGACCGCTGCCCGGCATCCTCACCCTGGTGCTCGACGGCGTGAAAGGCGCCGCGGCGGTATGGCTTGCCGCACGGTTTGCGAACGAAAGCGCCTTGTGGATGACAGTCGCCGGCCTTGCAGCGCTGGTGGGCCATTGCTTTCCCGTATGGCTGCGCTTTCGCGGCGGGAAAGGTGTCGCAACCGCTGCGGGGATGTTTCTTGCTCTGTGTTGGCCCGCGGCGCTGGGTGCTATCGGTGTTTTTATCCTTGTGGTGCTGTTTTCGCGCTTTGTCTCGCTGGGTTCGGTTGCCGCGGCCGCGGCGATGCCTCTGCTGATTTATCTTCTGTGGGCGCCACACCATGCGCCGCCGCCGGTGGTAACGTTTGGCGCCTTCGCCGCAGCCATGCTCGTGGTTTACAAGCATGACGCCAACATTCAGCGGCTGGTCGAAGGGCGCGAGCCGCGATTTTCATTCGGCAAAGGTAAGGACGCCGAGTGACACGAATCGCAATTCTGGGCGGAGGAAGCTGGGGTACGGCACTGAGTGTGGTTCTTTCACGGTCCGCGCGATCTCATCAGATTGCTCTATGGGTGCACGACAGCAAACTAGCCGAGTCTACGCGCCGCGACCGCGAAAACTCCGCGTACCTGCCCGGCATTGCGCTGCCCGAGCAAGTTCGTGTCGGTGACGAAATCGGCGAAGCGCTCGCCAGCGCGCAAATCGTTTTAGGCGTAATGCCTTCGGCTCATGCGCGCGCCGTCTACTCGGCGGCAGTAAGCAATGTTTCCAAGCGTGCGATCTTCGTCAGCGCGACGAAGGGACTGGAACCTGCCACGCACATGCGGGCGAGCCAGGTCATTGCAGAAGTGATTCCTTCTTCGCTTGATCCGCAGATCGCGGTGCTTTCGGGTCCATCCTTTGCAATGGAGGTTGCGCGAGGCGAGCCCACCGCGGTGGTGTTGGCGTCACACCACGCAGCACTCGCCACGCAGCTGCAGGAAGAATTTGCGGCGCCGAATTTTCGCTTGTACACGAACGACGACGTCCTAGGCGTGGAACTCGCCGGGGCGATGAAAAACGTAATCGCGATCGCGGCCGGCGTATGCCAAGGACTTGGCTTGGGTAGTAACCCGGTGGCGGCCTTGGTTACCAGAGGGCTGGCGGAAATGTCCCGCTTATCGCTCGCGCTGGGCGCTCGGCCGGAGACGTTAAGCGGGCTCGCCGGGCTGGGGGACCTGGTACTTACGTGCACGGGTGCATTGAGCCGAAACCGTCAGGTGGGAATCGAGTTGGGTAAGGGTCGCTCGCTGGCTGAGATCCTGGCTGGGATGCGCATGGTCGCCGAAGGCGTTGACACCGCGGCGGCGCTTGTGGCGCTTGCCGGCGAGAACAACATCGAGCTACCCCTAACCGAGCAAGTGGAAGCGATTCTTCATGAGCGCAAGTCACCGCGCGAAGCGATTCGGGCAATCATGGAGCGTCCGCAGCGAAAAGAGTAACGGACTTCGGTCGCCGTTTTGCGGCCCGATTCTGCCCGCCATCTCGCTGATTAATGACGGCTTAATCCCCTTTTTCAACGTCGCCGTCGCACTGTCCGTGGTACCAACGGTCCAGTTGCACATCCGTGTCGCCTGTACCTTCGGACGGGCGACCGTCTTGTTTCGTTCCCCTAGACTTGTAACAGGACGATGTCTGTAAAAATCGCATCTACGTGGGATCGAATACGCGCCGGCCGCGTGCGCATCCTGTGGCTCGTGCTCGGCGCGATGCTGCTGGTCAGCGCAGTGCCGATTGGTCTCTACCACCGTCAGGTGCTTCAACTCAGCCAGGAAAAGCTCGTGGACACGGAGCTGGTCCAGCAAGCGGACCTGACGCGCTCACTTGCGCGAGAAATTCAGTTGTTTGAGGCCAACCTGACGCAACAGCTGGTGAGCGAGCGGCAGATCATGGCGCTCATGGGTTTGAGCGACAACGTGGAAGATCCCGTGGCGGAGCCAAAAGTCACGCGTCTGCTAGAAAGCTTTGCGGACAGCAACCGGGAAACTTTCCTGTATCTAACCGCAGTGGGCAAGACGGGAAAAGGCACAGTCGCATCACAGGGAAATTTTCGGGCTGACCTCGACCCGTTTGTCGCCAAGGCCTTGCAGCGCGCGTTTGCCGCCTCGATGCAATCGGTGAAATTTCGCAGCGACCCTCTGGCGCTAGCGCCCGACAACCGGCCCGCCTTCGTGATCGCCGTGCCGCTGAAAGACATCAACGACAACTTCACCGGCATGCTGGCGGCGGTGGTGTCACTCGAGCCGATTTTGCAACAGTTGCAAAATGCCAGCGTACGCGGGCGAACGGTTTTCGTAATCGATCATTTCGGCCACATCGTGGCGCATCCGGACACGAAAAACTTCGTACCGGGAACGGACGTGAGCAGCGACTACTCGAAGGTCGTCGAGCAGGTTCTTACTTTGCCGCGCGAGCTTCGCACCACGGCGACGATTCGTTTTGCACAAAAGGAAAAGAATCACCAGGTAGAGATGATCGGCACGTACAGCACGTTCCCCGAGGTGAATTGGGCGGTAATCGCACAGCGCAGCCTGAAACAAGCGCGGGCCGATGCCGGCGTCAACGAGCTGAATCGCCAGGCATTGGCCTTCGTTACCGTCGTGATCTTTGCCGCGATCCTGCTCGGATACTTTTTTGCCGTGGGCATCAGCGGGCCGATTCGCGGCCTGGCTGCATCGACACGCGCCATCAGCCGCGGCGAATTCCATCAGCGCTCGGCGGTGCGCGGCGCGTCGGAAATCAGCGAGCTGGCCGAAAATTTCAACAAGATGGCCGGCGATATCGAGGAATACATCGAGCGGTTGAAGGAAGCTGCCGAGGAAAACCGCGAGTTGTTCATCGGCTCCATTCGCATGCTCGCCGCGGCGATCGATGAAAAGGATCCGTACACGCGGGGTCACTCCGGGCGAGTCGCAAAATATTCGACACTTATCGCGCAAGAGCTTGGTCTTTCGGATCAGGAGCTGGACACCCTCCGCATCTCAGCATTGCTTCACGACGTAGGCAAGATTGGCGTGGAAGACCGCGTCCTGAAGAAGCCCGGCGCGCTGACACCGGAAGAATTCACGCTAATGAAGCAGCACACGGTAAAGGGCGCGAATATCATGCGGCCAGTTTCGCAGTTGAAAGAGATGTTGCCCGGCATTGAACTCCACCACGAGCACATGGATGGTCGCGGTTATCCGTACGGCTTGAACGGGCCCCAGATTCCGATGATGGCGCGAATCATCGGCGTCGCCGATACGCTGGACGCGATGACGACGAATCGTCCCTATCAATCGGCGATGGATCTCGATTACGCGCTCGGGAAGATCAAAGCGCTCGCCGGATCGAAATTCGACACCGTGGTAGTGAACGCCCTCGACGCCGCCGTTACCAACGGAAAACTGCGCCTCAGCGCGGTTGAAGTTCAGGTGTGAGTAGAATCTCGGTTTCTTGAACCAACTATCGCAGAACCCTACAGCTGACCGATCAAGCTGTGCGCATCAGGCATTTCCGCCCACGCCGGTAATTCGAGTTCCATCGAACTTGGTAAACGAGAAGCCCTCGAAAGATTCATTCCAGCAATGGGCCATGTCGCGCAGCATGGCGATCGCCACGGCTTCACCGAGCGGCAGCGAATCGACATAGTCATAACGCCAATGAACTGCCGCGTGATTGCGTCCGATCCCAATGTTTGCAGCCAGCTTGTTCATTTCGCCGCCGATGGTCAGCTGATCGCGATCGGCTCCACCGTAAGGAATCAACGAGAAGCCGTCTTCACTAGCTTGCGAGATCGTGATCCCGGGCACGGAGGCAAGCGGGGCGGTGTCGTCGAACCATGCCTTAACAATAGTGGCGCATGCACCTGCGACAGTGGAATGACCCTGCCCGTACGAAGGATGCTGTGGGCAGCCTTCGGGAAATGCGTGCGGCAAAAAGTATGTGCCGTGCTTGGCGAAGACTTGGGCCAATGCTTGTGAATTCAATATGTCGGGATGCAGCGGGTAGTTTGCCTGGCGGGTCTTGTTCATGTGCACGAGTCCGCCATATGCTTCAGGCCGAAGGTGACGATGCACAAACCACTTCATGTACCAGACCGTTTTAAGAGCCCGCTGCGAAACTTCCGCTACCAGCGCTTTCAAGTGCGGTGCTCCAAACGTGCCGAAGCCGGCTTGAGTGCGGGAGTTCACGTACGGATTGTTGGGATCGAGCGGAGCGCCCTGATCGATCAGAATCAAGCAAGCGTTGAAATAAGCCCCGAACAACACATCGACGTGAACGTAGGCGGATAGTCCCCGGCCATTGCGCATGTGTTGTGGATTGGGGTCAATTTGGTTGGAACCAAACGGTCCCTGACCGTTCTGTACGGCCAGCCAGGAAGCCTGATCGGTCATGTAGTCGATGCCCGGCACGTAGGTGGTGAGAAGTTGCGTGATGGGTACTGCGCCATAGTTGAACGGTAGCAGCAGGAACTGCGAGACGTAAGGGCCGAGGACATCTCCGGCGGTGAACCCACGGAACAGGTTCTGCGGCGTGACAGGCTTGGGAGGGTGAAATGCCCGGAGCGAGTTCAGTTCAGCGATCGCGGCCGTTGTGAGCGGCTCGTTTCCGTATTGCGTGAAATTCACGTCGCGACACAACGCCATCCAATAGTTTTCGATCGCGGTGTCGGCAATGTCCTGGCTCGCCACGGACGGGGGAGTTCCAATTGCCAATTGATGAGAATCGGTTCCTTCCAGATCGAACGCGAGGCCCGCTTGAGGATCGACCAACGGGACCGTGCCGCCCAGCTGGATCTGTTCGAAGAGGCGGGAGTCTCCGTTGTTCACGGCTCTCAGAAGGCTGGCGTAGGAGGCGCCGTCCACTTCCCCGATTCCGTTGTGCACGAGACCTTTCGAGAAATTGCCGATGTGGTTCGGAAAGCGCTGTTCATCGCCATTCGTGACTTCGTTGGGAACCCGAACGTCGAGTTCGGCTTGCGCCGCACTAACGCGATTGATGTAAGACCTGAGCGCGCGGGACCTGGCGCTGTTTCCAGAGTCTGGCCGGGATAGTTCCTGCGCCGCAGCCGCCGAAGCGGGCGGACTGGAAATCATCGCAGCGGCACCCAGTGTCGCCGCCGCCGCTCCGCTTACTTGGCTCAGGAACGAGCGCCGCGTGGGACCCTTGTTTTGTGCTTGGCCGGGAAGCTTGTCCATTTTTTGTCGATTGGATTTGGGGCAATTTGGTTCCGTCATGCTCGTTTCCTCGATTTTTTCGAAGATGGGCCCGCCAGCAGACAACGTATAAAAATGGATTAAGGCCGCAGGGGGACACGACAACAACCGTGCCGAACTGCGGAGGTTCTGTTTTGGCGATCAGGGACCTGGAAATTGATTTCGAGCCTATCCGGACGACGCTCGAACCGATACTGTCCGAGGGGCCAGTTTCGGTACTAGTGGAGAATGCTCCAGGTCGAATACCCATGGATCGTAACTTCGCGGGCTCTTGACCGCTTGCAATCTCGTGCGGCCGCTTCTGCTACAATTTTGTGTTGCACTGTCGGCCTTGCGGGCACTTTATGATTTCACTTTTCGGAAAAAACGAGCCAGAATCCACGCTGCTTGAGAAGCTGAAGGCTTCGGTCAGCAAGACCAAGGCGGTTCTTTCCGAAACCGTCGATACAATTTTTCTCGGCGAGCGAAAGATCGATCCTTCGCTGCTGAAACAGCTTGAGACGGCCCTGCTTTCCGCCGACCTCGGTGTTCGGACGACCCGCGAAATCCTCGACGCTGTACGCGAAAAAATGGACCGCAACGCGCTGGCCGATGCCGCTCAGCTGAAGCGAGAAATTAAATCGCATATTGTTCGGATACTACTTGCTTCGGGCAGTTCAGCTGCTTCCGCTGTGGGCCCGTTGCCAGGCGTGGCGGCAGGAGCATCACCCAACGGCAACGGACCGCGCGTGATTTTTATCGTGGGCGTAAATGGCGCGGGCAAGACGACCAGCATAGGGAAGCTCGCGAACCGTCTGCGCAAGGATGGCCTGAGCGTGATGCTCTGTGCGGCCGATACGTTCCGCGCCGCCGCCGTCGAGCAACTAGAGATCTGGGCGCAGCGCAACGGCATCGAGGTCATCAAGCAAAAGTCCGGCGCTGATCCGGCAGCAGTAGTTTACGACGCAGTGGCTGCCGCGAAAGCGCGCACCATTGATGCATTGCTCGTGGATACCGCCGGTCGTCTGCACACGAAATCCAACCTGATGGCGGAGCTCGAGAAGATGAAGCGCACCGCCGCCAAAGTGATCCCCGGAGCGCCGCACGATGTATTGCTGGTGCTCGATGCGACCACCGGGCAGAATGGTTTGGCGCAAGCTCGCGAATTTACCTCTACTGTGCGGGTGACCGGTATTATCCTGACCAAGCTCGACGGAACCGCGAAGGGCGGCATCGTGGTCGCCATTTCGCGCGAACTAGGGCTGCCGATTCGCTTTGTCGGTACCGGCGAGCAGATCAATGACCTCGTGCCGTTTGACGCCGAGACGTACGCCAACTCGCTGTTCGACTAATTCGTGAGCACACACGACATTCGCTTCATGGAACACGCACTGGCGCTAGCGCGC
>Ga0182018_10001136_pt1 | contig 31630 bp, 34 predicted proteins | sample 812P2MmetaG_FD_120490 | JGI IMG/M metagenome (GOLD analysis project Ga0182018, IMG submission 120490) | Permafrost microbial communities from Stordalen Mire, Sweden - 812P2M metaG | ecosystem: Environmental > Terrestrial > Soil > Wetlands > Permafrost | place: Sweden: Stordalen | collected...
CCCTGCGGGTGACGGGGGCAACCACCAACACTCACAGGAGCCCGGCCGGGCCGGCAAGGCCCTCCTGTGGCTGCTCGGGCGGCGCCCCAAGGATCCCAACCCCACTCCCTGAAGCCCGACCCGGGCGAGTGGAGATCAGGGTTGGGTGCTTCAGAGGACGGACTCCTCCAACAACGACTGCAGGATTTCCACGAAATCAGGATCCGCCAGATGACGTGTCAATGTCTGGACCTGGATCTTCTCGGACTTCGATGAGTTCGAATACCGTCCCGTTAGGGGTGCTGACTTCGGATCAGGTACCCGGAGCTGTGCTACCGGCAGTGTCCCCAATCCTGTTGTCAGCAGTCGACGGCAGCGCGAAGCGCGGCGCACGCCTCGGCCAGCCGATCGGCTTCAAGGACGCACACGCGGTCGACAAGGTAGGCCTTTGGTACGACGCGGAGATTGTCGAAGCTCGCAGCGCACTCCGTCGGCATCCCGTCGTCGGGACCGAGCGCCATCTCCGTTGGGATGTTCCGAACAGTTCGCGTTATCGGGGCGGCGAGCACACCGTTGAGCACCGCAATCGCTGCTGACCTGGTCATGACCAGAAATGGGCGACGCCCCAGGTTCTCGATCTCGCCCCACCACACTTCGCCGCGACGAGGCTCGCTCACCAGGGCTCCTCGGCAATGGCATCTCGAAGCGATGCGATCGCGCCGTCATGCTCGACCGTCGTGGGCGGGGTGCGGCGGTAGCCCTCCACGATGGCCCGGTCGGTTTGCTGCCGTCGCTTCAGAACCACGATGGCTTCGACTCCGGCTCGCACCGCTGCGGCCCGACTCTCATAGGCGCCACTTGCGACGAGCGCGTCAAGCTCGATCAGAAGCTCCTCGTGGAGCCGAACGGCGATCTGCTCCGTAGCCATTCCCAAAAGTATACCTACTTGGGATGGATAATGGTATGCACCAGTTCGATCGTTCTCAGGGTTTCACCTAGCGTGCCAGCGATGTCACAAACAATCAGTGGGGCGGTGGCGAGCACCCATCCGGTTCAATTCGAATTGGATGCACCCCTCAAGGTGGCTCGTTGGCGGGTGATCGGGAACCCGATAATGGCAATCCCGCACTTCATTTACCTCGCGCTGCTCGGAATCGTTCTCGCGATCTTCACGCTGATCGCATTCTTCGCGATTCTGTTTACCGGCGCGTACCCGCGTGGGATGTTCAACTTCTCCACGGGGGTGGTCCGATACCAGTGGCGGGTCGTGTCGTTCGCTCTGTTCATGCGGGAGCCGTACCCGAGCTTCTCGCTGCCTTCCGGCGAGAGGGATCCCGGCAGCGACCCCGCGACGTTCTCGATTCCCTACCCGCAGAAGCTCAGCCGGGGGCTCCCATTCGCAAAGTCATATCTGATCTACCCCAACTACATCGTTCTCTTCTTTCTCCTTGTCGGTGCGTACGTGGTGCTGGTCCTCGCTTGGTTCGCGGTGTTGTTCACAGGAAAGTGGCCAGAAGACATGAGAAAGTATGTTGTCAATGTCATGCGTTGGAATTTCCGGATATCCACTTACGTCTTGCTGATGACCGACGCGTACCCTCCGTTCTCTCTTTCTTCTAATCCCAGAACCTGGTCTGAATGGCAGATTCACTCAGCATGATCGCAGAGTCACGGCATCGACCTTCTCGGCATTGATCCCATTTGAGATCCCGTTGGGGTGCTGGCTTGTGGAGCACCGACATCCGCTCCGAGCCATGCCGAATGCTGGGAGTCGAATGTCCGAAGAGCAATGGCTCCAATTCGAACTCGGCTCCGACACGCGGGGGCAGCCCTACTGCCGGGACACGGTTTCATCAAAAGTCGACGCACGAGCGGTGTTACGTCGACTGGTAGACACCGGCCGCACGTGAACCTTGCAGGTGATCTGTATGACGAGCTTGGCGGTAACGGTAAAGCGACTGCGGTCACATCAAGCGTCCGGTAGAGCGTTCTGGCGCCACACTGAGCCCCGTGCAATGGTTTCTGTTTGAACCCGCACTTCGACGTTGCGCAACAAACGCCTCCCGCTGTACGGGTCGGACCTTCGTCTCGGGTCGTCTTTGGGATCGTTGCGATCGCGCTCTTCATGGGTACGGTCGATCTCACAATCGTCGCAACCGCTCTCCCCGCGATCCATCGAAGCTTGCATGCCTCGATCAACTGGGCCGGGTGGACCATCACCGTTTACGGATTGGGCAGTGTCATCGCATTGCCGATTGCCGGAAAGTTCGGGGACCAGTACGGGCGCCGCCGGATCTTTCTGTATGGCGTTGCCTTGTTCACAGCATCGTCGGTGCTCTGTGGGTTGTCCACCGACATCTACATGCTCATTGTCTTCAGAGCACTCCAAGCGATCGGTGGCGGAGCGCTTCAGCCGTCCGCGGCGGGACTCATCTCGGAACACTTCGGTGAGAATCGGGATCGGGCCATCGGCATGTTTGGGGCCATCCAAGCAGGCGGACAAGTGGCTGGACCGGTCTTGGGCGGACTACTGGTCGGCTATTGGTCCTGGCGCGGGGTCTTCTTTGTCAATGTTCCGATCGGAACTGTGCTTCTCTGCTTGACGCTCAGGTTCATTCCGGAGTCTCGCCTGCGCGCGAGCACGAAGACGGACCTTCGTGGCCTTCTGCTGATGTCGTCTTTCGTCTTTGGAGCGATCTATGGCATCACAATCCTTGGAAACGGCCGTACGGCGATTGATGACCCGACTTTCGTCGTTCCCGAAACGTGCGCGCTTGCCCTGCTGTTCTTGTTTCTTCGGCACACGAATCGAGCAGCAGCGCCGTTCATCCCTATGCGGCTCCTTCGTGGCAAGGGTTTCGCTGCAATGAACGCCGTAAGCCTGCTCCAAGGTGTTGTCACATTCGGCGTGGCTGCGCTCGTACCGCTCTACGCGGAGCAGCGCTACAAGCTTCCGGCTCTCAGCGCCGGGACATTGCTTACCTCTCGGGCCGTCGGAGCGGTCGGGGTCGGGGTTCTGGCGGCACTCTTTCTCCGGCGCACCGGCTATCGGCTGCCAATCATGGTCGGGTTCACGGTTGTCGCTCTCGGTACCCTGCTCATGTCGGTCGCACCAAGATGGGGACTAAGCCCGTTCGTGTGGCTCAGCCTCTGCACGGGCATCATTGGATTGGGACTTGGGGCAATTAATCCGGCCGCGAGTAACGCATGTCTGAAGCTCGCCCCCGATCAAGTAGGTGCCGTGGTTGGTTTGCGTTCCATGTTCCTGAATCTCGGAGTTGTGTTTGCAGTGTCGATAACCACTGCGATCCTCAACCGCAGCGCGAATCCGGGGGTAGCTCAGGCACATGTGTTTTGGGTGGTCGCGGGAATCATCTTCTTAGTGGTGTGTCCACTCGTCTTTCGGGTTCCCGAACACAAAGGGACCTGGTAGGCAGGGCCACTCCCTTCGGCTCACGAGAAGCTGTAGGCCGTCACGTTGCCGCCGACGTCAAAGAAGGCGGCGAGAGAGGATGAGGGGGTCTCGAATGACCGAGACACGCTTGGTAGTGGCATGCGGCGAGTGCCAGGTGCACTGGTATACGGACTATGAACCCGCCAAATGCACTGACCCCGACCACAGGCACCAGCCATTTGAAGTGCATCGGCACCGTTCAGTCGTCGTCCTGCCGGACAGCACCGAAGTCACCGCCGTGTCTTTCGATGCCACGGACCCCTACACCCGGGACCAACCGCCGGATTACGGGCTCTATCTGGACGATCGGTGGCAGCCGCCGTGGCCGCACGATCACCTCGACTGGCCAGACTTCGGTGTCCCCGACGATGCGACTCAAGTCGTCCCTGCTCTGAGATCCATGCTGGCCCGGGCTCGTGCCGGGGAACGGGTGGAGGTCGGCTGCCTCGGTGGTCACGGGCGGACCGGAACTGCCTTGGCCTGCCTCGCCATCCTGAGCGGCCATCCTCCTGGCGAGGCCGTCGCCTGGGTCCGTGCCAACTACTGCGTCGAAGCTGTCGAGACCACTGAGCAGGAAGCGTTCGTTGTGGGACTCTCCGGCTGACGCCTGCCCGTTGAACCCGGCCCAGTCGGGCCGCATTTGGCCAGACTCGGCGAGCACCCACTCGGCCGGTACTGATCCGAAGGGACAGCCCGCCGGGCAAGGCCGCGGCGAGCGCCGTGTCGGCCGGTCGCCGCGGGCATACGATGCGGCGATGCCCGACCCTCGAGACTCCGTCTCGGTCGAACGGATCATCGCGGCCCCGCCGGAGCCCATCTTCGCCGTCCTGGCGGACCCGGCTCGTCACCCCGAAATCGACGCCTCAGGAAGCGTCAAGGCACCCGCCGCCGGTGCGCCGACACGCCTGTCGCTGGGGGCAACCTTCCAGATGTCGATGAAGCGCGGGATCGGCTACTCGATGGTCAACACGGTCACCGAGTTCGAGGACAACCGGCGAATCGCGTGGTCGCCGAAACCCGCCAGCGGTCGTGGGGCCCGATTCGTGGGCCGAATCTGGCGCTATACCCTCGAACCCGTCGACGGCGGAACGAGGGTAACCGAGACGTGGGACATCTCCAAAGAGGCGCTGCGGCCGTTCCTGCGCCTTGTCGCTGTCAAAGACACCCGCAAGTCGATGGAGAAGTCGCTCGAGAACCTCGAGGCGCTCGTCACTCGATCCTGATCTCCCAACCGGGAACTCCAGCCCGCGAGGGGCTCCCCGTCAATACCACCTCTGCAATGCCCTGCCCGACAAATCCGAGGGTGAGCCTTCAAGCCTCTTGACCTCGGCGAGACGCCCATCGAAACTGACGAGGTGTCGCGGGAAGAAGTAGATGCGTATTTGGCGACGTTGGAGGAACCGAAGCAGTCAACGTTGCGGGCCCTTCGTCACGCCATCCTCGCCATCGTCCCCGAGGCCGAGCAGTGCATCTCATACGCGATGCCGACCTTCAAGGTCCGAGGGAAGGCGATTGCCGGCTTCGCAGCATTCAAGAATCACCTGAGCTATTTCCCACACAGTGGCTCGGTGATTCCGGTGCTTCAGAGCGAGGTGGCTCAGTACAAGGCGGCGAAGGGGACGCTCCGCTTCCCCATCGACCAACCGCTCCCGACGGCCCTCGTCGAGAAGCTCGTGGCCGTGCGTATGCGTCAGGCCTTCGGGGAATCTCGTCCCGGTGGTCGGGTCGACCGATAGTCGGCCCCGGGCGCTGCTCACGCCGGGGAAGGAACGTCCTCCAATCCCGAACGGATCATCTCGCGGAGCTCCGAGGTGTTCTTGTGGCCGTGCTTGGCCACCGCGTGCGCCGTCGCGGCGTCCAGGACCTCGTCCTCGGTGCCGGCAATGGTGAGCGTGCAGTTGATCTCGTTGGGCACCTTGCCGCAGTCGATCATCTTTCGACCCATTTCAACATCCCTCCTATGCAGTCCACGTTTCCACTTCGATCCTGTTGACCGGACTACTTCGCGTAGGAACTCGCGCCGAACCAGTCGACGGTGACGATGGGCTCGTTCCCGACCACCCACGCGTCGTGCCTTCAGCCATGCCGACGTGGCCTCCGAACTGAAGATCACGAAGGCCGCCCTCCACTATCACTTCGCGAGCAAGTCCGAGCTTGGAGAGGCGCTGGTCACCCGCTACGCAACCCGATTCGCTGAGGCGCTCGCCGCGACCGAGTCGCAGTTCGAGGACGCGCCCAGCCAGCTCGAGGCCTACGTGGGCCTCTATCTCTCAGTGCTGCGCAAGAAACGCATGTGCCTATGCGGGATGCTCTCCGCCGACTACCGGACGCTGCCCGGGCCAATGCAGGACGCAGTTCTTCGATGACAACGAGATCTGGCTGACCCGGGTCCTGACGCGGGGTCGGGACACCGGGACCCTCGAATTCACGGGAACTCCGACCGAGACCGCGCGAATGATCGTCAGCAGCCTCGAAGGGGCCATGCTGGTGGCGCGACCATTCGGCGACATCGAACGATTCGAGCAGGTCGCGAACCGGCTGCTCGCCAACCTATGCAGCGCCGGACCACATCACGCGGGGGAGGCGCGCTAGGAGCGCCGACTTGTCGGGGCTTGCTCACAGACCGTAACAATCCGTCACCGAAACGCTCGTTGCGCACCCCCCGCATGTCCGATACCGTCGCCCTCGGTGCTTCACTGAGAATCGCGTCTTGGCGCGGAGGGGGTTGGTGCATCATGGCGCTCGGGATCTATTTCCCCTTCGTCGGGCTCACGACGGAGAAGTACGACGAAGCCGTCAAGCGGCTGGAAGCAAACGGTGCCGGAGCGCCGAAGGGACGCCAATTCCACGTCGCCTTCGAAGCAGATGGTCAGCTGCAGGTGTTCGACATCTGGGAGACCCAGAAAGATTTCGAGGCATTCGGTTCGGCCCTGATGCCGGTCCTCGCAGAGATCGGCGTGGAGCCGAGCGAGCCGATGATTGCGACGGTCCACAACCAGATCAAGGGCTGAGCGGCTCGACCGCCCGGCATCCTCAACCGGGTACGAGCCCGTTCTTTGCCGCGAACGGGTCCCAGGTGGGATCGCGGTGCCATTCGTACTCCACGGCGTCGGCCGACTCGACCGCGAGATCCTCGCCGTAGAGGTGGGCGATCAGTGCGAGGGCCATGTCCATCCCCGCGGCAACACCCGACGAGGTCCACCGGTTCCGGTCCTCCACCCAGCGGGCCTCCGGTACCCATTCGACGTCATGGCCCTGGGCGCTGGCCCAGCCAAAGGAGCGCTTGTTGGATGTCGCCCGAAAACCGTCGAGCAGGCCGGCGGCGGCCAGGAGGCCCGATCCCGTGCAGACCGATGTGACGTACCCGGCGGCTGCCGACCAGTCCCTGAGCCAGCCCAGGAACGTCTGATCCTCCACCAGTCGACGCGTCCCGATCCCCCCGGGTACGAGAACGATGTCGCAGGGCGGGGCGTCGGCGTGGGCGTGGTCGGCGACGGCGCGTGGACCCTGGGCGCTTTGCACCGGACCGGCTGTCGGGCCGACAACGTCGATCCGAAATCGACCTGGAAGACGGCCGAACAGCTCAAGTGGGCCGAAGACGTCCAGAAGCTCAAAACCCTCGAACAGGACGACTCCGAGGCGTTGGGGCTCGGGACTCAACTTCCCACCGTGTCGTTGCCGGTGTTGGTGCTCAACATGGCGGTTCGCTCCGAACGTCGGCCGGGGAACAGGCCGGCCAGATCCCGGCATTCTGGCCGATCCACTTCGCGGCCGCTCCGGGGCCTTGGACGGAGCCTTCCGGCACCGCCATCAGGACCGGGGACGGGCCGGTGCGAAGTGCCGGTCGATCTCGTTTGCGTAACGGATCCCGAGCTCGGAGCCGTGAGCGCTGAGCCAGGTCGACAACGCCGTCGAACCGGTGGGGGCGCCCTCGGTGTCGGCCAAGCCGGCTGCCATGGCGGAGAACTCATCGCGGGTGAGAAGGACGTCGTGCAGAGCGAGGCCGACCAGCCGGGAGAGCAATGGCACGACCGCTCCCGGGACGTGGACCAAACGCGACCGGGCACCGGTTGCCTCGCGAATGGATCCGACCAGCTCGACGAATGTCGGGCGCTCGGGCCCGACCGCGTCGGTCACGCTGTCGTGGCGCTCGAGACTCTTGGCCAGAGCCAGCTTTGCCAGGTCGTTGACGTGAATGGCCCGGATCCGGTAGTCGCCCCTCCCGCCGATGGCGAAGACGGGCAGGTGGCGGAGTAGCCACGCGATGTTGTTGATGAGCACCCCGTCCCCGCCAAACAGGATGGCCGGACGCAGAACCCCGTAGGACACGCCGGAGTCGGCCAGGGCCGCCTCGACCAGTGCCTTCCCCCGGAAGTACGGCAAGGGCGAGTCGACGCTTGGGTGCGTGATGCTCACGTGGACGATGCGCTGGACCCCGGCGACACGCGCTGCTTCGAACAGGGTCACCGAGTTGGCGACCGCCAGGGCGTGGTCGACCCTACGGCGGGCGAAACGGACCCAGTAGGTGTTGTAGAGCGTCGTCACACCTTCGAGCGACGCGGCGAGGCCGGACCGGTCCGAGAAGTCGAGCGGCCGGACAGCGATCACCGAACCCTCGGGCGCTCGCTCGGGATGGCCGGTGAGTGTCCGGACACGCCGGCCCGAGTCGAGCAGCAACTGCGCGATGGCGTTACCCGAGTAACTGAATGCTCCCGTCACGACGTCCAGCCCGGTGTCCGTCGGACGAACGCTGGGATACCTCACGGCCTCAGAGTCGTCCGTCATGTAATCAACCTTGTTTGGGGTCCGGTCATGCTGTTCAGAGTTCACCACCAGTGGAACAGCGCTCTGACGCCAGTCCTTAGTCGGGCGGAAACGGAACGCCGGCGGCGGTCATGATCTGAGCGAACGTGCGGTGCTCCATCTTCCAGGCCCCGTCGATCAGAATCGCCTCACCTCGGTGTCGCGTGAGCATCGGCGTTCCGTCCGCCACCGCATCGAACCACACCACGGCCGCGCCATCTCCGGTAAACGAGATCTCGACGATCGAGACGACCAGCGTTATGCCGCGGTCCAGGACCGAGCTGAACATCGGGCCGAGGCGGTCGCCACGCTCGACCATCGGCACCGCTTGCCCGTCTTCGCTGACCGCCAGGTTCGAGAAGACCGTTGTGATCTGATCCCTGGCGAACCTTTGGTCGAGCGGCGGCCCGGTCGGTACTCCGCGACGGGGGAAACGTTCATCGGGGTGGCCGTGCTCGCCCAGCCGCTGAGCCCACCGCTTGACGCAGTGCTCGCAGATGAAGGCGGACGGTGACGAAACCAACCGCCCAGACTGGGGCGGTTGACGCCCACAGAACGAGCAGGCGGCCAGTTCGGCGTCAGTGCCCTTCGCGCGCCCACGAACGTCGCGTGCCGGGAACGTCGATATCTGAGCATTGGGTTCGTCAGGCGAGCCCGACATCAACCGGGCGACGCGTGCCCGAAGCTCGTCGAGATCGATGCCGAGATCCACAAGGATGTCGATGGCCTCGCCGTCTTCCTGTCGGAGCAATCCGAGCAACAGGTGCTCGGTCCCGATGTAGTTGTGGCCCCGTTGGAGGGCTTCTCGGAGACCGAGCTCGAGCGCCTTCTTCGTCCGGGGTGTGAACGGCGGGGACCCCGACGGGTTGAGGGCAGCGGCTCCGGCCGCCGCGACCTTGAGGCGGACAATTTCGACAGAGGCTCCCGAGGCGGTGAGCGCCCTGGCTGCGATGCCGCCACCCTCGTGGATCAGGCCAAGCAGTACGTGCTCGGAACCGATATGGCGGTGGCCCAGGATGCGGGCCTCCTCCTGAGCCAGGACGAGGACCTTTCTCGCACGGTCGGTGAAACGCTCGAACACCCCTCCAGGATCGCACCCTTGGGAAGCGACTGACACCGCGACCGCGAGCCGAAGCTAGGTGCTCCGGCGCGAATGGCCAGCACCACGGTGCCCAAAGATTGTCTCCTCGCTGGTGCCGAGGCGCAGTGTGGTCCACCGGCGGCTGATGGCCAAGGTAGCCAGCCCGTGGCTGACCCTCGTGCCAGCACCAGGGCACCCCATCGAAGGGCTGGCGGAGCGCTCAGCGCCCCCGCGACCAGCCGCCATAGAGTGCCAACTCGAGAGGGGGGTGCTTGATGGCCGACACCGGCCCCGCGATGCCGCAGCATGAACCTCCGGGACCGGCCGCTTCGAACGAACCGCTGGTGTCTCCGCCGCCCACAGAGCCCGGTGGTCACGACGAGGTTTGGGAACCCGGGCTCCCGCCGTTGCGCGCCATCGCGCCGAGCGCAATCGGCGGTGCCGTTGTCCCGTTGGCTGTGTTCTACCTGGTCCGTTCGCATGTCAGCAGCGACGCTGTCGCACTCGCCATCGCCGGGGTACCGGCGGCGATCTGGGTCACGACCCAATGGATCCGCCGCCGGACGCTCGATCCGATCGGCGCGATCGTGCTCTCGGGGTTCGTCGTCGGCCTGATCGTCTCGTACGCGCTGGGTGGGAACGCGTTCGTGCTCAAGGTGCGCGACTCCGCCTTCACCTTCTTCTTCGGGGTCGGTTCCCTGGTGACGGCCCGGTTCGGTAAGCGCCCTCTCACCTTCTACATCGGCCGAGCCCTCACGGCCGGTTCGGACCCGCACAGGGCGCAGCTCTACAACGAGCTGTGGGAGGTCCCGCCGGCGCAGGCAACGTTCCGCGTGATCAACCTGGCGTGGGGGGTCGCGCTCGTCTGTGACGCCGCGGCCCGGGTGCTGCTGGCAGCCAACCTGTCGACCAAGACGTTCGTGGCGATCTCCCCGGTCACCGGTCTCGTGTTCATCGGTGGGATGTCGGTGTTCACGTTCTGGCTGGTCCGCCGGTCCCGACACTGGGCCCCGCTCGTGCCCGAGGCCGACATCCCCCCCGGTGGCGGCTCAACCTGGTGGTGGTTGCGGGTCTACCTCAAGGCACCGAGTGGGCTCCAGGCCCAACACCCACCGGGCGCGTAGCCGACCTTTCCCCTGCCGCCGACGATCAGCCCTCCCGGTCGAACTCGGCCAACAGGCGGCCCGGGGCTCGGAGCCCCCACGACTCGGTCAACGCCTCGGTGAGATCGTCGATGCCGACGGCGGCCATATTCACCAGCACGGTCGGGTAGCCGTCGTAGTGCGGCATCGTGAAGAACTTGTCCGGCTCCGAGGCGATGAGCGCCTCCTTCTCGCCGACATCGACGCACCAGACGACGACACTGTCGCCCTCGGGGCGGATCCGGGCGAAGAGCTTGTCGCGCACCCGGAACCCCGGGGTCCCGTACGACGGCCTCTCGGTCGTGGCTGGGAGCGACAGGGCGACCCTGCGCACGTCATCTTCGTTGACCATCTCGACCTCCCCGGGCCTCCTCCGTCGGCATGGAGTTTGACAGCGCCGGCGTTCCGTGATGCCGTTGCCCCATGGGTTGCCTCCTGGCGGTCATCCTTGTGGGTGCGCTCGCTTTCGCGGGGGCCGGGTTCGCCGTCCACCTGCTGTGGATCGTCGCGGCAGTGTTCTTCGGGTGTTGGGTGGCCGGTTACGCCTTCGGGCGCGGTCATCGCCGGGCCCTCCGGCGTCCGCGGCGCTGACCCAGGGCACGCTCGGGTGGTCGGCCCGGCACCCAGAGGAGGGTCGCCTGGCCTCGCCTATGCTTGGCCCCTCGCGGAGCCGGGCACGACCCCGTGAAGTCGGTGTTTTCGCCGCCTTGGACCTGTGGTGCAGTTTGGAGTGCACGCCGGCCTGTCAAGCCGGAGGTCGCGGGTTCAAATCCCGTCAGGTCCGCCATGTGATCGAGCCGCCGGCGTAAGTGGCCAGCGAATGTAACCTGTGCCCTCCACGGTCGGGTAGCTCAGTCGGCAGAGCGCGCGCCTGAAAAGCGTGAGGTCACCGGATCGACGCCGGTCCCGACCACTGAAGCGGTGAGCTATCCGCCCCGCTCGTAGGGGAAGCCGAGGTCCGGGGCGGTCACGACCGCCCGGAAGGGCAGCCCCTCGGCGGCCGCCATCTCCTCGACTGTGCCGCCGCGGTCGACCACGGCGATCAGCAGAATCGGGTCCGCACCCGCCTCCCGGACGGCCCTGGCGGCCTCCAACAACGATGACCCCCTGGTCACCGTGTCCTCGGTCACCACCACCTTGTCACCCGGATCGAGCGCTCCTGCGATCCTGCCGCCGCCGCCGTGGTCCTTCGGCTCCTTGCGGACGCTGAACGCCCGGAGCGGACGCCCACGAGACGCCGCGACGGCTGCCGTCACGAAGGCCACCGGATCGGCACCCATGGTCAGGCCACCGATGGCCGTCGCTTCGTCCGGGATCAGGTCAAGGACCGCGTCGGCCACCAGGAGCATCGCCTCGGGCCGGCACACGGTCTGCTTCGAGTCGATGAACCAGTCGCTGGTCTTGCCGTTCTTGAGCACGAAGGTGCCGCGACGGACCGAATGGGCGAGCAGGTGCTCGCGGAGCGCGTGCAGTGTTGCCGTGCCACCAGAGCCGGCGGTCACCGATCGATCACCAACCCAGAACCCGGGCCCACGCAACCGATCTCCACCGAGTGGACCCCGGTGCTTGCAACCGCTGCCCGGACGCCGCCGACCGACGTCTCGTCGACGATCAGGACCATGCCGACCCCGAGGTTGAACACCCTCGCCATCTCGGCGTCGTCGATGTGGCCGAGGCGGGCGATCTCCGTGAAGATCCTCGGCACCTCCCACGAGGTGCGGTCGATCCGGGCGTCGGAGTCGGGCGGGAGGACGCGGGACAGGTTCGCGGCCAACCCTCCGCCCGTCACGTGGGCACACGCGTGGACCGCCCCGGGGGCGGTTTCGATCGCCTTCCGGACCGCGGGCGAGTACAGCACGGACGGTTCGAGCAACTCGTCGCCGAGCGAACGCTCGGCACCGGGCCAGGCCGGTCCGTCGAGCCGGCGGTCGGCGAGCTCCAAGAGAACGTGGCGGGCCAGGCTGTAGCCGTTCGACCGCAAGCCCGGCGAGAGCAGGCCGATCAGCGCATCGCCCTCCCGGACCCGGGCCGCTCCGATCTCCTCCCCCCTCTCGACCACACCCACCGCGAACCCGGCGACGTCGAGATCGCCGTCGGCCATCGCGCCGGGATGCTCCGCCGTCTCGCCCCCGATGAGGGCGCACCCGACGCTGCGGCACCCGGCGGCGATCCCTCCGACCACCTCGACGAGGCGGTCGGGGTCGAGCCGGCCCGTGGCCACGTAGTCGAGGAAGAACAGTGGTTCCGCGCCGACGCACACGAGGTCGTCCACGCACATGGCGACCAGGTCGATGCCGATGGTGTCCCACCGGTCCAGGGCTTGCGCGACGAGCAGCTTCGTCCCGACACCGTCGGTCGACGACACGAGCACCGGGTGCTTGTAACGGTCGGTGTCCAGCGCGAACAGCCCTCCGAAACCGCCGATCGATCCGAGCACGCCCGGTCGATCGGTCGACGACACCGATGCGGCGATGCGGTCGACCGCCGCTTCCGCTGCGGCCAGGTCGACGCCGGCGGCCGCATACGTCGCCCCGGCACCCGGTCGCTCGGACGGTGCGCAGGCCACGAGCGGTCAGACCCCGGGCAGCGCGGCCTGGAGGAGGTCGGGCCGGCGCGCGCCGTCCGAACCGTCGCCGTCGGTTGTCGGGGCGGAACCCTCGGGGTCCTGGTCGGGCAAGTGATCGGTGAAGCTCACCGGCACCTTCACCGGGTACTTGCCGGTCAGGCAGGCGTCGCAGAACCCGACGTCGCCCGCCCCGATGGCTTCCTTCAGGTTCTCAAGCGTGATGTAGGCGAGCGAGTCCGCGCCGAGATAGTGCGCGATCTCGGCGCTGTCCATGTTCGCCGCGAGCAACTCCTCGCGCCTCGGCGTGTCGATCCCGTAGAAGCATGGCCACCGGAACGGCGGCGACGAGATCCGAAGATGCACCTCGGCCGCTCCGGCGTCCCGGAGCATGTCGACGACGGCCCGGATCGTCGTGCTCCGGACGATGGAGTCGTCGACCACGATGAGCCGCTTGCCGTCGATGTTCTCGTGCAGCGTGTTCAGCTTTCGCCGCACGGTGTTGACCCGTGACTGATGGTCGGGGTCGATGAAGGTCCTGCCGATATACCGGTTCTTCACCAGCCCCTGCCCGTACGGGATGTTGGCCGCGCGGGCGTATCCCTCGGCCGCCGGTACTCCAGAGTCGGGCACCCCCATCACCATGTCCGCCTCGACCGGTGCCTGGCGGGCCAGCAGCTCCCCCATCCGGCGACGCGCACCGTGGACCTCGCGCCCGTGCAACTTGGTATCGGGGCGGGCGAAGTAGACGAACTCGAAGATGCACAGGCGGTCGGCGACCTGGTCGTCGCCGAACAGCTGACGGGACTGGACCCCGTTCGGTCCGATCGTGACCATCTCGCCTGGCCGCAGCTCGCGCACGAAGGTGGCCCCGATGACGTCGAGGGCCGGAGATTCCGATGCCAGGACCCAACCCTCCGGTTGCGCCGACGGCCCCAGGCGGCCGAGGCAGAGCGGCCTGAACCCGTGGGGGTCACGGACGCCATAGAGGTGGGACGCGTCCATGAGGACGAAGGAGAACGCTCCGGCGAGGCGGGGGACCACCTCTTCGATGGCCCCGGCCAACTCGCCGTCGGCCGGGTCGCCGGCCGAGGTCGGGAACGCGCCGGCAAGGAGGCCCGCGACGACGTCGCTGTCCGATGCCGTCATCCCCGGGAGCATCCCCGACTGCTCGATGAGGGTGTCCGTCTCCGTCAGGTTGCCGTTGTGCCCGAGCGCGAAGCCGGCCCGGCCGACCGGACGGTAGGCGGGCTGAGCGTTGTTCCAATCGGAGGTCCCGTGCGTCGAGTACCGGGTATGGCCGATGGCCAGGTGGCCGTTCAGACCCGACAGCGTGCGCTCGTCGAAGACGGTCGCGACGAGGCCCATGTCCTTCACGACCGTGATCGTCTCGCCGTCGCTGACGGCCATCCCGGCCGACTCCTGGCCGCGGTGCTGGAGGGCGTAGATGCCGTCGAAGGTCAGTTGGGCCACCGATCGGCCGGGCGCGTAGACCCCGAAAACCCCGCAGGCTTCCTTCATCGTCGGCCCTCTGACCCTCGTCGCTCCCCCGCGCCGGCCGTCACCGGGCGCACCGCTTGGCTGAGCCGGTGGAGACACCTCGAGTCTCGCACAGCCCCTCTCACCTGGAGGACGTTATGGGCCGACCATCTTTGGTGGGCCAGACCCAAAGTATGGTCGTGCCGACCGTGATCGATCTGCATGTCCACTCGTCCGTCTCCGACGGCACCGATCCGCCCGAGGTCATCCCGGAGCTGGCCGCCTCGGCCGGCTGCTCGGCGGTCGCTCTCACCGATCACGACACCCTGGCCGGGCTGGCCAGAGCCAGGGAACGGGCCGACCAAGTGGGGGTCCAGTTCGTCGGGGGTTGCGAGGTCTCCTGCGCATTCGCCGGGGCGAGCACCCACGTCCTCGTGTATTTCATCGACGGCGAGGAGGGCGCGCTCCACGACGAGCTGGCTCGGCTCCGCGAGGACCGGATCCGTCGCAACCACCGACTCGCCGACCTCTTGGTCAGCCTCGGCATTCCCATCACCTACGAGGAGGCCGTCGCTGCGGCCTCGACCGAGGACAGCCTCGGGCGCCCACACTTCGCGGCGATTCTCGTCAGCAAGGGGGTCGCCGAGTCGATCCCCGACGCCTTCGACCGCTATCTGGCCCACGGGCGCCCGGGGTTCGTTCCGAAGGCCAGGGTCTCCCCCGCCGAGATCGCAAAGGCGGCCAGAGCGTCGGGGGGCGTGTGCGTGCTCGCCCACCCGTTCACCCTCGAGCTGCCCCCCGACGAGCTGGACCGAGCCGTCGGTGAGCTCGCCGGTGCCGGGTTCAGCGGGATCGAGGCTCACTACGCCAACTACCGGCCCGAGCAACGACGTGCGCTGGCGGAGCTGGCCGCCCGCCACGACCTGGTGGCCACCGGCGGGTCCGACTACCACGGGACGGTCAAGCCCGGCCTGGCCGTCGGCACGGGGCGCGGTGACCTGAGGGTCCCCGACGAGGTGCTCGAGCAGCTGGCCGCACGGCGCCCCTGAGGCTCGGATCACCGGCGCCCGCCGAGGGCGTCGGGGATCGCCGCCGACCAGTCGGCCCGAAGGCGGGCCACCGGCAGGTCGACCAGGGCGCCGATGGCCAGCTCGTCGCCCGTCGCGATCCCGAGGACGGTGGCCCCGACCCCGGCCGCACGGGCCCGGACGAGGACCTCGTCCGACCGATGTGTTGCCACCACGAAACGCGACGGCGGCTCCGAGAACAGCTCGGCGTGGTCTCGCACACCCTCGACCCGGATACCGACCCCGGACGCCACGGCCATCTCGGCCAGGGCGACGCCGAGCCCTCCCGCCGAGACGTCGTGGACTCCCGACAGCAGGCCGCTTCCGCCGCCCACCCCCTCGGCGACCAAATCGCGGACGAGCGCCACCACCAGCCGGTGGGCCGCCAGGTCCAGTGAGGGAAGGCGCCCCGACCGGTGGCCGCGTACCTCGGCCGCCCACCGGCTCCCGCCGAGAACCGGCGGCGCGGTCGGTTCCCCAGGGTGGAGAAGCACGACGGTCGCGCCGTCCACCCACCCGACACCGGGCGGCCTGCATGCAAGGCGTTCGACCAACCCCAGGCCCCCGATCACCGGGGTCGGCGGGATGTCGGCTCCCCCACTCTCGTTGTAGAGGCTGACGTTCCCACCGATCACCGGGAGGTCGAACGCACGGCACGCCTCGGACATGCCGTCGATCGCCTCTGACAGCTGCCACATGACCTCGGGGTGCTCGGGGTTGCCGAAGTTGCAGCAGTTCACGATCGCCACGGCCCTCGCCCCGACGCAGGCCAGGTTGGCGGTGGCCTCCGCGACCAGCATGGCCGTGCCCGCCCGGGGATCGACCGCGCACCAGCGCGGGTTCCCGTCGGTGGTGAGAGCGACGCCGCGCTGCGACGGGGGCAGGCCCGGACCGGCCAGACGGAGCAATGCCGCGTCGGCACCGGGACCCTCGACCGTGTTGAGGAACAGCTGGTGGTCGTACTGGCGATAGACCCACGACGGATCGGCCAAGAGGGCCAGCAGGTCGTCCCCGCAGTCGCCCGGGGGGGCCAGACGCTCGGGCCCGTCGGCCCGCCGGGACTCGAGGTCGGCCGGCGGCGCGAGCGGCCTCAGGTAGCGGGGGCCGTCGTCGGCCAGGGAGGCCGCCGGCACGTCGGCGAGGATCGCCCCTCCCTCGTTCTCGCGGATCCGGAGCCGCCCGACCGGTTGGCCGCCCTCGTGATCGGGCTCGCTCACGCGCCCGATCACGGTGGCCCGGACCTCCCAGCGCCCGCAGACCTCCGCGACCGACGGCCAATCCCCGGGCGTCACGATCGCGAGCATCCGTTCCTGGCTCTCGCTCGTCATGACCTCCCAGGGCTCCATCCCCGATTCGCGGCGCGGCACCGCAGACACATCGACGTCCATGCCGACCCGTCCACGGGCCGCGGTCTCGCTCGTCGCACAGGCCAACCCGGCGCCACCCAGGTCCTGGATGCCGACGACCAGGCCGGCATCAAGCAGCTCGAGGCACGCCTCGATCAGCCGCTTCTCCTCGTAGGGATCACCGACCTGGACACTCGGACGCTTGGTCTGATCGGTGGTGTCCGACGACTGAGACCCGTCGAAACCCGCCGAGGCCAGGATGCTGACCCCACCGATCCCGTCGCGCCCGGTCGCCGACCCGAGGAGCACGGCCAGGTTCCCCGGTCCGGTGGCTGCCCCGAGGACGAGTCGCTCCACCGGCAACGCACCCATGCACAGCACGTTGACCAACGGGTTCTCCTCATAGGCCGCGTCGAACGTCAGCTCACCGCCGACGGTCGGCACGCCGACCGCGTTGCCGTACGACGAGATGCCCGACACGACCCCCTCGAACAACCATCGCTGTCGCGCGTCGTCGAGGTTCCCGAAGAACAGCGGGTCCATCAGCGCCAAGGGCCGCGCCCCCATCGTGAAGATGTCCCGCAGGATGCCGCCGACCCCCGTTGCCGCCCCCTGGTGCGGCTCGATGGCCGAGGGGTGGTTGTGGCTCTCGATGCGGATGGCGACGGCGATGCCGTCCCCGGCGTCGATCACTCCCGCGTTCTCACCCGGGCCGACCAGGACGCCCTTACCCTCCGTCGGCAGGCGGCTCAGGTGCACGCGTGAGGACTTGTACGAGCAGTGCTCGCTCCACATGACCGAGTAGAGGGCCAGCTCGAGGCGGTTGGGCTGTCGACCGAGAACCCGAGTGACCTCCTCGAATTCCTCATCGGTCAACCCGAGGGCGCGGTGCAGCGGCTCGACGTCGCCCTCCGCCCCGGCCACGGGGCCACGTTACCGGGACCACGTCACATCGGGTGTGAGGACGGCTCCTCGACGACGTACCGAGAGCCGGCTGTTCAACGGGCTGCCGGCGGCCGGTGCGCCGCGGTTCCGCCGAACAGAAATCCAGAAGATTCGGACAAAACCGGCCGACGGTGCGACCGTTCCCTGCACAATCCCCGACGTATCCCACCCCGTCGATCGTCAATCCAGTGGACGCATCACTACGAGTCTTGGATGGCCTACCGACCGGTAACTTTCTATGACTTTCCCTGTTCATCGGCTTAGAACAGCCATCAATGACGCAAAGGAAGTCCGGAAGAATCGCCTTGCGAGCCGGGCACAGCCGACTCTCAGGTGATCGAGTGAGCACAAGAAGGGGCACATGCAATTCGGAAATGACTTGGACTATCTCGACCGAATCCGCGAGAATGGCGCCATGCCGACGAGCAAGACAAACAGCCATGCGATGACCGACGAGCACAAGGCCGCCCTGGCCAAGGGGCGCGAGGAGGGCCTCGCGGTCCGCCGGTACCTCGAGGCAATCGAGTCATCTCGGCCTCGCCGTGGGCGCAGGCGCACGCCGGCTTCGATCTCAAAGCGGCTGGAGGGCATTGACGCGGAACTGGCCACCGCCGACCCGTTGACGCGGCTGCACCTCATTCAGCAGAAGAAGGACCTTTCAGAGGAGCTCGACCGCAACGCCGACACCGAGGACATCGCGGAGCTCGAGAAGCAGTTTGTAAAGGTCGCCAGCGCTTACGGAGACCGCAAGGGCATCAGCTACGGCACCTGGCGGACCGCCGGGGTCAGTGCGGCCGTCCTCCAGAAGGCCGGCGTCGCCCGGACCAGGGGCTAGACGCCCGAGTCGCGGCGAGCGTCAGGCGACGGCGACCGAGAGCAGGGAACGCAGCAGCACCAGACCGTCCGCGGAACCGATCAGTTCCGAACTGGCGCGCTCGGGGTGCGGCATGAGCCCGACCACGTTGCGACCCTGGTTGCAGATGCCCGCGATGTCGTCGATCGAGCCATTGGGGTTGTCGACGTAGCGAAGAACGACCCGGTCCTCGGCGCGCAGCGCGTCGAGGACGCCGGCGTCGCACACATAGCTGCCGTCGAAGTTGTTGACCGAGAGCGTGAGCTCCGTCCCGACCGGGATCCCGCCCGTCAGCGCGGAGCGGTCCGACGCCACGGTCACGACCACCGGCGCGCACATGAAGCGGAGCGTGTTGTTCTTCTGCAGCGCGCCCGGGAGGAGGCCCGCCTCGGTCAGGACCTGGAAGCCGTTGCAGATCCCGACCACGCTCCCGCCGGCGGCGGCGAAGGTGCTCACCGCATCCATGATGGGCGAGAAGCGGGCGAGGGCTCCGGCGCGCAGGTAGTCGCCGTGTGCGAAACCGCCCGGTACCACCACGGCGTCTGCGTCTCCGACACTCCGGTCGCGATGCCAGAGAAACGTTGGTTCCGCTCCGACGAGCGTCAATGCCGAGGCGACGTCGTGTTCGCAGTTGGTACCCGGGAAGACGACGACCCCGACGCGCGGCGCCATCAGCCGCGCACCGGTTCGGAGACCGACACCGTTGCGTCCTCCATGACCGGGTTGGCCAGGAGCCGGCCAGCCAGCTCCTCGGCCCGAACCCGGGCCGACTCGGCGCTTTCGGCCTCCACCTCGAAGCGGAACGATCGCCCCGTTGCCAGTTCGTGGACGTCGTCGAAGCCCAGTGCGGGGAGCGCCCGCTCGATCGTGGCGCTCTCCGGGTCGGCGATGCCGGGGCGGAGCCGGACCTCGACGTGCGCGGCAAACCTCATCTGACCGTCACGTCCGGCGTCGCTTGCACTCAGGCCGGACCGTACCAGTCGGCGAGCGAGCGGCCCGTCACCCGCTCGTAGGCGGCGATGTAGCGCGCCGACGTCGCCGCGACCACCTCGGGCGGCAATGCCGGGGCCGGCGGCGTCCGGTCCCAAGCTTGGGCGCTCGCCCAATCCCTGAGGGGCTGCTTGTCGAACGCCGGCGGCGTCGAACCGGGGACGACCTCGGCGGCCGGCCACAGCCGGGACGAGTCCGGTGTCACCACCTCGTCGCAGAGGACCAGACGTCCGTCGATGCGACCGAACTCGAATTTCGTGTCGGCGAGGATGAACCCCACCTCGGCGGCCCGGCGGGCCGCCCGTTCGTACAGGGCCAGGCACACCGCTTGCACCTCGGTCGCGGTCTCCAGCCCGACGATGGAGGCCGCCGCGGCGAAGTCGATGTTCTCGTCGTGGCCCACTTCGGCCTTCGTCGACGGTGTGAACATCGGTTCGGGCAACGGGTCGGCAAGCCGCAACCCGGCCGGCATCGCCATGGTGTGGACGGTGCCCGATCGGGCGTACTCCTCGGCGGCCTGCCCGGCCAGGTAGCCGCGGACGATGCACTCGAGCGGCACCATGTCGGCCCGGCGAACGAGCGTGGCCCGGCCCGACAGGTCGCCCAGCTGCTCCACCCCTTGCACCGCGCTGGCGATCTCGGACGGGTCGGAGGTCACCATCGCGTTCTCGACGAGGTCGGCGACCTCGTCACACCAGAACGCGGTCATTGCGGTCAGCACGCGGCCCTTTTGTGGGATCGGCTCGGCGAAGACCACGTCGAACGCGCTGACGCGGTCCGACGCCACCATCAGCAACGTGTCGGTGCCGGCGTCGTAGAGGTCGCGGACCTTTCCGGAACGCAGGAGGGCCTTTCCTGTCATTTTGGTTTCTCCCTTTCTTGTTTTGATCTTGAGTGGGAGGCATCATCCCCGGCGCCCCGCTCAGGAGCCCGGTGGTTCGATCTCGTCCAGCGCCTCGACGGCACGGCCGGCGTGGCGCAGCAGGTGGTCGAGGTTGAACGCATCGTCGAGCTGGGCTCGCGTGAGCGTCACCTCCTCGTCCTCGGTCAGCACCTCTCGGAACTGGCGGTTCGACTCCCAGGCCGCCCGGGCGTCGCGCTGCACGATCCGGTAGGCGTCGTCGCGCGAGGAGCCGGCGGCCACCAGCGCCAGCAGCACGGACTGGCTGAAGACGAGGCCGAGCGAGCGATTGGTCAGGTTGTCGAGCGCCCGGTCCGCGTGCACCACGAGCCCGGACACCAGACCGGTCGCCTTGCGCAGCAGATACAGGGTGAGGGCGGTGGCGTCGGGGAGCACGATCCGTTCGACTGAGCTGTGCGAGATGTCGCGCTCATGCCACAGCGCGACGTCTTCGAGCCCCGCGACCAGGTAGCCGCGCAGCACCCGGGCCAGCCCGCACAGACGCTCCGACAAGACGGGGTTGCGCTTGTGGGGCATCGCCGAGGAGCCCTTCTGCTCCGCCCCGAACGGTTCCTCCACCTCGCCCACCTCGGTCCGGGCCAGGTGACGGATCTCGGTCGCGATGAGCTCGACCGTGGAACCGGCGGCCGTGCACGCGTACAGGTACTCGGCGTGCCGGTCCCGCGCGATCACCTGGGTCGCCGGGACCGGTTCTAGGCCGAGGGCCCGGCACACGGCGGTCTCGATCTCGGGTTCGATGTTCGAATAGGTCCCGACGGCGCCCGAGAGTTTGCCAACCGCAACCCGCCGGCGGGCCGACACCAGCCGCTGGCGATCGCGGTCGACCTGGAGGGCCCACAGCGCGAACTTGGCCCCGAACGTGGTCGGCTCGGCCTGCATCCCGTGGGTCCGCCCGGCGATCGGCGCGCTCCGCAGTTCCCTCGCCCGCGCGATCAGCGCCGCGATGAGCCCGTCGGCCGCCTCGATCAGGAGGTCTGCGGCCTGGGTGAGCGCAACGCTCTGGGCGGTGTCGACCACGTCAGAGGAGGTGAGCCCAAAGTGGACCCAGGATGCCTCGGGTTGACCGATTCGCTCCTGGACCACGTCGACGAACGCGGCCATGTCGTGGTCGGTGGCCCGCTCCCGCTCCGCGACCGCCTCGACAAATCCGCCATCGACCTTTGGCGCGCGCTCACGCACCGCGAGCGCAGCCGACCGTGGAACGACGCCCGCCCTGGCCAAGGCCTCGACCGTGAGGAGCTCGACCTCGAGCCACCGGGCCATTCGGGACTCGTCACTGAACAGCGTGGCCGCATCGGCCGGTTCGTATCGCGGGATCATCGGACCACCGCGGTCGGCTCGAGCCCGATGTCGCCCCGCAGGTGGCGGCCCGGCCAGGTGACCCGGTTGGCGGCCTCGTAGGCGCGCTCGCGGGCGGTCGGCAGCGTGGGGGCGAGTGCGGTCAGGCCGAGCACCCGGCCACCTTGGACCCGGAACGCGCCATCGGCGCCTCGGGCCGTTCCGGCATGCAGCACGGTGACGCCGTCGACCGGCTCGACGAGCTGACCGTCGGCGTCGAGGCCGAGGATCCGGTCGCCGGCCACCGGCGCCTCGGGATAGCCGGCCGCGGCCGCCACAACACACACCGCCGCGTCGGGCGAGAACCTCGGGGACGCGGTGAGCCGACCGGACGCCACCGCCATCAGGAGGTCCAGCGGGTCGTCGGCCAATCGGGGCAGGACCACCTGTGCCTCCGGGTCGCCGAACCGGACGTTGTACTCGAGCACCACCGGGCCGGCGGGGGTGACCATGATCCCGGCGTAGAGCACTCCCCGGTAGTCGATGCCCCGCCGCCTGAGGGTGGCCACGATCGGGGCCACCGCCTCGTCCATCACCCTGTCGACCAGATCGTCGTCCACCTCGGGGGGCGGCGAGTAGCTGCCCATGCCGCCGGTGTTGGGCCCTTGGTCCCCGTCGAAGACCCGCTTGAAGTCGCGAGCGGCCGCGAGAGGGAACACCCGGGCCCCGTCGCACAGGGCCTGGATCGAGCACTCGAAGCCGATCAGCCCCTCCTCGATCACCACCCGGCGGCCCGCGTCACCGAACGCACGGCCGGACAGCTTCGCGATCACGTCCGCCTCGGCCTCCTCGCGGGTCTCGGCCACGAGGACCCCCTTGCCGGCCGCGAGACCATCGGTCTTCACGACAAACGGCCCGGGCAGCGAGCCGAGGAACGAGATGGCACGGTCGACCTCGTCGAACACGCCGTAACGGGCCGTCGCCACCCCGGCCTCGGCCAACGCGTCCTTCATGTATGCCTTGGACCCTTCCAGCCGGGCGCCGTCGGCACCCGGGCCGACCACCGCCAGCCCGCGGGCCCGTAGCCGGTCGGCCAGCCCGTCGACCAGGGGCGCCTCCGGCCCGATGACGGTGAGCTCGGCCTCGACCTCCTCGGGGGGCGCCGGGCTGACAGAGATCCGGTGACCGGAAACCTCGGCCGGCATGCCGGGGTTCCCGGGCGTGACAACGACGTCCGAGCTCCGGGCCAGCAGGCGGGCCAGGGCGTGCTCCCTGCCGCCGCTTCCCACGACGCAGACGGTCATCGGGGCGCCAGGCTCAACGGGCGGCGAACGAGACGAACTGCTCGCGCTCGGGGCCGACCCCCACCATCTTCACCGGAACGCCGATCTGCTCGGTGAGCATCTCGACGTAGTCGAGCGCCGCCGGTGGCATGTCGTCGACCGAGGTCATCTGCGAGAGGTCGGTCAGCCAGCCCGGCATCTCCTCGAAGATCGGTGTCACGCGGTGCAGGACCGACTGGTGGTACGGCATGTGGTCGTAGCGCACCCCGTCGGCCTCATAGCCCACACACACCTTCACGGTCTCGAAGGTATCGAGCACGTCGAGCTTGGTCAGGGCGATCTCGGTGAGCGAGTTCAGCCGCACGGCCTGGCGGAGCATGACCGCATCGAACCAGCCGCAGCGGCGCCGGCGCCCGGTGTTGGTGCCGAACTCGTGGCCCCGCTCGACGAGCAGGTCGCCGGTGTCGTTGGCCAGCTCGGTCGGGAACGGGCCCGCTCCGACCCGGGTGACGTAGGCCTTCGCGATCCCGATCACCCTGTCGATGTCCCTCGGTCCGAGCCCGGAGCCGGTGCACGCTCCGCCGGCCACCGGGTTCGACGAGGTGACGAACGGGTACGTGCCGTGGTCGAGGTCGAGGAACGTGGCCTGCGCGCCCTCGAGGAGGATGTTCTCGCCCCGTGCCAGCGCGTCGTGCAGCAGCCCGACGGTGTCCGCCACCATCGGGATGATGCGCGGCGCGTACTCGCCGAGGTAGGACGCGGCGATCGCGTCGGCGGACGACGGCAGTCGGTTGTACACCTTGGCCAGGACCGCGTTCTTCTCTTTGATCGCGACGTCGAGCTTCTCCCGGAAGATCTTCGGGTCGAGGAGGTCTTGGACCCGCAGGCCCACCCGGGCGGCCTTGTCGGCGTAGGCCGGGCCGATGCCCCGCCGGGTGGTGCCGAGGGCGTTCTTGCCCAAGAAGCGCTCCGTCACCCGGTCGAGCTCACGGTGGTACGGCATGATCAGGTGGGCGTCGCCGCTGACGACGAGCCGGGTCGTGTCCACCCCCTTCGCGTTCAGGACGTCCATCTCGGCCAGGAGCACGGCCGGGTCGACGACGACGCCGTTGCCGATCACCGGGGTGATGTGCTCGTAGAGGACGCCCGATGGCACCAGTTGGAGGGCGAAGGCCTCGCCGTTCACGACGATCCGGTGGCCGGCGTTGTGGCCGCCCTGGTACCGGACGACAAAGTCCATCTCGGCCGCCAGGAGGTCGGTGAGTTTGCCCTTCCCCTCGTCGCCCCACTGGGTTCCGACGACCACGGTTGCAGGCACCGCGCACCCTCCGTCAATGGCAGCGGATTACGTCCCACTGTATCCCGAGCTGGGGGCTCCGAAGGTTGGGTCGGACCTACGATGGCCCGGTGCCATCGCCGGCCGAGATCGTGAACACCAACGGACCCGTGGTCACCGTCCTCTTCGTCGTGGTGACCATCTTGTTCGCGGCGCTTGCCTACGTCCGGACGGCCGCGTTCCGCCGGCGGAGCGGCCGGAACCCGTGGGGCATCCACCCCAACCTGTGGTTGGTTATCGGGTTCTTCCTCGGCATCATCGGGGCATGCCTGGCCTACCTGGCCTGCCTAACCACGAGGCCCAGTCCGAACTTCGACCCCCCACGCCCCCCGGGCCACAACTACGCCTCCGGCGTGGCGATGTGGTCGCCCACCCAGCCGCCCCAACCGGCCGGGCCGCCCGCCGGGTGGTACCCCGACCCGTCGGGCCGGCACCACTACCGGTTCTTCACCGGCCATGACTGGACCGATGACGTGGTCGACGACGGCACCCACGGCACCGAGGCCCTCCCGCCGCCGCCGTCTCTGTAGGACCCTTCGGCCCCGGCCCGGCCCGATCGCTCAGCGGAAGGTGAGCCCGTCGCCCTGGAGGTCGACGGTGATCGTGCCACCCTCCTGGAAGCGCCCCCCGAGCAGTGCCAGAGCTAGGGGGTCCTCGATCTCCTTTTGGATGAGGCGACGCAGCGGACGTGCGCCGAAATCGGGGTCATATCCGGTGCGGGCCAACCATGCCCGAGCGGGCGGCGTGATCGAGAGCGACAGCCGACGGGCGGCGAGCCGGGTCCGGAGGCGGCCGAGCTGGATCCCGACGATGACCTCGAGGTCCTCTTCCCGCAACGGGTGGAACCGCACGATCTCGTCGATCCGATTGACGAATTCGGGCTTGAAGAAGTCCGCCGGGTCACCGGCCAGGTTTGACGTCATGATCAACACGGTGTTCGTGAAGTCGACCGTGCGCCCCTGGCCATCGGTCAGCCGTCCGTCCTCGAGGAGCGCCAAAAGGATGTTGAACACGTCCGGATGGGCCTTCTCGATCTCGTCAAGCAGCACGACGGCATAGGGGCGCCGCCGCACCGCCTCGGTGAGTTGGCCTCCCTCTTCGTAGCCCACGTAACCGGGGGGAGCGCCCATGAGCCGCGACACCGTGTGCTTTTCCATGTACTCGCTCATGTCGATACGGACGACCGCACGATCGTCATCAAACAAGAATTCCGCGAGCGCGCGGGCGAGTTCGGTCTTGCCGACGCCTGTCGGCCCGAGAAACAGGAACGACCCGATGGGGCGGTTCGGGTCGGACAGCCCGGCCCTGCTTCGCCGGACCGCGTTGGCAACAGCTTGGACGGCTTCGTCCTGACCGACCACTCGCCTGTGCAACGAGTCTTCCATTCGGAGGAGCTTTTCGATCTCGCCCTCGAGCAGCCGGGTGACAGGTACCCCTGTCCAGCGGCTCACGACCTCGGCGACGTCTTCGGCGTCCACCTCCTCCTTCAAGAATCGCTGGCTCTTTTGGAGGTTGGCCAACTCCTCTTTGGCGTCCTCGATGCGGCGCGTGAACTCCGGCATCTCGCCGTAGCGGATGGCCGACGCACCGGCCAGATCACCATCGCGCTCGAGGCGATCTGCCCGCCCGCGCGCATGCTCCTGTTCATCGTTCAGATCGCCGATCGCCTCGATGGCCGCCTTCTCGGCCTGCCAGTGCGCCGTCATCGAATTGGCCCGCTCGCGGAGCTCCGCCAACTCGGCCTCGAGATTGGCCAGCCGTTCAGCGGAAGCCTGGTCTTGCTCCTTGGCCAGCGCGACCCGCTCGATCTCCAACTGCCTGATCCGGCGCGTGACGACGTCGAGCTCGGTGGGCATCGAATCGATCTCGATCCGCAGCCGACTGGCGGCCTCGTCAATCAGGTCGATGGCCTTGTCGGGGAGGAATCGACCGGTGATGTAGCGATCCGACAGCACCGCGGCTGCAACGAGCGCGGCGTCCTGTATCCGCACCCGGTGATGGGATTCGTAGCGCTCCTTCAGGCCTCGGAGGATGGCAATGGTGTCCGCCACCGAGGGCTGGCCGACAAACACCTGCTGGAACCGGCGCTCGAGCGCCGAGTCCTTCTCGATGTACTTGCGGTACTCGTCGAGCGTCGTCGCACCGATCAGGCGCAGCTCACCGCGGGCCAGCAGGGGCTTGACCATGTTTCCCGCGTCCATGGATCCCTCGGCCGCGCCCGCGCCGACGAGCGTGTGCAGTTCGTCGATGAAGGTGATCACCTCGCCGGCCGAGTCGGCGATCTCCTTGAGCACCGCCTTCATGCGCTCTTCGAATTCGCCCCGATACTTGGCCCCGGCCACCATTGACCCGAGATCGAGCGCAATGACGCGCTTGTTCTTCAGGCTGGCGGGGACGTCTCCTTCGACAATTCGGTTGGCCAAACCCTCCACGATCGCCGTCTTGCCGACCCCCGGTTCACCGATGAGCACCGGATTGTTCTTCGTTCGGCGGGACAACACTTGAATCACCCGGCGGATCTCTTCATCCCGCCCGATCACCGGATCCAGCCGGCCCCGTCGAGCGGCTTCGGTGAGGTCCCGGCCGAAGCGCTCGAGCGCTTGAAAGGTGCCTTCCGGGGTGGCGGACGTCACCCGGTGACTTCCCCGCACATCACGAAGCGCGCTGAGTAACTGATCCCGGTCGACCCCGAGCTCGTCGGCGAACGCGAGGAGCACGTGCTCGACGGAGAGAAAGTCGTCGCCGAGGTCCGTCCGGAGTCGGTCGGCCGATTCCAGGCCATCTCGCGCCGCCATCCCGAGAACCGGCTCCCCTCCACCCGACACCTTGGGGAGGCGGCCCAGGGCGTCGGCGAGACGGGCCACGACGATGTCGGGCGACGCCCCGACCTTGGTCAGGACGGGCCGGGCGATCGTGTCGGGGTCGGCCAGAATTGCCGCGAGCAGATGGGCAGGCGTTACCTCGGGATGGCCCGAGTCGGCGGCCTGTCGGGTCGCTGTGGAGAAGGCCTCCTTCGTCTTCTCAGTCCACCGCTGGGGGTCCAGAGGCACTCCAGTCTTCCTCTCTTCGTGTTCGTGGTGTCCGTGGGGCTACCCCGACGGCCGGTGTCGGTTGGCCCGATAGGCGACGGGCGATTGGTTCAGGGGCACCAGCTCTCGCCGGTAATGGCGGTGGGCGCTTTCCAGGGTTTCCTTGGCCTCCTGGCGGACCTTGTCCAGCTGCGCGTGCAGTCGAAGAACCTCGGCCTCGAGTTCGAGCACCCGCCGAACCCCTTCGAGGTTCACTCGCGCCGACGTGAGCTCCTGGATCCGTCGCAACCGGGCCAGGTCCATTTCGCTGAACCGACGCGAACCCCCCGGCGTTCGTGTGGGATCAACCAGGCCCTTGCGTTCGTAGATTCGCAGGGTCTGCGGGTGGACACCGGCGAGTTCCGCTGCTACCGAGATGACATAGACAGCTCGCCGATCGTGAGGCTGGTCCCCGATTCGCCCGCCAGCGTTCGGTGCGCGGCTCATCACACCCCCTCGAGGTGCTCACGCGGGGCGGCATCGGTGACCTGGGCCAGTGATTCCACCACAGCACGCTGTTCGTCGGTCAGCTTCGCCGGTACCAAGACGTCGACCTTGACCATCAGGTCACCGGGCTTGGAACCGTTCTTCCCGGCCGGGATCCCCCGGTTGCGGACCCGGAGCACCGTGCCCGGGGCGGTGCCGGGGGCGACCCGGACCTTCACGGGCTCGTCCAGGGTCGGCACGGTGATCACGGTGCCGAGGGCGGCCTCGGGGAACGTGATCGGCACGGTGAGTGTCAGGTTGCGCCCACGACGGCCGAACCTCTCGTGTGTTCCCACATGGACCGTGACATAGAGATCGCCCGGCGGAGCCATCCCTTGGCCGGGCGCGCCACGGCCCTTGACACGGATCCTCTGCCGGTCGTCGACACCGGCCGGGATCCGGACCTTCACCTGCCGGTTACGGCGTTCCATGCCCGTTCCATGGCACGTCGCGCACGGGGTGTCGACGAGTGTGCCGCGGCCGTTGCACTTCGGGCATACGGTCGAAAGGGAGAACAGTCCTTGGTTGTCGTCGGTGGTGCCTCGCCCGTTACAGCGGTCGCATACATGTGTGGACGTCCCCGGCGCGGCCCCCGAGCCGTTGCAGGTTCGACAGCGGGTGTCCTGGGGGACATTTACCGACGTGGTCACGCCGCGGACGGCATCGTTGAAGGACAGGTGCAGTTCGGCCTCGATGTCCGCGCCTCGCTGGGGGCCCTGGTTCCGGCGGCGATTCCGGCCACCGAACAGACCACCGAAGAGGTCCCCGAGATCGCCCATGTCCTCCATGCGGAACGTCCCGCCGGATCCGGGTGCGCCGAAGCCGCCGGCCATGGGTCCGAGGCGGCGGGCCTCGTCGTACTCCTTGCGCGTGGCGGGGTCGCCGAGCACGTCGTGCGCCGCCGAGATCTCCTTGAAGCGGTCCTCGGACCCCGGGTTGGCATCGGGGTGGTACTGCTTGGCCAGCTTGCGGTACGAGCGCGCGATGTCCTTGTCGGTGGCCGTCGAGGGCACACCGAGCACCTGGTAGTAGTCCTTCTCGAACCACTCGCGCTGAACGGGCAACTCAGCCCCTGACCCGGACCATGGCCGGACGGAGCGTCCGCCCGCGCCAGCGGTAGCCGGACCGGAGCACCTCTTCGATCTGCGCGCCCGGCTCGTCTTCTTCCTCGCCCTTCGGGGCGTGGGCCACCGCGTCGTGCACGGACGGGTCGAACGCAACCCCCTCGGCGTCGACCCGCTCGAGACCCTCCTTGGCCAGCGTTTCGATCAACAGGGTCCTGGCCTGGCGGAGTGTCTGAGCCTCGATCGTCGGCTCCTCCTCGGCATCGCCCTTGTCCAGATGGGCGACGGCCAGGTCGAGTGTGTCGAGGACCGGCAGGAGCTTGTCCACGAGGTCGAGCGCGGCCCGACCGCCCTGCTCCTCTTGCTGGCGCAACACCCGCTTGCGGTAGTTGGCGAAGTCGGCCTGGGCCCGCTGCAGCGCGTGCAGGTACTCGTCCCGCTCCGCGGTGAGAGCGACGACATCGGTCAGGATCTCGCCCACCACTGCGGCCGGGTCGACCTGCTCATCGGGCCCCGACGGACCGGCCGCGTCGGCGTCTCCGTTCTCCCCGATCCCCTCGGGTCCCCGTCGCAACGGGGCCCCCGAGAAGTCGGGCTCGGGCCGGGTGGTCATTTCTCGTCGACGATCTCGGCGTCCACGACCTCGTCGTCTGCGGCATCGGCCTGCTCGGACCCCGAGGCCGCGCCGTCGGCTGCGTTGGCCTGGGACGCCTGCTCGTACAGGCGCTGGGAGAAGCCCTGGCTCGCCGTCATGAGCGACTCGGTGGCCGTCTTGATGGCCTCGACGTCGGAGCCCGACAGCGCCTCCTTCACCCCTTGCAGAGCACTCGACACGGTCTCCTTCTCGGAGCCGTCGATCTTGTCGCCCTGCTCGCGCAGGAGCTTCTCGGTCTGGTACACGAGGGTGTCGGCCGTGTTGCGAACCTCGGCCTCCTCGCGGCGCCGGCGGTCGTCCTCTTGGTGGGACTCGGCATCGCGCACCATGCGCTCGATGTCGTCCTTGCCGAGCGAGGACTGGCCGGTGATCGTCATCGACTGCTCCTTGCCCGTCGCCTTGTCGCGGGCGGCCACGTGCACGATCCCGTTGGCGTCGATGTCGAATGTGACCTCGATCTGGGGGATCCCGCGGGGAGCCGGCGGCAGGTCGACCAACTGGAACTTGCCAAGGGTCTTGTTGTACATCGCCATCTCGCGCTCGCCCTGGAGCACGTGGATCTCGACCGAGGGCTGGCTGTCCTCGGCGGTCGTGAAGATCTCCGACCGCTTCGTCGGGATCGTCGTGTTGCGCTCGATGAGCCGGTGCATGACGCCACCCTTGGTCTCGATGCCGAGACTGAGCGGGGTCACGTCCAACAAGAGGACGTCCTTCACCTCACCCTTCAGCACGCCGGCCTGGACGGCCGCGCCGATCGCCACGACCTCGTCGGGGTTCACTCCCTTGTGGGGCTCCTTTCCCGTGAGGGAATGCACGAGCTCTTGGATCGCCGGCATGCGCGTCGACCCGCCGACCATGACCACGTGGTCGATGTCGGAGGTCTTGAGCCCGGCGTCTTTGATCGCGGCCTCGAACGGCCCGCGGCACTGCTCCACGAGATCGCTCGTGAGCTCGTTGAACTTCGACCGGGTCAGCTTCAGGTCGAGGTGCTTCGGCCCGTCCGATGTCGCGGTGATGAACGGGAGGTTGATCTGGGTCTCCTGCACGGAGGAGAGCTCGACCTTGGCCTTCTCGGCCCCTTCCTTCAGCCGCTGCGCGGCCATCTTGTCGGCCGCCAGGTCGACGCCCTCGGTGTCCTTGAACGACTTGACCAACCAGTCGATGACCTTCTGGTCCCAGTCGTCCCCACCGAGATGGGTGTTCCCCGAGGTCGACTTCACTTCGAACACGCCCTCGCCGATCTCCAGGACCGATACGTCGAAGGTCCCACCGCCGAGGTCGAAAACGAGGACCGTCTGGTCCTTGTCCTCCTTGTCGAGGCCGTAGGCGAGCGCGGCCGCGGTGGGCTCGTTGATGATGCGCAGCACCTCGAGGCCCGCGATCTGCCCGGCTTCCTTGGTGGCGGTCCGCTGGGCGTCGTCGAAGTAGGCCGGGACGGTGACGACCGCCTGGCTCACGGTGTCGCCCAGGAACGCCTCGGCGTCGCGCTTCAGCTTCTGCAGGATCCTGGCGGAGATCTCCTGCGGCGTGTAGCCCTTGCCGTCGATGTCGATCGTCCAGCTCGTTCCCATCTGCCGCTTGACCGAGCGGATGGTCCGGTCCGGGTTCGTGATCGCCTGGCGCTTGGCGACTTCGCCGACGAGCACCTCGCCGGACTTCGCAAAGCCCACGATCGATGGCGTGGTCCGCCCGCCTTCTGCGTTCGGGATGACGGTGGGCTCGCCCGCCTCGAGGAACGCGACCACCGAGTTCGTCGTACCGAGGTCGATTCCGACGGCCTTGGACATTTCTGAAACCCTCCACTCCTCTGGGTGCCGCACTTCGGGCTACCCGCAC
>Ga0182018_10001137_pt1 | contig 31547 bp, 16 predicted proteins | sample 812P2MmetaG_FD_120490 | JGI IMG/M metagenome (GOLD analysis project Ga0182018, IMG submission 120490) | Permafrost microbial communities from Stordalen Mire, Sweden - 812P2M metaG | ecosystem: Environmental > Terrestrial > Soil > Wetlands > Permafrost | place: Sweden: Stordalen | collected...
ACGAGGACCGAACGCATCTCGCATTGGCCAAGGGAACTCCCGGCGGTCGTGAGGCAGCGGACGTGACTGAGGCTGGCAGCATTGCGGTGATGACGAGGCTAGGCGGTCTGCATCATCGCTACGTTCTGGCCGCCTAAGTCAGCAATTCGATCAATTCCCAAAGAAAGCACGGACGACAGGCGGGAGAAGTACGCGTGATGGCCCTTCGCCGCAAACTTCGACGCTTCTTCGCAGCAATCCGTAACCAACGAGCACCTCATTCTCACCTGAAACTCCCGGCCAAAAGTGTTCCCTACATCTCAAACAAAGTCCCTGTTGCGCCCGGATGGCATTTTGGCGAGGCACAGCGTAGCTGATCGTTGATTGCGAGCGATTCAGCTGTTCTGCTGCCGGCGCAAAGCCGCCTAGTTGAACAACCGCCTGCAGGATCTCCCATTCATCGAGGGTCGTCTTCATTACGACCAATATATCTAATAAATCGATATATCGAACCGAAAAATGCGACTTTTCGTTCGATGCCCCTTACGATTAGGATTCGGATGTTTGGCCACACCGGGACAGCGCGAGGCCAAATGGCTGCCTTTCAGGAAAACGCTTACTTCCGGCTGCCCTTTTGGAACTTGTAGGGCAAGATTTCCTAAGCTTAGCGCCGGAACAGTTTGAGTCGAAATCAGTTCATAGTCGGGGAGAAGAGAGATGAAGGGGATCGTAATAGCAGTGTTCCTGTTTGCCAGTTTCTGTTGCGCTCAGGAATCGGGTGACTTCCAGCCCGCCGCTACGAATGTTTCCGGTGCGGTCTATCCACGTGTCGACAGTGGCTCCAGGGCCCAGTTTCGAGTCAAAGCTCCGGATGCTGCGAAGGTAAGGCTCAATTTCTGGAGCGGTCCGAAAGTGGATATGGAGAAGCAACCGGACGGATTCTTTACCGTCACGACGCCACCCCTTGCTCCGGGGTTGCACTACTACACGCTGATCATCGACGGAGTGGAAGTGAGCGATCCCAGCAGCCATTCATTCTATGGCGGCAGCAAGGACGCGAGCGCGATCGAGATTCCTGAACCGGGGGCAACCTATTACCTTCCGCAGGACGTTCCTCACGGCCAGGTTCGGGAGGTCTGGTACCACTCGAGCGTGACCGGCGACTGGAGGCACGCGTTGGTGTACACGCCGCCAGGCTACGATACGGCGACGAAGATGCGCTACCCGGTGCTGTACTTGCAACACGGCGGCGGGGAAGACGAAACCGGGTGGATCAAGCAGGGCCATGCGAACTTCATCCTCGACAACCTGATCGCGGCCGGCACCGCAAAGCCAATGATCATTGTCATGGCCAACGGTTACGCTAGGAGGGCCGGTTATACCCCTCCCGACCTGACCGGGAAATCCTTTGGCTCGCCCGAGATGATGAAGGCGATGCAGGAGATGGCGCAGGTATTTGAGGACGATATGACCCAGGTCCTTATCCCCTATATCGATTCCAACTTCAGAACCGTGTCCGACCGCGATCATCGCGCCATGGCGGGTCTTTCCATGGGCGGAATGCAAACCTTTCAAGTCACATTCGACCATCTCGAACTTTTCTCCGACATAGGAGGGTTCAGCGGGGCGGCCATGCAAATGATGGGGGGCAACAGAGGACTCGATCCGAAGGTCGACCTGCACGGAGCTCTGGCCGATCCGGAGGCTTTTGCCAAACGCGTTCATTTACTTTGGATCGGCGTCGGAACCGAAGAACCTGCCATGATGCACGCAGGTATCGAGCGGCTGCACACATCGCTGGACGAGGCCCACATCAAGCACGTCTTCTATGAATCGCCGGGCACAGCGCACGAATGGCAGACGTGGCGCAGGGATCTCAAAGACTTCGCGCCAAGGCTCTTCCAGCAGAGTTCCTCCAAGCCCTAGGAATATCGTCCCCTTGAGGAGAGAGCGATGCGGTTGCCCTGGGTGTAATCGTTTACCAAAGCTCAAACATATCCAATCAGTTCCAGCAGGAGAGACGTGCGAAAAGCGAACTTCCGAATCCTGATTGCAATAGCCGCACTCATGTGTGTTCACGGACTTTTGTCCCAAAGCTCCGACCATCCTGCGTATTTGAACCCCGCGTTGCCCGCCGAACAGCGCGCTGCCGATCTGGTTCACCGCATGACCGTGGAAGAAAAGGTCACTCAGCTTGTGAATCAGTCGCGCGCCGTGCCGCGGCTTAACATTCCGGCTTACGATTGGTGGAGCGAAGCCCTGCATGGCGTGCAAAGGCCCGGGGTCACCGAGTATCCGGAACCCGTGGGACTGGCCGCGACCTTCGATCCGGATTCCATTCACCGCATGGCCATCCAGATCGGAGTCGAAGGCCGCATCAAGCACCTCCAGGCGATGCTGGCAGGGCACAGCAATGTTTTCGAGGGTCTTGATTTCTGGGCGCCGAACGTCAACATCTTCCGCGATCCCCGCTGGGGACGAGGGCAGGAGACCTACGGTGAAGATCCCTTCCTATCGGCCCGCATGGCTGTCGCTTATGTCACAGGAATGCAGGGCGACGATCCGAAATACTATCGCGTCATCTCCACGCCGAAACATTTCGCCGTTCACAGTGGACCCGAGCCGACGCGTCATACGGCGGACGTGACGGTGAGCAAACATGACGAAGTGGACACTTACCTTCCGGCGTTCCGCGCAGCCGTAACCGAGGGCAAGGCCGGATCGGTGATGTGCGCATACAACAGCATCAATGGGCAGCCAGCCTGTGTAAATGAGTTTCTGCTGCAGGATCAGCTGCGGGGCAAGTGGAACTTTCAGGGTTATGTGGTTTCGGATTGCGATGCGGTGGTCAACATCTACCGCGATCATCATTTTACGAAGACTCAGCCAGAAGCTTCCGCCTTGGCCATTCAACGCGGCATGGACAACGAGTGCATCGACTTCGCCAAGGTTAGTGACGATCACGATTACCGACCGTACCTCGATGCGTATAAGCAAGGCATCTTGAAAGAAAGCGAGATCGATACCGCGCTGGTCCGGCTTTACACCGCGCGGATGAAACTGGGCATGTTCGATCCGCCTGAGATGGTGCCGTATTCGAAGATCGACGAAAAGGAACTCGAAAGCGCCGAACATCGCGCACTGGCTCACACCGTTGCCAACGAGTCCATGGTGCTGCTCAAGAATGATGGCACTCTTCCGCTGAGGCAGGGCTCGATCAAGATCGCTGTGGTGGGGCCGTTGGCGGATCAGACCAAGTATCTGCTTGGCAACTACAACGGCTCTCCTTCAGACACTGTTTCGGTGTTGAAAGGCCTCAAGGCGGAGTTTCCTGAAGCAAAAATTACGTTTGTGCCCGGAACGCATTTCCTTAGCACCGATGGAGACCCGATTCCAGCGTCGGCTCTCACCACGCCCGAGGGGCAGCCCGGAGTGAGCGCGAAATTCTCATCAGGGGGCGGGTTTGCGGGCGGGGGAACTCCGCTGGCAGCAAAAATCATGAGCACCGTCAGTCTTACTGGGGAGGGCGTTCCCCAGGAGGCTGCGGGCAAGTTCCCGCTTACGGTTACCTGGGACGGATTTCTCACCGCAACCGAATCCGGCGAATACAGCATCGGCGTGCGCGCAAAGGGCAACTCCGCGATGATCATTGTCGATGGCAAGCCACTTGCCTTGGAGTATCTCGACGCCGAACACGCGCAGGCAAAAGCCGGGCACATCCATCTGGAGCAAGGCAAGAGGGTGGCCCTCAAAGTCAGGTATGAGTTGAACGAGAAGGGCCCTGTCGAGGCGCAGTTGTTCTGGGCAAAGTACGACACCCAGCCGAGTCTGGAGGCGATCTCAGCGGCCAAAGACGCTGACGTTGTGGTTGCTGTCCTTGGTATTACCGGCGACCTTGAAGGGGAAGAGATGCCGGTCAACGAGGACGGATTCAAAGGCGGCGACCGCACCAACATCGATCTTCCAAAACCCGAGGAGGCGCTGTTGCAAGCCGTGACGGCGACAGGGAAGCCCGTGGTGCTAGTGCTGGCGAATGGGAGTGCGCTCGCGGTGAACTGGGCTAACGAACATGTGAACGCGATTCTCGAGTCATGGTATGCCGGCGAAGAAGGTGGCTCGGCAATCGCCGAAACTCTCTCGGGAAAGAACAATCCTGCCGGTCGGTTGCCGGTGACGTTCTACACGGGCCTGGAACAGTTACCCCCCTTTGAAGACTATGGGATGCAGAACCGCACCTATCGCTACTTTCACGGTAAGCCGCTCTATCCGTTTGGCTATGGCTTGAGCTATACAACTTTCTCCTACAGCGGATTATCGCTGCCTAAAAACGCGATTGGCGCCGGTGATCCACTCACCGCAGAGGTGACGGTTACAAATACTGGAATGCGCGAGGGTGATGAAGTTGCGCAGCTCTACCTCAGTTTTCCAAATGTGCCCGGGGCCCCCCTTAGGGCCCTTCGCAGCTTCAAGCGCGTTCACTTGAAGCCAGGTGAGTCGCAGAACATCACCTTCGAACTGAAAGATCGCGACCTGAGCATGGTGAGCGAAGCGGGCGAACCGATCGTTGCGGAAGGCGCCTATACTCTATCGATCGGTGGAGGTCAACCGAATTCGGGGGCGCCAGCAGTGGCTGGATCTTTCCAAGTGCTGGGCACGAAGACGCTCCCTGAGTAAAACCGCCGGACCGCAAAGGGATACTTACAAGAAGGCGCAGTAGGCGATGCGTGCAATTGATTGATGATTGATCGCTCTTTTTCGGAAAGGCTTCGCCGCCCTGTTGTATACGACGAACCAAAGCCACCTGGCCCGTTACAAGAGAAACTCACCGGATCACAGAGGGCAATTATTAAATGAAAAGAGACTCAGAACCATGATGATCAAATTCATACGTCTTATTGTTGCAACCAGCATTCTGCTTCCTCTCCACCTGAGCGCTTCTGCCCAGAACACGCCTGGCATGCCGCCGATGCCACCGCAGGTGGCCACGACTCAGCCCTTCGTCAGCCAGCTCTTCGGCGACAACATGGTTCTGCAGCGCGGCAAGACCAATACGATTTGGGGCTGGTCGGAGCCAGGCGACAAGATCCAGGTCCAGATCGGCGATACGACAGCATCCGGCGTTGCTGGCGCGAATCGTCGCTGGGAAGTAAAGATCAATCCGCCGCCGATGGGTGGCCCATACACCATCAAAATCAGCGGCCGCCAGACGGTTGAACTGAACAATGTGCTGATGGGCGACGTGTGGCTCTGCGGCGGTCAGTCGAATATGGGCCTGCCTCTGCGCTTCGCACGCACCGGAGCAGAAGATGCGAAGACGGCCAACTACCCGGAGATCCGATTCTTCTCAGTCGTAGGGAATCCCGCCTACCGGCACACAGATCTCGTCGGCGGCAAGTGGTCAGTTTTGTCGCCCGAGACGGCGGACTGGGTCTCGGCGGTTGGCTTTTACTTTGCGCGCAAGGTGGAGCTGGAAACGCATGTGCCGCTCGGCATGGTCGTCGATAGCGTTGGAGGCACGCCTGCAGAGGCCTGGACCAGCGCTGAGGCCCTACGCCCTCTCCATGACTTCGATATCCCTCTCGCCGAGGTGGAAAGGCTCTCGGCATCCGACGCTCCCCAATACGGCAACTTCGTCATGCACTGGTACGACGAGTACGACATCGGCATCAAGAACAAATGGGGAAGTCCGGAGTTCGACGATTCAGACTGGAAGACAGTCACGATTCCTGGTGGTTTCGCAGAGTTGGGCGTACCAACTGAACCCGCCGTGGTCTGGTTCCGCAAGGAATTTGTGCTGCCCGATCCGCTGCCGGCCGGAAGAATGATGCTCTTCCTCGGCTCTATTGAGCGCATGGACACAGTCTTCGTCAACGGGAAAGAGGTTGGAGGCAGTTCCTGGGTGGAGAATCCGCGCGTCTACTTTTTGAACAGTGCGCTCAAGCCGGGACGCAACACAATCGCCATCCGCGTCCTCAAGACCAGGCCCGACGGCGGATTTCTGGGCAAACCCGAAGAACTGCATCTTACGTTGGGCGACAAGAGTACGATTCCAATGGCGGGCGAATGGAAGGCCAAAGTTAGCGTGGACGCGCGTCCGCCGATTCAACTGCCCATCGCATACGAGAACTGGCCCGTGATGCCGACGGTCCTCTACGAGGGCATGCTTAGGCCGGTTGCACCATTGGCCATCACCGGCGCTCTCTGGTACCAGGGCGAACAGAACTCGCCGCGTGGCTACCAGTATCGGAAGCTTCTGCCGGCGATGGTCGCCGATTGGCGCAAGCTTTTTGGACAGGGGGACTTCCCGTTCTACATCGTCGGGCTGCCGGCCTTCAAGACGCGCAGCTCCATACCGGTTGCTGGGGACGAATGGACCGAAACACGCGAATCGCAGGCCATTGCCGCCACAACGATTCCCAACTCCTGTCTTGCCGAAACCATCGATACAGGCGACCCGAACAACATTCATGCGCAGGATAAGCAGCCTGTGGGCGAGCGGCTTGCCCTCTGCGCGTTGGCAAATCAATATGGGAAGAAGGTCGTGTATGCAGGGCCGACATTCGTCTCGGCCGAGAAGCTCCCGGGCTCGATCAAGATCCACTTCACTCATACCGACGGCGGCCTTGTGGTGAAGGGCACAAAGTTGGAAGAGTTCTCTGTCGCTGGCCAGGACCGCACGTGGCACTGGGCTGATGCCCGCATCGAGGGTGACTCGGTCGTCGTCTCCTCAACCGAGGTTCCCGATCCGCAGGAGGTGCGTTATGCCTGGCAGTCCAACCCGGCGGCGACTTTGTATAACGGCGCAGGGCTGCCTGCCGTCCCTTTTCGGACCGATGCTTGGCCCGGCATGACTGATACCCATAGACCATACTAACTGGTGGATAAGGCGAGAATGAATCGAATCGCAAAACTAAGCGTGCCGGCTGGTATCGCATTCCTGATCGCACACGTCGGTCTATCGGGCCAGACGCCTGCGCAAGGCTCGCACGCGGTGCTCTGGTACCGGTCTCCTGCGCCGATCTGGGATCGTGCCCTTCCAGTTGGAAACGGCCGTTTGGGCGCGATGGTATTCGGCGGAGCCAACGCTGGCAAGAACAATGGTGACGAGCAGTTTTCGCGGCAGAATGCGACGCTGCTGGATGGCTCGCAGACTTCAGGCGCTGACGAGCACCTGCAGTTGAATGAGTCGTCGCTGTGGGAGGGCAGCCGAGCGAACCGCCTCAATCCGGCGGCGCACGACGCAGTTCCGCAGGTGCGCAAGCTTCTGCTCGAGTCGCAGGGGATCGACGGCGCCAAGATCACCGCCGCCGAAAAGCTCGCGCAAGAAGACATGATTGGCATCCCTGCCGGCATGCCCGGTTACAGTACGCTGGGCGATCTCTACTTGCGCTCGTCGAACAAAGGAGCCATCGCCGACTATCGCCGCCAGCTTGACCTTGAGACGGGCGTTGCGCGCGTCACCTACGCCATCGATGGCGTGCATTACACCCGCGAGAACTTCGCATCCGTGCCCGACGAAGTCATTGTCGTGCGGCTCAGCGCGGACAGGAAGGGTGCAATTGGTTTCCGAGCAAGCATGGACCGGCCTGCGGACTTTGCTGTCAATGCGCGCGGACGGGACACCCTCGTGTTGCGCCAGGGGCCCGAACATAAGGACCAGATTCGATTTGCCGGCGAGACCCTCGTTGTGCCCATCGGCGGCAGTGTCCATGCGGAAGGCTCCGAGCTTGTCGTCGCCGATGCCGACTCTGTCACGATCCTGATCGCTGCGGCCACGGACTTCAAAGGCGGACCATTCACCGGTGGAGACCCGGAGGCGAAGTGCCAGCAGGCGCTGGCGCGGGCCAGAACACACAGCGCCGAACAAATCCTCGGCCGGCAATTGGCCGTCTACCAGCCGATGTACCGGAACATGGCTCTTCATCTTGGCGTCGCGCACGGTGCAAACGACGAACTGCCCACCGATGAGAGGATGAAGCGCGTCAGCGGGGGTGCAGACGACCTCGGCCTACAGGAGCTGTATTTTCAGTTTGCGCGCTATATGCTGATCGCATCCTCGCGCTCTGAGGGTCTGCCGGCAAATCTCCAGGGAATCTGGGCCGGCGGCATCAGCAATCCGTGGGGCTCGAAGTGGACCATCAACATCAATGCCGAGATGAACTACTGGCTTGCCGAGCCAGCCGGTCTCGGGGAAACCGTGTTGCCCCTCATCAACCTCATCGACATGGTCCGCAGGCCAGCGAGCGGCACCGGTACCCAAGTCGCACAAGACTATTATGGTGCTCGCGGCTTTGTCATTCATCACAACACAGACCTGTGGGGGGACGCCGAGCCGATCGATGGCTATCAGTGGGGGATTTGGCCCATGGGGGGCGCGTGGCTCTCCCTCGACGCGTGGGATCACTACGCCTATACGCTCGATAAGAGATTCCTGCATGACCGCGCATGGCCGATTCTGCACGATGCTTCTCAGTTCTTCCTCGATTATCTGGTGGACGATGGCTCAGGCCATCTAGTTACAGGGCCGTCGATCTCGCCGGAGAACAGCTATCGCCTCGCGGACGGGACCCATCACTCGCTGACCATGGCTCCAACGATGGATATCGAGATTCTGCGCGAGTTGTTCACGCGCACGCTCGATGCGGGACACATACTCGGCGAGGACTCCGGGTTCCTGAAGCAGGTGGAAGATGCGCGCGGCAAGCTGCCTCCGTTTGCGATCGGGAAGCTGGGTCAATTGCAGGAATGGCAGCGGGACTATGACGAGAATGAACCGGGACATCGGCACATCTCGCATCTGTGGGCGCTTTTCCCCGGTAACCAAATATCCCTTGAACACACACCGGACCTGGCCAATGCAGCGCGCGTGTCGCTGGTGAGACGGCTCTCCTTCGGAGGCGGACAGACGGGATGGTCGCGCGCGTGGGTCGTGAATTATTGGGATCATCTGCACGATGCGAAGCAGGCTTACGAAAGCTTGCAGGTGATGTTTCGCCAATCCACATTTCCGAACCTCATGGATACGCATCCTCCTGGCCTGTTCCAGATTGACGGCAACCTGGGAGCCGCAAACGGAATGCTGGAGGCTATCGTCCAGTCACGCTGGATGCCAGATGCGGCTGAGGTCGAGCTCCTTCCAGCCTTGCCCGAGCAATGGTCAGAAGGATCGGTCAAAGGAGTGCGCGTCCGGGGAGGCGCGGTTCTCGATATGCGATGGAAGGCTGGAAAGATCGATTCCATGGAACTCCGCGCTAAGAGTGACGGTGCGATTCGGATGATTCCACCGCAGGGACAAGCTATTTCCGCGGTTCACAACTCGGCAGGAGGGATCGTAGCCGCAGGAACGGACGGAGCATTCCGCATGAAGCACGGAGCATCATACAAGATTGCGTTCCGCTGAAACATCCACTGCTTGAACGGGTGCGCGCGTCGAAGTTTTGCATGATCACGTAGCGTGCCAGAAAACAAAAGGAAAGTGAGCAAGAGGAGCAAATTAATGATGCTTCGGTCCTCCACCCTAAGTTCTTCGCGGTCTTTGCCCGAAATCGCTATCCAACTCATGCCAATCTTGTTTCTATTGTTAGTCGCCCGCGGCGCCGTCGCTCAGATGCCGGGGCAGGAAAGACCTGTTTTGGCGCCCGTTGCGGTGCAACCATCCGAGCACGGATTTCACGCGACAGTGGGCTCTGAGACGCTCGATATCACGGTTTGTGGCGATTCCGTGATTCATGTGCTGGCGAAGCCCGATGCGGCGGCACAGAGTGGTCAGCAACCCTGGATGCTCGACGCAAGCCAATCCTGTGCGGGTGCTCCGTTTCAATTCGCACAAGATGCGAAGTCAGCTACGCTCAAGACGGAAAAGCTCGAAATAGCCTTTGGACTTGAGCGGGGCAATCTTTCTTTCCGTGCGGCTAATGGAGATGCGTTGCTGCGCGAAGGGAATAGTCTGCCTCGAACATACGAGCCGGTGCAATTGAATGGTGAGAGCACGTACCGGGTCACCGATCGGTTCTCCCCATCGCCAATAGAGGCGCTCTATGGGCTTGGGCAGCACCAGAGCGGAATGTTCAATTACCGCGGCTCGACCATCGAATTGGGCCAGAACAACACGGACGTCGCAATTCCTCTATTGGTGTCAAGCCGAGGCTACGCGCTGATGTGGAACACCGCGGCCCTCACCTATGTCGACAATCGCTTTCCGTCTGAACTTACTTTCAGTGCCGTCGGCGGCCATTCGGTTGACTACTACTTCATGTATGGCCCGGAGATGGATACGATCATCCACGAATACCGAAGTATGACTGGACGGACGCCGATGCTGCCAAAATGGGCCTACGGCTTCTTTCAATCGAAGGACCGGTATGAATCGCTCGACCAGATCTTGGGTATCGCACAACGCTACCGCGAAGAGCACATTCCACTGGATGCGATCGTGCAGGACTGGTTTTGGTGGAAGGTCGAGGGAGATCCGGAGTTCAACAAGAACTACCACGACGTGTCAAAGGACCTGGACACTCTGCACAAAGAGAATGTGCACACCATGATCTCGGTGTGGGGCCTGCTCGATCCTTCCTCTGAAACGTTCAAGACACTTGATGCGCAAGGGCTCCTGATTGCCGGTGCGCATGTTTACGATCCCAGCAGCCCAACAGCGCGCGATATCTATTGGAATCGACTGCCAGGAAAACTGCTAGCGCAGGGATGGGACGCGTTCTGGCTGGATAGCGCCGAGCCGGAAGAGTTTTGGCCACATATGGGAGATGCCATCTTGCGCAACAAGCAGCTTGCAATCGGTAACGGCGCTGAATATACAAATGTGTTTCCGTTGCTGCATACGCTCGGAGTGCAAGATCATTGGAAGCAGACCACCGACCGCAAACGCGTCTTTTTGCTCACCCGATCGGCGTTTCTCGGCCAACAGCGTGTCGGCGCGGCCGTTTGGTCTGGCGATGTGTACACCAGCTATTGGGCGCTCTCACATCAGGTACCTGCCGGCCTGAATTTCGCTCTTAGCGGTTATCCATATTGGACAACCGACATCGGGGGCTACTGGCCCGCGTTCCCCGGCGCCGTCGAGCAGCCTGCCTACCAGGAACTTTACGCGCGCTGGTTCGAGTTCGGAACATTCTGTCCGATCTTCCGGACACACGGCCATCGCCCAAACAACGAGGTTTGGACTTACGACAAGGTCGAGCCCGTGCTTATCCGCTACGACAAGCTCCGGTATCGCCTCATGCCGTACATTTACTCGCTTGCCTGGAAGGTCACAAATGAGGATTACACCATCCAGCGTCCACTGGTCATGGATTGGCGGACGGACGAGAAGACGTGGAATATCAGCGATGAATTCATGTTTGGACCCGCAATGCTGGTCAATCCAGTTCTGAAAGCCGACGCCACTCATCGCAGCGTGTATCTACCACCATCGCCAAAGTGGTATGACTTCTGGACTGGAGATTCAACGGAAGGTGGCCAGGAGATCGAGGCCGACGCTCCATTGGACCGCATGCCGCTCTACGTGCGCGCTGGATCCATACTTCCCATGGGTCCGGAGATCGAGTACGCCGCACAAGATCCAGGCAGCTCGATCGAGTTGCGTATTTATCGCGGAGCCGACGGCGCATTCAACCTGTACAACGATGCGGGTGACAGCTACGACTATGAGCACGGTCAGCATGCCGTGATTCCTACGCTTTGGAACGACAGCGCCGGAGTCCTGACGATTGGCGCCCGCGAAGGCTCATATCCCGGAATGGTCGAAAAGTGCACCTTCCGAATCGTCCTCGTCGGAAGCGCTCACGGGGTTGGTGGCGACGTGACAGCCAAGGTTGATAAGGAGATCACGTACGACGGTAAGGAGATTCACGTGAACCTTCGATAGCGCCGAGCCCCGGTGGCGATTACCGTGCTGCAACCGCTGCATTATCGTTAGGCGGCTGCTTCCAATCGTGTGAAGCGACAACAGCTTTTGGGCCAGGATCCGAATCGGTCTGTACCGTCTTGGGAACCAATGTCGTGGTTCCCGTCGATCCTGACGTGGATGGATCAGGTATGGCGCTCGCGCGCAGTTCAAGGCTCGAGATCAAATTTCGAAAAGTCGCCGTCTTGTGGGGGCGGTCTAGCTGTAACAGCCTGAGGGAACTGAAACTACCACCAATCAGCTCTTCATGCTTACTACGGTCTTTATTCTGCCAGAATCCCTGGTCCGGGCACACTCTTGTGACGAAGATTGCCCGAATCGTGGTCCCGATAGACATGTTCCATCTTGTAGGCATCATGTCCGGTAATTATTCCCTCAAGGCAAGTGTTCGGTCTAAGCGCGTCATTTTATTGGCTCGGCGCAGACCTGATGAATCTCGCCAAAATTCCGGGATTGGCGCGCCGGTGGCGTCGATCGGCGGAGCGGGTACGTTAGACGGAGTATTTCTGGTTGGGATTGTTGCGGTACTGCTGGCTTCAATGATTCAACCGGACGCAAGAAGGGCCGTGTGACAGGAGGGGTTATTAAAGACGGATTTCAAAATCCTGTCACATCGGCGTTTCAGGTGACTTATCAGCGAAGGAGTGTCCAAATCGCGTTCAATGAGTGCACTTGGCCTGTTGGCGACAGTTGACGTTGTTACCCAGGGAAGTTGATCAACCCTGACCGACTTCTGCACCCGGATGGAGTTTTGGCGACGCACGACTCGCAGTCGAGTACGCCTACCAGCAGTACGTGGCAACAACGTCAGGAGCCCCGGGAAGCTGGTTAGTGACGGTGGTGTGCAAAACAATCTGTATATTCTTCTTTTCCCAGTCTTTGGGGAGGGACTTCACCAGCGCCGAGATGGACTGCGGATTGGCTAGGAACTCGGCGGCTGCGCGCGTACCTGCGTGCCCGATTCCCGCGGCGGTGATGACCGTCGTACCTGTTTTGGAGTTCAACACACGGGATACGATCGCGTAGTCCTCTGCAAATTCGTGAGCATTGGTAGACCAGTGCTTCTGAGAGTCTGAGCGGTCCACGATGGCATCAGCCCCTTTGAAGACATAACGCAGATTCTCAGTCATGGTAAGAGTCCAGGAGTTGTTGTGCGCGCCAATCAGGATCGTGGGATGTTCGCGTAGATCGCCAAACGCTACATCGCTTCCGAATCGAACGTCGAATTGCTTGTTGCGATGCACCAGCAAGGACACGATCTTTGTTGTTGCCGCGACATCGCCAATTGTGACGAACGTATCCTTTGCGGCATAAAGATCTTGAGCGTCAATCTTGGTGCCCGGGGGCAATGGGATATAGGATTCGAATCCCATTTCCTCAGCTTGGCTGCGGGGGTGTTTCTGGTAGTACGCATCGACGTAGGCGGAAGACAACTGATAGACAGCATTGCCACCGACATAGATCAAGGTTGTATGAGGGTTATCCAAAATGGGCGACCAGAATTGATTGAAGGCACGCTCCTCAGAAGATGCAAGGTAGTGCGGTATTGCCCAAGCCAGGAGTACAACCGGAGCGGCAATCGCAATCCACCAAATGCGCCTCCGGATTCCTGAAGAGGTTGGCGCAAGACCGAGCCCTGCAACCACGTGAGATGCCGGCGGGATAATTGGCTGGCCCCGTTTCGGTCCGTGCTGAGGAACCGGCGGCAACGGAACCGTATTGGTGCCAGCCCATTCGAAGATGGCCTTAAACGAGCCGGAAGGAACGCTGATGAGGACAGAATCCTCACGCGCTGTTTGATAGTAGAGTGCCAGCCGCTTCCTGATCTCAGCGGCGCGTCCGCGAACGATTGGATCATCGTTTGTGTCGTAATCGGGCTTTCTGTTAAAAACATTCGCTCCGACGACTCGTTCCTTGAGCATTTCAAGGTGGCCGGCGAGAGTTTGATTGACGATGTACTGCAACAGTTCCTGGGACTGTTTGCTGGAGTGAAAAGGGGTACTTTGCAGGATCGAAGACAACGTTTTCTCGATTTCTGCCGCAGGTACCCCGTCCGAGCGCTCTTGCCGCTCTTGAAAGTCGTCCTTTTCAACCGCATGCGCCATCAATAGCCTCAAATTCCCCGCTTTGAACGGACTGTACCCCCTTTCGAGTGCTCTTGACAAGTCAGAATCTTGGCTCGTTGCCGAGTTCCTAAAAGTCCTGCGAAGTCAATAGGATGCAGTTATTCATCTCGTCGATTTGGAACGACTGGGCCTGCACTCCAATCGAGGAACAGTAAGGGGTTGTGAATCAATGTCCTGCGAGAAGTTGACGGGAAGCTGCGAATGCGGGAACGCTCTCGAACAGTACCGTACAGTACGTTGCCATTCTGAACGTACGGGTCGTCTTCTTGTGCGTGTTATACAGGCTGGCCCACAGAGTGTGCTGTAGGAATGTCAGCCGATCTATCGGCTTGACGCGGAGACCCTATCTCCCCCCCAGAAAGTGCTTGGGCCAATGAAGAAAAAAGCGAGATCGACAGGGAAAAGCCTCAGGAGGCAGCATGACTAGACTACGTTTCGCACTTTTGGCAGTCTTGATAGCCATCATGGCCGTTGGATTGCTAAACATTCCGGCTCTCCGTGCGCAAACATTGAGTTCCACCGCGGCCTTGTCGGGCACGGTTTCAGACCCCTCCGGCGCCAGGGTTCCGAAGGCAACCGTGAAGCTCACCAACGCTCAGCAGGGAATCAGCCGAGCCTCTTCAGCCGGCGCGGCCGGAGAGTTCTCGTTCGCCCTGCTGCCTACCGGCACCTACACTGTTGAGGCCAGCGCCTCGGGGTTCAAGACCACCCGCCAAACCGGAATTGTCCTCAATGCAGGGGACTCTCTGACCGAGAACATTCAATTGTCCATCGGCACCTCTGAGCAGGTGATGGTTTCCGAAACAGGGACCCAGTTGCAGACCGAGGATGCTAATGTCGGCACCGAGATTGCCCAAAAGCAGGTTGACGAGCTTCCTCTCAACTTCAGAAATGTGCTCGGCTTGGTGCTGTTGAACTCTTCGGTGAACAACCAGACCCAGCAGCAGTTATTGGCGGCTGGCGGCGCGGAGGATACGGCCGACCAGGACTTGTCCTTCATGAGCTTTGGCGGCGGCTTCTTCGGAACCACGGCATTTCTTCTTGATGGAGGCTGGAACGTTGCCGGCGGCTGGGGCGGAACCATTTATGTGCCCGCGGTGGACACCACCCAGGAATTCAAGGTAACTACGAATTCGTTCTCCGCTGAGTACGGATGGAGCACCGGCAATGTGGTGAACATGATTACCAGATCCGGCACCAGCGACGTCCATTTCACTTTGAGCGAGTACCTCCGCAACAACGATTTGGACGCCAACACCTACTTCCGTAATCTGTCCCACCTCCCCATTACTCCGGACCATCGCAATCAGTTTGCAGCTGCCGGCGGGGGACCGCTGTATATACCGGGCATTTACCGGCAACGCGCCAAGACGTTCTTTTTTACCAACTATGAGGGCCTGCGCCTCAATAACGCCGGTACCTATGGCGCCAATGTGCCCACCACCCAACAGGAGGGGGGCGACTTTTCGGCGCAGCTCGGCGCTCAGCTTTCGGGTGCCGCGGGCACGGATTCCTTGGGAAGGCCAGTCTACGCAGGCGCCATCTACAACCCCTACACCACCCGGCAAGTTCTGGCCACCAGCGGCCCGAATGCGGGAAAGATGGTGACCATCCGCGATCCCTATCCTGGAAACAAGATTCCCTCCAGCGGCGCAGGGGCAATCGATGCCCTCGCGGCGAAGTTTGCAGCCGGGAATTACTGGCCGGCCCCGAAGAATCCAACGAGCCAATTCAACTACAACGTCTCGGGTTCGCAATCAACTCAATCCAACGAGTACGGAATTCGAATCGACCACCACTTTAACGCCAACACCTCGATGTACGGCCGATGGTCGCGAAAGTGGGAGACCAAGGCCGGTTCTCCGGCCTACTACGGAGCCGACGATGTAGCCGGACCCGAGGTCTACAACCCGGACAACCGGTACAGTATCGCCACCGGCGCCTCGCACATCTTTTCGCCCACATTTGTTCTGAATGGCGCCGTGGAATTCAATCGATGGACGGAAGGAAACGACACCCAGAGCTTCGGGTTCAAGTCTTCCGCGCTCGGTTTGCCCGGCATCATCGACACGTATTCTCCGCAGTTTCCGCAGGTTGGTTTCGGCGCCAGCAACTATGCTCCTCTGGGAGCAACCACCGGCTTCGGCCAAGCCAGTTTTGCGAACAATGCGGGTTCCGCTTCGATCGACCTCAACAAGATGCACAAAGCGCACTCCCTTTCGTTCGGGTATATGGGCGCTGTAATTGACATATATGGCGGCAGGATTGCTCCCACGCAATTCAACTTCTCAAATGCCATGACGTCAGGTCCCGACCCGAACAACGCGACAACGGCCGGAGATGCGTTCGCTTCCTTTATGTCCGGCGCCGGTACCGGCGGCTCCACAGGGTTTAACGCATTTCCGGCGTCGTCGTACTACTTGCATGGGGGGTATCTCCAGGACAATTGGAAGGTGGCTCGCAAGCTGACCCTGAACCTGGGCTTCCGCTATGAACTGCAGACCCCGATCACAGCGAGGGCCAATGATCAGGCGTACTTCGACTTCCATGCCCTCAATCCGATCAGCGCCGCGGCCGGGGTGCCGGCTTACGGGGAAATCGTCTACGCCACGCCGGGCCACCGCAATCTCTACAACTTCAACTGGGACGACGTGGCTCCCCGCATCGGATTCGCATACAACGTCGCGCCCAAGCTTGTGCTGCGCGGCGGCTTTGGTCTTTATTACTCCAGAAACTTCTTTGGCAATGGACCGAACCCTGGGTATTCTCAATCGACGAATTGGACTCCCTCGGTCAACGGGATCACGGTCGTACAGCCGCTCGCCCAGGCATTCTCAACCGGCGTTCTGCCGGTCACCGGGAACGCGCTGCACGGCCTCACAAACGTCGGTCAGGGCGGCGGCGGCGTCGATCCATATCATCCGGATCCCCGCATCAAGCAGTTCATGGTTGGATTCCAGTACGCGTTCACGCCGAACGACCTGCTGGATGTCAACTATGTGGGCAACCGCGGAACTCGGATCATCTTGGAAGGCATGAACTACGGGCAACTGAACCCGCAGTATCTCTCCATGGGTTCAGCGCTGAACAACCCGGTGGCTAATCCGTTTGCAGCAGCCATGAACGCTCTGAACCTCCCGACCAGTTCCTGCGGACTGAGCTCGCCGACCGTTTCGCAGGCGCAATTGCTTGAGCCGTATCCGGAGTTCTGCGGAGGCGCCCCTGCCTCCCAGGAAACGGCCGGCTTCTCCAGCTACAACTCGTTGCAGGCGAGTTTCACCCACCGCGTCAGCTGGGGCCTGATCTTCATGGCCTCCTACACCTACGCGAAGTTCCTCGACGATACCGACGGAGCGGAACAATGGGCAAACATCAGCAGCGGAGGCGCCAGCATCCGCAATTACTACGACTTGAAGGCAGATAAATCAGTCGACGGAACGGATGTCCCGCAGTCTCTCGCTTTGAACTACGTGTATGAGTTGCCGGTTGGCCGGGGCAAGAAGTTCGGAAGCAACATGAACCCCATCGCGGACGAAATCGTCGGCGGCTGGCAGGTCTCCGGCATTACCCACGTGCAGGCTGGTTTCCCCTTGTCGATCAATGCCAACAATAACGGTGCAAGTCTCTGGGGCGGGAATCAACATGCGAACCTGACCGGAGCCGCGATGAAGGGCACAGGTCAGTGCGGGGCGGGCACCAGTAACCCCATCTCTGTGGGAACCAAGTACTGCTTCTTCAACCCGGCAGCCTTTTCACAGGCTCCCGCATACACGTTTGGCAGTGCCCCGCGTTACTTCTCGAACCTCCGGGCTCCCGGTTTCGTCGACGAAGATCTGGGGATTCAGAAGTGGTTCAACATCACGGAGAAGTTCCGCCTGCAGTTCACCGCACAGTTGTTCAACGCGTTCAACCACGCCAACTTCGACTCGCCCGATGTCAACCTCGGGGACGCAGGAACCACAATGGGAGAGTCCAGCAATACCCAGGGACCAAGGCAGGTCCAGTTGTCGCTCAAGCTGGTTCGGTAAGGTACCTATGCACAGGGCCGTAATGGTTCTCTGCGCGGCGATCGCGTTCACAACTTCGAACGTGAACACGCTCGCCGCCGCAGAGGATTCCAACCAAATGCTTGAATCCCTCCTGGCTGCAGCGCATGATGCTCAGTCCAGGAGGGACTTCAACGCTGCCGCAGAATCATACCGCAAGGCCGTCGAGCTCGAGCCCTCGGTTCCAGAACTATGGGCCAATCTAGGGCTGATGTATCACGAGTCTGGAAAACCGGCTGAGGCAATGCGCAGCTTCAGAGAAGCGATCAGGCTCAATCCATCTCTGTTTGTTCCTCAGTTGTTCGTCGGGATTGAGTTCCTTGGAGCCAAGAATCCCGAGGCCGCCGTTGATTTCCTTGAGCGAGCTGAAAAGCTCAATCCCAATGACTTGCAGGCCGCGCTTAACCTCGGAAAGGCATACAACTTGTTAAACCATGCCGATCGTGCCGCTGATGCCTACTCGATTGCAGCTCGGCTGACGCCGAATGACGGGAACATCTGGCTGACTCTTGGAACTACATACTTGCGGCAAGTTGAAAGCGATGCCCGTGTGATGACCTCTGCCTACAGCCATTCACCTTATGTCACTCTTCGTGCAGCGGAGACCTTTGCCGAAGAGGGAAAGCTGCTGCAAGCAGAGGATGCATACAAAACCGCTATTGCCTCCGGCTCACCTGCACCATGCACCCACGCGGAGTTTGGCATCACGCTCCTTCGAAAGAAAAACGTGGCCGAGGCGCGTGAGCAATTCGAGCGGGAAGCCAGCGCGGGAACTCATTGTGGACTGGCAGCCCTCGGATTGGCAGTTGCCGAAGTCGCTGAAGGACGTCCGGATGCGGCGTTAACGAGGCTGACTTCTCTTTCGATGGCCGATCCTGGATTCGTGCGGTCGAGTCTTCCACTGTTTCGCGACGCTGTATCTGCTGACCAGGCAAGGCCGGCCGCCGCTCTCGCTCGAGCTGCGCGGAACGACGGAGCCCTCTCAATGAATCTTGGCGCCCTGATAGAAGGGGTTTTCATTTTTCCTGACAGGGCGGACGCGATGGGTTCTGGTGAGGATGGACGGTTTTCAGGCAAACAAGCCCCCGTGGTGGCAAACGCCGAGATGCTCTATGCAATGGGTCGTTACGCTCAATGCGACGATTTGCTCAAGCCGGCACTCGGCGCGACCGCCAGCGATCATTTGCAGCTTGTTGCTTCGTGCTCCTTTTACGCAGGCGATTTCCGCACCACTTCTGCCGCAGCTCTACGCTTGAAAAGCAATCCGGCAACTCGTGTACGGGGATTGTATTGGGAGAGCAAGGCGGATCAGAAACTAGCGATTGCAGCGCTGATGCGTGCCGGAGAGATTGATGCGGACTCTCCACGCATGCACGTCTTGGTAGGAGATGTCTTTCGACAAAAGCGACGCTGGGACGATGCCGAAGCGGAATACAGAAAAGCCGTGGCCCTCGATCCGAAGAGCCATTCCGCGCGGCTGAGCCTTGCCATTGCATTGTTTTCCGAATTGAAGAACGACGAGGCATTCGATATCGACCGTAGCCTTTTGGTTGATGATCCAGGCGACGCGGAGGCAAATCTACTCGCTGGCGAGATCAATGTCCAACTGAACCACTTTGCGGAAGCCGAGCCGTATCTCTCCAAGTGCCAGAATCTCCAACCGGAGTTCGTGCCACATTTGCATGCCCTCTTGGGACAGGTATATGCAGAGACGGATCGGATTCCTGCCGCAGTCACTGAGTACAAGCAGGCGCTGTTGGGCGACGAAGACGGGAGCATTCACTTCATGCTCGCCCGACTTTATCGGAAGGCCGGCGACAAGGACGCGGCCGACAAGGCCTTCAAAGAGTCAAGAACCCTGAGACAAAAATGGGACGACCGTGCACGGATGGAACTTGAACAGATTCCTACGGATACGAGCCGTCAATAACTCGTCAGTCCATGGCCAGGTGGAGTAAGAAACTGACGGATTCTTCTTTGCAATTTGGATGTCTCACAGAGGATAAGTGCTGCAAATGAGCTGGAAGATGGATTCTCAGACTACTAAGTTTTCCCGTCGGCGGTTTTCTCTTGGTCTTGCGGCTGCTCCGATTACCGCCGCCCTTGGGACTGTTCACTTCTCCCCGAAGGCGAAGGCGGACGAACCACTCGAGTCGACAAAGTGGATCGCTGATACATCATCGCCTCCATTCGGCTTGACCGAAACTTTTCATCGCAATATGCTCGCCATGCCGGTTGTTCCATTTTCTTTAGAGGAAGTCGAGCTGCACGATGGCCCGTTGAAGGAATCCGCTGAATCGAATCGCAGCTATCTGATGCGCCTGTCAGTGGACAGGCTCCTGCACAACTTTCGAGTGAATGCAGGGCTTCCGTCATCCGCAAAACCCCTCGGCGGATGGGAGGCGCCCAGAGTGGAGCTACGCGGGCATTTTGTGGGGCACTATCTGTCGGCATGCGGTTTGATGTATGCGTCAACCGGCGATCAGGAGATCAAGGCGAGGGGTGACCAGATCGTCAGCGGCTTGGCGGTTTGCCAAAAGAGCCTTGGATCATCCGGCTATATCAGCGCATTTCCAGAGGAGTTGTTCGAGCGACTGGATGCTCTGAAAGGAGTATGGGCTCCTTTCTACACCCTTCACAAAATTATGGCAGGGTTGCTCGATATGCATACGCATGCGGGTAACGCAGAGGCGCTCGACGTATTGCTGGGAGTGGCAAAATGGGTCGACGCCTGGACGGTGTCGAAAGCTCCGGAACACATGCAGGAGATTCTCGATAACGAATTCGGTGGTATGAACGAAGTCCTGTATAACCTTGCCAGCGTCACCGGAGACGATCGATGGGCAGTGGCGGGCGACCGCTTTACAAAAATGAAGTTCTTCAATCCACTTGCGCTCCGCAAGGATGAGCTTCGCGGACTGCACGCGAATACACACATTCCGGAGGTGATTGGAGCAGCAAGGCGCTACGAGATATCCCAGGACACCCGCTATCGAAACGTAGCGGAGTTCTTCTGGGACACAGTGGTCGAATCGCGTACCTACGCAACCGGAGGCTCCAGCAATAAGGAACACTGGGAGACTCAACCCTACCACCTTGGCGTGGAATTGGTGGAGTCGAGCCACCATCAGGAATGCTGCTGCGCATACAACATGATGAAGCTTACCCGCCATCTCTACGCGTGGACCGCACAGCCGAAATATATCGACTACTACGAGCGGAATCTATTTAACCATCGCCTTGGAACGATCCAGCCCGAGACTGGATTGACTTCGTACTTCCTCTCCATGACGCCTGGCGCCTGGAAGACGGTCGCAACGGAAGATGACACCTTCTGGTGCTGCAACGGAACTGCAGTCGAAGAGTTTTCGAAACTGAACGACACGATCTATTCTCACGACAACCACGGCGTCTACGTGAATCTGTTTGTGGCCTCCGGTCTTCACTGGAAGGCGCGCGGCATTCGATTGAAGCAGTCCACGGGATTTCCCATCGAGCCGCGGACGAGCATCGTCGTGGACGAGTCGATTGCAGAACCGTGGGTTTTGAATTTGAGGATTCCTGCCTGGACAAGATGCGACGTCGCTATCTCGATCAATGGCAAGCAGGTGGAGGGAATCGCCGCGCAGGGTAGCTACTTGAGGGTTAAGCGCGTTTGGAAACGGGGCGACCGCGTGGAGATGCAGCTACCAATGCATGTGAGGATTGAGGCGATCCCGAACAATCCCACCTGGAGAGCCTTTGGCTATGGTCCTCTCATTCTCGCCGGACAATTTCCGGCCACCGGTCTCAATGGCGAGCTACTTCACATGAACCAGGGGCCTGAGGTCGCCAAGAGCCCGCTGAATGTGCCCCCCATCGATGGTGACGATGCAGCTCTGTTGACGAAGATCAAACCGGCCGACGAGCCGCTGACTTTCTCGCTCGCAACTGCCGGGCAGACAGTAACTCTGAAGCCGTTGTATCAGAGCTGGGAGAGATTCGCTGTTTATTGGAAGACCACGTGAGAAGTGAACTGGCCTGCGGGATCCTGAACCTGTTGGGATGACTGAACTGATTCATAAAAAGGGGACAACATGCTTCTCTTTGTTGGACGAATATCGTTGCTGCTGTTTAGTTCGGTGATTCTTGCAGTTGGTATTGCCCTGCCCGCAATTTCACAGGTGTCTACTCAAGGCGGATCGAGTGCCCTCATTCGGCAGACCGCTTCTGGCGTGGAGATAAGAACAGACGCGTGCATCCTTACCATCCGCCCGATGGCCGAGAGCGCGATGCGCGTTCACTGCGCGAAGGAAGCGGCGGTCGAAAGCCCAAGCATCGTTCTGCTTCAGCCAGCATCTACGCCGGCATTCAAGGTGTCGCAGAATGCTGCGACGGTTGTACTTGCGACATCGAGGATGAAAGCAGTCTTCGATCGTCAAAACGGAGCTCTTCACTTTACGGATGGTTTCGGCCATACCTTTCTCTCCGAGATTCCTAGCACTCGCCGGCTGGACCAAACAGCGGTTCAGGGCGAAGCGACTTTTGAAGCTGAACAAGCTTTTCTTTCTCCCCCGGGCGAACATCTGTTCGGAAGCGGAGAATTTCAGGATGGTTTCCTTGACATTCGAGATCTCCCCCGACGCCTGACTCAAGTCAATAGCCAGATCGCAATTCCGTTCCTGCTTTCGAGCAAGGGCTATGGAATTCTCTGGCACAACTATGGGTTGACTGACTTGAATCCTGCGAATGAACGTGTGGTCCTGACCCGGTCGTCTGTCGGCAATGAAACATCGGCAGATGTAACGACAGCCGAAGGCACACGACATGTGGTCCGGAGCGAGGCCGATTTTGAGGGGAGTCTCGAAATTCCTCGCGGTGGGCGATATGCCTTCATGCTGGATGTGGGGCAAAAGATGGCCCGCCGTTACCACGTTGAGATCGACGGTAAAACGGTCATTGACTTCTCCAACTTCTGGCTCCCTCCCACGACAAGCTGGTTTGGCGAGCTCACTGCGGGCCACCACGTCATTCGCGTTATCGGGCAGCAGGATGACCAACCAATTCTTTTCTTTAGGCCAAGCGCAGACCGCACCGTACTGCGATCTCCCGTAGCGGATGCGATCGATTACGTCGTCTTCGCGGGGCCGGCTCTCGAGGAAGTGATAGCGACTTACAGGCAGTTGACAGGACCAGCGCCGCTCCTGCCAATATGGGCGTATGGCTATATTCACAGCCGTGAACGGTTCCACTCCAGCCAAGAGATTCTGGATACAGCAACGGAGTTCAGAAGGCGTCATTTGCCCCTCGATCTCCTCGTGCAGGATTGGCAGTACTGGGGCAAGTACGGCTGGAATGCGATGAGATGGGACGAGCAATATTATCCGGATCCAGCGGGTATGATCGATCGCCTCCATGGCATGAACGTAAAGTTGATGGTGTCAGTATGGTCCAGGATCGATCCAGAGACTGAGGTTGGAAAGCAATTCACGGAGAAAGGGTATTACATACCGGGAACTCAGTGGGTCGACTTCTTCAATCCAGCGGCTGCGTCGCTCTATTGGAAGAACTTTAGTGAGCGCATGTTATCGCTCGGGATTGATGCGTGGTGGCAGGACGCCGACGAACCGGAAAACGACGATCTGACAGGGAGGACCACCTTTGCCGGTCCCGGTGAGAGAGTGCGTCTGCTCTATCCGCTGTTTGTGAACAAGACTGTCTATGAGGGCCAGAGAAGAGACGCGCCAAACAAGCGGGTCGTCATCTTGAGCCGAAGCGCCTTCGTAGGCCAACAGCGCTATGCCTCTGTGACCTGGTCAGGAGATGTCGGCAACAGTTGGGAGAGTTTTAAGAGGCAGATCACGGCTGGACTCGGTTATACCGCTAGCGGGTTACCGTATTGGACCACGGATGCTGGGGGGTTCTTTCGTCCGGGGCCGGGTCAATATACCGATCCCGCGTATCACGAGCGATTTCTGAGGTGGTTCCAGTTTGCAACGTTCTCTCCACTGCAGCGAGTTCATGGATACCAAACTGACACTGAGCCCTGGCGATATGGTGACAAGGTAGAAGGCGAGGTGCGTCGTTACCTGGACCTTCGGTATAAGTTGTTGCCCTATATCTATTCTCAGGCCGCTGCCGTTTCTTTTCATGGATCGACCCTGATGCGTCCTCTGGTGATGGACTTTGCCCAGGACGATCAGGCGCTCACTCAAAGATATGAATACATGTTTGGTCCGGCGTTTCTGGTCGCTCCTGTGCTTGAAGAGGGGCCAGTCCGGTGGCCGGTCTACGCACCCCTCACTGCGGGTGGATGGTACAACTTTTGGACAGGAGCCGCAGTTCCTGCAGGGACCACTACGGACATCGACGCTCCACTAGAGCGAATACCGGTGCTTGTGAGAGCCGGGAGTATTGTTCCGATTGGTCCCGCTGAACAATATGCGGGCGAGAAACCATCCAGCGACCTGGAGATCCGCGTCTACCCGGGAACTGATGGAGACTTCACTCTCTATGAGGATGAAGGCACAAACTACAACTACGAAAAGGGGATGCTGAGCACGATCCACTTTCACTGGAACGACAAGAAAAGAGAGCTGTCGATAGAACGGCGCAGCGGGCAGTTCCCAGGGATGCTGCAATCCAGGCAATTCAAGATTGTCGCTATGGATTCAAGCTCAGTACGTCAGGTCCTATATGACGGGAAACAGATTGTGAGTGGATTGCCAAAATAGCATCCTTAGGGATGGCGGGCCTGAACTGCAGGAAAAATAGAGAATCATTCCTAGCTTGTGTGGCGCGCATAAGGAGGAAGATTTGTTGGAGATTCGCGTTTACGGCGGTAGGGACGCGAACTCTAAGTTGTATGAAGACAGCGGCAATGGGTATAACTATAAGCCCGGTGCCAAAACGACGATTTACTTCAATTGGGATGATCGGCGTCAGACATTGTCGATGGGAAAGCGCTCCGGCATTCTCGGCATGATCTTGAAGCGGACCTTCCAGAGGGCATTCTCATGCAATTTCTAACTCAGTCAGCGGATCGATTCGAGAAAATGATCAACCCGAAGCTAGTCCCGTATCGGACACTGAGCACGGGCGCCAGAATGCCTGCAATTGGCCTTGGAACCTTCGGCTCAGACCAGGTTTCGCACAAAGCCGTCGCCGATGCAGTGCAATACGCTGCATCGATCGGTTACCGGCATTTCGATTGTGCATCCGTGTATGGCAATGAGGATCAAATCGGACGCGTGTTCGGTTCACTTTTCCAAAATGGGCTGCGTCGTGATGATGTTTGGATCACCTCCAAGCTCTGGAACGACAAGCACGGGGAAAACGATGTTATTCCATCGTGCGAGAAATCGTTAGCCGATTTAAGAATTGACTATCTCGATCTCTACTTGATTCACTGGCCGTTTCCCAATCATCATCCTCCAGGTTGCGATGTCAGTGCCCGCAACCCGCATGCTGTGCCCTACATCCACGAGAACTACATGCGCACCTGGCGCAGGGTGGAAGAACTCGTGGATTGCGGGCTGGTTCGTCACATCGGCACGTCGAACATGACCATTCCGAAAATGAAATTGCTTCTTCGCGATGTGCGGATAAAGCCCGTAGCAAACGAGATGGAACTTCATCCCCATTTTCAACAGCCAGATTTTTTTGATTATCTAATGGGGAACGGAATCCAGCCGATCGGATTCTCTCCCATTGGTTCGCCGGCGCGCCCGAACCGCGATCGAACCCCGGGTGACACATCGCCGATCGAAGATCCCACCATTCGCGAGATCGCAAAAAGGCTTGGCGTTCACCCCGCAGTTGTGTGCATCAAGTGGGCCGTCCAGCGCGGACAGGTTCCGATTCCTTTTTCAACGAGTCAGTACAATCTCTTCACCAATTTGCTCGCAGTGGCTGGCCAACCGCTAACGACGCTGGACATGGAGACGATCGAAAAGCTGGATCGCAATTGTCGCTTGATCAAGGGACAAGTGTTCCTCTGGAAGGACAACCAGACGTGGGAAGATCTCTGGGATGTCAACGGGGTGATCACGCCTGCGTAGTTTGGAAGATCGAATCAGGCAATGGTTCCCCGCTTCCCAGACGTGAAAAGGCCACTTGTAAGATGAAACTGCCCTTTTTGGCAACGGCACAAGGCATGAGAGCAACGAGGATAAGACCAGTATGCAAACGACTATGAAGGCGGCGTTTCTTCCAGGGAACAGCACCGTTGAGCTGAGGAGTGTACCGATACCCAAGCCGGGTCACGGTGAGGTCCTAGTGGAGGTAAAAGCATCGACGATATGCGGTTCCGATATTCGATGCATTTACCACGAGCATCTGGGGAAGGGACCGGAGGGCTACCAAGGTGTTATTGCTGGCCATGAGCCCTCGGGATTGATCGTTGAAACGGGTCCGGGCTGCCGGAGATTCAAGACCGGCGACCGGGTGATTGTCTACCACATTTCCGGCTGCGGTGTCTGCAACGATTGTCGACGCGGTTATCTGATTTCCTGTACGAGTAGCGAGTATCGCCGAGCCTACGGATGGCAGCGTGACGGCGGCATGGCTGAATTCCTGCTGGCCGAGGAAAAGGATCTGATTCTGCTGCCCGACCAACTCACATACTTTGATGGAGCACAAGTAGCGTGCGGTTTCGGTACGGTTTACGAAGCTCTTCAGAAGATGGGCATCAGCGGCAACGACGCTGTGCTCATCACCGGTCTGGGACCGGTGGGTATGGCCGCTGGAGCGTTGTGCCGCAAGCTGGGAGCCGAGAAAATCATCGGGATAGACATCTCGCCCGAACGGCGCGAGATTGCTTTGCGTCTCGGCCTCTGCGATTCAGTGCTGACGGCCGAAGCCGGCAACGTGCAGCAAGTGCGGGATCTGACCGGCGGACATGGCGTGGAGCGTGCGGTGGACTGCTCCGCAAATGCTGAAGCACGAGCGACTGCCATTCGAGCAACCCGCAAATGGGGAAAGATGGTCATGGTTGGTGAAGGGGGCAGTGTCACCTTAAATCCGTCACCCGATATCATTCACGATCAAAAAACGATCTACGGGTCGTGGGTTACATCCACCTGGCTGATGGAGGAGTTGGTGGAGCGGCTTGTCCGCTGGAACCTGCACCCCGAAGAGATTATCACCCATCGCTTTTCACTGGACACCGCCGCCGATGCATATGCCCTGATGGCTTCGGGCCGCAGTGGCAAGGTTGCTGTCTGCCCGAGGAAGGAATAATTAAATGGCTTTGGCGACACTCCCAGCCGCAACTGAGCAAGATAGCGGCAAGCCGCTCTTTCCCGCCGATTGTGCGACGGCCTTCTTTTTGGTCACCGCACTGTTCCTGTTGTGGGGAATCGCCAACAACCTGAACGATGTGCTCATCCGGCAGTTCATGAAGTCCTTCGAGCTTCAACGCCTGCAGGCCGGCCTGGTGCAGTCGGCATTCTATATCGGATACTTTTCCTTCTCTGTTCCCGCGGCGATGCTCATGCAGCGCCGCGGCTATAAGTTCGGCTTGGTGACTGGACTGTTGCTCTACGGCACAGGAACTTTCCTGTTCTGGCCCGCCGCCTATGTCGGAAGTTACTACCTGTTCTTGCTGGCGCTCTTTGTCATCGCCAGCGGGCTCGCTTTTCTGGAGACTGGAGCCAATCCTCTGGTCGCTCAACTTGGCGACCCCGAGAGCGCCGTGCGACGGCTCAACTTCTCGCAGGCATTCAACCCCATCGGCGCAATCTCCGGAGTATTAATCGGCACCTTGTTCATCTTCTCCGGGGTCGAACTAAAGTCCGCCGAAGTGGCCAAGCTGAAGCTGTCCGGAACCTACAACGCCTATCTGCATCAAGAGACGATGCGTGTCGTTCCTCCCTATCTGATTCTCGGATTGCTGGTGCTGCTTTGGGCATTTCTGATCGCTCGCACGCCGTTCCCGGCGATTGCCGGGGCGCGTTCGGTAAACGACGAAGGACCCAGGGGAAGTTATCGCGCGCTGCTGCGCTATCCGCACTTCTTGCTCGCCGTGCTGACGCAGTTCTGCTATGTGGGCGCCCAGGTCGGAACCTGGAGCTACTTCATCCAATATGTGCAGGACTACACCCATCAGCCCGAGCGCATCGCCGGCTACTTCCTCACCGGAAGTCTGGCTGGCTTCGGCGTGGGTCGCTTCGCTTCCAGCGCATTGATGAAGCGGGTGCACGCCGGCACTCTGATGGGTATCTTTGCCGCGATCAATGTAGGGCTGGTGGCGATAGGCATTTGCTGTCCCGGCTGGGTCGGCCTCTGGGCGATCCTCTTGACCAGCTTCTTCATGTCGCTGATGTTCCCAACGATCTTTGCCTTGGGTATCCGCGGATTGGGTCCGAACACGAAGTCCGGCGCTTCGCTCATCGTCATGGCGATTATCGGCGGCGCGGTCTTTACTCCCCTGATTGCTTTCGTCAACCAGGTCACCAGAAGCATGGCAATGGCGATGATCGTGCCGCTGGTATGTTATCTTGCCGTCGGCTGCTATGCCTTCTGGGGCAGCAAGCTGAAGCCGCGCGTCGCCTCGGTGTGGGAAGCGGCTCTTGGTCGGCGCCTTCCGCTCTTTGGCCATCGCAACTGGATCGTTGTCGTCGATTCTGCCTACCCCGCTCAATCCAACACCGGAATCGAAACAATCGCGACCGGAACAGGTCACATCGAAGTTCTGGAGAAGACACTCAAAGCGATCGCTGAATGCGAGCACATTCGAGCCAAGGTATTGATTGATGCAGAGTTAAAACTCCTCACTGAAGAGGACGCACCGGGAGTTACCGCGTACCGTCACGGACTCAACCAACTGCTCGGCGATCTGAACCCAGGCGAGCTCGACCATGACCAGATCATTTCAAAACTCGACGAGAGCGGAAGGTCATTCCGCATTCTGATTTTCAAGTCGACGCTCACCATTCCGTACACCTCGGTCTTTTTGGAACTGGATTGCGGATACTGGAATGCCGATGCTGAAAGACGTTTGCGAAGCACTTGAGCTGTGCCTCGCCAAAATACCGATCTGCTGTCGAATCAAGCATATACATGATTCATCTAAGCTAGCTATCTGCTTGACTCACCATACCACAACATATAGCATTTACAGGTGCTAGAAGAATATCCGCGCAATTTGATGCAACTCGAATCGATGTTTTCGACAGAGGAAGAATGCCGGCGATACTTGGCTCGTCTTCGCTGGCCGAAAGGTTTCAATTGCCCACGCTGCGGAGAAGTATCTGAGCCACGGCCGGTCCGAGAGACTCTGCTTCGCTGCCCTGCCTGTAGATATCAGGCTTCGGTGATAGCCGGAACGATCTTTCAGGATACCCATACCCCTTTGACTATGTGGTTCCGTGCGATGCGGTGGGTAACGACGCAAAAGAACGGCGCCAGCGCATTAGGTATGCATCGGATTTTGGGACTTAAGAGCTACGAAACAGCTTGGACCTGGCTACACAAGTTCCGTCGGGCCATGATTCGGCCCGGTCGGGAACTTCTGAGTGGAAGAGTGGAAGTCGATGAGTGCTATATCGGTGGCCCCGAAGATCTACTACACGGCCGAGGCAACGTCGATAAGACGCTAGTCGTGGTCGCAGTTCAAGAAGATGGGGTTGGAATTGGCCGGATTCGATTTCGACAGATCCCAGACGCATCAGCTGAATCTCTCATTCCTTTTATTCAGGACTCAGTTGAGCCTGGCAGTGTTGTCCACACAGACGGTTGGAAGGGATACAACTCGGTAAGTTCTTCGGGTTACACTCACGAGGTCACTGTGCTGAAAGGCAAAAAGGAATCCGCTCCAGAGCTATTACCGCGAGTACACTTGGTGATTTCTCTGCTGAAGCGGTGGCTGTTAGGTACTCATCAGGGAGCCGTTAGTCATAAGCATCTGGACTATTATCTGGATGAGTTTACGTTTCGCTTTAATCGCCGCAAGTCTATGAGCCGCGGCAAGCTGTTCTATAGGCTGGTGCAGCAGGCTGTGGCAATCGAGCCTGTAACATTGGATAAAATCCTGCACTGCGAAAAGAAGCAAGCTAGGAGACTGCCACGAAGGAAGTCACCCGGGAGGGAAACTAGTGCCATTCCCCTAGCGAAGCAGGCATCTGGCACTTAGTTTCCGTCCTCAATTGATTCGTGAAGCCAGACAAGTATCGCGGAGATTTAGACTGGGCACTGCGGAAAAACTGAAGGGAATCAATGAATACCCAGCAAGACTCCTAGTAGATTTTGGGCTTGCTCCAAAACAGCGCCTGGCGCCTTATCATAGAACTCAGCTCGGCGAACCTGCCAGTCCATGCTTTTGATATGGTCGGTGAGCACACAGCCTTCGCGCCCCTTTATATGGACCCGCAGAGCAAAGGGATAGGGCTTGACCACAGATGTTAAAGGACACACAACTGCAAGACCTGCTGCGTTATTGTATTTTCGACCGGTCAAAACAAGAGCCGGCCGACGCTTTGCCTGTTCCCGGCCTGCTTGCGGATCGAAGTCGAGATAGATGACGTCTCCCAGGTCTGGAACGTACACGGCCTTCACCATTGAACAACTTCCTTTCCGACCGTTCCGACTACGCCTAACTCCTTCTCGGTATAACGGTTTTCGGGCGTAATCTGCGCGACTAGTTCATCCAGCGTAGGAAAAGCGCGTTTGATCCGCACTGTACCCGCTTCATCTACTTCAAGACGAATGCGGTCCCCTTGCTGGAACCGCGCCTCGGCAGCTACCTGTTTTGGCAAGCGCACTGCCAAGCTGTTTCCCCACTTCAATACCAAAGCTTCCATATTTCTCCTTCGTATCTACATTGTATCACTTCCGTACGTTCGTCGTGTATAGCCCTTCTTGCTCAAGGAACGATTGAGCGTCTTTGCCTGGGTCTTCCGCGTTGTTATCCAGATCCTTGATGCCGGCCAGGATTCTTAGTGAAAAGTAGTTGTCGAAATTCACGTCTCCTTCGATAGACCCGAACGGCTTCCACTGCTGAGTAGCGTAGAACATAGCCTTGTCCATCGCTTCCGCGCCATATTTGGCTCTCAGTTCCCAGAGTGCATTGTTCCATTTCTCGATGCTCGGCGAAGAACGGTAGTAATCTGTCAGTTTTCCATTAAAGCTGCAACGGTAATAGTTTGCGAAAAGCCATATCGCGTCGCTTATCCTCTCCTTGCGGTCGGGATCGTTCCCCGCAGAAGAAGATTCATGAATTTCCCGCGAGACTATATAGAAGCCGTATGTTGCCATCAGATCGTTATCTGGATGATCCAAATCCTCTCTTGCGATTGTCATTCGGAAAGTATCGAGCCCAGGTAGCAGACCAGCCTGGACTCGGCCAGAAGATACTCCGAGAACAGGTGCTGCCATTGGCACATTGAAACCGACCCCTTTCAGGAAGCGGCTATAAGAGTCAGCCGCAACCTGTATACGGGATTTTCTAAAAAGGTTGAACTCCGGCGCGTTGGTATACGTGAGAGCTACTTCATGAGG
>Ga0182018_10001140_pt1 | contig 31490 bp, 31 predicted proteins | sample 812P2MmetaG_FD_120490 | JGI IMG/M metagenome (GOLD analysis project Ga0182018, IMG submission 120490) | Permafrost microbial communities from Stordalen Mire, Sweden - 812P2M metaG | ecosystem: Environmental > Terrestrial > Soil > Wetlands > Permafrost | place: Sweden: Stordalen | collected...
GGCAAGGCGGCCTCGTTAGGAGACCGTTATATCACCGTGTTTCAATACCGGAACAAGCCGGCCGGTCTTGAAACGCGCCATGAATCAGGCATAGGTGACTACCGAACGCGCATTCCGCGCTCCGCGCTCGCTGCGAATCCGCTCTACATACCCGCTGGCGCGAAGGGCCGCGAGCGGGTCCTCAGGCAATCCGCGAGAGCTTCGCCAGTCGCGGACCACGGGACGCACATCGGACCAGAAGGCCTCACGCAGGCACTCCTCCGCCTCGACCAGGCGGCATTCGTCCTGCAGGATCGCCAGCTTTTCGCGGTCCACCAGCGCGGCTTTCGCGAAGATCTCCTGAGCCGTGCAAACGGTCTGCACCATCGCTTCCATCTTCCCCTTCAGGTTGTGGCTCTGGTCGATCATGAAGGCGGTACTCTCCATAGCGGTGGGATCGGAAAGGAGTTCGTGAAAGATGCGGAAGATCTGATAGGGATCGATGGAACCGAGGGTCAGGTCATCGTCGGCATAGCGGCGGTCATTGAAATGAAAGCCGCCCAGCATCTTTTCCCGCAGCAGCCACGTCACAATCTGCTCGATATTCTGGCTAGCATAGTGATGGCCGGTATCGACCAGCACGCGTGCGCGGGGGCCGGCTTCGCGCGCGATCAGAAGCGACATGCCCCAGTCGGCCAGATCGGTGTGATAGAAGGCCGGCTCGAAGGGCTTGTATTCGATCAGGAGCCGCTGATCGGCGCCGAGAGATTCATGCACTTCGGACAGCGCCTCCGCCATCCAGTCGATGCGCCGCCGGATGCTCTGCGTGCCTGGGTAATTCGAACCGTCCGCGAGCCAGAACGAAATGTCGCGCGAGCGGAGCGCTTTGGCGATCTCCACCGATTCGAGCAGATGATCGACCGCCATCTTTCGTATCGCGGGGTCGGGATTGCAAACCGATCCGTATTTGTACTGCTGGGCTTCGAAAAGATTGGGATTGATCGAACCGGCGCGAATGCCGTGCTGCGCTTCGAGCTCGATGATCTTACTCGTTTCGCGAAGACCTCCGGGCAAATCCCAGCTGACGTGCAGCGCGAGCGTGGGCGTAGTGCCAGTGAGCGCGCGGACCTGGGCCGCATCGGCAAACTTTTCTTCAATCGTGGCTGCGGCTTCAGGTTGCAGAAATTTACCGAAGCGGGTTCCGGTATTGGCGAATCCCCAGGAAGGCAGCTCAATTTGCAGGGAATTCAGCGCCCTGTTTACTCGTTCCGCATGCGGGTTCACGTGCAGTTCTCCCGATTGAAACAAAGTCCCTATTAAAATACGGCAGGCTGCCATACTACTGCCCGCAACTGGACACGTCAAAAAGGGATTTCGTGACCGGCGAGGCGTATTTAGCGGAGTCCAGTGCCAGTGCGGAGAAGGTGAGAACGCGGTCAAGCGCAGGCGCGATAATGTCCCTCGTGCGGCTAACCGGGCCGCTCATCTAGAATCGGAAATAATTACTCTATTGATATTCACATTATTTCAGGCGGTGATTCGATGACGACTTTAACCGCGCTCCGCTACTTGCAGGATTTGTGGGATGAAAAGGCGGCTGCTGCTCTCGATGAGCCGGAGTTGCTGCGCTACCGCTCCAACCTGCTCGGAGCCGATCTGCGCATCACCAACTTCGCCGGCGGCAATACCAGTTCCAAGGTCGCGCAGCGCGATCCGCTGACCGGCCAGGCCGTCGAGGTGCTGTGGGTCAAGGGCAGCGGCGGCGATCTGGGCAGCATTAAGCGCACCGGTTTTGCGACGCTCTACCTCGACAAGCTGCTGGCCATCGAATCGAGCTACCGCGGCGTGGCGGAAGAGGACGCTGTGGTGGAGTTGTACCCGCTCTGCACCTTCGGCGTGAATCCAACGGTGGCGTCCATCGATACACCACTGCACGGCTTTCTTCCCTACCGCCATGTGGATCATCTCCATCCCGACTGGGCTATCGCGATGGCCGCCTCGGCCAACGGCAAAGAGAAGATGGAGGAGTTCAATCGCGACTTCGAGCACCGGCTGGTGTGGGTCCCGTGGCAGCGCCCAGGCTTTGAGCTGGCGATAATGATGCGCCACGCCGTGAAGGACAACCCTGGCTGCGACGGCATCGTGCTCGGTGGCCACGGGCTGTTCACGTGGGGCGAAACGCAGCGCGAATGCTATCTGAACACGGTGACGATGATCGATCACCTGGGGCAGTTTGTGCAGGAGCACGTTGAGAGCAAGGGCGCGGCGATCTTTGGCGGAGCCGTGCTGAAGTCTCGTGGCGATCGCAAAGAAATTGCGCTTGAGTTGCTGCCGTTCGTGCGCGGGCGCGTCTCCGAGCAGAAGCGATTCATTGGGAGCTGGTCGGACGGCGAAGACGTCCTGCGCTTCGTGAATTCCAAAGACGGCGCGGCGCTCGCGCATCTGGGAACCAGTTGCCCGGACCACTTCATCCGCACGAAGATTCGGCCGCTGTTTGTTCCGGCTGGGGCCGCTGACGACGCAGCAGCGCTCAAGAGGAGCATCGAAGCATCTCTGGACACCTATCGCGCCGAGTACGCCGCGTACTACCAACGCCACGTCGAACCGTCTTCCCCGGCCATGCGTGACCCGAACCCGGCAGTCGTGCTGATTCCGGGCATCGGGATGTTCTCCTTCGGCAAGAGCAAGCAGGAATCGCGGGTGGTCGGCGAGTTCTATACGAATGCCATTCACGTGATGGAAGGCGCCAGCGCAATGGGCGACAAGTCGCAAGTGAAAGAGGTGCCGCAGGCTGGACCCGCTGCTCCCTGCGAGGCCTTTGAGGTCTATACCAACTACGTGGCGCTGCCCGCCGGGGAGGCGTTTCGCATTGAATACTGGCTGCTGGAAGAGGCGAAGATTCGCCGCCAGCCTCCCGAAAAGGAATTGAGCCGCAGGATCGCGCTGATCGTGGGCGGAGCAAGCGGCATCGGACGCGCAGCGGCTCTGCTCGCGGCCGAACGCGGCGCGCACATCATGATCGCCGACCGCGATCTGGCGGGAGCCGAGGCCGCAGCCCAGGAAGCCCGGACCATCGGGGGCAAAGAGGCCATTGCCGCGACGGCCGTGGATATTCGCGATCGCAACTCGATTGCGGCGGCGATGCGCGCTACGGTGGCACAGTTTGGTGGGCTTGACATCCTCATCAATACGGCGGCGATTTTTCCCTCGTCGCCGCAGGGCACCATCAGCGATTCGATGTGGGCGACCACGCTCGACCTCAACGTGACGGCAAATTATCTGCTGGCAGAGGAAGCGGCAAAGCTGTTCGAGGCGGAGCAACTCGACGGCACTATCGTGCTCACCAGCTCGGCGAACGCGGTCGTTCCCAAGCGCGGCAGCGAGGCGTACGACGTGAGCAAGGCGGCTCTCAGCCACCTGATCCGCGAGTTGGCAATCTCGCTCGCGCCGCGGGTACGCGTGAACGGCATCAGCCCCGCAACCGTCGTGAAAGGCTCGACCATGTTTCCGCGCGACCGCGTGATCGCGTCGCTCACAAAATATGAGATTGCCTTCGATGAATCGGCGACCGACGATCAGTTGCGCGATTTGCTGGCGGGGTTCTACGCGCAGCGCACGCTGACGCATCAGCCCATTGAGCCGGATGACTGCGCGCGGGCGCTTCTGTTCCTCGCCGGGCCGCACACGCGCTGCACCACGGGGCATCTGATTCCCGTGGATGGTGGCCTGCCCGAGGCGTTTCTGCGGTGAGCCGCGGCTCCGGCCTCGAAAAACCAGCTTTGGTGGCCATCGATCTGGGCGCGGAAAGTTGCCGGGTTTCTCTGTTGCGATGGCACGGCCATGAATCCCCCATTTTGGGCCCACGCATCTCAATGGTTCGCCGCTTTGCCAATGCGCCCCAGGATGATGGCGCAGCGGGATGGCACTGGGACCTGGAGCGTATCTGCAGCGAGCTCGAAGCAGGTCTTCGCGCCTGCGCGGACCTTGCTCCGGAAGGCATCGCGAGTATCGGCGTAACCGGCTGGGCGGTCGATTATGTGCGCCTCGATCATTCCGGAAAGCCACTGGCGCCGCCGTTTTGCTACCGCGACGAACGAACCCAGGCCGCGATGGAAGCGGTCCACTCCATTCTGCCGGCAGAAAAGCTGTACGCCCTGACCGGCGTGCAGATTCAACCCATCAACACGATTTACCAGCTCTGCGCCGATAAGCGCGCAGGCGTGGCGGATTCCACGCCGTGGGTGAATTTGCCGGAGTACATCCTGAACTGGCTTGGCGCTCCACGAGTCGCGGAGTACACAAATGCCACACATACCGGGCTCGTCGATCCCGAGACTCGGCAGTGGTCCGAGCAGATTTTCAACACTGCAGGTCTGGACCTCGCGGCCGCTCCGGAGCTCGTGCCTCCAGGCTCCGTACTCGGCCCAGTGCGCAGTGATCTGCGTCGGCTGCCGGCATACTCCGCGACGCAGCTCATCGCGCCCGCCTGCCACGACACCGCGTCGGCCATTGCCGGAATCCCGGAACGCGCAGGCAACTGGGCCTACATCAGCTCCGGTACCTGGTCTTTGGTGGGCGTGCCGTTGTCGCGGACTCTGCGAACGCAGGAGGCCTTTGCGCGGGGGTTCAACAATCTCGGCTCTGCGGATGGCGGCGTGCTTTTCCATCGCGGCATCGCGGGGATGTGGCTGCTGCGGCAGTGCATGAATACCTGGGGCCAGCAGCGAACCTGGGCAATGGCGGAGCTGATCGCCGAAGCGCAGCGGCTGCCTGCGCCCGACCAGTTGCTCGACCTCGATGATCCCGCGTTGTTGCCCCCCGGCGACATGACTGCGCGCATCAACGATCAGCGCAAACAGCGGGGCCTGGCTTCCCTGCCCGCCGGATGCGCCGCAGCTCCGCACTACGCCAGCCTGATCTTTCACAGCCTCGCGGGCCGCTATGGGACCCTGATGGGCGAGATCGAGCAGATGACGGGCGCGCGACCGCACCACATCTGCGTCGTGGGCGGCGGCAGCCGGAATGAATACCTCAACGCGCTGACGTCCCAATCCACGGGACTGCCAGTGGTGCGCTGTTCCGCGGAAAGCTCCACGCTGGGTAATTTCGCCATACAATGGGCGCGGGTCGAGCAGCCTTCCGGCGCCATTCAGCCCCAGGCGATCGCCGGCAAAATCGCCGCGCTTGCGGAAGTCGAGATCGTTTAAGTTCGCTGCAACACGAGTCAGTACCAAGAGGAGTCTCGATGTCTGCTGCCATTCTTGGCGGGATTGGATGGCACATGGTCGGCGCTGCCTCCGCTGCGTCGTTCTATGCGCCCATCGAAAAGGTGAAGAAGTGGTCCTGGGAGACGACGTGGGCCGTGGCCGGCGTCTTTTCCTGGGTTCTGCTGCCGTGGATCGTGAGCCTGATCCTGCTTCCGGATTTTCATGGCTTCTACACGGGCATCGCTAACGGCGTGCTGGTCAGGACGTTTCTCTTCGGTTGCATGTGGGGCGTCGGCAATGTGAATTACGGCCTCACCATGCGCTATCTCGGCATGTCACTGGGCATCGGCGTCGCGATCGGCGTCACGCTGGTCGTGGGCACGCTGGTCCCGCCCATCATCCACGGACAGGTCGCCTATCTCTTCACCACCCGCAGCGGCCTGTTCACGATGTCCGGCGTACTTCTGGCGCTCGTTGGCATCGCCATCGTTTCCTGGGCTGGTCATCAGAAAGAACTGCGGCTGGGCAAGCGAGCCGAGGAGCTCAATCTGACTAAAGGCCTGCTGCTGGCTGTGATGTGCGGGATTTTCTCCTCCGGAATGTCGTTCGCCATTGACACTGCGAGGCCAATCGCCGCAGCCGCTCAACTGGCAGGCGTGAAACCGCTGTATGCGGCGCTGCCCAGCTACGTCATCATCATGGGCGGCGGAGCGCTGGTGAATTTCGGCTACTGTTTCGCCCGGCTTGCCTTCCGCAAAGACATTTCGTTCCGCCAGGACTGGTCACAGACGAAGCGAACGCTTCTCGTGAACAGCGCGATGGCGGCCTCAGGCGGCATCCTGTGGTATTTGCAGTTCTTCTTTTACGCTTGGGGCGCAGCCAATATTCCCGTGCATTTGAGCTACGTTAACTGGATGCTGCACATGAGCTGTTATGTGCTCTTCGGAGGGATTGTCGGCCTGGCGTTGGGTGAATGGCGTGGCGCAAGCGGCAGGCCGGTGCGCCTGCTGTGGACCGGCATGGCCGTCATCATCGCCGCAGCCAACCTTGTAGGGCTCGGCATGGCGTCTTAACAAGCGCCAAAGCCCACTTTCGACGCAGCGAGCCCCGTCTTTTCGCCAACGGACGCCGCATTTGTGCATCTGAGTATTCGCGTCGTCAATTCCCAATCGAAAGACGGAAAATTCATGCGCAGAACTTTGTTGCCCGGCACGCCTCACCCGCTGGGCGCAACACCCACCGCCATCGGAACCAACTTCGCTCTGTTTTCTGAAAACGCGACTTGCGTATCCGTTTGTTTTTTCGACGAAGCCGGCAAGCAGACCGATTGCGTGTCGCTGCGAGAGCGAACAGCGTTCGTCTGGCACGGCCTCATTCGCGACATCATGCCGGGCCAGCGTTACGGCTATCGCGTCGAGGGTCCCTGGCAGCCGGAGGCCGGGCTTCGCTTCAACGCCAACAAGCTGCTGGTCGATCCTTATGCGAAAGCCCTGACCGGCGATGTGGACTGGAAGGCGCCCATCTTTCCCTACGACGTGAAGAGCGGCAACGATCTGATCCGCGACGACCGCGACTCAGCCGATGGCGTGCCCAAGGCGATTGTCATCGATCCGCATTTTGAATGGGAAAACGCTCACCCGCCGGAAATCCCGCTCGCCGATTCGATAATTTATGAGGTCCACGTACGAGGCTTTTCGAAACTCAACCAAGGCGTGCCTGCAAAGCTGCGCGGCACCTACGCCGGACTGGCCTGCGAATCGAGCATCGCTTACCTGAAGAAACTCGGCATCACCGCGATCGAGCTTCTGCCTGTGCATCATTTCATCGACGAGGGGCACCTCGTCGATCGCGGCCTGCGCGACTACTGGGGTTACAACACGCTCAGTTACTTCGCTCCCATGTCGCGCTACAGTTCCTCCGGCGACACGGGGCAGCAGGTAATCGAGTTCAAACAGATGGTGAAGACGCTGCACATGGCGGGCATCGAGGTCATCCTCGATGTCGTCTACAACCACACCTGCGAAGGCAATCGCATGGGACCGATGCTTTCCATGAAGGGCATCGACAACACGACGTACTACCGGCAGGTGCCGGACGACCCGCGGGATTACGCGGATTACACGGGCACGGGCAACACGCTGAACGTGATGAACCCGCAGGTGCTGAAGCTGGTGATGGATTCGCTGCGCTATTGGGTCACGGAGATGCATGTCGATGGCTTCCGCTTCGATCTGGCCAGCACTCTGGCGCGCGAACTGCACGCCGTCTCCAGGCTGTCGAGTTTCTTCGATACCATCCATCAGGATCCGACCATTGCGGATGTAAAGCTGATTGCGGAGCCCTGGGACGTAGGCGAGGGCGGCTATCAGGTGGGCAATTTCCCGGTGCTGTGGGCGGAGTGGAACGGAAAATATCGCGACACCGTGCGTTGCTTCTGGAAAGGCGACAGCGGCCTGCTCTCGGATTTTGCCTATCGCCTGACCGGATCGTCGGACCTGTACCAGATGGATGGGCGCAGGCCTTACGCTTCCATCAACTTCGTCACTGCGCACGATGGCTTCACGCTGTGCGATCTGGTGAGTTACAACGAGAAGCACAACGAGGCGAACGGCGATAACAACACCGACGGCACCGACAACAACGACTCATGGAACATGGGCGTGGAAGGCCCCACCGACGATCCGGCTATCAATACCCTGCGCGAGCGGCAGATGCGCAACTTTCTGACGACGCTGATTCTTTCCCAGGGCGTGCCCATGCTGTGCGGCGGCGACGAATTCGCGCGCTCGCAAAACGGTAATAACAACGGCTATTGCCAGGACAACGAGCTGACCTGGTTTGACTGGAAGCTGACTCCGTCACGCGAACGTCTGATGGATTTCACCGCGAAGCTCATCCATCTGCGCCGCAACCATCCCAATCTGCATCGCCGCAAATTCTTTCAGGACCGCGTGATTCGCGGATCGGTTGTGCGCGACATCGCCTGGTACAACACCGACGGACGAGAGCTGGACGAGGCAGCCTGGACCACAGCCTGGAATCGCTCGCTGGCCCTGTTGCTGAACGGAAAAACTCTGGCCATCACCGATGAAGACGGTTGCCCCATCGTCGATAACAGCTTTCTCATCCTGGTCAATGCATGGGCTGAGGGAGTGGAGTTCACGCTGCCGGAGCCGCCGGCAGCCACTCCGTGGACGCAGGTGCTGGATACAGAGAACATCGACGATCCCTTTGCCGCAACAGAAGTTGGCGAAAAGTTGATCGTGGGAGGGCGAGCCCTGCGCGTCTTCCGCGACAGCAAAACGTAGCGATACAGGGCCCGCGGTCAGCCTTCTGCATAACGGGGCCGAGCCCGCGGGCGTTCTGTCCCATCCCCGGCCCAGCGTATTCACAGAGCGTCGCAAGTTGACGCCACGCCTTTTTTTATGGGTTTTCGCGTGGCTCCCGTAAGATCGAATCTGCCAGGCCATGCCTCCTTCTGCTCAGCCGCCTCGCGTGCGCTTCGCGCCGTCGCCGACAGGTTTCCTACACGTGGGGAACGCGCGCACCGCACTCTACAACTGGCTCTTTGCCCGCCACACCGACGGAGCGTTTCTGCTGCGCATCGAGGACACCGATCTCGACCGCAGCGAGATACGCCATGAGACGCAGCTGATGGAGGACCTGCTGTGGCTGGGTCTCGACTGGGATGAAGGACCCGGTGTCGAAGGTCCGCACGCGCCCTACCGGCAGTCGGAGCGGCTGGGCATTTATCGCGAGCACACTGATCGCCTGCTCACCGAAGGCAAAGCGTACCGCTGCTTCTGCACAGCTGAAGGGCTGGAGGCCGAGCGCCACGAGGCCGCTACCGCACATAAGCCACAGGTCTATTCCGGCCGGTGCCGCGCCATATCGGACGCAGACTCCGCCGCGCGAGCCGCTGCGGGAGAACCGTTCGCCGTACGTCTGCTCATCCCCGATCACCCGCTCTGCTTCCACGATATGATCCGTGGCGAGGTCGAGTTCCCCAGCGAAACGGTCAGCGATCCGATCCTCGTCCGCTCCAGCGGCATCCCGGTCTACAACTACGTCGTCACTGTCGACGACGCGCTCATGGAGATCACCCACGTCATTCGCGGCGACGATCACATTTCGAATACCCCGAAGCAGGTGGCGATTTACGAAGCTTTCGAATGGAAACCGCCGCAGTTCGCGCACCTGTCGACGATTCTCGGCAGCGATCGCGAACGGCTCTCGAAGCGCCACGGCGCGACTTCCGTAGCCAGCTTTCGCGCCATGGGCATTCTGCCCGAAGCGCTCGTGAACTACCTCGCGCTACTCGGCTGGGGAGCGGAGGGCGGCACGCGTGAGCTTTTTTCTCTGGAGGAGCTGGTGCACGAATTCCGCCTGGAGCGTGTCACAGCCTCGCCCGCGGTCTTCGACTTTGAAAAGTTGCACTGGCTCAATCGCCATTACCTCAAAGCCGCCGATCCGGAGCGGATCGCGGAGCTTGCGTGGTCGCATTTCGTCAGCGCAGGCCTGCTCCCCTCGCACACCGCCGCATGGCAAGTCACCACGGCCGCGGTCGAAGCATGGTTTGGCAAATTGCTGGCCCTGTTTCTGCCCGCCGTGAGTCAGCTCGACGATCTGCCGGTCAAGGCCGCGTTTGTCTTTCGCTTCAATCCGTCCGCGGCCCACACCGGCGACGAAAACGCTGCGATCCTGGCGACGGACGCGGCACAGAAAGTCCTCGCCGCCTTCTCTGCACGGGTCGAAGCGCATTCCGGCCCCGTCACGCCCGACCAGTTCAAAGCCTGGATGAACGAAATCAAAGCTGAAACCGGAGCGAAGGGCAGAGAGCTTTTCCATCCCGTCCGCATCGTCCTCACCGGCTCACACTCCGGTCCGGAGTTCGACAAGCTGATTCCGATCATCGAAGAGGGCAGCCGTCTCAGTCTGCCCGTTCACGTCCTCGGCGTGCGGGAGCGAATCGAACAGTTCATGAGCAACAGCCGATGAAGACAGTTCTCTGGATCGAAGAAGCCCAGCCCTCACGCCTCGCCATCGTCCTGCGTCCGCGCGGAGGAGACGGGCTGCAGGCCGATCTTGAGATAGTGAGAGATGAAGGCATCCACATCCTCGTTTCGCTGCTCACACCGCAGGACAGCGAGGAGCTGGACCTCACCAACGAAGGCAGGATCGCCCGGCAGCTGGGAATGCGATTCGTCTCGTATCCGATTCTGGATCGATGCACCCCGTCCAACCTGGGCTCATTCCGAGCGCTGGTCGCCGATCTGCGCGACCAGGTGCGGGCCGGCCATGCTGTTGGCGCGCATTGCCGCGGCTGCATCGGCCGCGCCACCGTGCTCATTGCTTCAGTGATGATCGCGCTGGGCTGGGATGCGACAGCCGCGTTGCGTCTGATCGAGCGCGCGCGCGGCTTCACCGTTCCGGATACACCGGAGCAGCTGGAATGGATCCTGAACTTCCATCTCGACGAATGACGCTGGCCTTTCCCCACTCCTGGGAAGCGCAGGTTCTGCCCGCCAGGCCCCTCATCCTCCCTCCGCGCACCTGGATTTATCCGCGCGCGGCCGAAGAGGTCGAGCGCGGTGCCCTGGAAGTGATGGTCCAGCCCGCGAACGCCCCGCAATTCCTCGCGACCTTCGCTTTGGGATTTGCCGATCCGTCCGCTCCCACCGGCGTCTGGAGCTGCCCCGATCCCGATGAGCTATGCGCCGTCGCCGGCGGCTACGCTTACATCGTCAACACCGTCGACCCGTCGCAGTTCACGCACATCGCCTTTCGTCCCGTGCTTGAAGTCCGCCCGCTGCCGGAGCATCATCTGCTGCTGTTCGCCGGACACAATGCGCTGTTGGCGTGGGGAATCGCCGGGCAAGCGTGGCAAACGCCTCGCCTCTCTTCGGAGGGACTGCGGATCACGGAGATTCGCGGCGATGAGCTCAACGGCTTCGGCTGGGACCTGATCACCGACCGTGAACTCCCCTTCACCATCGACCTGCGCACCGGGCACAGCGCTGGTCCTCACTCCGACTCGTTCAGGTAGAAACTCAGAGCCGCATCTCCCTGCTTCAGAACCCGGTAGCGAATCAGCTTTCCATACCGCTTTTCCAGCTCACGGCGCTTCTCGTGTTCCGCGATGACGATAGCCTCAGCCGCCAACACACCGGCGCAATCTCCACCCAGCAGCCCCAGCGTCGCGGCGTATTCGTCCTCTCTGGCATAGGGTGGATCGAGAAACACCAGGTCCACAGTGCGGCCCGCCTCACCCAGTCGCCGAAGCCCGGCCGCCACGCTGTGCGCCTCCAGAGCGTAATTCCCGCGAATGCCGAGTGCGCCAAGGTTACTGCGGATAGCGCGCAACGCCGCCTCCGCCTGCTCGACAAAAATCGCCTCCCGCGCACCCCGGCTGAGCGCCTCAATGCCTACAGCGCCCGATCCGGCATAGAGATCGAGGAAGACCGCGCCCTCGATGCGCGGCGCCAGCACATTGAACAGCGTCTCGCGCAGCCGGTCGCTTGTGGGCCGCGTGTCCTGTCCTCGCGGGGCATGCAAGACCCGCGACCGATACTCCCCGGCAATCACCCGCATCGTTTCTCCTCGGCAGAATCCGCCGACCCTCTACAATAAATTCCAGGAAGGAGAAGATCGAGATGCGCGCCTGGTCCCTGCCGCTCGGACGCTGGTTTGGAGTGCACCTGCGCATCCATTATTTCTTCATCCTGCTGCTTCTGTTCTGCGTGCTCACCACGAATTTCTCCGGCCTCTCCGCCTGGCGCGGCGTCACGCTGTGGTTCCTGCTTTTTGGCGCGGTACTCGGGCGCGAGGCCACGCGGGCCCTCACCGCCGCATACCATGGCCTCACGGTGCGCAGCATTTTGCTGCTTCCCATCGGCGGCCTGTTCTCGTATTCGAGCCCCGATATGGCCGAGCGCGCCGTCGAAGGATCGGCGCAGTGGGCGATGACCCTCGCCGGTCCCCTCTCCAACCTGGCCTTCGCGGGCGTGGTCGCCGCGCTCATCGCGGGCGCCACATCGCAGGTCCCCATCGCCGCGCTGCCCATCGTCACACCCGCGCATCTGATGCGCTCCGCGGTATGGCTCAACGTGGCTCTCGCACTCATCAACTTCATTCCGGCTTATCCGCTCGATGCCGGGCGCCTGATGCGCAGCGGGCTTTCGCGCAGCCGTGGCGTGGCTCAGGCCACACGCGCAGCCTCCGGCCTGGGCCAGATGCTGGGCATCGGTGCAGTCGTTGCCGGCCTCGCGCTGCTGGCCATTCCCAACACCCACCTCGCAGCCGCTGTCAGCCCATGGCTCATCATGGGAGGATTCTTTGTCTTCATCGGCGCCCAGCTCGAGGATCAGGGTGTCCTCTTTCAATCCGTCGTCGAAACGGTGCGCATGCGCGACGTCATGCTCGTCGATTTCGACACCCTCTCGCCCTCGGATACGCTCTCGGATGCGCTCTACAAGGCCATCCACAGCCTGCAGGACGATTTCCCCGTTGTGCGCGGCGCCGCCCTGGTCGGCGTCGTCTCGCGCCAAGGCATCATCCAGGCCCTTCGCCATGGCGGCAATGGCTACATCCAGGCCATCATGTCGCGCGCCTTCCAGGTCGCGCAGCCCGACGACTCGCTCGGCGCGCTCATTCGCCGCATCGGCAGTGGGCGGCTCTCCCTGATTCCCGTCGCCGAAAGCGGGCGCATCGTCGGCATCGTCACCTGGCAGAACCTGAGCAGCAGCATGGGTTTGCTGGCCGAGTATCGCCGCCTCGAACGCACCGACAATGAACACGACTGACGAGCCCTTAGCTCCGGGCCTCTACCTCGTCGCAACCCCCATCGGAAACCTCGAAGACATTACGCTGCGCGCGCTGCGCGTTCTGCGCTCCGCCGATCGTATCGCCTGCGAGGACACGCGTCAGACCCGCAAACTGCTCGACCGCTACCAGATCACGACGCCCACCATCAGCAGCCACGAGCACAACGAGGCGAAACGCAGCCGGCAACTGGTCGAGGAGCTGAAAAACGGTGCGCGCATCGCCGTCGTTTCCGACGCGGGAACACCAGGGATCTCCGATCCGGGTATGGTGCTCGCTGCCGCTGCCATCGCCAACGGGATTCCCGTTTACCCAGTCCCCGGCGCCAGCGCCGTCCTCAGCGCTCTTGTGGCGTCAGGACTCAACACAGAACAGTTTTCCTTCGTCGGATTCCTGCCCCCGAAGGCCGGAGCGCGTCGCACCGCGCTGGAAGAGCTCGCGGCCGGATTGTCGCGCCCACCAACGCTGGTGCTCTACGAAGCCACGCATCGAATCGTCGAAACCCTGACCGACATCGAAGCGGTCTGGGGTCCGGCATGCCGCGTTGTCCTCGCGCGCGAGCTGACCAAGCTGCACGAAGAATTCCTGCGCGGTACGGTGCGCGAAGTTCGCGATCAGCTCGCCGCGCGAGAGAGCATCCGAGGTGAGATTGTGCTCCTGATCGATGCTCATCCGCTATCTGCCGGATCTGCACGCGGCGCGACCCTGCTGGAACGGCTTGCGGAACTGGAAAAGGCCGAAGGCATCGCAGAGAAAGACGCGCTGAAGCGCATCGCCCGTGAGCGCGGTGTCTCCAAAAGCGAGCTCTGGCGCGAACTGCAGCGCGAGCGCGCGCGATCGAAATAATTCCCCGGATCTCGCGGCCCATTTCCCGAAACCATTTCCGCCCACCGCACGTCTTCCTGAGCGGATGAAATTCCCTGGGAGGGAGACTCCAATGAAGACCCTGTACGTCTGCACCATTCTCGCCGCCTTGTTACTCTCCAGCGCCTTCGCGCAGCAACCAGCAGCCACACCTGCGCCCGTTCCTCCGGCCATTGTTGCGGCCACGAAAATCTTTGTATCGAATGCCGGCGCTGACGGGGGACTGTTTCCGAGCCCCTTCAGCGGCGATCCCAGCCGTGGCTACAACCAGCTCTATGCGGCGCTCAAGGCCTCCGGACAATATCAACTCGTGAGCGATCCGGCTGCCGCCGACCTGGTGCTGGAGCTGCAGCTCACGGCTCCGTACGGGCCTGCGAACGCCAGCAAGGTGAAAGGCGCATCCGATCCGCTGCCGCAGTTCCGGCTTGTCGTGTACGACGCGAAGACCCACTACGTGCTCTGGGCGTTTACCGCGACCATCGAAATCGCATTCCTGCAGAAGACGCACGACCACAATTTCGATGAGGCGCTGACATCCATCCTCTCGCAGTTCGAAGCGCTCAGCGGCAAGCAGCCGCCAGCGACGCCCTAGCGACTCGCGCTTGAACTGGTCTCATACACTAAGGGACTCCATGACGCCCACGTATGAGACCCGCCGCCAAAGCGGGGCTCACGGCGGTGATCGGAGCCGTGAACCTATATATGAGAACAGTTCTACCCGCCCGGGACCGTCACGCCCGAGCGCCGCACCCACTGTCCCCCGCGCTTCTCCAGATAAACCCAGCTCCCCGCGGAGCACAGGTGCGCACACCAGTCGTTCATATAAACCAGCGCCGCCTGGTGCTTGCTGTCGAAATACACCTCGCTGAAATAGGTAACGCCGGGATAACCTGCCCACTGCGACCGCGTCTCCGAGCTCACCTCCGCCGAGGTCTTCGAAGCGCGAAACGCGGCCGCTTCATCCGGGTGCAGCAAAGAAAACGCATGGCCGATCTGAAAAGGATCCTTCGTTAGCTGCACCCGCACATACTTGTTAGTTTCGTAGTCGCCCTCGGCTTCCTGAAATCCCCGCGGATTCTCCGGCGGTGGCTTTAGCTGGCCCAGTGGCGGGACCGCTGGATTGCGATCCGTCTCGTTGATCGTGATCGCGGCAATCGCCCACCGCGCGTTCTGATCGGGAGACATGCTGGCGAAGACATCGCCCGGCATCAGCCTCGAATAGATGGCATACGAATCGTCTGCCCGGTCCGCGGGCATCGCAATTGCGCCCTCCTCCCCGTAGTGTGCCGGAGGCGTGGGCGGCTTGCGATTATTCGCGGTTTGCGGGCTTCCGGCGATCAGCAGCGGCAGCACCAGCACCAGCACCAGCACAGATATAGTTCCAGAGGACAGTCGCGGCAGGCCAGAAAATCGCATGCTTGCATAGACGCTTCCCGAGGCGCAGGCGTTCCGATTTCTTTTCGGAATCAGCTTCCCTGGGGCCGCTCCCAGGCCGGCACAGGCCGCTCGCTCTCCGGCAGATCGCGCCCTTTCACCCGGTCGTAGAGGTAGGCGTCGCTCACCGTGCCCAGCGCCTCGTTATACAGAGTCACCGAGCCGGTGACTTCCTTCAGCTCTTCGACAAACCGGTGCAGCGTCGTCAGGCGATCCGCGGTCGCCGGAAACTCCGCCTTGCTGGTGCGGAAGAATTTCTGGTACCCGCGATCTACGAGGTCCGCGATTTCCCCGCAAATGACCGGCCCCGGACGCACCACCATCCGCAATCCCGCCTCGTTTTGCGCCTTTTCGAGCACAATCGCAGAGCCGTACTTTGAGATGCGCCTCTGATTTGCGCCCCCGGCAACGTCATAAACATCGAATTGACGGCGGCGAAGTTCGCTGAGAACCTCGTCCCACGTGCGCGGTCGCGGCTTTTTGAGCATGGCTGCTGTTTTCCCCTTAAATCACGGCTGCCGCTACACTGGTCTGTAGTTGCGGCCGCTGTTTCAGGGTCGCACAACGCTGCGTTGGCTGCAATTTGCCCCTGATTCCCGTGACGGACTGAAATTTTTGCAATGGCTACAATCGCCGCACCAAAATCCGGCTCACCCGGCACTACGCTTGGCACTCCGCTTCTTGCCCGGATCGGCAACACCCCCCTGGTGCGCCTCGAACACCTCACCGCCGATTTGCCCGGCATTCAGCTTCTGGGCAAGGCCGAGTGGCACAATCCCGGCGGCTCCGTAAAGGACCGCGCCGCTGCCGCTATCGTGCTCGAAGCTCTGCGCAACGAGCAGGTCTGCCCCGGAAAGCGGCTGCTGGATGCCACCAGCGGCAACACCGGCATCGCCTACGCCATGCTGGGCGCGGCTCTCGGCTTCCCGGTCACGCTCTGCATGCCGTCGAATGTCTCGCCCGAGCGCAAGCGCATCCTGCGTGCTTACGGCGCCGAGGTGCTCTGGACCGATCCCGCGGAAAGCTCCGACGGCGCCATCCGCAAGGCGCGCGAGCTTGCTGCCGACCCGCAGTATTTCTACGCCGATCAGTACAGCAACCCTTCCACCTGGCGAGCCCACTACAGCGGCACCGCCAACGAAATCCTCGAGCAGACCGGCAGCCGCATCACCCACTTCGTCGCCGGGCTCGGCACCACCGGCACTTTCATGGGCGTGACGCGCCGCCTGAAGGAAGTGAACCCGAAAATCGAATGCATCTCGATGCAGCCCGATTCGCCCTTCCACGGCCTCGAAGGCCTGAAGCACATGGCCACGGCCATCGTTCCGGCCATTTACGATCCGGGCCTTGCCGATCGCAACGTCGAAGTCGAAACCGAAGCCGCCTACGCCATGGCTAAACGCCTGGCCCGCACTGAGGGCCTGCTGGTCGGGATCTCCGCCGCCGCCGCCGTTGCCGCATCGCTGCGCATTGCCGAAGAGCAGTCCGCGCTGGGAAAAGAAGCTGTGATTGTTACAATTTTGCCCGATGCGGCAGACAAGTATCTCAGCGAAAGGTTCTGGGGGGAGTAGCTTGTTGCGATTGAGCCAGCAGGTGTACGACGCGCTCCGCGAACATGGAGAGCAGACCTACCCCCATGAATGCTGTGGTGTGCTCCTCGGCCGCTTCACCTCCGAAGACGGCCGCTCCGTCAACGATGTCGAGGACGCCATCCGCGCCGGCAACACTCGCACCGACTCCGCCCACAACCGTTACAACATCGCTCCTCATGAGCTGGTGAAGATCCAGCGCACCGGCCGCGAGCAGGGCCTCGACATTGTCGGCTTCTACCACTCCCATCCCGACCATCCCGCGCAGTGGTCGCCAACCGATTTCGCTGAAGCCCACTGGATCGGCTGCAGCTACGTCATCACTGCCGTCGAAAAAGGCGCGGCCCGGCAGACGAATTCGTTTCTGCTCACCGGAGCCACCGAAGACGACAAGGCATTCCAGAACGAGACCATCGAAGTGACCGGCCAGCTCGATCCCGGCCTTGAACCCGAGCTCAAGGCAGACATAGCCTGAGGTTTTGCTGCACAATAATAAGGTGAAGATGGTCTGCACACCCCAGGCTGCCCGCAAATCCGCGCGCTGTACAGGACTCTGTACGGTGGCACGACGCCCGTCGTGCCGATAGCGCCGCTTCGTCCCCTTTGAACCGACCTTTCGCAGCCTGCCCGAGGAACGAAAAGCCATGACCATCGAAATCCCCACACCTCTGCGCGTTTACACCGCCAACCAATCCGCCGTCGCCGTGGACGCGAATACTGTCACTGAAGCGGTCTCCGCCCTGCTCGCCCGCTATCCCGAATTCAAGAAGCACCTCTACACGCCTGACGGCAAACTCCGCTCCTTCGTCAACCTCTACCTCAACGACGAAGACGTCCGCTATCTTCCCCAGGGCGAAGAGAGCGCGGTCCAGCCCTCCGACACACTTTCCATCATCCCCTCAATCGCCGGCGGGGGACTGGCCGTCCAGGCGGGCGCGCCTTCGGCGTAAAGACGCATCGGTTGCAACCAGGCCGGTCCCCCTTGCACCTGAGCGCCTCGAAGCCGCATCCTTAAGGAAGACCCATGGCCACTACCATCGAACCCATCACTCTGCCGCAGCTTTCGAACGACGAGATCGCCCGCTACTCACGCCACCTCATCCTGCCTGAGGTGGGCATGGAGGGCCAGCAGAAGCTGAAGGCCGCCAAAGTTCTCTGCGTCGGCACCGGCGGACTGGGCTCACCCCTCGCGCTTTATCTCGCCGCAGCCGGCATTGGCACGCTCGGCCTGGTCGACTTCGACGTCGTCGACTCCAGCAACCTGCAGCGCCAGATCATCCACAGCACCAAAGACGTCGGCCGGCCCAAGATCGATTCCGCAGCCGAGAAACTCATCGCGCTGAACCCCTTCCTCAACGTCGTCAAACACGAGACGATGCTCACCAGCCAGAACGCGCTCGATATTATCCGCGACTATGACGTGGTCGCCGACGGCACTGACAATTTCCCCACGCGCTACCTCGTCAACGACGCCTGCGTGCTCACCGGCAAACCGAATGCCTACGGCTCCATCTTCCGCTTCGAAGGCCAGGCCAGCGTCTTCGCCACCGAGCACGGCCCCTGCTACCGATGCCTTTATCCGGAACCGCCACCCCCAGGGCTCGTCCCCTCCTGCGCGGAAGGTGGCGTGCTCGGCATTCTGCCCGGCCTCGTCGGCGTGATCCAGGCCACCGAGGTCATCAAGCTGATCCTCGGCAAGGGCGAGCCGCTCATCGGCCGCCTGCTCCTGGTCAACGCGCTCGACATGCGCTTCCGCGAGCTGAAGCTGCGCAAGAATCCCGACTGCCCCGTCTGCGGCACGCACCCCACAGTGACCCAGCTGATCGACTATCAACAATTTTGCGGCATCGTTCCGGAGACAAAAATGGCGCCTGTACAAAACGGCATTCCTCAAATGAGCGTGAAAGAACTCAAGCAGCGCCTCGACCAGGGCGACGACCTCTTCATCCTCGACGTTCGCGAGCCCTTCGAATATCAGATTGCCCGGATTGAGGGCCAGATCGACGGCCAGGCCGGCAGCCATCTCATCCCGCTCGGCGATCTACCCAAACGCCTGAGCGAGCTGAACCCGGCGCAGGAAATCGTCGTACAGTGCAAATCCGGCGGACGCAGCCAGCGTGCGGCCGAATTCCTGGCGAAGAACGGCTTCGCGAAGCTTCACAACCTTGCCGGCGGTATCACCGCCTGGTCGAGCGAGATCGACCCCAAAGTCCCGAAGTACTGAGTCCGCGTGTAGGACCCCATCAACCCCACACGTTGAACAGGAAGATCGTGTAGGGATCCCCGGCGATCTGGTCTATTGTCGATCGAAATGCATCATGATCGATCTTCAGCAAATCCGCTGCCGCGTTGATGGTATTGGACGCGCGAGCCGCCGCATTGGGATCCGAGGGCCTGGCCAACGTATTCCACAGCGACAGGATCTCCTGGGCGCCGCGCAGCGAGAGTGGGGTCAGCGTGGACAGGCCGTCTCCCAAATAGATCCATGCCAGAGCCTGGCTGACGCAGTCGATCACGTAACTGAAATCGAAATTCGTTCGGATCGTCAGGTCAATCGGATCGCTGTAAGCCAGTTGGGTGATGGTGGTAACCCCCTCGTCCCTGAACCGCTCGGCATTGGTCTTCGTCACAGCATTGAGCTTCTCGAGCTCATTGGCGACTTGTTGATCGTCGCCGAGTTTCAGTTGCTGCGTCACGAATCGTCGCCCGATGGTGAAGAGCGTCGTAGTAGGAAACGACCCGAGAAAAAACGCTATCGGGATGGCTGCCGGAACTCCGAAAATTTTATTGTTGTTGTCCTGGACCGCGCTCAAAGCCCACGCAAACGGAACCGCCAGCAGGATGCGGAAAATGTAGTAATAGACGTCGCTGGTCGTGAAATCGCGGCGCCGCAGGCGATCCAGTTCATCGGAGATTACCCACACGAAGGCCCCGGCCAGCGCGGCCGCCGCCAGCGCCCGCATGCTCGTTCCCGGCCCCCCCGCGTTCGCCGCCCACTCGCGCAGCATCCGCTGCGCCCAGCATGCCGCCCCTGCAGTCAGAACCGTCAGCATCAGCACCGGGCCGAAATAGTAGTGGCGACCATACCATTTGTAAAAGTCCTTGCTAAAGCTCTTCAGATAGGGCTTCCATACCGCCTCGGCATACCAGTTCCCGTTTTCCGGCTGCTGTAGCTTCACCGGAGCAGCGCCCTGCGGGCCGCCACCAGGCCGGAATTGCTGATAGTAGTAAACGATTGGATCGCCAGCGAGCACGCCAAACAGACGATCCGCACGAAATCGCCATTGCTTCAAGAGAAAGCGTCCGATCGGATAAAGCACAACTAACACACCAATTACGCACAGGATCTCAATCAGCAGCGTGTCACGACGCGCATTCGACCCCAGCGTCCAAACGCTGGCTGGCGCCTGCGCTGACGCTGCCGGAACACACAAAGCAACGAAAATACCGGCGCACGCTGCGGTAACTACTGCTCTCGACAATCTGCGAATCATATCGCCTCCCGGACGCAGGAATATCCTGCGACGGCAATGGATGGATCACGCAGATTTCGAGGAAAACCGAACCGCTGGTTTGGTCGCCTGTACGGACCGGCGAGGAGATTCACGCAATTAACGCACCGATTTAACTCAGCTGTCAATAGTCTTTTCGTTCGTTTTTCTGTGAAATTCGGGGCCTTTGCCCACCCCCGGAGCCCCCGTATACTCCACTTGCCCGGCAATGCTGACTGCTTTGGATTCCCCCTGGTAAGCCCATCCGCGTAGCCGGCGAAAGTTGTCGGGGACTCTATGGATTTATTCGCTCTGCGGTTGCTCTTTATCCTTATTTTTGCGGTTGCCTGCTGGTTCTTTCGCCCCTTCGGTCTCGATCAGTGGACGGCCGCAGGCCTCGGCACCGTCATTTCCGGGCTCATCATCATCTTTGAGCTGCGCGTCCGCGCCCTCACGCTCCGGCGTCTTCTCGGTGCGGTCGTCGGCAGCCTGTTCGGCATCATTGGGGCCTTCCTCTTCTCGCTCGTGCTCCGCAACAGCCTTCCCGAAGGACACACCCGCAGTCTGCTGCAGATCGTAGTTCTGCTGCTTATGACCTACATCGGCCTCGTGGTGGGCGCCAACAAGGGCGACCTGCTCAACCTCGCCGCGCTCGGCGGGGTCTTCACCGGCGAACGCACCATCAGGCGCGATACGAAGATCCTCGACACCAGCGCCATCATAGACGGCCGCATCGGCGACATTGCCGAAACCGGATTCCTCGAAGGCACCCTCATCGTCCCCGAGTTCGTCCTGCGCGAATTGCAGATGGTCGCCGATTCCTCCGACTCCTCCAAGCGCCAGCGCGGCCGCCGCGGCCTCGATGTCCTCCAGCGCATGCGGGAAAACGCGCAAATCACCGTCCAGATCGTCGAAGAAGACTATCCGCAGGTCAAAGAAGTCGACCTCAAGCTCATCGAGCTGGCCAAACACCTCGAGGCCAAAATCGTCACCAGCGACTTCAATCTGAACAAGGTCGCCCAGGTCCGCGGCGTCGGCGTGCTCAACATTAACGACCTCGCCAATTCGCTGCGGCCCGTAGTTCTGCCCGGCGAAAAGATGCGCATCGTGGTTATGAAGGAAGGCAAGGAGTACGACCAAGGCGTCGGCTATCTCGACGACGGCACCATGGTGGTCGTCGATCACGCCCGCCGCCTGATCGGCCGCTCCGTGGAGATCGCCGTCACCTCGGTCCTCCAGACGACCTCAGGCAAGATGATCTTCGGCCGCCTCGACGAAGCCTCGCGCCCCGAAGCCGCCCGCGCCTCTGTCGAGGTTGCAAACTAAATCGACCTTCCGGGCAACGCGTGAGCGAGCAGGCAGGATTACGCAACTCTTACATTCCACACCGGTCTGGCTGCCATAAGGTAAAGGCTGGAGCACTGTTTCCTCATGTCCACCTTCGCTGAGGTCCCCGCGGATACCGTCCGCGCCGATTCCGAGACGCTCGAGCAAACTCGCTCTGCGAAGCTGAACGTGATTTTCGCCGTCACCCTGACCATCTTTCACATCGGTGCCATCGCCGCGCTCTTCTTCTTCAGCTGGAGCGCCCTCGCCGTCTTCCTGGTCCTCTGGGTGCTCGGCCAAAACGTCGGCATCGCGATGAGCTACCACCGCCTGCTAACGCATCGTGGCTACAACACCCCGAAATGGGTCGAATACGCCATGGCGCTTTGCGCGACCCTCGCCCTGCAAGGAGGCCCCATCTACTGGGTCGCCGTGCATCGCATGCATCACCAGCTCACTGATCGCCCCGGCGATCCGCACTCCCCGCGCGACGGCAAATGGTGGTCGCATATGGGCTGGATTCTGCACGGCTCCCTGCACAATCGCAACCCGCTCCTTGCGCGTTATGTTCCCGACCTGATCAACGACCCCTTCTACGTCTGGCTCAGTCGCTGGCACTGGGTTCCGGTGACGGTGGTGGGCATCGCGCTGTTCTTCATCGGCGGTTGGTCCTGGCTCCTCTGGGGAATTTTCCTCCGCATCACCCTCGGCCTGCACGCGACCTGGCTGGTCAACTCCGCCACCCACATGTGGGGCGCGCGCCGCTTCGCTACCCGCGACGACTCGCGCAACAACTGGTGGGTAGCGCTCATCACCGGCGGCGAAGGCTGGCACAACAACCACCACGCGCATCCCGTCTCCGCCAGCCACGGCATGGCCTGGTACGAGCTCGACTTCAACTACTGGGGCATTCGCCTGCTCGGCTTTCTGGGCCTCGCGAAGAAAATCAAAGTCCTCGGCCCCGATGGCGGCCCCGCCCGCATTCTGCATCCGTAATTCCCTTTTCAATCCCCCATTTCAATCTTTGGATTGTTCTCTCCCCCAGCCCTCCGCTGGTAGACTCGCGGGAATGATCACCAGGCAAGCTGCCCGTCTTCTCCTTCTGCCGTTCGTGGTTTCCCTCGCCTGCGCGCAGACCCCTCCTCACCTGTTCTTTCGCGTGACGCTCGACCCCGGCATGCAGAAACCCGCATCGGGACGCGTGCTGATCTTTCTCGAAGCTGGCAGCGGCGCAAAGCAGGTCAGCGCGAATGAATTCAAGCCCTCGGCGACCTCGATCGCCGCGAGAGAAATCTCCCTGGTCCCAGGTTCTTCGATCGATGTCGATGTCGACGACGTCGCGTTTCCGGCTCCCTTCTCTTCGCTGAAGCCCGGGACTTATCAGGCCCAGGCCGTACTCGACGTCGGGCATACCTATTCGTACAATGGCCCCGCGGCAGGCGACCTCGAAAGCTCCGTCGTTCCGCTTCGCGACTGGACTCCCGGCTCTGGCGCCGAACCGACCTTCGTGCTGGACCACGCGATGGCGGCGCCCGCCCCGCGCCCGCTGCCGCTCAAACCCGATGAGATCGCCGCGGCCGGGAAATTCGTGACGCCGGTCGATTTCGTCAGCCCCGCCCTCACCGCATTTTCCGGCCGCGAGACGCATATTCGCGGATGGGTTGTCCTGCCTCCGGGCTACACCGAGCATCCGCGTGAACATTACCCCACCGTCTACTGGACCCACGGCTTCGGCGCGAAACTCGACACCATCCGTCCCTCCGCTCTGATGATTGCGAGCCGCATGGCTGCCGGCAAAATGCCGCCCATGATCTGGATTTTTCTCGACGAATCGCTGCCCACCGGCACGCACGAGTTCGCCGACTCCGTGAACAACGGGCCGTGGGGCCAGGCGCTCACCGCGGAGTTCATTCCCTGGATCGAGTCGAAATATCGCATGGACGCGAGGCCCTCCGGCCGCTCTCTCGAAGGCCATTCGTCCGGCGGATGGGCCACTCTCCAGCTGCAGGTGAATTATCCGAAGATTTTCGGTGGCACATGGTCCACCTCTCCTGACCCCAGCGACTTTCATGACTTTTCCGCCATCGATATTTACGCTGATCACGCCAACGTCTATCGCCGGCCCGACGGCACGCCTTATCCCATCGTGCGCGATCACCAGCAAGTCATCGCAACCTTCGAGGAGCTCGGCCAACAGGAGGCGGTCCTTGGCCCGTATGGCGGCCAGGTCGCCTCCTTCGAGTGGGTCTTCTCGCCACGCGGAGCCGATGGCCGCCCGCTCCAGATGTTCGATCGCCAGACGGGCGATGTTCATCCGGAGGTTGTCGCCTACTGGCGCGATCACTACGATCTGGCGCACATCGTGGAGGCAAACTGGTCCACGCGAGGTCGCGACCTCAAAGGAAAAATCCATCTCATCGTCGGCACCGCGGACACCTTCTACCTCGACGGAGCCGCGCACAGATTTGAGGCCGTTCTCACCAGCCTCAACGGCGAACCCCATTTCACCTACCGCGAAAACCGCACCCACTTCGATCTGTATGAAGAGAATGGCGACCGCATGGCGATGATGGATGAGATTGCCGAGCAGATGTATGCGATGGCGCGGCCATCGGCGCACTGGAAGCGCCCTGCCGGGGCACCCGCTCCGATCCTGCACCCTTGAGAGCGGCGATGAAGATACGTCCAACGGAAGTGATGGTCGTGGCGGTGCTGATGTTCATTGCCGCGGCCATCGCGGCGGTCGTCAGCTTCTCGTTATTCGTTCCTGGCACTCCGCTCGACCGAATGTGGATCCTCAACACCGCGGCCCATGAAGCCTTCGCCGCACAGGCTGGCCACGCGGCGACGATTCTGCTTCTGGTTGGTGCTCTCGCCGCCGCAGCGGGCGTGGGTCTGCTGCGCGCGCGACTCTGGGCTTGGCTTCTCGCGATCGCGATCTTCGCCGTGAACGCCCTGGGCGATGTCGTGGCTCTGCTCTTCACCCGCGACTGGCCGAGAGGCCTTGCAGGAATTCTGATCGACGCGCTTTTGCTGTTCCTTCTGCTGCGCGCGAAAGTGAGGGCGTTCTATCTGAATCGGGCCTAGCTACTGTTTGTCGGCCCACTCCTCGAGTTGCTGCGGATCGCCGATCCCTCCGGCGATCATGCGCTCGATCATCGCGTGCATCGCCAGCAACGGAACCGGCCGCGCGATTTCCACCGGAGCGGATTCGCCGGGGAACCGCACAATCAGCGTCGGCCGCGGATCGAAATACCCATGCCCGGACGCCTGCTCGTCTTCCTTCGTCCAGCCAAAGCTGTCCCTCCAGATGCCCACACGCCAGCTATGGTCCGAGGACACGATCAGCGTCGTCTCGCCTGCGGAACTCGTTGCGTTGAGCGCCTGCAGAAGATCGCCGAGCGAACGATCCGCCAGCGCCAGATTGTCGATGTAGCTGCCTCCGATCGCGACGCGCCCCGTCCTCCGATCGTAAAAACCGGGCGGATGCGGCAGGTAAAGATGCACGAATGCGAAGCCGATGTTTTCATCCGTGACGAGCCGCCGGGCCGAGGACAGCATGCCCGCAAAGATTTCAGCCTCGCTCGGCGCAGGCTCGTAGCGCTCGTGCAACGCACGCGCCCAGATAGCGTGGACAGGAGCCGTGACATTGCCCCACGTCGACTTGTCGCGGGAGAGATGCTCGCCGAAAACAATCAGCCGCTCCGAACAGTAATCCAACTGACCTCGGAGTATCCGGCAGTAAGGGTTGTAGTCGCCGGAGACGCCCGTCGTCCAACCTTCCCGTTGCGCCTCCCCAAACAGCGTCGCATTGCCGTCGAAGGTGACCCAGGGCCCCCTCGTCGCAGACCGGTAGCGCAGATCTCCAGCCTCCGTGCTGCGCGTGTCGACGAATGGCTTGCCCACGAAGAGCGATGGAATAATCTGCTCAGTGAAATAGCCGTCCGGCTGCATTTCGGAGAAGGTCACGCTTTCGCCGCGCATCCGATCCAGGTTCGGCAATTCCAGCCCCGGCCAGCGATGCACAAATACCTGGTCGTACGACATTTCGTCGAAGAGCAGCCACACAATACGCCTGTGCACCGCAGCCGCGGCAGGCAGCGGCTTGTGAAACTCCGCCTGGTCGTGCGGCTGATGCGCGAACCCCGCCACCACCAGCGCAGGCAACACCCAAAATATAGAAAAGCCCAGCAGCAGAACCGCAACCCGCAATCCGCGAACCGCCGCAACGTACCAGCGCGACGCGATCAGCCAGATCGCAAGCAGCGTTCCGGCGACCACCGCGAATGCTCGTCCCGCCGACAACTCCTGCCAGAACAGAACCTGCGCGACGATCAGCCCCGCGATCGCCCGAGCCGCCAGCACCCCAAACCACAGCGCCCACAGAAGGAGCAGAAGCCGGCGGCGGAATGGCGGTCCCGGCCCCGGCCCGTCTGCCTTCTCCAGCAGACGCACGACCACCATGGCGAACACCGACAGCAGCGCCACATCGATGGCCAGCGCCCGCACCACTGTCGTAATCGGTAACAGCCGGTGATACAGATCGAGATGTGTCCAGGAAAGCTGGTTCCAGACCACCCCAGGCGCAAGCAACAACGCCGCACCCGCGCCCTCCAGCCAGCAGCGGCCCCAGGAACTTCGTCTTATGTTCGGAGAACCCGCCTGCACCCGCCGTTACCTGGCCTGCAGAAGAAACAGGACCCGGCCATTCGGCAATGCTTCCCGCAACACGACGGTGAAGTGCGTCTCCGCCGCGCGCGCAAAAGCAGCCTCGTCGAGATGCCCGTACAACTCATCGCGGCCGCGCACCAGATCCACAAAGCGCGGATCCGTCGCCGGCACCCACTCCACAATTGCCCCGCCGGTGGTCAGTTCCCGCAGCAGCGCGGCAATCTCCGCCAGCGGAATCTGATCCGACAGCAGCAGATGATGAATCAGCCCCAGCATCATCACGCAGTCGAAGCGCCCCCGCGCCCGATCGAGCAGGGCCAGGCTCTCGGCATTCCGCCAGCCCGCCGCGGGCGTAGGCCGCGCCGGATTCGCGATCATCGGCGCAATCTTCAGTTTCAGCCGCAGCGCCTCGCGCCAGTTCTCTTCCGTCGCTGGCACATCCGTGTCCCAGGCCACGACGCTGGCCCCGCACTCCGCCGCAATCCGCGAATAAACGCCACTGTTCGCTCCGAGGTCCAGCACATGTCTCGGCCGCGCCGCCATCAGAGCATCATGGACAAACTGCCGCTTCAGCTTCTGATCCTCTTCGCTGTAATGGTCGGCTGAACGAGCATACCCGCTCCAGCGCGAAGCGCCCCGTCTGGACCCCAGTCCCCGCTCCAGACCCCGCAGATGCCCCCGCAGTGCGCCCAGATTGCGCCTCACCACCGCCAAGGCCACTTCCGGACTCTGCCGCACCCGCGTATTCTGCGCGCCCTTGCCGCCACTCGTCTCCAGCATCAGAGGCAGCGTCACCAGCGAGCGGAACGGCTCCCGCCACCGCCGCCACCGGCTCAGATAAGGCGCCAGATCGGCGGGTTCGTATCCGTCACGTTTCTCGATCGACGCAACCAGCGGCCAGCCCAGATACTGATAAGCCGCGAGCGGCAGCAAAAAAGTCCGCACAAATTGCCCGTACGCCAGCCACAGCGGGCTGGCTGCGTCCCGTCGGTCCACCGAGAGAACATCGACAAAAACCGGCTCCACTCCGCGGAACAGCACGTTCAGCGGGGTCGCATCTTTCAGGATCAGCCCCTGCGCCAGCAGACCCTCGCACAGATCCAGAGTCAGATCGGCGGCCGCGATCCAGGCACTCGGAGTCCACTCCCACGGATAAGAAGGAAAGAAAACGCGCGGATGCTCCAGCGTCAGATCGCCATTTTCACCAGGGATGAAGCGGGTTTCGATCAGCCTTCCCAGCACGACCCACTCCCGCGCCGCCTCCGACCGCAGGAATCCGAGTGCCGCCTGAGCACGCTCCGGACGGACCCCACGCAGAACGCGGTCCCCGACGATGCGCACAGAACCGGCTGGATCGCGAAAGGTATCGAGCGTCAGCTCGGCGATCGCCATTTACTCGCTCGCTTCGGGGTGTGCGCTCTTTTCTGCTTCGATTTTCTCTTCGGTCGAGCTCACGCGGAACAGTCGCCGGATCTTCGAACGCAGGATGAACAAACCTCCGGCCAGCATCGATCCCCCCACTTGCACGGCCAGCAGACCGGATCCTGGATCCACGTAGCCATATGCGGACTTAGTTAATGCCGCGAGCAATACCAGCAATTCGACCGATGCGAGTGCCACGAGAGCGGTGCGTCGAACAATCTGCACAGTGACCCTGCCTTCCTTTTCGAGTGAACTTGGCCCGATTTCGACTAGACGGCTCTGGGCCCAAAAAGTTGCGGCTGCGTCAACGTCCCTTTGCACTTCGATTCTCAGCGATCCCCCCAGGATACAAAGTTAACAAAGATTCGGCGCTCCCACTCTCGTGGTATATACGCCGATAGTGCCCACTTTGTTAACCGCGCCACCCCCGTTTCGCTCTCGGCCGTTCAGCCGATACAATCAGGCCTGGCATCTTCGAACTCCATGACCGCTCATCTGGAATCCACTCTCTCCGCCAATCTCCAGACCGCTGCCCAGCAAGCCGGCCTTACCGTCCTCTCCGTCGACGCGGGGTCCGACTTCAACGGCCATCCCACCACGCGTTTTCGCCTCGCCGCCAACGCGGAAGCTCCCGAGGAACGCACCCTACTCCTCGAGCTCAGCGATGCGTTCGACTTCAATAAGCCGGATTTGCTGCCGGAGATGACCACCCACCTCCGCGAGGCCGCCAACCGCCTCCGCAATCCGCGCCCTGACGCCTACGTCACCGTTGCCGGACTCCCCGTCAGCTTCAGCCACTTCGGCTGGCCCTTCCATCGCTCCACCTCGGGCGCCGACTCCCACATCGTCCACGGCACGCTGCATCTCGAAGACGGCACCCAGTCGCCACTGCACGCGCTCGTCTCCGCCAGCATGACCGTCACCTTCGCGGAAATCGTCCCCGCACCCGAGCAGCCCTACGCCGAGACCTTCATCTACAACGCCGTCCGCAAAACCATCGACCGCGGCCAGCTCGAACTGCTCAAGAGCGGCAATCGCCAGCCCGTCCCCGTCACCACGCGCTACTACAGCCGCTGGCAGAAGAAGTTCTTCTTCACCGACACCGACGACAAGAGCCGCATGGATTACCTCGCCCTCAAGACCTACTGGCTCTCCGGCGTCCTCGGCGGCAACAAGCCGGTCTGGATTGCTGACCCCCGCGATGCGCAGTACCTCAACACCACGGCCGCAGAGCTCTCCCACATGGCTGCCGATCTTTCGCGCCAGGGTCTGCTCACTCTTGAGGGCGAATACGCCTCCGCCACGCCCGCGCTGCTCAGCCACGCCGACGAATATCGCGCCAAGCTTGATGCGGCCCTCGCCGTCACGCGTCCCACTTTCAATGAAGAAATGCGCGCCGGCCACACCAATATGTGATTAGCCCGCGGCACCAAGCCCTTCGACAAAATCATCCTACCCATTTATTTTTCGCTCACGATTGCGCAGCCCGCGATTGCCGCGCTCGACGCCGCTTCGTGCGACATCCCATGTACGTTGGCATGATCCTGATGTACTTCTCCCTGGCGCTGATGCTTGGGTCGATGTCGGCACTAGCAATTGGGGCCGTCATGGCCGCGCTTCTCGTCATCCGCACCGCATTTGAAGATCGCACGCTGCGCCGCGAGCTGCCAGGCTACGAGGACTACGCCACGACAGTCACGCGCTGGCGTCTGTTGCCCGGCCTCTGGTGATCGCACTCCCATCGGAACTGGAGTCATTCCGATGGAGTAAGTCAAAGTGAGTGAGGCTAGTCAGACCCGCGCGCACAGCAGCCGCCCCGACCTGCCCTGCCCTGGCGCTTCCTCACCGAGCCAGCGCGCGCGAACCTCCGCGCTGCTCCGGTCTTCGACCTCGCTGAACCCCGGCGTCCGCAGTTCTACTTCCAGCTGTGCCGGGTCGAAAAAGAGCCTGAATGGCTCACCCACTCGTGCCACCCGCTCCGCCAGAGCATCGAAAGCGCGGCGCTCGTTCTCCGTCATCATTTCCCGCGGTATCGAGTAGTCGAAGACCACGCCGCTGCCTCTCGGCATCCCGGCAATGAATCTCAACGTCGCGAACGCCGCCTCGCGCGTCAGATACGGCACCACGCCCAGCCACGAAAAGAACGCCGGCTCCTCGCCACGAAATCCCACAGCCTCCAGACCATGAGCCAGCGTGTCGCGCTCGAAATCCACCGGCGCAAACCGCATCGACTCCGGAACCGCGATTCCCCCATGGCGCAGCCGTTCGCGCTTCCACGCCTGCGTGTCCGGATGATCCACCTCGAACACCCGCAGATCCGCAAAAGGATTCCGATACGCGAACGTGTCCAGTCCCGCGCCCAGCACCACATACTGCCGAACGCCCTGCTCAACAGACCGCGCCAGTTCTTCTTCCGCAAAGCGGCTGCGCGTCGCCATAAAGAGCCGAAAGCCCCGAGCCCAAGCCGTCTGCTCCCCTTCCGTTTCGCCACGAACCCGCGCCGCCGCCTCATCGCTCAAAATACGCAGCGCCAGCGGATCTTCAAAAATGAGCGGCCGGTCGAACAGCTGATGCGCGGCACGCCGCATCGCCACGCGCTCCGCTGTGCCACTGCGCCGGCCGTCGATCATGGACCCATGCTAATTGAGGGAGTCAAGTTGCCTCTTACTCGCGAGGCCGGTTTGTACGTGCGATGAACACGCCGCAATCGATGATCCTGACCGTCCCCGGCCGCGCCTCATCGACTGCGGCAGAAATCTCTGGAATGTGCGACCGGATCACCGGCCAGTTGATCGCAGACATAATCAATATGGCAAACGGCCGGCCCTCCAGCCGCTGCTGTTGGTCCATGTTTTTATCGCCGGTCAGAAAAACATCGAATCTTTCCCGCTCGATCAACTCCAGCAATACGCCGTTCTTGACCCCGCCCCATTGCATACTGACTACCGTGTGAATCTCGTGTCCGGACAAGAATCGTGTCAGCTTGCCCGGCACGTCCTCATCGAAGAGAACCTTCAAGATTGCGCCTGAAGCTGATGCTCGGCGCGATAATCGAGAATGCCTCTGACCGCTTCAAGACCAGCCTCGGGATAGCAATCCAGGGTCTCGGCGATGGCCGCCTCCGGCGATAGCCCCTCATCGCGGAAAGCGTCATAGTTGCCGATGATGGCATCCACGGGCAGGCGGGTGTTCTTGAGCAGCGGGGCGCCGCTGACCTTGCCGGGGATGATCTCAACCCACGGACAACCCGACCAATCAAGATTCGCCATGCTTCTAACCTTGCTTTCATCATAACTCCCGGCTATTTGCTGATCGCCCAACCTCCCCCCTTGCCCAACCCCTTGCTAAACTAAGTCCATCATGGCCGCTGCCGTCACCATTGCGCCCGAAATCCGCGCGAAGTACGAACCCGTCATCGGCCTCGAGGTCCACGTCCAGCTCCTCACCGAAACCAAGGCCTTTTGCGGCTGCGCGAACAAGTTCGGCGCGCCCCCCAATACCAACGTCTGCCCCGTTTGTCTCGGCCTTCCCGGAGCGCTCCCCGTCCTCAACCGCCGCGCCGTCGAGTTCGCCACCCTCGCCTCCCTCGCCCTCAACTGCGAGGTCCGCGAACGCTCCGTCTTCGCCCGCAAAAACTACTTCTACCCCGATCTTCCCAAGGGCTACCAGATCTCCCAGTTCGACAA
>Ga0182018_10001141_pt1 | contig 31462 bp, 41 predicted proteins | sample 812P2MmetaG_FD_120490 | JGI IMG/M metagenome (GOLD analysis project Ga0182018, IMG submission 120490) | Permafrost microbial communities from Stordalen Mire, Sweden - 812P2M metaG | ecosystem: Environmental > Terrestrial > Soil > Wetlands > Permafrost | place: Sweden: Stordalen | collected...
ACCCCCCGAAACCCCCGGAAAGGGGGGGACCCCTCCCCCAGCGGGGGGGCCCTCCCCCCAAAGGGCCGGGGGGGGGCGGGGCCAGCCTGGGCCGCCCCCCGCGCCCCCCTCCCCCCCCCCCCCCCGCGCGTGTCTCTACTTCGCGGCGGTGGGGGCCGCGACCGCGGTCACGTCGACGCCGCACGAGTCCTTCGCGCGCCGCTTGGCGAGCCAGCGCTTGGCGCGCCGCTTCGCGAGGGCGTTCTCGAGGCGCTGAAACGGATCGGGATCCTGGGCGGCCATGACGCGGTTGAGCATGTCCTGGTAGAGCGCGCCGTCGCCCTTCACGCAGGCGTACGTCGTCGCATACGCGAGAGGGATGAGGAGATCCTTACCTTGGGTCTTCGCGAGGGCCTGGTCGAGGAGCTGCTTCGCCTGGTCAGGCTCCGCCATCCCGTTTCGCGCGTGGTACGAGGCGAGGGCGATGAGCCCCGTGTAGTGCTCTGCGGAGGGATCGAGGGCCACCGCCCGCTCGATCATCGCGACCCCGACGTAGACCTCCGCGATGAAGATGGGCCCCTCGTTCTCGTCGCCCTTCATCACGTCGGCCCGCGAGAGCCACGCGACGCCCGTCCACAAGAGGTTCGGCGCGTCGTCCTTGCTCGTGTAGTGATCGGAGAGCCACTTCGCCAGGCTCCCCGCGTTCCTCTTCGCCTGATCGAAGCCCTGCGCCGATTGCCCGAGGAGCTCGAGCCCGTAGAAGACGGCGCGATCGAAGGCCATGCGCGCGCGCTTCCGCTGGTACTCCTCCAGGCCGTCGTTGTTGGCGTCCTGCGCGATCTCGATCTCGTCGACGACGAAGCCCGCGCCGTAGCCCGTCCACGTCTTGGTCAGGAGATAGAGGGCGTCGGTGTTGTAGGGCGCCAGCGCGTGCATCCCTTCGAACTGACCGAACGAGGCCTCCGCCGCCGATCGGGCGAGCTCGACGTCCCCTATCGTGTCGAACGCCGAGGAGGCCTGGCGCGTCGCCGTGATCTGGCCGTCGGTCAGGATTTTCATGATGCAACCGTTCGAGCTCATCGAGAGCGCGGCTGCGAGGGAGAGCGTGGCGATGTGGGAGCGCATGGCTAGGCCACGATTCGTAGGAGGATCGCGGCCTCAGGTCAACGAAGGAACCGCTCGGCCACGACGATCGCACATGCCGACCGCACGCGTACGGAGGCATCCGCGTCGGCGAGCAACGGGGCGGCGCGCGCCGCGACGCCGAGCTCCGCGAGGCCCGTCGCGGCGGCCAGCTTGACGTCCGACCGCTCGGAGCGCAGGTCTTCCTCGAGCCACGCCTGGACGCGCCGATCGCCGGCCGCGGCCAGGACGAGGCGTGCCGCGGCTGCCACCGGAGAGCCGGGCTGCGCCAGAGGCTCGAGCGCGGCGACAGCCCCCGGGTCGCGCATCTCGGCGAGTCGCCCGAGCGCCGCCACGCGGACCTCGAGGTCCTCATCGGTGGCCGCCTTCCGGATGGTCGCGAGGAGGTCGCGCCGGTCGAGCGGGGCCTCCGCGAGCGCCTGGATCCGCTCCACGCGCGCGCCTCCTTCGATGGCCCGGACGAGCTGCCCGAGCGCGGCCTGCGCGACGTCGTCGGCGGCGTGGTGGCGCAGCACCGCGGCGGCGGCCTCGATGACGCCGGGCCCTCGCTGCGACGCGACGACGACGCCGAGCGCCACCTCGCCGCCCGCACCCCACGCGGTCGCACCCGCCCACGCGAGCGCGATGTCCTCGCGCAGCCCGTCGTCGCCGCCGGTCCACAGATCGCGCAGGACGTTCGCCACTTCGCCTCCCGGAGTGGGAGCGAGGACGGCGATCGCTCGTACGGCCTCGGTCCGGACGATGGGCACCGGGTCGACGCGCGCCGCCTCGGCGAGCGCCGCGATGTCCGCCGTGTCGGCCGCGTCTCGCGACGCGCGCGCTGCCTGACGTCGAACGCGAGGATCGGGGTCGACGAGGGCACGGAGTCGCGCCGGGCGGTCCTCGGGGCGGACGAGCGCTCGTGCCCCGAGGGCGCGCCATCGCGGGTCCGGGTCTCCGGCGAAGACACGCAGATCGTCGACGTCGAGCCCCCTGCCCTCCACGCGAGCCAGCGCCGCAATTGCACCCGCGGCGTCGTGAGTCTTCATCCGGGACGCGAGCGCGCCGTCCAGCTCGTGTGCGCACGGGCCGGCGTCACGGATGCGGTCGCCGGCGTCCTGGGCGGGCGACGTCCGAAGCTCCCGATCCGCCACTGCCACCGCGAGCGACGCGGCCTCGCCGTTCGAGAGATCGCCGCGTGCCTGGCGAGCCGAGAGGGCCGCACTCAACGCGGGGCGATCCCCTCGCTCCGCGGCGCGCATGGCGGGCGACCCCGAGCACGCCGTCGCTCCGGCCACGAGAACGGTGACGACCAGCGGTGCAAGCGACACAAGCCGCGGCTGCGGCCGCGTGACGGAGGCTCTCAAGGCCCTCCCGAAGTAGCCGGTTTTCGGTGTGCGTGCTACGCGCCGTCGTGGTCGCGGGCGTCGACGTGATCCTCAACGAGAGGGCGGGCGGCCTCGTTGACGGGAGCCCGCTACGGGACTCGATACGGAACGCCGCCTCCGACGGAGGCGCGCGCCTTCACCCGACGCGAAGCCTCGATGAGCTCGCGACCGCGGCGCGCGATATCGCGGCGCGCGGAACGGACGCCGTCGTGATCGCCGGGGGCGATGGCACGACGATGGCCGTCATCAGCGCGCTCGCGGCGGCGTGGCCCGACGGGGCGTCGCTCCCGCCGATCGCCCTTTCGGGGGGCGGCACCGTCTGCACCATCGCTCGCAACTTCGGTGCGCGCGGCGCCGCTCGTTCGTGGGCAGGCAGAATCGTGCGGGCCACATGCGACGGCAGCGCGGTGGCGACGAGAAGGCCCACTCTGCGCGTACGAGACTCCGGCGGGGGCGACCGCGTGGGCTTCATCTTCGGCACCGGCCTGGTCGCGCGATTCTTCGAACTGTACGACGCTTCGCCGCGCCGGGGGCTGGCCACGGCCGCGGGCATTGCGGCGCGTGTCTTCGCCGGCTCGTTCGTGGGGTCGGCTCTCGCTCGGCGCATCCTGGATCCCGCGCCATGCACGCTCACGGTCGACGGGGTCGAGCACCCGAGCCGCGCCTTTAGCCTCGTGCTCGCCAGCGTCGTGCGCGACGTGGGGCTGCACCTCTTCGCGACTTACCGCGCGGGTGAAGAGCTCGAACGCTTCCACGTGGTCGCCAGCGGCCTTTCGGCCGGGGCCCTCGGCGCCCAGATGCCCCGCGTGCTCGCCGGGCGCCCGATCAAGGGGGAGCCACGCGTCGACGCCCTCGCGCGGTCGCTCGCGGTCCGTTTCGCGGACGCGGGAGGTGCCTACGTGCTCGACGGAGACCTCATGCACGCCCAGTACGTCACGCTGGAGGCGGGCCCGACGATCTCGGTTCTCACGCCGTAGCCCTACGGGGGCGATGGCCCGTGCGCCGAATCGCTTCAAAGGGGAAGCAACTTTGGGTGTCGGTTGGGTCGATAGGGAGTTGTGAACCGCAGAGGCGCCGAGGGCGCGGAGGGCGAGAGAGGGTGGGCCGAGCCCGATGAGGCTTTGAGCCGCCTGAGCGAATCGCTCTCCACCCCTCCGCGAACTCTGCGCCTCTGCGGTTCCCAACAAAAGAGTCCGAGTAGGACCTGGTGCCAACGAGCGTTGCTGTCGCCGTTATTACGCCGCTCCCGGGAGAGACGGTTGCTAGCCCTACGGGGGCGATGGCCCAGCGTCGTCGGCACTCTCCGTGACCCGGTCGCTGCAGCAACGAAACCCGGCCTCGTACGTGCGGAAGCTGCCCGGGTGCGCGGTGTTGGTGAACGCGCAGCTCGGGTTCGGGTCCTTGTAGCAGCCCGCCCAGTAGCAGCCCTTGAGGACGTACTCGTACCCCGGGCGGGGCGCGGCTCCGCTCCGCCGCACCCATTCGGCCACGTTGCCGGTCAGATCGTAGACGCCTTCGTCGGACACGCACTCGGCGCGCGCGCCGCTCATGTCGGCGCGGAGCAGGCGCGTCGCTTCGTTCGTCGCGGCGGCGGCGGGCCACTTCGCGAGCGCCTTCCAGCTCACGGTATTCCAGGTGCGGTCGTCGTTGCAGACGCTCGCGCGGTGTGCGTCGCCGTACGGATAACGTGTGCGGCGCGGTCCACCACAGGCGCGCACCCATTCGTGCTCGTAGCAGAGGCGCTTGCCCCTTGCGGAGCACCAGGCTTCGCCGTCCTGCGCGGTCTGCAGCGCGAAGGGGATCTCGCCGCGCACGTTGGGGGCTTCGTAGCGGTCCATGCAGAAGGTGGGGAGGGGGATCATGTCGGCGGGGCAGGCCGACGCAGGCGCGGACGCGGGCGCGGGCGCGGGCGCGGGCGCGGGCGCCAACGCAGCGGCCCCCAGCGCAACCTGCTCCGTCGGCGCGACCGGAATGCTCGCGCACGGCGGGACGCTCGGGCGGGCCGTGGCACACGCCGCGAATGCCGGCAGCGCGAGCAACGCTCGCTTCATGCGGCGCGCTCGCCGCCGCCCCTGCGAGCGTCGAGCCGGATGACCACGTCCGCGATCGCGAGAGGCTCGGGCCGATGCGTCACGAGGAGGACCGTGCGATGACCGCGGAGGCGGGCGATGGTATCGAGCACGCGGCGCTCCGCCTCGGGATCCAGCCCCGTCGTGGGCTCGTCGAGAAGAAGAACCGGTTGCCGCGTCGCGATGGCTCTGGCGATCGCTATCCACTGCCGTTCGCCCCCCGACACGATGCGGCCGCCGGCTCCGAGGCGGGCGTCCTCGAGCGAACGCGCGAGGTGCGACGCGCCGAGAGGGTCAAGCGCGTCCTCGGCGTCCGTGTCCGACGCCGCAAGCGCGACGTTCGCCATCAGCGTGTCGGCGAGCAGCGGCGCGTCCTGCGGCACCCAGGCGAACGGCCGCGCGCGCGGACCGGCGGGGGCGTCGCCGAGCGGCTCTCCGCCGAACAGCACCTCGCCACCCTCCGCGTGCTCGAGGCCGAGGAGCGTTCGGAGCAGCGTCGTCTTGCCGATCCCCGTGGCGCCCATCAACACCGCGACGGTGCCCGGCTCGATGCGTAGAGACACGGGCTCGCAGGCGCCATGCGCGAGGCGCAGCGACCGCACCTCCAGCGCCGCCAGCGGCCACTCCCGCGGTGAGGCATCGGCCGTCGCTGCTCCGTCCGCGGCAGCGTCCTCGCTCGTGCGAGACGCGTCGAGCACGCCGCGAAGCTCGTCGTAGGCGATCTGCGCGCGGGCGATCGCGAGGCGCGCATCGGCCAGCTCTCGCATCGGGCGGTACGCGAGGAAAAAGGCGACGGCGAACGCCAGAAGGGTCGTGCCGTCGACGATCTTGCCGAGCCATCCCACTCGCGAAGCCGCCATCGCGATGACCAGCGCCAGGGCGCCGAGCACCTCGTTCGCGCTGCTCATCGCGACGGCGCGCGCCTCCAGCCACGCAGAGCGCGCCGCCAGGACGCTGCCTAGCGCTCGCATGGTCTCGCGTGCCTTGCCCTCGGCCCCGTAAGTCACCCATAGGTCCGCGTGGCGGGCCGCCTCGTCGGCCGCCTCGAGCAAACGGGCCCGCTCGTGCACGGCGCGCTTCGTGGCCGTCCGGTAGCCCGCTCTCGCGCGCTCCAGTCCCCACCCGAAGCCCACAAGGATCACAGTGGCGACAAGCGCCATTCTTGCCGAAATGGCCACCAGCAGCGCAGCAAGAGGGACAAGCTGCGCGATCGCCCGCGCACCGCCGAGCAAGCCCTGTCCAAGGCCGGCCTCGAACTCACGGACGCGTTCGGTGAGGGCGGCAACGGCTCGTGCGGTTGGAGCGACCCGAGCACCCTGATCTTGGTGTCGCGGCTGGCGCACGCGGTGTGCAGTCAGGAGCGCGTCGAGAAGGGTGAGTCGAAGTGCGGCTCCGACCTCGGCCGCCGTCTTGGCCTGAACGAAAGTTGCGTAAGCTCCGGCCGCTCCCTTGACCGAAATGACCGCCAGCCCGACGACCGCGAGGAGAAGCGCCTTGTCTGCAAGGGATCCCGCGCCCGCTCGCAGGTCGTACGTTTCAGCACTCTGGAACCCCCAACGCTGAGCCAACGAGATGGCGAGGGCGCCCGCGACCAGAGCGACGAGCGCGTGGCCAAAAGCGTGCAACGAGGCAGCGAGAGCGAAGCCCAGGGTCGCGCCGGCACCGCGCAATACTCGGCGGACCTCCGCAACGTAGTACGTAAGAACGGATCTCGATCGGGACGTCCGCCCCTTTCGACGCGGTCGGGGGAATGGCGAGGCGCGCTGCATCATCTGACGAAGAGACAGATCCATGACGGACGCACCATAGATCGACCGTCGTCGCGAGACTTGCTCGCCCCACACTCGATGCCCAAACCCGCGCCCCAAACCCTGCGGAATCGAAATCACCAGCGCCCCGATCCGGCTGCGTCTGGGCGAAAGTCCGTGACGGGAGCGACGGGCGCGGAGGGGCGAGGGGGTACGAAAGGTGCATATAAAGAAGCCTCGCGGCCGCGGGCAAAGAAGTCGACCGGCCACCCCCCCACCCCCCTAACCACGAGCGAGGAACGACCAGTCATGAGCAAGAGCAAGAGCAGCTCAGCCCTGGCTTCCGGGAACGCCGGGTTGGACTCCCAGACGCGCCTGCAGTCGGTCGCGACGCGAACGGCCGCGGACCGAGAAGCCCCCGACGCGGAGGAGACCACCGAGGTCACCACCACCGACGAAGAGTTCGAGGTCGAGGCCCCCGCGGAGAGTGCCACGGCGCGCAACACCGACGTCGAGCTCGTCGAGGAAGAGTTCGAGCTCGACACCCCGCAGGTCGACAGCGCGGCTCCGCCCGGCCTCGTGGCCCCCAAGCCGCCGAGCGACAAGGAGATCGAAGAGGGCGGCGGCGACTCGATGCTCGCGCGCTACTTCCGCGAGATGGCCACGCATCCGGTGATGGGACCGGACGAAGAGCTCGAGACGGCGATCAGCGTCGAGTCCGCCGAGATCGCGCACTGGAGCGCGATCCTGTCCTTCTATCCGTCGGCCGATTTCGCCCTCGACTCGCTCGAGAAGGACTTGCCGGTCGGCGAGGAAGCGCTGGACCTTCCGCAGATTGCCGAGCTCCGCAAGCTTCTCAAGGCATTCAAGAAGCAGCACAACAAGCTGACGGCGGCCCAGGAGAAGAAATACAGGAGCTGGTGCGTCTCGCTCGCGAGAGCCATCCGCCTGGCCGACAGCGATCGCCTCTGGATAGCTCACGCCGAAGAGGTAGTGCGCAGGCTTGGCGAAGAGCCCGACGACGAAGAGCGCGACGCGGCGCTGGATCACCAGGGCGACGAGGAAGAGACGTCGCAGAGCACGGCCCCTCACCTGCCGGCGACGCTCGCCTACAAGAAGTGCATCGAGAAGATCGGCAGCGCGTCCGTGCGCTCGCGCTTCGTGAAGAACAAGTTCGTGAAGGCGAACCTGCGCCTCGTCGTGTCCATCGCGCGCCGATACAACCGCGGTCGCCTGCCGCTGATCGACCTCATCCAGGAGGGGAACATCGGCCTGATGAAGGCCGTCGAGCGCTTCGATCACACGCGCGGCTATCGCTTCTCGACTTACGCGTCCTGGTGGATAAGGCACGCCATCAGCCGCGCGCTCGCGGACAAGGGGCGCGCCGTGAGGATCCCGGTCCACATGCTGGACACCCACAACCGGATCCAGCGGGCGACGCAGGCCGTGCTCGCGCGCACGGGACGTGAGCCCACGCTGGGCGAGCTCGAGCACGAGACGGGCATCCCGCAGGAGAAGCTCGACAAGGTGAAGGGCTCGTGGGCCGACACCCCGTTCTCGCTCGACCGGCCCGTGGGCGACGAGGACGGGCGCAAGTTCATCGACTTCTTGCAGGACGAGGGGTCGCTCTCGCCCTACGAGGCGCTCGCGAGCCACAAGTGGAACGCCGAGGTGCGCCGCCTCCTGACGACGCTGACGCCCATCGAGTCGCGCATCATCCGGTGGCGCTTCGGTCTGGACGACGAGGACGAGCTGACGCTCAAGGAGATCGGCGACAAGTACCACCTCTCGCGCGAGCGAATTCGCCAGCTCCAGGAGCAGGCGCTGGGCAAGATCCGCAAGCACATGCGGGATTAACCGCAGAGGGCGCGGAAGACGCAGAGGTTGAGCTCTCCTCCTCTGCGCCCTCGGCGCCTCCGCGGTTCAAATCTTCCTAGACCAACGCGCGATGAGCTCGACGAGCCTGTCGGCAGCGTGCCGCGCGCCGTCTTGTTTGCCGCTGACGTGGTTGAAGAGGATCGAGAAGGCGACGGGCCCCCGACCGCCGTCGCGAAGCACGTAGCCGCTCAGGGAGATGACGTCGTCGAGCGTGCCCGTCTTCGCGCGCACGCGGCGCTTGGTGAGGTCGCTCCTGAAGCGCTTGTGGAGCGTCCCGTCCACTCCCCCGACCGACAGCTGCGCGACATACTCCGGCTGTACGCCCGGGTCGCGCCAGGCCCATCGCAGTAGCTCGACCGTGCTGTACGCGGTAACGCGGTCGGCGTCGAAGAGACCGGAGCCGTTCTTGATCACGACGCCCTGATCACTCGCGCCTATCCGTTCGAGCCAGCGGGTGACGACCTCCGCCGCCGCGCCGCTCTTTGCCGGACGGCCCTTCGCCTCGCCGCCGAGGCTCTTGAAGATCATCTCGGCGTAGAAGTTGTCGCTCTGCTTGCCGAGCGCATAGAGCAGCGACGAGAGCGGCGCCGACGCGTGCTTGGCGAGGACGTGGCCCTCCGCGGACCCGAGTTTGACGTCGCCGGACGCCTTCACGTCCGCCTTCTCGAGCAGCGCCTTCAGCGCGTACCCGGCGAGAAGGCGGGGGTCTTCCGTACGGCGCGTGTAGCGAACGAGGCGAGAGTCGGCCGCAATCGCGCCGGCCACCTTCGCGGCGAGGCGCGCCCCGGCGGCGGAGAGCGTGAGCTCGACGGTGTCGGCGCCGCCCGAGTCGGCCGTCCGGATGCTGCCGTCGACGTCGACGAAGCCGGGAGGCTGGAACTCGACGCGCGCCGAGGCACCTGGCGACGAAGGGCGGACGGTCATCGTGATGCAGTTCTCGTCGATCGCGACGGCGCTGACGGGCGCCCGGAACGACGCCCACTCGTTCGGCTGCTGATCGAAGGCCGGCGGGGTCGTCGCGTCGTCGTAGAAGCGCTGGTCGACCCGTATGTCCCCCTGCACGCGCTTGACGCCGTAGTCCTTCAGCTCCTCGACCATCGCCCACAGGTCGGCCGTACTCAGCGACGGGTCGCCGTAGCCGCGCAGCCCGAGGTCGCTCACCGTATCGCCCTCTAGCTTGCCCGAGAGCGTGGTCTCGTAGCGATGATTGCCGTGCAGCGTCGCGAGCGCCGCGCCCGCAGTGTAAAGCTTGGCGTTGGACGCAGGATTGAGCGACAGGTGCTCGTTGACCGCTGCCAGCAGGCGACCCGAATCAACATCCAGGATCGCGATGCCCACGCTTGCGCCCTCGAGCGATCGATCCGAGGCGATCGCACGTACCGCGGCGTCGACCTCGGGCGCTCGATCCTGCTCCGCCGCAGCGCTCCCGGCGGGGGGCGGATCGGGCCATACCTCGGGCGACCCGAGGACGATCGCAAGGGCCCCGGCGACGCCGACGAAGGAGCTCGTCGCACGGAAGGGGCGGGAGGGACCCATGGCCCTCTCTAGATCGCGTCGGGCCGGGTGGGAAGCGCTCCTCGTCCTATGCGCCGCGTGCACGCCACACGGACCCACCGACGCTCGACGGCCCATCGAGATGCTCGTGGCAAACGATCCCGAGACCCTCGACCCTCGATACGCCGTGGACACCGTGGGGCTGCGCACGACGCGCCTCGTGCACGCAGGTCTCGTGCGACTGGACGCCGACACGCTCGAGCCGCGCCCCTATCTGGCCCGAGGGTGGCGCTGGCTGGACCCGCTGACGCTCGAGATCGAGCTGCGGGACGACGTCCGGTTCCACTCCGGGGCTCCCTTTCGCGCGCGCGACGTGGTCGAGACTCTGCACGCGTTCGCGTCCCCCGCGGTCGCCTCGCGCCACGCGAGCGTCGTCGACGCGATCGCCGATGCCACGGAAGACGGCGAGCACCGGGTGATCGTGCGTCTGGCGCGCCCTCATGCCACGCTCCTGACGGACCTCGAGCTCCCGATCTTGCGGGCGGATCAGGCGGGGTCACCGCCGGCGCCCGCGGGGACCCTCGACGGCCTCGGACCCTTCTCCGTGAGCCGCGCCACACGGGGCGAAGTCTCCCTCGTGCCGGCCGACGGCGGCGCGCTGCGACGACCGGCGCACGCCGTGACGCTGCGCACGGTACACGACGAGAACGCGCGCGCGCTGCGCCTCGAGGCGGGCCGTGCGGACATCGCGCTGAACCTCGTCTCGCCGTCGCTCCTTCCCGCCCTCGCGGTGCGACCGGACCTTGCCGTCACGTCTCGACCGGGCGCGAACCTCACCTACGTCGTCGTGGACGAAGAGCACGGCGCGCTCGGTGATCCGCGCGTGCGTCGAGCGCTGTCGCTGGGGATCGACCGGACGACGCTGTGCGCGACGCTCTTCGACGGACGGGCACACGTCGCCGCAGGTCTCGTCCCGCCGGCAAACTGGGCTCACGCCGACGGGTCGCCGCTCGCCTTCGACCCTGGCGCCGCGCGCGAGTTGCTCGCCGCGGCGGGCGCATCTCGTTCGCACTTTACCCTTCTCACGTCGACGGAGCGGCTGCGCGGAGACGTCGCTCGAGTCGTCGCGCAGGAGCTGGGAGACATCGGAGTGGCGGTCGACGTGGTGCCGCTCGAGCTCGGGACGATGATCGCGAGACTGAACGGAGGGGACTTCGATCTCGCGATCCTCCAGCTGCCCGAGATTACGGAGCCCAACGTCCTCCGGCGCTTCCTTCATGGAGCGTCTCTGCCGCCCGCGGGCGCGAACCGGGGACGCGTGCGCGACGACACGCTCGACGCACTGCTCGACGAGGGCGACCACGTCACGAGCCCCGACGCGCGACGCGCCGTCTACGCGCGCCTCGAAGCCCGAGAGCGAGAGCAGATGCACTGGCTGCCGCTCTGGTACGAGGACCAAGTGGCCGTCACGAGCCAGCGGGCTCGCGCGTTTCTACCCAGCGCCGAGGGGCGATGGCTGTCGCTCGCCACGATTCCCTGATCGCAGGGGCGAATGATCAACTTACCACGAAAACGCTCCGAGTCGCCTCCTCGCACGGTGCCGCCGGGTGTGCTAATCGCGGCGCGAGAGAATCGACGCGACGCCAACCGCATCGGAGGCGAACGACGATGAGCCGCAAACCTACGAAATACGTGTTCGTTACCGGCGGGGTGGTGTCGTCGATCGGCAAAGGTCTCGCCAGCGCATCGGTGGGTGCCCTGCTCGAGGCTCGCGGTCTCCGCGTCACGTGCGTGAAGCTCGACCCCTACATCAACGTCGACCCCGGAACGATGAGCCCATACCAGCACGGCGAGGTCTTCGTGACGGACGACGGGGCCGAGACCGATCTCGACCTCGGGCACTACGAGCGCTTCACGACGGCGCGAATGACCCGCCAGAACAACTTCACGACCGGGCGCATCTACGAGAGCGTCATCTCCAAGGAGCGGCGCGGCGAGTACCTCGGTGCGACGGTGCAGGTCATTCCGCACATCACCGACGAGATCAAGGCGCGCGTCCGTGACGCCACGGAGGGGGTGGACGTCGCGATCATCGAGATCGGCGGCACCGCGGGCGACATCGAGTCGCTGCCGTTCCTCGAGGCGGTACGCCAGATGAAGATCGAGGCGGGGCCCCAGAACGCACTCAACATCCACGTGACGCTGGTGCCTTTCATCCCCACGGCGGGGGAGCTGAAGACGAAGCCGACGCAGCATTCCGTGAAAGAGATGCGCGAGATCGGCATCCAACCCGACGTGCTCTTGTGCCGGACCCAGATGCCCCTGTCGCGCGCGGTCAAGGACAAGATCGCGCTCTTCTCGAACGTGCCCGTGGAGGCCGTCATCGGCGCGATGGACGTCGGCTGCATCTACGAGGTGCCGGTGATGTTCCACGCCGAGGGGCTGGACGAGCTCGTGGCGGAGCGTCTCAACATATGGAGCCGCGCTCCGGACCTGACGACGTGGCACCGGATCGTCGGGCGGTTCAAGAACCCGTCGCGCGGTACGGTCAAGATCGGCATCGTCGGCAAGTACGTGCACCTGAAGGACTCGTACAAGTCCCTCCACGAGGCGCTCGTGCATGGGGGGCTCAACAACGAGTGCCGTGTCGAGCTCGAGTACATCGACTCCGAGCAAGTCGAGCAGGGGGGGCCCGAGGCTCTCCTCTCGTCGCTCGATGCGGTCCTCGTCCCCGGCGGCTTCGGCGACCGCGGGACCGAGGGAAAGATTGCGGCCATCGGCTACGCGCGAAATAATCGCATCCCGTTTTTCGGCATCTGTCTCGGGATGCAGCTCGCCGTCGTCGAGTTCGCGCGCAACGTGGCCGGCCTCGCCGGATCGAACTCGAGCGAGTTCGACAAGGACACGCCTCACGCCGTGATCGACCTCATGCCCGACCAGCGGGGCGTGAGGAACAAGGGGGCGACGATGCGTCTCGGGGCGTACCCGTGCGTGCTGACCGCCGGTTCGCTCGCCGCCGACGCGTACGGAGCGACCGAGATCAGCGAGCGCCATCGGCACCGCTACGAGTTCGCTAACGACTACCGGGAGCAGCTGGCGGCGTCGGGGCTGGTGCTGAGCGGGACCTCGCCGGACAAGAGGCTCGTCGAGATGGTCGAACTGCGCGAACACCCCTTCTTCGTCGGATGCCAGTTCCATCCGGAGTTCAAGAGCCGTCCCGCGTCACCGCATCCCCTCTTCGCTCGGTTCGTGCGCGCCGCGCTGGAGCGGCAGGCCATGCGCGCAAAGTCCGAAGGCCGCAAGCAGGCCGAGACCCAGAGCACGGTGAACTAGGAGCCCGAAGGGCATTGCCCTTCGGGCAAGCTCCAGTCCGGGCTCCTAGCCCAGACTCAGCGGGACCTGACGCGCAGGGTGGCGCTGGAGTCGTAGACAAGCGTGAACGCCACGCGGAATCCCCAGATGCGCTCGCTTGCGCCCTGGAGCGGGGTACCGACGTTCGTGAACATGCTGATGGCCGGCTCGACCCACGGCAGGACGAGCCTCACGTTCGGGGACACGACGAAGTTTGCGCGCGCCCCGTCCTGCACGTTCGGCACGTCGATCGCGTACGCCTCGAAGGCCTCGACACCGACGGCCACCTGGCGCGTGGCGCGCAGCCCGAAGTACACGCCCGTCGTCGCGTAGATACGATCGGCGATCGCCGTCGTCGAGACCGCGAGATCGAGGCCCTGACGGAACTGGGCGACGAAGGGGCCATCGATCGCGCGCACGTCGATGAAGGGCCGGACGCCGAGCGCATCGGTGATGAAGAAGCTCACGTCCCAGGGTCGAAGGGTGGCGGCGTGAAGCGCGACCTCGCCGGCCGAGCTCGCGTCATCGCTGCTCGCACTCGCGGTCGGCAGCATGAGGCCGAGTCCGCCTCCGAATGCGAGTCCCGTGCGCGTGGCCCAGAGCGTCCGGCCCTCGAGTTCGACGTTCCCACCGACGGCCTGGAATCCATTCTGAGCGCTTCCCGCCGCGGCCTCGTACTCGAGTCCGAGGAACCAACGCCGCGGCCCGATGGGAGCCTCTACCGCGAAGCGCTGGACGTAGCCGTGCGTGGGTTGCCCCCCTGGGTTCGGCACGATCTCGCCCGCGGTGGTCTCCAGCGTCCCCTCGATGTCCCCGTGAGTGATCTCCGGGAGCGTCGGAGGACGAGGCGCATCCGGAAGCTCGTAAGGATCGGCGAACGCCGTGCCCTGCGCGTGCGCCAGGCCCGGCGCCACGAGTACCGCCCAGCCTGCGAACACGAGGGCGGCGCCTGTCTTCATCTGGCCACGATCGCACCGTCTTCGCGCGCTCGCAGGAACGCTTGCGCGTTGGCTCCGTGGCCCGGACGTAGCGCGCTCACCCGCCCGAGCGGGGGGCCACCGTGAACGTACAAGTCTCCCATGAGGTCGAGCAGCTTGTGACGCGCAGGCTCGTCGGCGCGGTACGGGCGACCGGAGCAATGGACGGCGTCGGGGGCAAGGACGACGACGCTGGCGGGGTCGACATGTCGGGACAGTCCGAGGCGGGCGAGCTCCTCGAAGTCGTGCGCCAGAGCGAACGTCCGCGCCGGTGCGACGCGGGTCCGAAAATCGTCGGCTTCCCCCGTCCAGCGCGCCTCGGGCGTCACGCGAGCGTCATCCAGCACCAGGCACACGTCGACCTCCACGCGGTCGGACGGGCTCAGCTGGTATCGGCTGTCGCCGCAGTCGATCACCGCGTCGCACGCCACCCGAAAGCGTGGCGTCTGGCGAGGGAGGCGCAGCTCCGAGACGGCCTCGCACCAGGCCGAGGCCGCTCCGTCCAGAAGAGGCAGCTCGGGCCCGTCGACTTCGATCACGACTCCGTCGTAGACGCCCAGCCCGGCCAGAGCGGCGAACAGGTGCTCGACCATCCCCACGCGCAGACCCCCGCCGCACGCCTCCACGGTGGTCGCACGCAGCGTCGACGCGACGACCAACTCGTCGATACGCGCCTCGACCCCTCCGGCCCGCAGGCACACGGCCCCTGGCCGCGCACGAAGCCTTACCGTCACGGGAGCCCCGGTGTGGAGTCCCACCCCCTTCACGACGACGTCTTGCACGGCCGCTGAGCTTATAGCCTCGGTTCCAAAGTTGCCGGCTCTCGCTCTATTCGCTAGACGAAGAGGAGACCATGTCGGCGAAACGAGTGAACATTATCGTTCGCGGGCGTGTGTCCGGCGTGTTCTTCCGCGCCGCGACCCAGCGCGAGGCTCGCCGCCTGGGGGTCACGGGATGGGTAAAGAACCGGGGCGATGGATCCGTGGAACTCGTCGCAGAGGGCGAGGAAGAGTCCATAAAGGAGATCATCTCCTGGTCGCACCATGGGCCCTCGGCGGCTCGCGTCGACAACGTGGACGTGCGCTGGCGCGGGTACACGGGCGAGTTCTCGGACTTCCGCATCGTCGAGTGAGCGGGAACCCTTGCGGCGCGGGCAGGCGTTCCACGGGCGTGGGGGAGGACGATGAACGTGCGCTGGCTTCCCCTTGTCGCGATGGCCACGAGCGTGTGGCCCTTCCAGCTTGCGTATGCGGAGACGCTGCAGCCGGCGGGCGACGCTGGAACGACTATCGAGGAGGGGCTCTCGAGCGCCGAGCTGGATCGAATGCTTGTCCCCCTCGGCCACGACTCGGTCGATGAGCGACGGGCCGCGGTGACGGCCCTCGGCTCGCTCGGATCCGAGGCAACGGGGGCGATCGGGCGCAAGCTGGCAGAGCTGCGTCGCGGAACCGACGACGGGGCGTTCGCCGTCGTGAAGGGGTTTCGAGAGCGGGCATCGAAGTCCGCGGGCTTCGACCTGGCGGACGCCCTCGTCGCGCAGAAGGCCGACGCCGGGGCGCGGCACGCGCTGACGGTCGCATGCCTCCTGCGAGCCCTCGCTCACGCAGGAACGACCCCCGCCGTCAGGCAGATGGTGCTGGTGGCACCCGACGGCGGCGGGGCCTTCCGGCCGGAGCTGACGCGTCAGATGAAGTTGCTGGCGGACCGGGCCGTACCGGCCCTCATCGAGGCGCGACGCGACCCGACGCCGGAGACACGCGCCTGGGCGAGCGGGCTGCTCGAGGCCATGGGCAAACGAACTCCGGGCGACGCCGTGCAGACAAGAGACAACCAGGTCGTGGCTGACGTCCTCCGCGCTTACGCAGGCGTGAAGGACCTGGATGCGCTGCCCGTGGTGCTCTCTTTCGTCAACTCGGACCGCGTCCAGGTCCGCGCCGCAGCACGGGAAGCGGCACTCGCCTATGGGCAAGAGGGCATCTGGAAGCTGAGGGAGGCGTACGCCGTACTGACGGGCGAGCCGGCGCCGGAGGGAACGTCGGCGGCCGACCTCGCGAGGAAGCTCTTCGAGGCGTACGACCGCTATCGCCTGCGGGACGTCTATGCACTGGTCGACCAGGGGCTCACGGCGCAGAGGGACGGCAAGCTCGGCGACGCCGTCGCGGCGTTCGATGGAGCGCTCGCCCGGCAGCCGATGCTCGACCGTCGTGCCGAGATGGCGCCAGCCTATCTTCGCTACGGGGAATCGCTCGAGTCGAGCGATCGTGCCGGGGCTCTTGCATATCTTCGAAAGGCGCTTCGCATCGACGAGGGGGGCCCGGAATCCGGTCAGGTACGGAGCGAGATTCACTACCTCGAGGGCGAGGACCTTCTGTCGCACGGAATAGCCGACACGGAGCCGTTCGAGCAGGCCCTCGCCCTCGACCCACAAAACGCCAAAGCGCGCGCCGAGCTCGACCGCCTCCGCGTGGAGGGCGAATCGAGCCGGGCTCGCGGCTGGCGGCTCGTGGCGGCCGGCGCGATGATCGCGCTGTCGCTCGTGGGGATCCTCGTCGTCGGTGGACGGCGGCGGCGCAGCTGACCGCTATTCGACCTTCGCGGCCTCTTTCGGCGCGGCTGCCGTCGCCTTCTTGGGGGACTTCGCGGTCGACTTCGCTCCCGAGGGCTTCGTCTCCTCGGCCTTGTCTCCGTCGGCGAGGAGCTCGATGAGCGAGATCGGGGCATTGTCGCCGCGTCGGGGTCCAAACTTCACGATCCGCGTGTAGCCGCCCGGCCGGGTCGCGTAACGCTTGGCCAGATCGAGCATGATCTTCTCGACGAGGTCGATGCGGGTCGTCGCCCCTCCGGTCTCGACGCGGACGCCGAAGCGGGGGATGTACGCGGCGATGGCACGCGCGGCAGCGAGACGGCGCGCCTTGTCACCCGGGGTGAGCTGGCTTTGCGGCGTGTAGGCGACCGCGCCGAGACGACGAGCTTTGGTGATGAGACGCTCGGCGACGCGCCTCAACTCCTTCGCCTTCGCGTCGGTGGTCTCGATGTGCTCGTGGAGGATGAGATTGGCCGCCAGGTTGCGGAACATGGCGCGCCGACTGCTCGTGTTCCGGTCGAACTTTCGACCCGCGTTCTTGTGGCGCATGGCTTCTCTCTCTAGTTCTGCTGCTGCTGCTGCTTCCAGCGCTCGAGCATCTGCGGCCAGTTGTCGATCTTCATTCCGAGCGATAGGCCCATGTTCGCCAGGATCTCTTTGATTTCTTTCAGGCTCTTCCGGCCGAAGTTCTTCGTCTTCAGCATGTCCTGCTCGGTGCGCTGGACGAGCTCGCCGATGAGCTGGATGTTGGCGTTCTGTAAGCAGTTCGCGCTTCGCACGCTCAGCTCGAGCTCGTCGACGCTTCGGAAGAGATTCTCGTTCAGCGGCTCCTCTTCGGAGCCGGAGGGCGCGTACTGCGTCTCCTCGGTCTCCTCGAAGTTGATGAAGATCGAGAGCTGCTCCTTGAGGATCTTGCCGGCGTAGGCGACGGCGTCCTGCGGCTTCACGCTGCCGTTGGTCCACACCTCGAGGGTGAGCTTGTCGTAGTCGGTCTGCTGACCGACGCGCGCGTTGGTCACGGTGTAGTTGACCTTGCGAATCGGCGAGAAGAGCGCGTCTATCGGGATGGTCCCGATGGACATCCCGGGCGTCTTGTTACGCTCGGCGGGGACGTAGCCGCGGCCGACGTTGACCGTCAGATCCATGACGAGGGGACCCTTCTTGTCGAGCGTCGCGATCACGTGGTCCGGGTTCAGCACCTGCAGCCCGTCGACGAGCTGGATGTCGCGGCCGTAGACGGTGCCCGGCCCTTCGCTCTCGATGCGGACGGTGTACGTCTTCGCCTGGGCCGCCTTGAGGACGACCTCCTTGAGGTTGAGTACGATGTCGGTCACGTCCTCGACGACGTCCCCCACCGTGGTGAACTCGTGAAGCGCGCCGTCGACGCGAAGGGCCGTGATGGCAGCCCCCTGGAGCGAGGAGAGCAGGACCCGGCGGAGCGAATTGCCGATCGTGATTCCGTATCCGCGCTCGAGCGGCTCGGCGGTGAACTTGCCGTAGAACTCGGTGAGTGTCTCGGCTTCGACGTGCATGCCGCGCGGACGGATGAGATCGCGCCAGTTTCTGGCGATGATGTTCGACGTGGTCATTCTTTGCCTCTCCTTCTCTTCTCCAGATTCACGCGGCGATCCCAACGCGCCTTCGAACCCGCTCTCCAGCGGCGCCCGTCGCCTGCCCGTGTGCTCTTCGTTCGACTTACCGTGAATAATATTCGACGACGTACTGCTCGCGGATGGCCGGCTCGTTCATCTCTTCGCGCACCGGCGCGCCCTTGAATGTCCCGACGAAGTTGCCCTTGTCGAGCTCGAGCCACGACAACATGGGCCTCTTGTCGACCTGCGCGAGCGACGCGACGACTTCTTTGATCTCGCGGCTCTTTGGCCGGATTTCCACCTTGTCGCCGGGGCGCAGGATGACGCTGGGAATGTCCACGCGCTTTCCGTTGATGAGCACGTGCCCGTGGCGCACCAACTGCCGGGCCTGCGAGCGCGTGAACGCGAAGCCGAGACGGTGCACGACGCTGTCGTAGCGCGACTCGAGGAGCCCGAGCATCTGCTCGCCCGTGCGTCCCTTACGGCGCGCGGCGTCGAAGTAGTACTTCTGGAACTGGCGCTCGAGGACGCCGTAGATGCGCCGGACCTTCTGCTTCTCGCGAAGGCGGATCGCGTACTCGCTGAGCTTCACGCGAGCCTGGCCGTGCTGCCCGGGGGGATACGGGCGACGCGTGTAGGAGCACTTCTCGGTGTAGCAGCGCTCTCCTTTGAGGAAGAGCTTCATCCCCTCGCGGCGACAAAGCTTGCAGACCGGACCGTGATAACGAGCCATCGATTCTCTCTCTTGTCAGACGCGACGCCGCTTGGGCGGGCGGCACCCATTGTGCGGCACGGGGGTCACGTCGCGGATCAACGTGACCTTGAAGCCCACGGCCTGGAGCGCCCGGAGTGCGCTCTCGCGCCCGGCGCCGGGACCCTTCACGAAGACCGCCACCGACCGGACCCCGTGTTCCATCGCTCGGCGAGCTGCCTCTTCGGCAGCGAGCTGCGCGGCGAAGGGCGTGCTCTTGCGCGACCCCTTGAAGCCGCGCGAGCCGGCGCTGGACCATGCGACGGTGTTGCCGTTCACGTCGGTGATCGTGACGACGGTGTTGTTGAACGTCGACTGGATGTGCGCGATGCCCGTCGCGACGTTCTTCTTGGTCTTCTTCTTCCCTGCCTTGGGCTTCGGGCCCGTGCCCGTGGAAGGCGCGCCCGGCGTGGGGCCGGGGGGGATGCTTGTCTTGTCCTGCGACATCTTTGGATGGGCTCCTTATCAGGTCGTCGGCGCCTTGCGGGCGCGCGTCAATATGCCCTTCCGCGGGCCCTTGCGCGTTCGCGCGTTCGTGTGGGTGCGCTGGCCATTCACGGGCAGCCCCCGGCGATGTCGGAGCCCCCGGTAGCAGCCGAGATCCATCAGTCGCTTGATGTTCATCTGAATCTCGCGCCGAAGGTCGCCTTCGACCTTGTAGTCGGCCTCGAGAACCTCGCGAATCTTCCGGATTTCCCCCTCGGTCAGCTCTTCCGTCATCCGGTTCGGGGCGATCCCGGTCTTGTCGCAGATGCGGCGCGCCGCTGCCTTGCCGATCCCGTAAAGGTACGGGAGCGCGTAGACGATGTGCTTGTGTCGGGGGAGGTCGACGCCTGCGATGCGGGCCATGTTTTCTCTCGATCAGCCTTGTCGCTGCTTGTGACGGGGGTTTTCGCAGATGATCCGGACGACGCCCTTGCGGCGGACCACCTTGCACTTGTCGCAGATCTTCTTGACGCTGGGTCTGACTTTCACGTCGCTCTCACTTGTGCCGGTAGGTGATTCGTCCGCGGCTGGGGTCGTAAGGACTGACTTCGACGGTAACTTTGTCTCCGGGAAGGATCCGGATGTAAAACTGGCGCATCCTGCCACTGATCGTCACGAGGACCACGAGTCCGTTGTCGCACTTCACGCGGAACATCGCGTTCGGGAGCGCCTCCTGCACGACGCCGTCGAACTCAAGCTTGTCGCCTTTGGGCTCCTTGTGCTCGCGGCGTTCGGCCATGAAACGGACAGTCTCCTCGTACTATCAGGTGGCATCGAGCGCCGCGAAGATGCGCGCGGTGACCTCCTCTACGGTTCCAACTCCATCGATTCGCCTCAACATGCCGCGCGCCTCGTAGTAGGGGAGGAGCTCGGCCGTCATGGCCTCGTACGTATCGAGGCGCTTCTGGACGACGTCCTCCCGATCGTCCGCCCGGTGCTCCAACTCTGCCCCGGGGGGAGGAGGGCTATACTTCAAGTGGTAAATCTGTCCAGTGCGTTTGTCCGTACGCCGAAGTACTGCACGCTCGAGCAGGAGATCGCGCGGGATTCCGAGGGCCACGACGACGTCGACCGTCGCGCCCCTGGCGGACAACATTGCCTCGAGCGCTTCGGCCTGAGGAACCGTGCGCGGGAAACCGTCCAACAGGAAGCCGGGCGCACAATCGGCGGCCTGCGTACGCTCGTCGATCAGCCGCACGACGACCTCATCCGGCACCAGGGCCCCCGCCGCCATGCTCGCGACCAGGTCCGCAGGCAGCCGCCCTTCGGTCTTGGCCGCCCGAAGCATGTCGCCGGTCGAGATCTGTGGGATGCCCAGCTTTGCGCAGACGATCTTGGCCTGCGTCCCCTTGCCCGCCCCGGGCGGTCCCACGAAAATGAGCCGCATCGCCCACTAGTCCTTTCGCACACGGATGCGTGACGTGCGCGCGCCGCCGCCCGAGAGACCTTCGTAGTTCCTCGTAATGAGGTGTGCTTCGATCTGGTTCACGGTGTCGAGGGCCACGCCGACGACGATCATGATCGATGTACCCCCCCAACGAAAGGGTACGTGGAACTGCTGACTGATGATGCTCGGAACGATGCACACGACGGCCACGTAGAGGGACCCACCGAAGGTGATTCGCGTGAGAACGTAGTCGATGTAGTCGGCCGTCTGCTTGCCCTGGCGAACGCTCGGGATGAACGCCTGCTGCTTCTTCAGGTTGTCGGCGACGTCGACCGGCTGAAACGTCACTGCCGTGTAGAAGTGGCAAAAGAAGACGATGAGCAGGACGTAGAACGTATTGAAGGCCCAGTCTCCGCGCTGAAGTAGCGACTGGACCTGCGACATCCCCGGAACCTTGAAGTTCGCGAGGGTCGCCGGGAACATGAGCAGAGACGAGGCAAAAATGGGCGGGATTGTACCGCTCGTGTTCACGCGCAAAGGCAAATGCGCCGTCTGACCGCCGTAGATGCGGCGGCCCACGGTACGGCGGGCGTAGTAGATGGGGATGCGCCGCTGCGCCCTCTCGAAGAAGACGATCGTCGCGACAGTCGCGAGGACGATCGCGACCACCATGGCCAGGTTGACGGGCTGGATGTTCCCCTTGTTCGTCGCGAAGTAGCTGGCCACGCCCTCGGGAATCCCATCCACGATTCCCGCGAAGATGAGGAGCGAGATCCCGTTGCCTATGCCGCGCTCGGTGATCTGCTCTCCCACCCACATCATGAAGGCCGTGCCCGTCGTCAGCGTCAGCATGCTCATGAGGCGAAAGCCCCATCCCGCATGGGTGACGACGTCGCCTACGGCCGCCGAGTCGGAGAGGTCGCCGTTGTTCATCGCCTCGAGGCTCATCGCAATCCCGAAGCCCTGGACCAGCGAGAGGATGATCGTCCCGTAGCGCGTGTACTGATTGATCTTCCGCTGTCCCTGCTCGCCTTCCTTGCGCAGCTCGTCGAGTGGTTTGAACACCATCGTGAGAAGCTGGAGGATGATGCTCGCGCTCACGTACGGCATGATGCCGAGCGCGAAGATGGAGAGGTTGCCCAGCGCGCCGCCGCTGAACATGTTGAAGAGCCCGAGCAGACCGTTGCCGCCCTGCTTGTGGATCACGGCGTTCATCACCGTGCGATCGACGCCAGGGATGGTGACGAAAACGCCGATGCGATACACGGCCAAGAGGACGACCGTGAACAGGATCCTCCTTCTGAGCTCGGGGACCTTACCGATGTTGGCGAATGCGGAGAAGGCGGACATCGGGACAGCTTTTTTTATGCTTGCTGGTTTCCGACAAGTACGACCTTGCCGCCCGCCTTCTGGATCTTCGCGGCCGCCGACTTCGAGAATGCGTGCGCGGAGACGGTGACCGATTTCGTCAACTCGCCCGTGCCGAGGACCTTGATGCGGTCGAAGCGACCTCGGACGAGGCCGTGTGCGAGGAGCGCGTCCTCGTCCACGGTGGCGCCCGCGGCGAAGACCTCGAGGTCACCCACGTTCACCTCAGCGGTGATCTTCGGAAAGGGGTTGCGGAAGCCCCGCTTGGGAAGGCGGCGCTGCAGCGGTGTCTGGCCGCCCTCGAAGTGAGGCTTGAAGCCGCGCGTTCGCGCATATTGGCCCTTCTGTCCGCGACCCGATGTCTTGCCAAGGCCCGAGCCCGGACCACGTCCGACCCTTGTCTTGGGCTGGTTCGCGCCCGCCGGCTTTGCGAGCTTTGCCAACGTATCAGCCATGATCGACCTCCTCGACGCGCAGGAGATGAATGATCTTCTTGATAGCCCCGCGAAACGACGGGGTGTTGCTCACGACGACGGAGCTTCCGGGACCACTCAGTCCGAGACCTTTCACCGTGGCGCGCATGCCGTGCTGTTGCCCGATGGTGCTCTTTGTCTGCGTCAGACGAAGCTTGGATTTCATGGCCGTCGTCCTCTCAGCTCTGCGCCAGAGGTTGAACGACGGTGGAGGACTTGGGCTCCTTGCGCTCGATCACGTCCTCGGTCTGCTTGCCGCGCTTGTGAGCGACCTGCTCGAGGCTGCGCAGCGACTGCAGAGCCTTCACCGTCGCACGGACGACGTTGTGCGGGTTGGAGCTGCCCAGGCACTTCGTCAGGATGTCGTGGATCCCGGCGCTCTCGACGACGGCTCGAACCGCGCCGCCCGCGATGACCCCCGTCCCCGGCGAGGCCGGCTTCAGGAACACGCGACCGCTGCCGAAATGGCCGAGTGTCTGGTGAGGGATCGTGACGCCGTCCAGCGGGACACGAAACACGTTCTTGCGGGCCTGGTCGTTGCCCTTTCGGATCGCCTCGGGAACCTCGTTGGCCTTGCCGAGGCCGACGCCCACGTGACCGCCCTCATCGCCGACGACGACGAGCGCGCTGAAGCTGAACCGGCGGCCGCCCTTCACGACCTTGGCTACGCGGTTGATGTAGATGACGCGCTCCTTCAGCTTCTCTTCGTCGAGCTGGAGCTGATCGGGTGCGCCCGCGGCGCCCATTCCCGGATACCTGGGTTCAAAGGCCATGAGTTTCTCCGATCAGAACTTCAGGCCCGCCGCGCGTGCGGCATCGGCCAGGGCGCGGACGCGCCCGTGGTAGAGGTAACCGTTTCGGTCGAAGACGACCTTGTCGATGCCCTTGGCGAGGAGCAGCTTCGCGATGGCCTGGCCCACCTTCTTTGCCGCGTCGAGCTTGGTGGCTTCGGTGGCGTCGCCCCGCACGTCCCTGGAAAGTGTCGACGCATGGGCGACCGTCTTGCCCGCGGCGTCGTCGACGACCTGCGCGTAGATGTGCTTCGCGCTCCGGAAGACGCTCATGCGCGGCTTCTCGAGGGTTCCGCTGATCTTCCGGCGGATGCGCAGCTTCCTGCGCTCTCGCCCAACGATTTGCATCGCCATCGTCGCCTACTTTCCTGCCCCGGCCTTGGCCGCCTTGCCCGCCTTCTCGCGAACCTTCTCGCCCTGGTACCGCACACCCTTGCCGCCGTATGGCTCGGGGGGGCGAAACGAGCGAATCTTGGCAGCCGTCTGCCCCATCTTTTCCTTGTCCGACCCCGTGAGAATCAGAATCGTTCCCTTCGAGTCGCCGGGGATCTCGCACTTGATGCCCTGCGGCAGCGGGAATGCGATGGGGTGTGAGAAGCCCAAGCTGAGGTTCAGCACCTGCCCCTTGAGCTCCGCGCGATACCCCGTGCCGACGAGCTGCAGCGTCTTCGTGTACCCGTCGGTGACGCCGGTGACCATGCCCGCGAAGAGGGCCCGAGCGAGACCCTGGAATCGCGCGCCGTCCCGCCCGTCGACCGTCGGCGCGACGGAGAGCCGACCGCCCTCGATCTTCACGCTGACGCTGGGAGGGAGCACCCGCGTAAGAGCCCCCTTCGGACCCTTTACCTCGATGGCCCCGTCCTTCACGTTTGCGCTCACCCCCTTGGGGAGGGGAATCGGCCGCTTGCCGGTGCGCGACTGGCGAACGCCTCCGGGAGCGCGAGCAGCTTGAGTTTCAGCGGGCGTCATCATGGGCTCACCAAATCTCGCAGAGAAGCTCGCCACCGACACGCTGGCGACGCGCCTCGCGGTCGGTCATCACGCCCCGGCTCGTACTGAGGATCGAGATGCCCATGCCCGAGCACACGCGGTCGATGCGGTCGTGGCGAACGTAGACACGACGACCGGGCGTCGACACCCGTCGCAGTCCGTCAATCGCGGACTCACGGTCTCGCCCGTAACGAAGGAGCACCGTGAGGGTCTTGGGGTCTTCGCCTTCGCTGACCCGGACGTCGTCGAGGTAGCCCTCGGACTTCATCACGCCCGCAACGTGCTCCTTGAGCCTGGAGTGCGGCATCTCGACGCGATCGTGTCGTGCGAGGGCCCCGTTGCGGATGCGGGTCAACATGTCGGCGATCGGATCGGTCATCATGACATCACCAGCTGGCCTTGATGACTCCGGGGATCTCGCCACGCAGCGAGAGGAGCCGGAAGCAAATCCTGCAGAGTTCGAACTTGCGGTAATACGCGCGAGCCCGACCGCACACCTTGCAACGGTTGCGGTGACGTACGGTGAACTTGGGCTTGCGATTGAGTTTCGCGAACTGAGAAGCACGCGCCATTTTTCTTCCTCTGCGGAGTTCTTTCCTCTTCGATCACGTCGCGCGGAACGGCATGCCGAGCTGCTGTAGAAGCGCTCGTCCCTCTTCGTCGGTCTTCGCCGTCGTTACGAAGCTGACATTCAAACCCTTGATTGCGTCGATCCTGTCGTAGTCGATTTCCGGAAAGATGATTTGCTCGCGAAGCCCGAGCGTGTAGTTGCCCTTGCCGTCGAAAGCTTTGCGGGGAATGCCCTTGAAGTCGCGCTGGCGCGGGAGTGCCACGGTCACCAGGCGATCCAGAAACTCCCACATTCGCGACCGGCGGAGGGTGACCATCGCGCCGATGGGGAGACCCGCACGCAGCTTGAAGTTCGCGATGGCCTTCTTCGAGCGCGTGACGACGGGCTTCTGCGCGGCGATTGCCTTCAGCTCCTCGACAGCCGTGTCGATGATCTTCGGGTTTGCGACCGCGGCACCCAAGCCCATGTTGACGACGATTTTCTGGAGACGCGGAACCTGCATGGGGTTCTTGTAGTTGAACTGCTTGGTCAGCGCGGGGACGACGTCCTGCCTGTACTTGTCCCGCAGGCGCGGGGGCACGGCTTCCGTCGTCGACACCACCGCCGGCTTGTCGGACGCCGAGGCGCTGTCGCCGCCCTTCGCGCGCTTGCCTCCCTTGTCGCCCTTCTTTTCGCCCTTGGGCTTGGGTTGCTGCTCGCCCTTGGCCTTTTTTTCGTCCGCCATGGCCAACTACTCCGCGACCGCGACGGGGATCTCTTCCCCGCTCTTCGTCGCAATTCGAACCTTCTTGCCACCCTCGACCGCCTTGAAGCGCACTCGAGTGCCCTTGCCTGTCTTGGGATCGATCGGCATGACCTTGCAGGCGTGAATCGGCTGTTCGCGCTCGATGATGCCGCCCGAGGGGTTGCGAGGCGTCGGCCGAGTGTGCCGCTTCACGAGGTTCACGCCCTCGACCAGCACCCGGTCGTCCTCTCGCAGCACGAGCTTGACCTTGCCGGTCTTCCCCTTGTGCTTGCCACTGATGACGACGACGCTGTCGCCTTTGTGGATGCGCGCGGACATCTCAGATCACCTCCGGCGCCAGTGAAATGATCTTCATGAACTTCTTCGCACGAAGCTCGCGCGCGACCGGCCCGAAGATGCGAGTTCCGATCGGCTCGTGTTGTTCCTTGCTGACGAGCACGGCGCTGTTCTCGTCGAACCGGATGTAGCTACCGTCCGCACGCGGCGTCTGGTGGCGAAGCCTCACGACGACGGCGTGCGCAACTTCGCCCTTCTTGACCTTCATCCCCGGCATCGCCTCCTTGACGGAGACGACGATCACGTCGCCGAGCCCGGCGTAACGGCGGCGCGAGCCGCCCAGAACCTTGAGGCACTGAACTCGCTTCGCGCCCGAGTTGTCAGCGACCTCCAGCATCGTCCTCATCTGGATCATGGTGCGCCTACTCCTCGACGAACTTCTTGATGAGCCGGATGACGACCCACCGCTTGTCCCGGCTGATGGGCCGGAACTCCTGGATCTCGACCTCGTCGCCAGCCTTGAACTGGTTCTTCTCGTCGTGCGCCTTGTAACGAGCGCGCGACCGGACGTACTTGCCGTACAGCGCGTCCGGGCGGTGCGTCACCACTTCGACGACGACTGTCTTCTGCATCTTGGCCTTCACGACCCGCCCGACCATCTTGCGGCGGAAGCCGTGCGCCGTTTGGTGCGGCACGCTTCCTTTCGCGTCGATCGGGCTCGCGGGCGACTTTTGCGTCATGGCTACTTCGCCTCACTCTTCTTGGACTTCTTCGGTGCGTCCGCCTTTTTGGTCGCGCTCTTCTTCGGCGCATCCTTCGCACCGGCCGTGGCTGCCTTGGCTTTGGCGACGGGCTTTGCTTCTACCGGTTCGGGGGCCGCCTTGGCCTGCTGAGCAGACGCCGACGACCGTACGATGCCCATCTCGGACTCGCGCAGGAGCGTGGCGACCCGGGCCAGGTCGCGCTTGGTCTTTCGCATCGTGCTCGTGTCGTCGAGGCGATTGGTGAAGTTCTTGAGGCGATTCTGAAAGACGTCGCGCGCAAGAGACTTGTGGAGCTCCCGCAGATCTTCGACGCCCTTCTCGCGCAGGTCGGACGCTTTCATGCGATGTCTCCCCGCGCGAGAAACTTGAATGCGATCGGCAGTTTGTGCCCCGCCAGACGGAATGCCTCGCGCGCGGTCTTCTCGTCGACCCCTGCGAGCTCGTACATGACCCGCCCGGGAAGGACCTGCGCAGCCCACTCTTCGACGGCGCCCTTGCCTCCGCCCATTCGAACCTCGAGGGGCTTCTTCGTCACGGGCCGGTCCGGAAAAACGCGGATCCAGAGCTTGCCCGCGCGCTTCACGTGACGCGTGATCGTCATGCGCGCAGCTTCGATCTGGCGGGATGTGATGCGTCCGGGTTCAACCGCTTGCATCGCGAAGTCGCCGAACGCAACGTCGCTCCCGCGATAGGCCATCCCCCTGTTGTTGCCCTTCTGGGCCTTTCGGTACTTGGTGCGCTTGGGCGAAAGCATGGCTTGATGATCCTGGATCGGGCGAAAGCGTTCGAGGCCGACTCCACTAGGTCAAGAGCTGGCGGCGATTGCGGCGCTGGAGCACCTCGCCCTTGAAGACCCAGGTCTTGACTCCAATAATCCCGTACTTGGTGCGGGCCTCCGCCATTCCGAACTCGATGTCGGCGCGAAGGGTGTGCAGAGGCACCCGCCCCTCGCGGTAGGTCTCGACGCGGCTCATCTCGCTTCCCCCGAGACGGCCCGAGCAGCGCACGCGGATTCCCTTGGCGCCGAACTTCATGGCCGTCGTCAGCGCCTTCTTCATGGCGCGGCGAAAGGCGACGCGACGCTCGAGCTGGGTCGCGATGTTCTCGGCGACGAGCTGCGCGGCCGTCTCTGCCTTGCGGACTTCCTGCACGTCAATGAAGACCTCGTTCTGCGTGAACGACTGGACGCCCGGAAACAGCGTCTCCCCCTTGGCTGCGGTCTTCAGGTTGCCGACCTTGAGCGTCTCGATACCCTTGCCGCCTTTGCCGATGACCATCCCCGGCCGGGCCGTGAATACGATAACCTTGCACTTGTTTGCCGCCCGCTCGATCTCCACTCCGGCGATGCCCGCGTTCTGCAGGTATTCCTTTACGGCCCGCTTGATGCGGATGTCCTCATGGAGCCACTTTGCGTAGCTCTTGTCCTCGAACCACTTCGAGTTCCACGTCTTGATGACGCCGAGGCGGAAGCCGTACGGGTGTACCTTTTGACCCATGAGTATCGTGTTCCTTCTATCGCTCGCCGAGGACGATCGTGATGTGGCTGGAGCCCTTCTGAACGCGCGTGGCGCGCCCCATCGCGCGAGGACGCCAGCGGCGCAGGTGCTTGTTGGGCGCCTTGTCGACGAACGCGGTCTCGACGAAGAGGCTATCGACGTCGAGGTTCGGGCTGCTCGTCTTCGCGTTCGCGACGGCGCTCTCGATGAGCTTCTTGATGAGGGGCGCCGCGGCCTTCCGAGTGAACTCGAGCAGCTGTAGCGCCTCACCCGCCTGACGGCCGCGGACGAGATTCACGACGACACGCGCCTTGCGCGGACTGATCCGCGAGAACCGGGCGGTTGCCTTGCTGACCATGATCGGAGCCTCGTGGCGCGCTGTCGTACCCACGGGCATCGAGCCATATTGCTCGCGGCACGGGCCGTTACAGACGGCTGAAACGTTCGAGAATTGCTGGTGAAGCTTGTCCTTTTCGCCCGCTACGGGCGCGAAGGGAGGCGTACTTTACGCGCCAGAGGGCTCTTCGCCAAGGGAAATCACTTCTTGCCAGGCGCGGCCGCGGCAGCTCTGCCGCCTCCCGCGGCGGCTGCCGGAGCTGCCGGCGCGCCGGGGCCGACCTTGGCCTTCTTGTCACCTGAGTGGCCGTGGAAGGTCCGAGTTGGAGCAAATTCGCCGAGTTTGTGCCCCACCATGTTCTCGGTCACGAAGACGGGTACGAACTTGCGCCCGTTGTGCACCGCGAACGTCAGGCCGACCGCGTCTGGCGTGATGGTGCTGCGACGCGACCAGGTCTTGATGACCTTCTTGCTCTGCGCAGCCTGTGCGGCGGCGATCTTCTCGGCGAGGTGACCGTCGACGAACGCGCCCTTCTTGATCGAACGAGCCATAGGGTTCCTCTCAGCCTTTTTCCCCGCGGCGCTTCACGATCATGCCGTCGGTTCGCTTGTTGTTGCGGGTCTTCAGGCCCTTGGAGAGCTGGCCCCACGGAGAGCACGGATGGCGACCTCCAGAGGTGCGCCCCTCGCCGCCGCCCATCGGATGGTCGACCGGGTTCATCGTGACGCCACGGTTGTGGGGGCGCCTACCCAGCCAGCGCGAACGACCCGCCTTGCCGAGCGAGATGTTCGCGTGATCGACGTGAGATACCTGCCCGATCGTGGCGTGGCAGTCCAGGTGGACCATCCTCACCTCGCCAGACGGAAGACGGACCTGCGCGTAGTCGCCGTCCTTGGCCATCAGAGCTGCCGATACGCCGGCGGCTCGGACGAGCTGGCCGCCCTTGCCCTTCTTGAGCTCGATGTTGTGGATCATCGTGCCGAGGGGAATGTGCCGGAGTGACATCGAGTTCCCGGGCTTGATGTCGGCGTTCCGGCTCGACACGATCCTGTCGCCGACCTTGAGGCCGTCCGGGGCGAGGATGTAACGCTTCTCGCCGTCCAGATAATGGAGTAGCGCGATGCGCGCGGTGCGATTCGGATCGTACTCGACCGTAGCGACCACGGCGGGGACGCCCACCTTGTCGCGCTTCCAGTCGACGATCCGGTAGCGCTGCTTGTGGCCGCCGCCGCGAAAGCGCGACGTGATGCGACCGTAGGAGTTTCTGCCTCCCGTGCTCGTCTGGTGCTCGACGAGCTTGCGGAGCGGCCGCACGTCCTTGGTGATGTCCTTGAAGTCGGACACGCCGTAGTAGCGGCGCGCAGGCGACGTCGGTTTGAAGTTCTTGATTCCCATTTTCTACCTCGCTGGCGCGCTCCTCAGGTCGCTTCGCTCGCGTCCGTGAAGAAGTCGATCGAATCGCCCTGTTTGAGGGTCACGATCGCCTTCTTCCAGTTCTGAGTCTTCGCGTGGCCCCGTCCCATCCGGCGCTCTTTGCCGCGCATCAACATGGTGTTGACGTCGGTGACGTGCACGTTGAAGAGCTTTTGCACGGCTTCCCGGATCTCGATCTTGTTGGCGCCGCGAGCGACCTCGAAGATGACCTGGTTGTGCTTCTCGCGAAGCAGGGTGGCCTTCTCCGTGAGGATGATGGGCCGGCGGATGATCTGCTCGGGGGTCACGGCTCACCTGCCTTGGCACGCTCGCCACGCTCTGCGCGCGCTGCCGACTGTTTGAGGCATCGTTGCTCGAGCGCCTTCGCCGCATCCTTCGAGAGGATCAACGTGTCATGGCGCAAGAGGTCGTAAACATTCACCCCCTCGGGCGGAAGAAACTGGTGCTCCTTGCAGTTGCGAATCGAGAGCCGCAGCTTGTCGTTGTCGCCCGAATCGACGACGAGAGTCTTCTTCTGGGCCTTCAACGCTTCGAGCGCGTCGACCAGCCGCTTCGTCTTGATCTCGGGCAAATCGAACCGCTCGACCACCAAGAGCCGCCCCTCTTTGCCGAACTTCGAGAGCGCGCTCGTGAGAGCGAGGGTTCGCACGCGCCGGGGAGGCTCGTACGCCCAGTCACGGGGACGCGGGGGATGTGCCTGCCCGCCGCCCACGAAGACCGGCGCCCGGATCGACCCGTGCCGGGCACGACCGGTGCCCTTTTGCTTGTAAATCTTCTTCGTGCTGCCGCTCACCGCCGAGCGATTCTTGGCCGATTGGGTCCCTTGTCGCTTCGATGCGAGCTGGGCCTTAACGACCTCGTAGAAGAGATGCTCTTTCACCTCGACGCCGAAGACCTCGTCGGCGAGGTCGATCGAGCCGACCTTTTCGCGGTTCATGTTGAAGACGTCGAACGTTGCCATCCCTAGCCTCCAGCCTCAGCTCTTGATCTCGACGTCTACGCCCGCCGACAGGTCCAGCTTCATCAGTGCGTCGAGCGTCTGCTGCGTCGGGTCGAGGATGTCGAGAATCCGCTTGTGGGTGCGGATCTCGAACTGCTCGCGCGACTTCTTGTCGACGTGGGGTCCGCGAAGAACGGTGTAGCGAGCGATGTGCGTGGGAAGCGGGATCGGCCCAGCCACCCGCGCGCCCGTGCGCTTCGCCGTCTCGACGATGTCGTTGGCCGACTTGTCGAGGAGCGAGTGATCGAACGCCTTCAGGCGAATACGTATTTTGGTCGTCGCGGCCATCTGGGTATCTCTCTTATGCGAGGATCTTGGTGACGATTCCAGCGCCGACGGTACGGCCGCCCTCGCGGATGGCGAAGCGCTGCTGCTCCTCGAGCGCCACGGGGGTAATGAGCTCGATGGTCA